>ENA-OSET01000904-OSET01000904.1-sediment-metagenome-genome-assembly--contig:-NODE-904-length-32193-cov-38.447129_pt1 | contig 32193 bp, 33 predicted proteins | sample MGYA00237882_ERZ534229 | MGnify/ENA primary metagenome ERZ534229 (study PRJEB26408, sample SAMN06266212) | sediment metagenome | isolation source: Hudson Canyon methane seep mesocosm | place... | reverse complement strand
CTAAAGACTCACGCTCATTACCGCTATTTTATTCCCTATGGCGAGGCTGATAATTACCATGAAAAACTCGAAAAGTTCCGACGTAAACTGGCTAAAGAAAAATAATCGCACTTGGATGACGGATTAAAATTGAATAATGCCCTTTAGAACGTGAAGCCCAACCACGAATTTCTAATTGTTTACCTATATAACTATCTAGGTCAGGAAATAATTCCAGATTCTCCTTCGGGATCCGTATATCAACCTTTTCGTTTAAAATGAGTCGACTATATTTCCGTGTTAGTTTTACCTTTTTGGGTGAAGCTATAAAACGGTGCCAACCTGACATTTTACTAGATTTTGATAGCTTTTCGACTGGAATTGGCAGATAAGAGGCCATCCCCCAAATTCCTAGTTGTTGCTGTGAAGCTAAATCTTCAGCCTCTTGTAACTGATCAACATAACGTAAGTTAGGAGGGATAATACTCAATGTCGCTAGGCCTTCTCGAACAATTTCTACATTGAGATGTTCGCCGTTTTCTAAAAATAGATGAGCTAATGAGCGATTATATTTATCTTTCTTTTGTTGATCATATTCTAGAAAAACAAAGCCCTGCTGTAGTTTATCTTTTAACCACTGTTTGGCTGTTTGGCCGCCCTCTTCACCTTGACGATAATGACTTTCTATTTCAGGTGTATTAAGTCCAAGTAAACGAACACGATCATCATTCTCTAATACAATCGTATCGCCATCATAAATACGCTTTACATGATGTTTATAACGATATATTTTCGCCTCAGACTCGATAAGTGTGGCATCAGTAGAAGGCTTGTCAGAAAAACTAATTTTTCCATTCTCATCTTGATGACGAAATATGTCTGCCAAAACGAAATCAGCCTGCATAAGCAGGCCAATTACTATTAATCCATTAAGTAGTGTTCTCATGGAGATATTCTCGCACAAAAGTAATCGTGTTACTCGGAAAGTAGTTTTTATCGTAGCGAGGTAAAAAGACGAAGCGTACTGATATTAGCGTACGTTACTCCATGCTGAACCTAGATCAAGTTTTTCAAACCAAGATAAGAATCGCTCTACATTATCACCTTTAAAAATAGCACCATGTTGAGGACAGAGCATCTCTACATCACGTTTACGCACCTCTGCAATCCAACGCATTTTTGCAGTATTAGATGGCATCCAACGACGATGGAAATACTCCATATATTGAGTATGTTGATCAAAATCGGTTACAAATAGTTCTGTAAAATCCTCAGGTAACATTGCCGCTCCGATATCACCTGAAAAGAAAATCTTAGACTGCGGGTCGTAAACAGATAAATTCCCAGATGAATGCAAATAATGAGCAGGCACTACTTCGAGCTCATGGCCCGCTAAATTAATGATGCCACCTTCATCAGGGATCGGACGAATATTTTCAAGCTTCACACCAAAATGAGTAATAAAACTGACCCAAATTTGAGGCATATAAACAATTAAGTCTGGGTTAGCTTGGATCCATAATGGTAATGATGAAATAACGTCAGGATCTTGATGCGATGCAAATATTGCTTCAACATTAGCGAGTTCAAAATGTTTTGAAAATTCAGCAGCGACGACCGAAAAGTTTTCAACACCACCTGGATCAAGTAACAATCCTTGGCCATTATGTTGAATTAGATAATGGTTAGTATCAATCACTTCTTCACGTCGTTCGGCATCACGTCCCATCACCATCCAGCTATGATTACTTTTTTTATACAGTTGTTCAACGCGCATAAACAAGATACCTCTGATTATTTTGTTGTTTCTCTATCGCATCAGATAAATCACGTAGGAGTGATCTTTGTCGTGCAGATTGTAGCCTGAGCTGACTAACGAGTTCTCTTAACATCGATGATACTGCCTCAAAACTCACGCCATGCTCGCCTGCACTAGCGGCCTCGACGGAAGAACATACGGCAAGGTATTCACCCTTCTTAACTAAAATGGCTATCGGAGATAATAGGTTTGCTAACATCCCCAAGTTACTACTCAATTTATGATTATTAGATCTGAGCTCATCTGCAACTAGGTGATGGCCTCGGTCAAAAAATTTTGTTGATGAAGTGATTTTCTTATCTTCTAAGCGATCTGCTAAATCCATATAAATCATATAATGAGAGAACTGTTTTACTAATTGTGAAGCTAATTTAACAATTTCACCAATCACTTTCTGAGTATCACCGATACATTCAGATACTTCATCTCCCAGTAATTGAATATCTTGTGTCAGTACTCGAAAGGCATTCCCTTCGGTACCAGCTCTTGCAGCACTGCTCACTGCATTTGATGATAACAAATGCATTTGTTTTGCTAATGGCACAAGCTTATGCAATTCGGTATTCAAGCTCACGCATTGACGAAAGATAGTGTTGTAATCATCCCCCATCCTACGTGTATATAAATTTCCGCCCACAGCTACCTCATTCAAGTCTTAAATTGTTGCATAATGAATAACAATACCGATAAATAATACCGCACCAACCCAGTTATTATTAACAAAGGCATGCATACACTGTGCCGCTTGTTTATCTTTAGTAATTCGTTGCTGATAAACAGATAAAATGGCTGCAGCAAGAATTCCTAGATAATAGCTAAGACTCATTTCTAACTGACTACCCACTAAGAGCATAATGAATAAAAAACTAGCCTGTAAAATACCGATAATAACTTTATCATCATCACCAAATAAAATTGCCGTAGACTTCACGCCTGCCAACAAATCATCTTTACGATCAGCCATGGCATAAAATGTATCATAGGCTGTTGCCCATAAGACATTGGCCAAAAACAATAGCCACGCAATATTAGGAACAGAGTCTGTTTGAGCAGCAAATGCCATTGGAATCGCCCAACCAAATGCAGCGCCTAGATATACTTGTGGCAAATATGTATAACGCTTCATATATGGGTAAGTAGCAGCCAAAAACAAGCCTACAACTGACATTAGAATGGTCATCATATTGAGCTGTAAGACTAATATAAAGGCAATAACACCTAGTCCCGCAAACAACATTAATGCTTGTTTTGGCTGAACAGAACCTGTTACCAAAGGTCGATTTAATGTTCTTGTAACCAGACCATCTACATCCTGATCAGCATAATCATTAATGACGCAGCCAGCACTTCGCATCAATACCACACCTAAAGTGAAGATAATTAATACCGTTAAATCAGGCTTGCCGTCTGCTGCTATCCACAAGGCTGACAAGGTGGGCCACAGTAACAATAAGATGCCAACAGGTCGATCTAAACGCATCAATTTAATATAAGGTAAAACCCTGCTTAGTGATGTATCCATTACTCACTCCCCACTAAAGTCGGCAAAAATATCTCATTCACAAGCAAGATTTTGCCGCTCAAATAAAAGTGCGAACGTCGTCCCCATAGTTTATCTGGTCGATAATTTTCTTCTAACAATGCCATTTCATATAACCATTGCCCAGGCTTGATACACGCAACTTCTATTGGGCCACGTTTTACCGTTGAGTCAGTAAATAATAACTCCCCCAAAGGTTTGTTTCCCAAACTATTAAAACGATGTTTCATTACTTGAAAGGTATCTAAAGGAATCACTGTGCGAGCATACACATTAGCTTGTCCACCATCCATTAATCTGACTTCACGCTGATAGGTCATTTGTGTTGTTGGAATAGCTAATAATTGGCATTCATCAGGCAAAGGTCGCATCCAACTATTACCTAATAGCTGAACTGAAAAATCAACATCATTATACTGCTGTAAACGTCTTGTTAGTGAACCCGTATCCGTCAGCCATGATGCCAACTCTTTAGGCATTAATCGCTTTTGTGGTCTATGCCATCGGGTCCATTCTTTTATTTCACTCATACCTGTCCAAATTCTAGTTTATGTCCAAACCAACGATTAATTAATGCTTCTGTTTTTTCTGGTGCGGCCTGAACAAAGGCATCTGCTGCGTCTGACATCACTGCGAGTAAGTCTTCATCTTCCAGTAAATTAGCCACTCTAAATTGAGGCAATCCTGTTTGCCGAGTTCCTAATAACTCACCAGGACCGCGTAATTCTAAATCACGTTGGGCAATGACAAAACCATCAGTACTATCCCGTAAGCAACTTAAACGTGATTGACCATTCTCTGATAAGGGGCCGTGATACATCAAGACACAATGACTTTGCACGCTACCTCGCCCAACACGGCCTCGTAACTGATGTAATTGCGCTAGACCTAACCGTTCCGCATTTTCAATTACCATCAGACTAGCATTAGGCACATCAACACCCACTTCAATTACAGTCGTTGCCACCAATAAATCAACCTCACCGACCTTAAACGCTTTCATCACCAGTTCTTTTTCAGCAGATTTCATTCTGCCGTGCACCAGCGCTATTTTTAAATCAGGCAAAGCATCTTGCAACTCTGTAGCAGCATCTTCTGCTGCCTGACATTGTAAATGTTCAGACTCTTCAATCAATGTACACACCCAATAAACCTGTCTTTTTTCCTGGCAGGCAATATGTACTCGCTCAACAATATCACCACGACGTGAATCAGGCAGTACAACCGTCTTAACAGGACGTCGACCTGGTGGCAATTCATCTATTATAGACACATTCAAATCAGCATAAGCTGTCATGGCTAATGTTCTAGGAATAGGGGTTGCTGTCATGACAAGTTGATGAGGGAAACTGTCGCTACCTCGGCCTTTATCCCGTAATGCTAGGCGTTGATGCACACCAAAACGATGTTGCTCATCAATAATGACTAAGCCTAAATTATTAAACACTACTTCATCCTGAAATAAAGCATGTGTTCCCACTGCAACTTGAGTCTTTCCTGAACTAAGATCAGCAATGACTTCTTTTCTCTGTGAAGCCGTTTGTTTTCCTGCACACCAACCAATGGTCATGCCTAATGGTTCAAGCCATGTTTTGAAGGTTTGTAAATGTTGCTCAGCCAATAATTCTGTTGGCGCCATCATCACCGCTTGATAGCCAGCTGATACTGCTTCGACCACCGCTAAAGCTGCGACTACTGTTTTACCTGACCCCACATCACCTTGAACCAAGCGTTGCATCGGAATCGCTTGTTTTATATCGGCTAAAACTTCATTAACAACACGATGTTGTGCCTTGGTTAAAGGAAAAGGAAGTTGATCTAATAATTGTTGTCGATGACGTGAGTCACCTTGCAAAATAACAGCTGAATGATGCTGCACATCTGCCCTTACTTTTCTCATACTAATTTGTTGAGCTAATAATTCTTCGTAGGCTAAGCGACGTTGATAGGGATGTTTTCGGTCTAATAATAGCTGTACATCAACATCAGGTGGTGGTCGATGTACATACTGCAAAGCCTCAACTAAAGAAGCCTCTGCGACCGAGTGCAATCGTACCGTATCAGGTAATAGTTCCGGCAAACTATCTTTATCTAAACAGTTTAATGCTTGCGTTATTAATTTTCGAAAACTGAGCTGATGAAGCCCTTCTGTTGTCGGATAAATTGGCGTAAGTTCAGCATCAACTGCAACGATAGAATCTTTTTTGATTAACTCATATTCAGGGTGAACAATTTCTAAAGATGAAGGGCCACTACGCACCTCTCCAAAACAACGAATTTTTGCACCTTGAGCTAATTGTGTTAACTGCGTATTCGAGAAATGAAAAAAGCGTAAAACTAAAGAGCCGGTGCCATCTTCGAGGTGACACAATAATGATCGACGTCGGCCAAACTTTATTTGTGACAGTTTTATCGTTCCCTCAACCAATACTTCTTGCTGAGGTCTTAGCGAGCCTAAAGGCTGCAAGTGTGTGCGATCTTGATAGCGAAGCGGTAAATGAAACAGGAGGTCTTGAACCTGGACAATACCTAGTTTTTCTAGGCGCTCGGCTACTTTTGCCCCCACTCCTTTCAAAGCGGTAACAGGCTGTGATAAAGAAATTGTGTTTACCACAGCCTTTTTAGCCATTTTATATATTAAGCATCCAAGTGCATTACTGCATCCATTTCAACAGGGACTTCTTTAGGTAAAGAAGCTACACCAATCGCTGCTCGGGCAGGATAAGGCTGTTGAAAATATTCAGCCATAATTTCATTCACGGTACCAAAGTAGCTCAAGTCCGTTAAAAAGATATTGAGCTTAACAATATCTTGTAAACTTCCGCCGGCCGCTTCAGCTACAGCGGTTAAATTATCAAACACGCGACGAACTTGAGTAGCGAAGTCTCCTTCAACAACCGTCATAGTTTCTGGTACAAGTGGAATTTGCCCCGATAAATAAACAATATCACCGATTTTTACTGCTTGTGAATAGGTGCCAATTGCTTCTGGTGCTTTTGAAGTGTGAATAATTTCACGTGCCATCTTATGATTTCTCCATTTTAATAATGATTAATTTTTTCGACTAATACGTTCGATTGGCTCAACTCGTCTTAATCGTCGAATAACTTGTGCTAAATGCTGGCGACCCGTTACTTCTATCGTTAAGCGTAAATCAGAATAACCACCATCACGTTCATCGACAATAACATTATCAATATTAGAATTTGCCTCAGAAATAGCCACAGCAATTGTGGCTAATACACCACGTTGATTTTTGGCATGAACAATAATATCAACAGGGAATTCACGAACAACATCATCAGACCACGTCACATCTAGCCACTTTTCATTCTGAGTACGTAAGTTGACGGTATTCTTACAGTGCGCTTGATGAACTACAATACCTCGTCCAGCACTAATAAAGCCGTGAATTGGATCACCAGGAATTGGATGACAACATTTAGCAAAGCTGACAACGAGTCCTTCTGTGCCAGCAATAACTAGCGGTGCCGTAGGTTCTGGATCTAATGCTGAGCCACTCTGTGTTAATTTTTGAGCAACCACCAGTGCAGAACGATTACCTAAACCAAGTTCACCTAATAATTGCTCAAAACTATCTAGCTCAAGCTCTTCGACAACCTGAGTAATACGTTGGTCAGGTATCTCGGCTAGGGTACTTGAAAAGACATTAAGGTGTTTATTCAATAATCGTTGACCGAGCAGTTCAGCATCTTCATTACGTAGTTGTTTCAGGTAATGTCGAATAGAAGAACGTGCTTTTGCAGTCGTCACATAATTCAACCATGATGGATTAGGATGAGATTTTGGTGCCGTAATAATTTCAACAGATTGCCCCGTTTCTAACTTAGTACTTAAGGGCACTAAATGTCGACCAATTTTAGCTGCAACACATGAATTACCAATATCTGAATGCACAGCATAGGCGAAATCAACAACAGATGCTCCGCGTTGCATCGACATGATTTCACCTTTCGGAGTAAAAACATAAATCTCTTCAGGGAATAAATCAATACGCAGGTTTTCTAAAAACTCAGCAGAGTCTCCCGAGCCTTTTTGCATTTCGAGTATGCCTTGTAACCACTGCCTAGCAAGACGATGCGCTTGACTGCTGCCTTCACTTTCACCTGTTTTATACAGCCAATGTGCAGCAACACCGGCTTCTGCCATCTGGTCCATATCCCGTGAACGAATTTGTACTTCTATAGGTACACCATAGGGGCCAAATAAAACCGTATGTAATGATTGGTAACCGTTGGCTTTAGGAATAGCAATATAGTCTTTAAATTTACCTTGAACAGGCTTATATAAATTATGAACTACACCTAACATTCTATAGCAGGCATCAACATCATCAACCACAATACGAAAAGCATAAACATCCATAACTTCAGAAAAAGGTACTAGCTTATTCACCATTTTCTGATACAAACTATAAATGTTTTTTTCACGTCCTTGGATTTCAGCTGTTAAGCCTTCTTGCTCCATTCGCTCAAGTGCCGACTTTGTAATTTGGCTGACAATCTCTTTACGATTACCTCGAGCTTTACGAACAGCATCTGATAAAACACGATAACGTATTGGATATAAAACGTGGAAACCCAAATCTTCTAATTCGCAACGCATAAGATTCATGCCTAAGCGTTGAGCAATCGGGGCATAGATATCTAATGTATCGTGGGCAATACGGCGACGCTTATCAGGGCGCAGATGCCCTAAAGTCCTCATATTATGGAGTCTATCTGCTAACTTAACGATAATCACTCGAATATCCTGTGACATCGCTAAAAGCATTTTTCTTAAATTTTCAGCCTGAGCATGCTGCTGGGTTTCGAATGCCGCTTTGGCTAACTTCGTCACACCATCTACAAGTAAGGTTACTTCTTCACCAAACTCAACCGCCAATTCATCACGACTCACATCAGTGTCTTCAATGACATCATGTAATAAGCCGGCCATGATGCATTCATTATCCATATGCATCATAGTCAGCACATGAGCAACAGCTAATGGGTGAGTAATATAAGGCTCACCAGAACGGCGAGTCTGGCCTTCATGAGCCTCTTTTGCAAAATAGTAGGCTCGACGAAGATCTTCGACATGTTTTGTTTCTAAATAGTTTGACGCAGCAAAACACAGATCTTCGATGGTGAGCAACGGTTCAGCATCGTGAACCAGCTCAAGTTCCGCAGCAACTGTTGTTTTTTCACTCACAGTCTTTACGAGACGCTTACAGTGTCTAAATTGAAATTAACAAGATAGTGAGTCATAACTTGAACAGCGAGGTTTACTACTCAGCTGCTTGCAACTCTTCATCTTTAACAATGCTTACTTCAGCATGTTCACGTGCACTTGTTTTATCAAGAATACTCGCATCAATTAATCCAGCAGCGATTTCACGTAAAGCGATAACAGTATGCTTATCATTCTCTTCAGGAACTAAGGCTTCAGCACCGTTAGAAAGTTCACGCGCACGTTTTGCAGCAATCAATACCAATTGAAAACGGTTATCTACATTTTCCAAACAATCTTCTACAGTAGTACGAGCCATGATTCTATTCCCAAACGAAAACCGTGTATTTTACGAAAGTTCAGCACTTTAAGCCAGAAGTTCTATCAATAACTTCGCCTGCACTTGCTTCTGAACAGCTAAAGAATGTCGTCTTGCGGAAATAACCGCATTTAAATCTTTCAAAGCAATATCAAAATCATCATTCACAATTAAATAATCAAACTCAATATAGTGAGACATTTCATTGACAGAATCACGCATTCTACGGGCAATAATATCCTCATCATCTTGCCCTCGACCACGTAACCTCTCTTCTAAAGCCACCTTAGAGGGAGGTAAAATAAAAATACTCGTGCTATCTGGATAATTTTGGCGTACTTGCTGAGCGCCCTGCCAATCGATTTCCAAAATAACATCATAACCACGTTTCAGCTGTGCTAGAACTGATTCCGATGACGTAGCATAAGAATTATCAAAAACAGTGGCCGATTCAAGAAAAGCACCATCATCTCGCATTTGCGCAAATTCTTCCTGGCTAACAAAAAAATAGTCTTTGCCGTTCACTTCACCCTCGCGAGCGGCACGAGTCGTATGTGATACAGATAAACATACTTCTAATTGTTGATTAACCAAGGCATTAACTAAACTAGTTTTACCTGCACCTGATGGTGCTGCCACGATAAAAAGACTGCCACTCATAGTGTTTTCCTTATTCAATATTCTGAATTTGTTCACGCATTTGCTCTATCAACACTTTAAGTTCAACAGAATGACGTGTAGTTTCGGTATTAATTGATTTTGAACCTAATGTATTTGCTTCTCGATTAAGCTCTTGCATTAAAAAGTCTAAACGTCGCCCTGTTGGTTCATCACGCTGCAAGACATTTTGCACTTCGACAACATGACTTTGCAAACGGTCTAACTCTTCAGCCACATCACTTTTCTGAGCTAACATTACCATTTCTTGTTCAAGACGTTCAGGATCTAGTTGAACTTGCAGTTCAGCAACACGTTCTGCGAGGCGAGTGCGTTGTTGTTCTAAAATATCTGGCATCCGCTCACGTACATTAATAGCAATATTATTAATTTCAACACAGCGTTGGTCGATCATTTCTTGTAATGCCGTACCTTCTGTTTCTCGTGTTTCAATCAATTCATCTATTGCCTGACTTAGACTTGCCATCACCGACTTATTAAGTGCTTCTTGATCTAAGCTATCAGCTTGTAATACGCCTGGCCAGTGTAAAACTTTAAGCATATCAACCGGAGCAGGTCTCGTTGTTAATAAAGCCAGTTCATCACAATGTGCAATGATTGACTTGGCTAAATCATGGTCAATATTAAGTGACGATTGCTGATCTTCAGGTGTTTTATATCGTAAACTCGCATCGACTTTTCCGCGAGCTAACTTAGCCGAAAATAGCTTCTTTATTTTCATTTCTAAAGGGCGAAATCGCTCATCTAGACGTAAAGAGGTTTCAAGATAGCGATGATTTACACTGCGAATTTCCCAAGTTAAATCACCCTGTTCTGTCTGCTCTTCTCGGCGAGCAAATGCGGTCATACTTCGTGTCACGATTTATACCAAATATTTCTAAAAGAGACATCTTATCATCCAAGCCATAGATATACCCACAATCATTCAATTAGCGTTCGTGGTGAGCCTGTTGAACGAAAGCTTACACATATCATCCTTCGACAAGCTCAGGATGAACAACATTTCTATTCACAATCCTACATTTTAAATAGTTACGAGTATAATACCTCGATTATTTCAGAATTTTAAGGAAGTCCCTATGCGCCCAAGCGGTCGTCAAAACAACGAATTACGTCAAGTTACAATCACTCGCAATTACACCAAACATGCAGAGGGTTCTGTTTTAATCGAAATGGGCGATACCAAAGTATTATGTACCGCCTCTGTCGAAGAACGCATTCCACAATTTTTACGTGGTAAAGGTGAAGGTTGGGTAACTGCTGAATACGGTATGCTTCCTCGCTCTACTGGCTCACGTATGGCTCGTGAAGCAGCTCGTGGCAAACAAAGTGGTCGTACGCAAGAAATTCAACGTTTAATTGGTCGTTCTTTACGTGCCTCTATTGATTTAAAAGCTTTAGGTGAACGTAGTATTACTATCGATTGTGATGTTATCCAAGCTGATGGTGGCACACGAACAGCATCTATTACCGGTGCATTTATTGCCTTACAAGATGCTGTAGATTCATTACTGGCAAAGAAAAAAATCAAAAAGAACCCTCTTTTAGGTCAAGTCGCGGCTATTTCTGTTGGTATCTATAATGGTCAAGCGGTGCTTGATCTTGATTATGCTGAAGATTCAAATGCTGAAACAGATATGAATGTAGTGATGAATGATGCTGGTGCTTATATCGAAATTCAAGGTACAGCTGAAGGTCATGCCTTCCACCCTGAAGAATTAACGGCCATGTTAGCAATCGCAGGTGAAGGTATTGCTGATTTGATCATCAAACAGCGTGAAGCTTTAGAAAGTTAAAGTGCACAAGGAATAGTTCAACAATGAATAAAATTGTTCTTGCCAGTGGTAACAAAGGCAAACTTCGTGAGTTTGCCCAATTGTTTGCACCGATGAATATTGAGGTGATTCCTCAATCTGAATTTGATGTGCCTGAAGCAGAGGAAACAGGGCTCACTTTTGTCGAGAATGCCATTATCAAAGCCCGTAACGCCTGTGAACATACAGGCTTACCGGCTATTGCTGATGATTCAGGCATTGAAGTAGATTACTTGCTCGGTGCACCAGGCATTTATTCAGCACGTTATGCAGGTAGTGATGCCAGTGATGAAGATAACCTTAATGCCTTATTAAGTGCATTAACAGGTGTGCCTGATCAAGAACGTGTTGCCCGTTATCAATGTTTATTAGTGATGATGAGACATTCAAAAGATCCTACACCTTTGATTTGTCAGGCCGATTGGCAAGGACAGATCCTCCACTCTGCAACCGGTGAAGGTGGCTTTGGTTACGATCCTATCTTTTGGGTAGCGGAAGAAAACTGTAGTGCAGCACAGTTAACGTCAGAGCAAAAACATGCCATCAGTCACCGTGGTAAAGCGATTCGACAATTCATCAGAGAATTCCAACAGTAACGTTGCCTACAACTTCAATGAAAATCTGGCTAGAAACCAACAAAATGATTAGCTATGTTTAACTTCACCTCTCTACCACCGCTTAGTTTGTATATTCATGTGCCTTGGTGCGTGCGTAAATGTCCTTATTGTGACTTTAACTCGCACAAATCACCTGAAAACTTGCCTGAGGACGCCTATGTTGATGCGCTTATTCGAGATCTAGAACAAGAATTACCCTCAGTGTGGGGGCGCACAATCCAAACGATCTTTATTGGTGGTGGCACACCCAGTCTTTTTTCAGCAGAAGCTTATGAACGATTATTTTCATCAATCCGAGCCTTATTACCTCTTAGTTCTCATGTAGAAATAACCTTAGAAGCGAATCCTGGCACATTTGAAGCCCAACGTTTCTCAGATTATCTTGATATAGGTATTAATCGTTTATCGATTGGCGTGCAAAGTTTTAATGATGAGTCATTAACCGCTCTGGGCCGTATTCATGATAGCAAACAAGCGATTAAGGCTATTGAAACAGCGCATAAAGTAGGCTTTGAAAACTTCAATTTAGATCTTATGTTTGGCTTACCTCATCAAACTGAAAAAACAGCTAAAAATGATGTGGCTACCGCTATTGCACTAGAACCCAGCCATATTTCTTATTATCAACTGACATTAGAACCCAATACTTTGTTCTACCAACAACCGCCAACATTGCCGGATGAAGACCCGATTATCGACTGGCAGATTGCCAATCAACAACGACTCAATGACGCTGGTTATCAACAGTATGAAGTCTCAGCATATGCTCGAAACAATCAACAATGCCAACATAATTTAAACTATTGGCAGTTTGGTGATTACCTAGGTATTGGTGCTGGAGCCCATGGCAAAATTAGTGATGCGGCTAAACAATCCATTACTCGACGCTCTAAACAAAAACAGCCTCAATCCTATATAGAATCATCAGGTACAAGCAAAGTTGTTTTAACTGAAGAACTCATCGCTAAAAAAGATATTGGCTTTGAATTTATGTTGAATGCCTTAAGGTTAACAGAAGGTTTTCCTACACCATTATTTTATCAACATGTAGGTTTACCTATTTCACATATCAATAAAGCATTACAACAGGCGGAACAGCTAGAATTAATAACATATGACATTCACCGCATATGTCCAACCGAAAAAGGTCAGCGTTATCTCAACACCTTAGTCGAACTATTTTTACCAGAATGAGAACTTTATACGATTTTTATCGTGCTTGAATGACATAAAAGTCTCATAATAGTAATATTGAATAAATAACTAGGAGTAAGTCATGAATAAAATCAGCTTAATTGTAGCAGGGACATTATTAATATCCGCAACATCATTTCTCCATGCAGATGTTATCTCTATTACAGAGCCCAGTTATTCAACACCCAATTCAGCTGAAGGTGTTATCCGCCCTATAAATGGTATAACTATGAGCGCAGTCGAACAGAAATTTGGTGTGGCTGAACACAAGTCAGATACCATTGGTGAACCACCAATTACAGTTTGGACATACCCTGATTTTTCAGTTTTTTTTGAACACAATATTGTTATTCATTCTGTTGTAACACGAAAATAAGTGAAATTACTCTCTGTCAACGTTTCCCAACCCGTTGAGATTGAATACAATAACGCACATATTTTAACCAGTATTTTCAAAAAACCTGTTGAGGGCGAGATTACTGTCTCTCGCTTTAACTTAGCCGGCGATCAGCAAGTTGATTTAGAAAATCATGGTGGTGGTCATAAAGCAGTATATGCTTTTTCAGCCGAACAATATGATTACTGGCGGAAGCAATTAGATAGACCAGAATTACATTTTGGTCAGTTTGGTGAAAACCTGACTATCTCAGAACTTGATGAATCCATTTTATGTATCGGTGACCAATTAAAAGTTGGTGATTGTATTTTAGAAGTGACCCAACCTAGAGTTCCTTGTTTCAAATTGGGTATAGCCTTTGCTCTAACAACAATGCCTAAATTATTCCTTCAGCATGGTCATACCGGCATCTACTTCAAAGTATTGCAAACGGGGTCGATTAAAACGGGAAATACTGTTGAAAGAATTTACCAGCATCCTAAGAAGCTTGCAGTAAAAACATTATTTAAAGCTTATTTTGATCCTGATTTTATTGGTGCTTATAGGGTTATGCAGATCGCATCTGAGATTGATGAACTTTCACAAGAATGGCGTGAAAAGGTTTTAGCTAGACTTTAGTCGATAACTGAAAATCGTTTTTTTGCACTTTCAGGGATTGTTCCCATACGTGCATGGTGTAATGAATCAGATTCAATCACCACTAAAACTAATACACTCAATAGAGTTGGTAAGATGCCTAAGCCACCTATCAATGCATAGACCATTTCGGTCATCATATTAGCGTATTCTTGCCCTAACCAGCCAAGAAATGAAACAGTACATAATAAAGTCAGAACACCTGTAAACAGTACACTCCAGCGACGCGCTATTTGCCAATGGACATAAACAAATTCACTATCTTCACGCTTCACTCTACTTGCACGAAAAAAAGTAACTGCTAAGGCAATGAATGAGAAAAAGGGCACTAAAGCTAAAAATTTAATATAGTGACCGCCAAAGGCAGCAATACCTGTGAACAATAAAATATGATTCATTATCAAGTTACTTAAGAAAATATCATGCGGTACTTTGGCTGCACTTATCTCTTTTTCTGTTACTTGTTGTTCATCACTCATTGCATGCTCCTGATAATAGACTGACTGTTCTTTGCAGAACAATCAGTCACTCTCAATTTAGTCAGCCATATTGTTCAAAATAGCATCACGTACTGCATCTAGTGTTGCATCAACAGTGACTAATGGTGATGTACTTTGTTTAATCGCTGTATCAGGGTCTTTTAAACCGTGCCCCGTCAATGTACAAACAATCATGCTACCTTCAGGAATCTTGCCAGTATTAATATCATTAATTGCACCTGCTAATGATGTAGCAGAAGCAGGCTCACAAAAGATACCTTCATGCTCTGCTAATAATTTCTGTGTTGCTAAGATGTGTTCATCAGTACATTCGTCAAACCAACCTTGAGATTCTTCACGTACTTTTAGTGCTTTATCCCAGCTTTGTGGATGACCGATGCGAATTGCTGTTGCCACAGTTTCAGGATTATCAACCATATGACCACGCATAAATGGGGCACTACCATCGGCTTGGTAACCAACCATTTTAGGACGTTCACTAATAATTCCATCAGCAAAGTATTCACTGTAACCCATCCAATGAGCAGTGATATTACCGGCATTACCCACAGGTAAACAATGGAAATCAGGTGCACGAGATAATTCTTCAACAATCTCAAATGCAGCTGTTTTCTGGCCTTGTAAGCGGTATGGGTTGATTGAGTTAACAATCGTTACAGGTGCATGCTCTGCAACATCTTTAACAAGTTGCATTCCTTCATCAAAGTTACCTTTGATTTGGATAACAGTTGCACCATGCATCATGCCTTGGGCTAATTTACCTAAGGCAATTTTACCATCAGGAATCAATACAAAAGCAGCAATACCTGCACGAGCAGCATAAGCAGCCGCTGCAGCTGAAGTGTTACCTGTAGAAGCACAAATAATCGCTTTACTGCCTTCTTCAACCGCTTTAGTAACGGCCATTGTCATACCGCGATCTTTAAATGAACCTGTTGGGTTCAGCCCTTCGTATTTGACGTAAATTTCAACATCTTTACCCAATACAGTAGGAATATTTTCAAGTTTAAGTAGTGGCGTATTACCTTCACCTAAGCTGATTAATTTTGTATCTTCACTTACCGGTAAACGGTCACGGTAGCGTTCAATTAAGCCTGTGTAACGTGGACGAAATGGCATTTTATTTTCCTTTTAAACTATATTAAATAAGGATAGAGTTATAAATGTGCATTTATCATTTATAGACTATCCTAATGATTCCATGCGAATTCGCATCACAGAATCAGTAACTGATTGTAATGCTTCGATTTGTTTAATCGCTGCATTCATATTCTTCTCAACAACTTCTTGTGTCAGCATGATGACCGGCACAATTCCACCTTGCTCTTCTGGTTGTTTCTGCAAAATAGCTTCAATGCTAATGCCTTGCTCACCCATAATACGAGTAATTTCAGCAAGCACACCAGGTTTGTCTTCAGTATGAATTCGTAAATAATACGATGTCACTACGTCTTCAACAGGCAAAATAGGTGTATCAGACAAAGCATCTGGTTGGAATGCTAAATGAGGCACTCTATTTTCAGGATCAGTTGTTAAAGCACGAACTATATCAATGATATCTGCAACAACGGCTGATGCTGTCGCATCTGAGCCTGCACCAGCGCCATAATATAACGTTGGCCCTACGGCATCACCTTGTACTAATACGGCATTCATCACGCCATCAACATTAGCAATCAAACGACGGTGAGGAATCATGGTCGGATGAACTCGTAACTCAACACCTTGTTCTGTCTTTTTAGCAATTCCCAAATGTTTAATACGGTAGCCTAATTCAGCAGCATATTTCACATCTTCTTGAGAAATTTTACTAATACCTTCGGTATACGCTTTATCAAACTGCAATGGAATACCAAATGCAATTGAGGCCATAATGGTTAATTTATGAGCCGCATCAATACCTTCAACATCAAATGTTGGATCTGCTTCAGCATAACCAAGTGCTTGTGCTTCAGCTAATACATCAGCAAAATCACGCCCTTTATCTCGCATTTCAGTCAGAATAAAGTTACCAGTACCATTAATAATACCTGCTAACCATTCAATACTATTTGCAGCTAAACCTTCACGCATTGCTTTAATAATTGGAATACCGCCAGCAACCGCAGCTTCAAAGGCAATTGTTACCCCTTTCTCTTGGGCTTTAGCGAATAATTCGTTACCGTGCATAGCAATTAATGCTTTATTTGCCGTAACAACATGCTTACCGTTTTCAATTGCTTTTGTGACAAGATCAAGGGCAACACCTGTACCACCAATCAACTCTACAACAATATCGATTTCAGGATCATTGATGATATCCATAGCATCTGTTGTCAACGAAATACCATCTGTTTGACAAATTTTTGGTGATTCTATGTCACGATCAGCAGCGCGTGAAATTTCAATACCACGACCTGCTCGACGACTGATCTCTTTTGAATTGCGAGTCAAAACATTAACGGTACCACCACCCACTGTACCTAAGCCTAAAACTCCGATTTTTACTGATTGCAAAATGTTCCCCTAACTATTTTTAAACATGTCACGGATCCCACGGATCGCTTGACGTGTACGATGTTCATTCTCTATCAAACCAAAACGAACATGATCATCGCCATATTCACCAAAACCAACACCTGGTGATACCGCTACTTTCGCTTCTTGTAGTAATTTTTTAGTAAATTCTAATGAACCCATTTCACGATATTTTTCAGGGATCTTAGCCCAGACAAACATCGTTGCTTTTGGCTTTTCAACTTCCCAACCTATGGCGTTTAGACCGTCACATAAAACATCACGGCGATTTTTATACGTTTCAACCACTTCATCAACACAATCTTGAGGGCCTTCAAGTGCTGCAATCGCTGCCACCTGAATAGGTGTAAACATGCCGTAATCAAGGTAAGACTTCATTCTAGCTAAAGCAGCTACAAGCACTGGATTCCCTGACATAAAGCCAACTCGCCAACCTGGCATATTGTAGGTTTTAGATAAAGTATAAAACTCAACTGCCACATCTTTTGCACCTGGAACCTGCAAGATTGATGGCGCTTTATAACCATCAAAGGTGATTTCACCATAGGCCAAATCATGGACAACCCAAATTTCATGTTCCTTGGCAAAAGCGACAACACGCTCAAAGAATTCCAAATCAACACACTGTGTTGTTGGGTTACCAGGGAAATTCAAAACCAACATTTTTGGTTTTGGCCATGAATCTTTGACTGACTTTTCTAATTCAGCAAAAAAGTCACCACCAGGAATAAGTGGCACATGGCGAATATCAGCGCCTGAAATGACAAAACCATAGGGATGTATAGGATAAGCCGGGTTAGGGACTAAAATCGCATCTCCAGGCCCTACAGTAGCAAGTGCTAGATGTGCTAGACCTTCTTTTGAACCGATGGTTACAATTGTTTCCGTTTCAGGATCTAGACTGACATCAAATTTTCGCTGATACCAATCACAAATGGCTTTACGTAAACGGGGAATACCGCGGGACACCGAATAACGATGTGTATCTGGTCTTTGTGCCGCTTCTGTTAATTTATCAATTATATGTTGCGGTGCAGGTTTATCTGGATTACCCATACCAAAGTCAATAATGTCCTCACCTCGCGCACGTGCTTTAGCCTTCAAATCATTAACAATATTGAAGACATACGGCGGAAGGCGTTTAATTCTAGGGAAATCTTCGTTCAACTCAGCACCTGAAAATAGAAAAAACTGTTGGCAAACAGTGCAAAATAACTGAAAATGGCTCTTACTTCAAATCACATTTACCTAATTGGGCCATCATGACTGAACAAGAAGCATTTTATAATGAACTATTAGATGATTTAAAAAAAGGTACTTTAGTATTACCAACGCTACCTGAAGTCGCTCTTCGTGTTCGAGATGTTGTTGATGAACCAGAAGCAACTGCTCATGATTTAGCTGACATCATTATCACCGACGTAGCCTTATCAACGCGCTTATTAAAAGTAGCCAATAGTCCTCTTTATCGCGGTCGACTTGAAATAGATAGCGTGCAGATGGCAGTCGCTCGTCTTGGTCAAACTATTATAAGAAGCCTTGTTACCAGTCTTGTAATGGAACAAATGTTCCAAGCAACATCAAGAAACCTAGATAAACGTCTGCATGATCTATGGGAACACAGTACAGATGTCTCCGCTATCTGTCAGATCTTGTCAGCAAGCCAAGTAAATATCAAAGCAGATGAAGCCATGCTAGCGGGTTTAATCCATGAGGTTGGTATTTTACCTATTTTAATGAAGGCAGATGAAAAACCAGAGTTAATCAAAAACTCCGCTGCTTTAGATGCCGTTATAGAAGCCATTCACCCTAAAATAGGTGCTGCTATTTTAAGAAGCTGGAAATTCCCTGAAGCGCTTGTCACTGCTGTTGAAGAACAGCAGAATCTCAGTAGAGACAGTGAAAATGGTCCTGACTTAGCAGATTTAGTGCAGGTTGCTCGCCTACAAAGTTATATGAATACTAAAAAAGCACTGAGTAGTGAACAGTTAGCCACGATTCCTGCCTTTAAGAAATTAGGTGTTGATACTGAAATTAGTGTTGTTGAGCTTGATGAGAACAGCGATGAATATGCTGAAGCAATGGCCTTATTTGGTTTTTAGTTCTACATCACTTACATGTCAAAAAAAGCCCCAAGTAGAGTTTCTACTTGGGGCTTTTTTTGTATTGAATCAACTATTCCAAATAGTATTAAGGTATTGCTTTTCTTCATCCGTTAACTGCTCAACAGTTTCATCTAGCTGTTTCGACAATAAAACCCGACCAGCATCATATTGACGACGCTCTATTTCTCGCCGTTCAATCTCTCTCCGAGCTCTTGCACGCCGGTCTTCTTTAGGCCATAAGAAATAATGTTCTTTAATCATTTTTAGCCATTTCGAACTGCCAAAATCATAAAGAATCATCCGCCGCTCATCTTGGCGGCGCATATGCCCACGCCTACTCATTTTTCTTAAACTATCTATACTCATCCGCCTAAACTCCTTGTTACGCGAGTATATTATTAGAGTCCTTTTTTACTATATAGTTCATTCACTATAATAAAGCACCTTAATTTCTAATCATCCAGATTAGTTTTTGCCTTCTTTTAAGAACCTTCAGGACGCATATGTGGGAATAGAAGCACATCACGAATTGATGGTGCATCTGTTAACAACATGACTAAACGATCAATACCAATACCCTCACCTGCTGTTGGAGGCATACCATATTCTAAAGCACGAATATAATCATCATCAAAGTGCATAGCTTCATCATCACCGGCATCTTTTTCTGCGACTTGAGCTTGGAAGCGTTCAGCTTGATCTTCAGCATCATTAAGCTCTGAGAAACCATTGGCAATTTCACGTCCACCAACAAAGAATTCAAAGCGGTCGGTGACAAATGGATCACTATCACTACGACGTGCTAATGGTGAAACTTCAGTTGGATAAGCCGTAATAAAGGTTGGCTCCATCAAACGATGTTCAACTGTTTTCTCAAAGATCTCAATTTGAACCTTACCTAAACCATAACTATCTTTTAAAGGAATACCTAGTCCCTTTGCGATATCAGTTGCTGCCTCAAGTGACGATAATTGCTCAACAGTCACATCAGGATTAAAGTGCAAAATTGATTCAATAATAGTCATTCGATGGAATGGCTTAGCAAAATCTAAGTCTGTCCCTTGATAATGTACTTGTGATGTTCCTAATACATCTTGGGTTACCGTACGTAACATCTCTTCAGTCAGATCCATTAGATCTTTGTAATCTGAATAAGCTTGGTAAAACTCAACCATCGTAAATTCAGGATTATGACGCGTTGATAAACCTTCATTACGGAAGTTACGATTGATTTCAAATACACGTTCAAAACCACCAACCACTAAACGTTTCAAATACAGTTCAGGTGCAACACGTAGATATAAAGGCATATCAAGGGCATTATGATGTGTTTCAAAAGGTCGTGCTGTTGCACCACCTGGAATTACATGCATCATTGGTGTTTCTACTTCTAGATAGTTTTTATCCATCAAAAAGCGTCGAATACCATCAATTACTTTAGTTCTAATAATAAATGTTTCACGGCTCACTTCATTCATTATCAGATCAACATAACGTTGGCGATAACGTGTTTCTTGATCAGCTAAACCATGGAATTTTTCAGGCAATGGTCGTAATGATTTAGTCAGTAGACGAATATCATCAACAACGACAGAAAGTTCACCTTTTTGAGTTCGGAACATCGTGCCTTCAGCGGCAATAATATCGCCTAAATCCCAACGTTTAAATTCACCATAGACACCTTCAGCTAAATCATCACGTTTAACATAAAGCTGCATATTGCCTGACATATCACGGATATTGGCAAAACTCGCTTTACCCATTACTCGCTTAGTCATTAGACGACCAGCGATTTTAACTCGGCGAGGCAACTCTTTTAAGTCTTCTGATGAAGTATTTTCATATTCAACCGTTAACTCTGCATTCATCACATTACGACGAAAATCATTAGGGAAAGCATTACCCTCTTCACGTAATTCAGCTAATTTCTCACGACGCTGTGCAATCAGTCTATTTTCATCTTGTTCTATTTCGTTTGTCATGTTGTTTCTCTTTATAGTCCTGATTTCAGTGACGCTTCAATAAATAAGTGTAAATCGCCATCTAACACTGCTTGAGTGTTACCGGTTTCTACATTTGTTCTTAAATCTTTGATCCGTGATTGATCTAATACATAAGAGCGAATTTGACTGCCCCAACCAATATCAGACTTGCCATCCTCGGCTACTTGTTTTTCTTCATTTTGTTTAAGCAATTCAAGTTCATATAGTTTTGCTTTCAACAAACTCATCGCCGTATCTCTATTTTTATGCTGAGATCGCTGTGACTGACACTGAACAACTGTATTAGTCGGTAAATGTGTTATTCGTACTGCTGAATCAGTTTTATTAATGTGCTGACCACCAGCGCCACTGGCGCGATAAGTATCAACCCTCAAATCTGCCTTGTTGATGTCAATATCAATATTATCATCCACTTCTGGATAAACAAAGACTGAACAAAATGAAGTATGTCTGCGAGCGCCTGAATCAAAAGGTGATTTACGTACTAAACGATGAACACCTGTTTCAGTTCGTAATAAACCAAAAGCATATTCACCTTCAAAATGAATAGTTGCACTCTTAATGCCTGCCACATCACCGGCTGACGTTTCAACTAACTCGACTTTGAAGCCCTGTGCGTCGCCCCAACGCAGATACATCCGCAAAACCATATTGGCCCAATCTTGTGCCTCAGTACCACCAGAGCCTGATTGAATATCCAGATAGGCATTATTTGCATCCATCTTGCCTGAGAACATGCGTTGAAATTCTAATTTAGCTAGGGCTTTATCTAGCTCATCTAAATCAACAGTAACGGCATCAAAGGTATCTTGATCCTGTTCTTCTACTGCCATTTCCAATAAGTCTTTAGCATCATCAAGCGTTTCACTCTGATTCGATAGAGTGGTAACTATTCTTTCTAAACTTGCGCGTTCTTGACCTAGTTTCTGAGCTCGTTCAGGATCATCCCAGACAGCTGACGACTCTAACTCTCGCGACACTTCTATTAATTGTTCTGCTTTAACATCATAGTCAAAGATACCCCCTAAGATCGTCACTACGACCTCGGAGTTCTTTAATACGCTGCATTGTTGCGCCTAATTCCAACGCTAAATCCTCTTACTAAAAACTGATTACTTTCAAGAATCGCGTATTGTAACGCATTTATATCCTAACTACTTGAAACCTTGCATCTTTAAGTAGTTTGAGTATAGCCTTTATCGTTTAGGTAAAAACTGCATCGGATCAATAGGTTTACCATTTCGTCTGATTTCAAAATGAAGTTGATCTCGCTGAGTACCTGTTCGCCCTAATGTAGCTATTTTTTGTCCCGCTTTAACATATTGTCCATCTTTCACCAATAATGTCTTATTGTGAGCATAAGCACTCAGATAAACATCATTGTGTTTAATGATTAATAAATTGCCATATCGAGCCAAACCATTACCACTATAAACAACCTTTCCTGAGGCAGCAGAAACAACTTGTTGCCCTGACTTCCCTGCTATATTAATACCTTTTCGCCCTGCCGCACTTTTAGAATAAGTTGAAATTATCTTACCTTTTGTTGGCCAACGCCACGCTACCGATTGATTAGCTGGTCGAGTCCATTTCTTTGTTTTTTTAACTGTTTTCTTTGTTGTTACTTTTTTGCTCGTGCTGGTTTTTTTCTTAGTTGTCTTTTGATACTTTTTAGTTGATTTAAATCTCAACTTTTGTCCAATATAAATTTTATATGGGGAGCGAATATTATTTATTTTAGCGAGGCTTTTATAATCCATTCCATAACGCCAACTAATAGAATACAGCGTGTCACCTTTCTTTACTTTATAACTGCTTGGTGCTTTTGACGGACTACCTTTTACTTTTGCTTTACTCGTATAGCCATAATTGCCAATAGGTGCCACTGCCTGTCCACCACCACAAGCAGTCAGTAACAACATTAGCAATACAAGTAAAAGTCTTATCATTGTTTAAATAAAAAATAAGCCGCAGTAACTACAATAATTGTCGCCCAGCCGATGCGATCGATCCAAGTATGTAATTTGGCTTCTAGGCGTTCACCGCCCCAACGCATTAACCCAGCAACTAAAAAGAAACGCATACCACGTCCAATAGTTGAACCAATAACAAAAGGAATTAAGGCCATTCCCAGTGCTCCTGATGCAATCGTAAAGATCTTATAAGGGATAGGTGTAAAACCCGCTAAGAATATCGCCCAGAATCCCCATTGCTGGAACCATGATTCAGCCGTGTGGTAAGCATGCATATAATTTAGTGAAACTAACCACGGTTCAATAAACTGAAATGCATAAGCACCAATAAGATAGCCGAATAAGCCGCCTAATACTGATGCTAATGTTGTTAATCCGGCATAAAACCATGCTTTATGAGGTTTAGCTAAAGACATCGGCGCTAACATGACATCCGGCGGAATCAGAAAGCAGGAAGATTCAGTAAAGCTAACTAATGCTAACCAGACTGTTGCATATTGATGTCGAGACCATTGCATAACACGTCCATATAATGCAGAAAATAGTCCCACTAAATTTGTCCCGATAATAAGGGAACGAAGCTGACTGCATCTAATTCCGTTTCTTCAAACGTATTGCCGTTGCGATCAATCACTCGTAATGATTGACCTGAACTGCCACCCACAGGAATGACTAAACGCCCACCTGGTGCAAGTTGTTTTAATAACTCTTGTGGTACTTCTTCAGGCGCACAAGTAACGATAATGCCATCATAAGGTGCATTTTCTTCCCACCCCCAACTGCCATCACTATGCTTTAACTTAATATTATTCAGTTTTAACTGATAAAAACGTTCGCGAGCCTGATTTTGTAATGGTGAAATACGTTCTACACTAAATACTCTTTCAACCAAGCGTGATAATACGGCAGTCTGATAACCTGATCCTGTCCCTACTTCTAATACTTTTTTCTTAGCGATTCCTTGCAGCAAAACTTCTGTCATTTTTGCGACAATAAAAGGTTGTGAGATAGTTTGACCATGTCCAATCGGCAGGGCAGTATCTTCATAAGCTCGACTAGCCAAAGCTTCATCAACAAATAAATGTCGAGGAAGATCTTTCATTACTGATAAGACATCGGTACTCTCAATACCCTGCTCTTTTAAACGCATAATTAAGCGATCACGTGTTCTCTGTGATGTCATGCCTATGCCACGCTGATTAGGTGTCACTTAGACACTCCTTGCAGCCAATTAGCAACACCATCTATCGCATCATAATGCGTTAAATCTATCTGTAACGGGGTAACTGATACTGCGCCTCGACGAATAGCATCAAAGTCAGTTCCTGGACCCGCATCCTCTTCTTCTCCAGCCGGTCCAACCCAATACATTGCTCGACCTCGTGGATCAAGCTCCTTAATCACTGGTTCAGCTTTATGGCGACGCCCTAAACGTGTACTTTCAAATCCAGTAATATCTTCAATCGGTAAATCAGGTACGTTGATATTTAAAATGGTATCGGCTGGCAGTGAAGAGCTCAGTAATTGTGCAATTAACTTCTTTGCTGCCCATGCGGCTGTTTCATAATGTGTAGCAGTATGACCATTGAGCGAAATAGCAACCGCAGGTAAACCTAAAAAGCGCCCTTCTATCGCAGCAGCAACTGTGCCCGAATACAAGACATCATCGCCCAAGTTGGCACCGGCATTAATACCTGCAACAACCATATCGGGCTCATCATCTAACAAGCCTGTAATCGCTAAATGCACACAGTCAGTCGGAGTGCCTTCAACACGGTAAACACCATTATCTAACCTATTAACACGTAATGGGTTTTCCAATGTTAATGAGTTACTCGCGCCACTACGATTGCGATCTGGTGCTACGACGGTAATATCTCCGAGACTCGACATTGCTTCGGCTAAGGCCTTAATTCCTTCTGCCATATAGCCATCATCATTACTGATCAAAATTCTCATTATATTTTTTATAGTCCTTACTTCAATATTTTCTTGGGTATAGTACCAAGAATCAAGGATCTACAGGTATAAAAAAGGGCCTCATGACCGAGACCCATTCCTATCGTCATTCAAAGCTAAGTTAATTTACATCAACTTATTGTCTGACTGTCCGCCACCATAACTATGGAATTGCATCGCCTCTCCACCCGGAGTTACTTTTACAGCACAATATTTGAACTCTGGAATTTTAGCTGATGGATCAAGCGCAGCATTTGAAAGCTTATTCACTGCTGCTTCGTAATAACAAAATGCCATAAATACCGCACCTGTTGGTACAGATTCATCAGCACGGGCAATCATAGATATCTCACCACGTCGTGTTGATAAGGTAATCATCTCGCCCGGAGCAACACCCATTTCATCTAAGCTAATTGGATTGATTGTTGCCACAGCTTCCGGCTCGAGTGCATCTAATACATTAGAACGACGCGTCATTGAGCCCGTATGCCAATGTTCTAACATTCGACCTGTTATCAATACAAATGGATATTCTGCATCAGGACGTTCTGCCGGTGGCACAATATCTGCCGGAACAAATCGACCTAATCCATTATCTCTTTCAAAATGTTCAGTGAAGATAACATCATCACCAGGATCACCCTCTTTAAGACAAGGGTAAACAATAGAGCCTTCGTTTTCTAAACGTTGCCATGTCATACCCGCCATTGTTGGCACTGCTTTACGTACTTCTTCAAATACCTCTTGAGAATTTTTGTAGTTCCAATCAAGGCCAAGACGTCGGGCCATTTCCTGAATGATCCATAAGTCTTGTCGTGCATCACCAGGAGGTGGAACTGCCTGACGGCCTATTTGCACTAATCTATCTGTATTGGTAAATGTAGCTGTTTTCTCTGAATAAGCTGAAGCAGGTAATACAACATCTGCCAAATAAGCCGTTTCTGTTAAGAAGATATCTTGTACCACCATATGCTCAAGTTCTGACATTGACTCACGAGCATGATTTGCATCTGGATCTGACATCGCAGGATTTTCACCTTGCACATATAGTCCTGTTAAATCACCTTTATGAATAGCTCGCATAATCTCAACAACCGTCAGGCCAGGATTATTATCTAACTCACAACCCCATAGTTCTTCAAAGTAAGCATGTGCTTTTTCATCATCAACAGGCTGATAATCAGGGAATACCATAGGTATTAAACCCATATCAGAAGCACCCTGAACATTATTCTGACCACGTAATGGATGTAAGCCTGTTCCTGGACGGCCAATTTGACCTGTCATCAAGGCAAGAGAAATCAAACAACGTGCATTATCAGTACCATGCACATGTTGTGACACGCCCATTCCCCATAAGATCATCGAACCTTGTGATGTCGCATACAATCGAGCAACCTGTTTCAATGTATCAGCAGGAACACCACAAATAGGCTCCATCATTTCAGGCGTATATGATTTCAGGTGATCTTTCATCGCCTCAAAACCTTCAGTACGCTCAGCAATAAATGCTGGATCAATCAAATCTTCTTCAATAATTGTATGCATAATCGCATTCAACATAGGTACATCACTACCCGGTTTAAATGCCACGTGGTGTGTTGCTTGACGTGATAACTCTGTTGTTCGAGGATCCATTAAAATCAACTTAGTACCACGACGCATGGCATTTTTCATCCATGTAGCACCGACAGGATGATTCACTGTTGGGTTAGAACCAATGATGACAATTACTTCTGCTTTTTCAACATCCGAAACAGGATTTGATACCGCACCTGAGCCCAAACATTCTAATAAGGCTACAACAGATGAAGCATGACAAAGACGTGTACAGTGATCGACATTATTGGTTTTAAAACCTGTTCTCACTAATTTTTGAAATAAGTAGGCTTCTTCATTACTACCTTTAGCACTACCAAATCCAGCTAAAGCATTAGGTCCTTGCTCATCACGGATTTTATTAAATCCACCAGCGGCAAGATCTAATGCCTCTTCCCATGTTGCTTCACGGAAAATTTTATCAACATCATTTGGATCCATCGAAAACTCTGCTGATTTCGGAGCATCATCACGACGAATTAATGGTTTAGTTAAACGATGTGGATGGTGAACATAGTCAAAACCATAACGGCCTTTAACACAGAGTCGACCTTTATTAGATGGGCCATCACGACCTTCTACGGAAATAATCTTGTCATCTTTAACGTTATACGTCATCTGACAACCAACACCACAGAATGGGCAACCTGAATCTACTTTACGATCAGGTTCAACCATGCCAACATCATTTGCAGGCATTAACGCCCCTGTTGGACACGCTTCGACACACTCACCACAAGCAACACAGGTGCTTTCACCCATAGGATCATCAAGATCAAAAACAATTTGTGTATGAGTACCTCGTAATGCTAAACCAATAACATCATTATTCTGCTCATCACGACAAGCACGAACACAGCGAGTACATTGAATACACGCATCCATATTCACGGCAATAGCAGGATGTGAATTATCAGCTTCAGCTTGGTGGCGAGCATCAAAACGAGGCAAGCCAATATCTAATTTACCGGCCCAGTAATCTAACTCAGAATTCAAGGTATGAGGTTTATCTGATACATCAGATTTCAACAACTCAACGACCATTTTTTGAGACTTAACAGCTCGTTCACTGTTAGATTGAACATTCATACCTTCGCTTGGTTGACGACAACATGATGGTGCTAAAACGCGCTCTCCATCAATTTCCACGACACAGGCACGACAGTTACCAGCAGCACCTTGTCTATCTGAATAACACAGCTGCGGGATATCAATATCATTTTGTTTAGCTACATCAAGTAATGTTTCACCTTCTTGTGCAACGACTTTCTCGCCATTTAATGTGAAATTAATGGGAGCTGCTATTTCTTCTGGATTAATAGCCATTATTTCAACTCCCCTTTTCCTAACTCTTCAGCGAAGTACTTCATCACACTACGAACAGGGTTAGGTGCTGCTTGGCCTAAACCACAAATAGATGAATCAATCATCACATCTGAGAGTTCTTCCAACAAATCCTCATCCCAGTCTTCTTTTTCCATCAAGGTAACGGCTTTAGCAGTACCGACTCGACAAGGTGTACATTGGCCACAAGATTCTTCTTCAAAGAACTTCATCGCATTAACAGCTAGCTTTCTAGCACTATCTTGATTAGAAAATACGACGACAGCAGCTGAACCGATAAAACAGCCATATTCATTTAAAGTATCAAAGTCTAATGGAATATTACCCATTGAGGCTGGCAACATACCACCCGAAGCACCACCAGGAAAGTAACCATAAAACTCATGACCATCTTGCATTCCACCACAGTATTCATCGATCAATTCTTTCATGGTGATCCCTGCATCAGCAAGGTGAACACCTGGCTTGTTGACTCGGCCACTAACTGAGAATGAGCGTAGACCTACTCGGCCATTTCTACCATGGTCTGTTAGACAAGCAGGGCCTTTTTCTAAAATATCTCGAACCCAATAAAGTGATTCCATATTGTGTTCTAAAGTTGGGCGACCAAATAAACCTACTTCAGCTACAAATGGTGGACGCAAACGAGGCATACCGCGTTTACCTTCAATCGACTCAATCATTGCTGATTCTTCACCACAAATATAAGCACCAGCACCACGACGTAGATGAATTTCTGGCAGACGTTGTACAGGCGGGTTCGCTTTTAACTTAGCTATTTCTTGCTCTAGACTGTCTCTGATTGCTGCATATTCATCCCGAAGATAAATATAGATATCATTAATGCCTACAGCCCAAGCAGCTATTAATGTGCCTTCTAAGAAACAATGTGGGTCACGCTCTAGATAATATTTATCTTTAAATGTACCTGGTTCACCTTCATCGATATTCACTGCCATCAATTTTGGTTCAGGCATACCGCGTACAATTCGCCATTTACGGCCGGCAGGGAAACCTGCACCACCTAACCCACGTAAACCAGAATCATCCATTGCATCCAATACTTTATCTACATTATAAGTACCGTTCACACAAAGTTGATATGTTTCATAACCGCCTTTTTTAAGATAAGTATCGAATTCAATTGGTTCAATAATTTCAGGGCTTATAGATTTACTTTCTACTGCAGCTTCAACCTTTGCAACATCAGCATGCTCAATAGGGTTCATGCCAACCACAGCAATAGGTGCTTTATCACAGCGTCCAACACATGGGACTTTCTGAACACGTACGCCATCGCCCATTCCATCTTCTAATGAGCTGATTAAATCGTGAGCACCTTTCATTTCACAGGTTAAAGATTCACACACTCGAACAGTTAGTGCTGGAGGTGGTGTTTCACCTTCTTTAACAATATCAAAATGATGATAAAAGGTAGCAACTTCATAGACTTCCGCTTTAGACAGTTTCATTTCACGAGCTAACGCTACTAAATGAGCAGCAGAGATATGTTTATAAGCATCCTGAATCTTATGTAGGTGCTCAATCAGTAGATCTTTCTGTCTCGATTCTTCACCTAATAAAGCCTGAACTTCTGCCAAAGCTTTAGGATCAACTTGTCGGCCTTTGCCTACAGCTCTTGGTAACTTCAGTTTATTACCCGCTTTACGAGCACTGATTTCCTGCTTGCTCATCTACAACTCTCTTTTTAGATGTTTGTTGAGCACCAAGTTGGTGCCATTAGTTTTTTGCTTAATGGATGAAAATATCATGCCTAGAGTCAATTGTGAAGTCATATGCAAGGATTGAAACAGTAAACATTTCCATGCATAAAGCCCATATAGCAAAAGACCACCGAATAGTAACTATTTGGTGGTCTTGGTTTACTTCGCTTTAATATAAATAAAGGAAGTAATTAACTGTTTTTTATAACAATATCTCTAAGCTCATCTTTCATAGAAAGCCTTTCTTTTCCTAAGCGATTTACATAATCATCACTTGTTGGCTCTTCACCACTTTGGATTCGAAAAATTTGTTTATCAATCGCTTCATAGCGCTCCATCAAATGATGGAAATAATTATTGCTCGATTTTAGTGCGTGAATTTGTTGTTTATATTCTGGAAATTCTTTTGTTAATGGGTGGTGTGTTAATGGCATTATTGACTCCTCTTTAAGATGAGTTCAGCATAGCATATTCACCAAGAGTCAAATATTTATTCAAGCTATTTACTGATCTAGATCAACCTATTATTTTTCTAAAGATGCTTTCTCTTCCAGCTCTTTCAACCATAGGTCATGATGCTGCTCAGCCCATGCAGTATCAACATGGCCACTTACCATCCCTTCTAGCGCACCTTCTGTGCCTATCGTCGCAATATAAATATGGCCAAATGAAAAGGCAATAAGTCCAAGCGCTGTAATAATATGGATTAAGTGAGAGATTTGCATCACTTCACGCTGTTGATCGAAATTAGGAAAATCTAAAATCAAGCCCGTAAAACATAATGCTAGCCCCATCATAACTAAAGACCAGAACCACATTTTTTCACCCGCATTCAACTTTTCTGCTGAAGGGTGTTGTTCACCAATCATGCCGCCAAACTCTTTCACCCATTGCAGATCGATTTTGTTAAAAAAGTTTAGTTTGTACCAGTTAAATATCATCGATAACAAGCCCACCATAAATACTGGGCCTAAGATATTATGGGTCCATTTTGCCACTTCAGCATAACTTGCAAAGCCATGATGTCCTAGCAATGGAATCAAGACTAAACGCCCATAAAGCAGACTCAGACCTGTGATACCTAATACGATAAATAAGCCTGCCGTAACCCAATGTAGTCGACGTTCTTTTAAAGTCCAACGCTCCACGGTTTTACCTGTACGAGGATGTGTTAATTTAATCTCGCCACGCCAAAAATAGAACGCTGCTAATACCGCTAACATTAAACCTAATAACCAACTGCCATATTCTGAGACGGGACCATTTCGTAATTGTCGCCAGTTTTGACCAGAGCCTTGAATTAACTCATTGGTTTCTCGACCTTTAACGGCTGAATAACCTGCAGTGTTATCTCTAACTTGGCGCCAATAATCCGCTTTAGGATTTGTCGCTTCGGCTTGTTCAGCAGCTGCTGTGGCAAAACCAGTTGAAATATAACCTGTCATTGGTAACAGAAATATTGCTAACAACATGATGATGCCCGTCCACGTCATCATTTTTTTACGTCTATGGAGTGAGGTTGTATTAGACATCAGCGATCCGTTTGAACTTGACCAAAACGCTTGGCCAGAATGGCTTCACGTTGCTTCGCAGTTTGACTATGGGTATCCAGCTTACCTTTATATTCGCCTGCTTGATGCAAAGTCACATCAGCGTCTTCATAACACGCAGTTAAACTCATCATTAAACTTACTAGAAATAGTATCTTCATTATTTCACGTTATACGCTGTATCCCAGCCCCATGCTTCTTGGCGGCCTTGACGACGCACGACACGGTTACGGAACAATTCTGAAACGACATCACCATCACCTGCGAGCAATGATTTAGTCGAACACATTTCAGCACATAAAGGTAATTTACCTTCTGCTAAACGATTACGACCATATTTTTCAAGCTCTTCATGTGAATGATCTTCTTCAGGACCACCCGCACAAAAAGTACACTTATCCATCTTGCCACGAGAACCGAATGCACCTTCTTGTGGATATTGTGGTGCACCAAATGGGCAAGCATAAAAACAGTAACCACAGCCAATACACATATCTTTATCGTGCAAGACCACGCCATCTTCAGTGGTATAAAAACAATCTACCGGACATACTGCCTGACAAGGTGCATCTGTACAGTGCATACAAGCGACTGAAATAGATTTTTCACCCGGCAAGCCATCATCTAAGGTAACAACACGACGACGATTAACACCCCAAGGTACTTCATGTTCATTTTTACACGCGGTGACACA
>ENA-OSET01000903-OSET01000903.1-sediment-metagenome-genome-assembly--contig:-NODE-903-length-32207-cov-22.464052_pt1 | contig 32207 bp, 30 predicted proteins | sample MGYA00237882_ERZ534229 | MGnify/ENA primary metagenome ERZ534229 (study PRJEB26408, sample SAMN06266212) | sediment metagenome | isolation source: Hudson Canyon methane seep mesocosm | place... | reverse complement strand
CAATACTCTCTATTTAAAATGATAATAATCATTTAACAAGACAAACTTTAATCTATTCTTGGGCCATTTAATCCGATCTGGAGTTTCCTGTCCAATAGCAAAAAATTGAAGCCTTTTGTTTAACTTTCGATTTAAATCTTTAATAAAATCAGGATTTTCTTGCTTACTGGCCTTGATTAGTTTATTAAGATATCGATTTAATAATTGCTTTCTGGAAATAATTAATTCAGCGTTTAGCCAGTTACTCCCACCTCTCCAGCCTCTAACATCAGGAGGATAAAATAATTTTTGACCTGCTCTAGCCAATAAAGCTGGTAATTTAATTGAATCAGAGTTAGGCATATCTAATAGAAATGCAGTGCTAGTCAAAAGATCGAAAGGCGATTTAACTAAATTATTACGATTATCTTTTGCCCAAAAGTACGGTGAATTCAACATATTTACCAATAACTTTTTAATATCATAATCAGAATCTAAAAATACACTGGTAAGACGCTCTTTTTCGTTATCAGGGATAGAATTTGATACAAACTCATGCCATAATTTAATTACAATAAATTCTGCAACCTTTGGCTGTTCCAAAATAATATTCAATACATCGTCTAAGTTGTAATTCCCAGTCTGACCAAAAATTGTTTTCGGCTCGCTGTTATGTTTATTCCATTTAAAAACTAGATTTTGATCTTTGTAATTAATTCGATAGCCTGTAAGTGCTTTCGCAACGCCTTTTACATCTTCTTCGGAGTAATGCGAGCCTTCTCCCATCGTATACAACTCTAATAATTCACGTGCTAAATTCTCATTAGGTTTATTTTTCCTTGAAATTAAATACTCATCTCGGTCTTTTTTATATTCTTCTTGAAGCTTCTTTACTTTATCTTTACTAAGTTCATTAGTGGCAATATAGCGCTCCATATCCTTTTTTTGTGCCTTAGACCCTTGCTGATACTCATTGTTATCGAAATCCGCTTGGAGCTGACAAACTACACCCCCTTGTTGTACAAACAAGCCATCTATAGCGACAAGAGTAACTTTTAAGCCAGAGGTTAACTGTTGATAGTAATGCTCAATATCCAGTTTTTCCGCCCCTACCATCGTTAAATCCCATATTCCCTCTATGGATACAACAGGCTTCTCTAAGGAAATCCAGTCATCATCCGAAACTCTGATTTCATGGTTAACAGGCATAGAAAAAGGTATATCCAGTTTTTCACCACTGAACAAATCATTTTCGACAAGCCTAAATTCAACCTGCTCAGTTTTTAGCCACTTTCCCTTTCGGGCGTAAGCATGGTTCACAAAATCAACAGAAAGCGTTAAATGGTCATCTAGCGCAAAACGGTACAAATCAGCAACAGTAGCAGATTCACCAAGAACATTAGATATATGTGTAGCCGCTTCATCTAGCGTGAGCCATTCTTTGAGTTTAAATAATTTACCCATTAATCAAGCCTTGCGTTTAGTGGTTTTCATTACTATTTAACCGTCACTTGTCCATTCATTAGCATGGGTAATAGCCAGTCTCTTAGTTCGGTGAGATTTTGGTTTTCTTCACTATTTTTAACCACTTTATTCAAAATTGGGTCAATTATTTGATGTAAATTATTGATCAATTCATTGGGTGCTATAGAAATCCTACTTTGTTTTAAATGATCTTGGGTAATATGCCCCATTGTTGTTTTTCGTAGCTCTGCAATCATTTTAAAATGTTGAAGATAACGTAACACCTCAAAATAATAATATGTTCTGGGGTACTTACTAGAAGTAACTTTGAATATGTGCTGGTTTAAACCGCCTGTTCCACCTGTCCATATTTTCACATCCAACGTGGCAGACCAAGAGAATAGAATATCACCATTATTTACAACCACTTTTTCAGGAATATTTTGAGAAACAAATTCTGATTTTTCCGTAAACCCTGCCCCCATTTCTCTGATTTTAATAACCTTATAGAAGTCTTCATGCTCAGTCGGTCGATATTTTTGACAAGCAATGCCATTGGCGAATGTTGCTATATTTAATAAAGTGCCAACCTCCCAACCATCAGGAATTTCACGCTTTAGTTCTTCGTTGTAAACCATCTTTCCGCCCGATGACTTGTAGGGCTTGCCGTTGGCATCGGGGAAATCAAACTGCACAAACCAATAATCGTAAATCAGCTTCGCCATCGCTTCTAGTTCGGTATTGATTTTGTTGTTGAGTTCTATTTTTTTGTCGATAGTTGATAAAACACTAACAATTTTATCTTGATAGCCTTTTTCTGGAATCTTAAAGTTTAGACCTGTCAAATATTCTATATTTATGTTGTCTTGAATGCTTCCGCTAGCTGAACTCTGTATAGAACGCCTTATGTACGTAAACACATAATGCATAAACAACTCTGAAGACTCTTCTTTGTCAGCTAGAAATCCCACAATACTGTCAGGAAAGCACATTGGGTAACTAAGCAATGCCGTTTCTGCAATGTTTGCCGCTATCGTTATACAAAGCGTATCCTTAGGCCAAAGTTTGCTTTGTGAAAGACCAAAATCGTTGTACGCTGCACGATGTTTATCTATAAATAGGTTCGCTCCTTTAACCTCTCCCGTTTGTACGAGCGGATACTGCCCCCCATCAAATAGAACTGAATCATTTCTTGGGCGGTGCTTGGATTTTCCTCTATTAAAGCTACCTAATTCACTTAGTTTTTTATCTTTCCAGTGTGAATTGTATTTAGAAGTATTAAATTTCATACTTCAAACTCTTAATATTATTTTGAATCACATTTTCTAATTTTTTTGACTCAGAAAAAAATCCAGCTAAATTGTGATCATAAAAACTAAGCTTTTTATCAAACTCTTCTGCCGTAATATCCACATACTCAATCTTCACCTCAAAATACTGTCCTGCACTCAAGGAGTAATTTTTAGCGTTAATATCGTCATAACTTACCAGCACTGAGAAATCATCCACCACCTCTTTTCCATTAAAGGTGCTAATAATTCGATCTTCTTCAGCACCTGATAAAACAGTCTTCTGGTTTTTACCGTCTTTAATTTTTTCACCCAGATTTGAGGCATCTATTAATACCACATCCCCTTGGTTTTCCTTATCAATAAATAAGATAGAAACATTTGTGCCTGTATTGGCGAAAATATTGGAGGGCATACTGACTACGCCTGCTAACATTTTTTCATCGATCAGTTTTTGACGAATCTTTTTATCAATACCACTTTGGGCGGTAATAAATCCCGTCGGTACAACCACGGCGGCTTTGCCATTAGCTTTTAGCGAGTAAATGATATGTTGTAAAAACATTAGGTAAATCGCCATTGACTCTTTCTTTTTAGCTGGCACTTTGGGAATACCTGCAAAAAATCGCTCATGGTTTTCTTTGCTATCTAAATCTTCACTAAAATCTGAAAAATCTAATTTAAACGGTGGATTTGAGACGATGTAGTCAAACTGTTGCAAGTCACCATTGTCTTGCTTGTGATACGGGTCAAGAATGGTGTTGCCTTTAACGATATTGGGGATTGAATGTACAAGGTCGTTAAGAATTAAATTAAGCCGTAATAAGCCCGATGATTTTTGTGAAATATCTTGTGAATAGATCGTACATTTATCTTCACCCACTTGATGGGCGAGATTCATTAATAATGAGCCTGAACCTGCTGAAGGATCGTAACAGGTGACATTATTAACATCCCCATGCACTAGGCAACGCGCCATAATTTTAGACACGGCATGAGGCGTGAAATACTCGGCATATTTACCGCCGCTGTTGGTGTTGTAGTCTTTGATCAGATATTCAAAAATGGTCGCGTAAAAGTCGAACTTCTCATGAAAGATATGCTCAAAACTAAAGCCTGTGAGCTTATTGATAATGGCTTTGCAGAAGTCATCGCGCTTATCAGTGACGTATTTACTCAGGTTCTCGAATAAAGTGATTTTTTCTCCACCATCCGTAAGCACAGAAAATATATCGCTGTTTTCTTTGGCTATATCTAAGAGGGTGTTATCAAAAATGTCGGCAAAATTAGGCTGGTTTTGTTTTTCAAATAAGGAGGAGATGAAATGGTCGGGGCTGATACGTGCAGTGCTTTCATTCAGCTCATCCATCAGCATTTCATAATCATCTTCGCTATACGATTTTAATACTTCTTCCCAGTTTTCAGCATTGGCAATGGTGGCATCTAATTGCTTTATTTCATGGACGAACTTGTCATTTAAGAACTTATATAAAAAGACTTGGGTGATAATTTTAAATTCGTTACCGTCATTGCCTAAGCCATAGTTAGCACATACGCTCTTTAAGTCATCAATAAGTGCTTTGGTTTGTTGTTCAAATTGTTGTGTTTTGCTCATGGGTATCTCTATAGTGGCTTGGCATCTATGCCGCTATGCCGTGATATTCATTCATATATTCTTTTACGATTAAACGATTAATTCGCTTACTTGATGTGGTATTTAATGGAATATGCTGTTTGTTTTTAAATTGCTCAATCACTAAACGCATCATCATTTTTTCAACAAAGTTTTCATTTTCAAGCATTTTAGCGTTTTGTTCTATTTGCTCATCTACAGCCGTTTTTAAACCCTTTAGAGCATCAAACAGTTTGCTTTCACTATCTGTTAAAGGATCTTTTTCCATTAAGCGTTTATGTAGGCGGGCGTATTTCTCATCATTATCGTACTTAGCTTTTAAGAGCTGGTTTTTACGCTCTAGCTCCTTTGCTGCGGTGTACACTTCATTAAGGGCGTTGATGTTGCTTTCCATTTGTTCTTTCGATACTTCGCTCAGATTTTTCTTTTTGAAGAGACGTTCTAGCTCTTCTTTTAACGATATAAATTCAGGATCACGAGGATCAAAGTTACCACCTAACGCTTCCCGTGTTTTTTGCAATGTGTTCTTTAAATGATCGGCTAAGACCATTTCTTCTTCTTTAACCTTGGTGAAGGCAAAGATAACGTCTTCTAGTGCTATATTAAGCAGGTTGGTGCTATCAAGGTTGTTTTCTAAGGCATCTTTAGTATTGATTAAGGCGAGTCGATTATTGGCTTCTCTTGAGAGCACGGTGAGCATCTTAAAGTCTAGCTTGTCCAACATTTCATAATCACCTGATAAGCGAATGAGATTATACAAGCTCTTGGCATTGTTTAAAGCATGGGTGATTTTTAATATATCTGTACGTGAATTGATTTGCGTAATTTGCTGCGAGAAAACTTCGGGATTCTTGGTGTCGTAGTGAAACAAGACCTCTTTAATTTCTTGTATCTCTTGTGTTATTTCTTGTTGAGACTTGAATAAGTTGCTGTAACTCTCAATTTCATCACCTAACTCAGATTGCAATTCTTTAAAGTAATCTTTATTGGTTTTTTCAAATTCTTTTTCAATGTCAGCAAAATCGACCACATAACCATAACTAAAGTTTTTGTATGTTCGGTTTACGCGGGTCAGTGTTTGCAATAGGTTGTGAGCCTTTATCACTCTACCAATATAGAGTTTTTTAAGGCGTGGCGCATCAAAGCCCGTCAGTAACATGTTGTAAACAAATAAGAGGTCTATTTTGCCTTCTTTAAAGTCTTCAACTAGCTGCTTCCGTTCTTCTTTTGTACCTACATCATGCAAGATGACGGCTGCGGTATTGACGATACTACCTTCTTTTTTCTTAGCGTTGTAACTGGCTTTTGACTCTGCCGCCATCAACAATGGGACTTCTTCTTGTTCTGCGTAATTTGCTTGGAATATTTCATACATCATTTTAGCTTGATCAGAAGAATCACAAACCACCATGCCACCAATCGTATTGTTATTTGTTGATATACGTGCTTTTTCAAAATCTTTAACAATATAATCAAGCATGGGTTCAACAAATTTTGAATGAGCATACACGACCTTTTTGTCGGTATTACCTTTTAATATTTCAATCTCTTCTAGGGCTTTTTGTAAGGTGAGCTTGTAGCTAGTTTCAATCTCTTCTCGTATCAAACGTAAGGTGTAGCCATCTTTAATGGATGAGTTGTAATAATACTTATGAATATAGTCGCCAAACAGTGTCTTGGAATTATAGTCTTCACCAAGTAAAGGCGTGCCTGTTAAACCAATTTTGATTGAATTACGGTCAGACTGTTCTAAGTTGGCTAAAAAGCTGCCTTCGGGATTATAGCTGCGATGTACTTCATCTAAAAAGAATACCCGCTGAATGTTTAGCTTGTAATCAACATTAGTAATAACATCAGGATCGTCTTTAAATTTTTGAATATTAACAACTGTGATTTCTGCCTTGCCTGAGTTGTTGTGGATAGCTGCTGTTTGCTTTATATCTTTAGCGAACTCATCACGCGAAGCGATGGTGTGAACGACTAAATCACGAGACTTAAATTCTTTGCTGGCTTGAATCAGTAAATCTAAGCGATCAACAATAAAATAAAACTTAGCGATCACATTTTTCTTTTGAAAGTAATCGGAGAGGTATTTAACGTTGTAATAGGCTAATGCCGTTTTACCGCTACCTTGCGTATGCCAAATAATGCCTTTTTTAATGCCAGCATCAAGTTTCTGTTCAATTGCTTTTGTGGCAAACATTTGAGGATAACGCATAACGTGTTTTTGTAAGCCCGTACGTTCTTTAACATAGGTTAAGGCGAACTCTAGGATAAAGGCTAAGCGTTCACGCTGAAATAGTGAGGTGCAGATTCTATTTGTTGGCGTGCTAGGGCTTTTATTGATGATGAAGTCATTAGCGTCTTTGATGCTGAGTAAATTATTATCTTTAAGTACCGCTGTCTCTGTTGCATCATCTAAATTTGATAGAAGAGCTGTTAAATCAAATTCATGTTCTTCACGGAAATAGTTAAACATGGGCTTTTGATAGGATGCTGAGGCATAGAATGCACCTTCAATCGGCATGGGGGAATTATCGTCATACTCCATGTTATTTGAGAACACCATCAATTGCGTGATGTTGATGAATTTTCTAAACTTTTTGTTTTGGAATCGAGTTTGAATGCGCTTATGTTCAGCTAATATACCATCCTGATTATTGGGTTTTTTAACTTCAATAAACACTAAAGGCATACCGTTGATCAGTAATATGATGTCAGGGCGAAACTCATCATCATCTTTCTTGTAGGTCAGTTCGGTGACAACATTAAAGGTATTGTTGCTGAAGTTTTCAAAATCAATTAAGCGTGTTCCTGATTTTGCTGTTAGCTTTTCGTAGAAAGCTCTGCCTAAATCTTCATTTTCTAGGCTGAGTGAAACATCATCAAAGAGTTGCTTTGCCTCAATATCGTTAAGAGTAGGGTTTATTCGTTTGATACTTTGGTGAAAGATGTCAGTGAAGATGTTTGTTGATTCATCCCATGTGACGCTAGGGGCTTTCAAGGATAGGTATTCATAACCTAAACGCATTAGATGCAGGATGGAAGGGATCTTTACTCGTGAATCCTCATTGAACTTCATGTTTTAAATATCCTTTTAAACTCAATGCTCAATAATATAGGCACTTCCATCTAATGACAGAGGTTATTTATAGCATAGAGCCGTCGCTTATTGAAGAGGTAGCTCGATTTATTGAGTATCAGTGGTTCTATTTAAAATGAAAACTAGCAGATGAGGATTGATTGGAGGTGTTCTAATTCTCACCATGGTATAAAAAGCCTGATGTGAAAGTGTTAGTATTTTTATGCAAGCTAATTTTTGATTACTTGGTAGGGTTTTGTTGGTGTAATGGGTAGCGTTGATACTACTGATCGCTATCGTGCGATAAATTTCAATTATAGGTGACCGTAGAGGTGACTCAACTGCTATTCAATAAGAGGCGGTTAGCCGACTATTTAGCTAACCCTTTGATCTTAAATTGGTACCGAGGGTCGGAATCGAACCGACACTACCGAAGTAACCGGATTTTGAATCCGGCGCGTCTACCAGTTCCGCCACCCCGGCCAAATTAAGAACGCGAATTATAACTAGTCAGGGTGATTTTGGGAAGGTTTATTTGATGTTTGTCGTTTATATCCTGTCGCATGCATTATAAGTTTTGTGATGGGAGGTGTAAGCCAATTAAGAAACAAAAGAATGCGAATCATAATGGGGGCAGTTATGTCTCGTCTGCCTTTTGCAACACCTTGAACGATAGCACTCGCTGCTTTTTGGGTATTGATGATGGGTATTAATTTTTGCGCTAATGGCAAGCGTTCTTCACTGCCCGGATTATTTTTCCAGAAGCTGCTTTCGACTTTGGCAAAATAGCTAAGTGATGTTTTGATACCTGTTCCGTGTAGGTCCATTGTTAGGGCTTCATGTAGGCCAATCATCGCTTTTCGAGATGCAACATACGTTGTTGCTCCTGAAAAAGGCATTTTCGCTGCAATAGAAGTCATATTGACGATGTGACCAGAGTTTCTCTCTAACATTTCAGGCATAAACGCTTTGGTCATATAAGCTGCAGCTAAATAGGGTGCTTTGATATTGGCAAGAATATCTTCATAGGATGTTTCTTCGATAAATCGCCATAGGCCACTACCTGCATTATTGATGATTACATCTGGCGTGCCATGGGTTTGTTTTATTGTGTCACTAATGGTTTTAACTTGTTCATATTCACCTACATCTGCTGGATAATAATGGGCTTGGCCGCCTGAGAGCTTTATTTCTGAACTTACTTTTTCAAGAGCCTGTTGGTTTCTAGCCAATAGAAGTAAGGTGTGACCCTGTTGTGCAAATTGCTTGGCCATTTCTGCACCGATACCACTCGATGCTCCCGTTATTAAAATAAGTTTCGACTTCATCATTATGGCCTCTATTTAACTTGGTTTGATCACCATCAGAGCAGCACTAATTAAGGGTAAGATAATGGCAATGATGCCATAGATATACCATTTCATTTCACGTTTCCAATAGTCGGGAGGAATAATAGTCTGAGATGTGAATTGTTTGGCTTCACGAGCTTGTTTAATCTGGATTGGAATGAGAATTAATGCCCAGATAATGCCTGATAAAGTAAACAGGCCTAAACCCCATAAAATCCAAGGTGTGGTCATAATGTTGATATCGTAGATGATGATGTTTGCTATGCCAGCAGTAAAAAGCAGTGTTGAACCACCTGCTGTGAAGACAAAATCTGTTAGTGTCACCTGTCTTTGAGCAAATGCAATGACTTCGGGCTTCTTGGTTCTATTGGCCATGATTTTCCACCAGCCGGTAATAATGATATTTCCGAGAAATAAAATCACACCGACAATGTGAAGTGTTTTTAAGATTAAATATGTTTCCATTGTTATTTCAACCTAATGACTAAATGTACGTCATTGATTTGAAGATAACTGCTTGCTTCATCAAAGCTTGGAGGCCCAAGGCTCGTAGTATTACCGCTAAATCCATATGGCTCTTTAGGTATTCCAAAGAAATTTTTATCTAATTTCCCATTACCATTTTCATCTTGATATACGGCGATGGCGTAGTTGTTTTCAGGGAGGTTAGTAAATGTTCCACTTACTAAGGGGTGTTCTGCAGGGAGTGTTATGCCCTGTGTTTTTGTCGCTTCATTTGGAAACTCCCCTGATTCTGTAAACAGGGCAACATTGATGGTGCCATCACTATTTTGAATATTTTCAACCGTAACGATGATATCTGCTGCATATAAATTATGAGAAATTAATATTGCTAAAAGATACTTCAAGAAATAACTGAAATTCATTATAATTCACCTTAATGTTGACGATGTTTACATGTATCTTATTGTTTGAAGTTGATGGTGTCAACATTAAGTGTTAAATTATTTTCCATGAAGAAAAAAAATAAACAAAATTATCACCATGGTGACTTACGCTTTGCACTGATCAGTGCTGCAGTTGAGATGATTAATAAACAGGGTATTGAGCAACTTACAATGCGCAATTTAAGTGAATGGATCGGTGTTTCACGTACGGCTGCTTATCGACATTTTTCGAACAAAGAAGATTTGTTAACAGCAACTGCAATTGAAGGTTTTAAACAGTTTAGTCAGGCTCTAAAGGCGGCCCGTGTTGATGATTCAGTAGATGAAACAAATCGGTTTAGGAATATGGGTAAGGCCTATATTTCATTTGCAATAAAAAATCCTGCTTATTACCGTTTGATGTTTGGCAATAATGTTGTGCAGAAAAATGAGGCTTTGAAAAATGCCTGTGATTCATCATTTAATGAGTTACTTCTAATGATTGAGTTATTGCAAAGTTTAAAAGTAATTGCTGCTGATGAAGCAAGACAACAAGCTATATATATATGGTCTTTGATGCATGGGTTAACAAGCTTAATTATTGATAATAAATTGCAGCCTGATGTTGATTTTGATGCACTTATGGAGTTTATTGATCACAGTATTACAAAGAGTTTGATATGATCTCTTTATGCAACTTACAGATTTCCAATTTGATTTACCCGATGAGCTAATCGCTCAGTTTCCATCTGACCAGAGAACAGCAAGTAGGCTGTTGTCTCTTGATGGTGATAGTGGCGATATTACTGATCTCCAGTTTCTTGATTTACTAGATTTGTTACGAGCTGATGACCTACTCGTATTTAATAATACTAAGGTGATTCCTGCCCGCTTACTTGGCCAAAAAGATACTGGGGGAAAGATTGAAGTTTTGGTGGAGCGAGTTTTAGATGACCACCGTGTTTTGGCTCATATTCGTAGTAGTAAGACTCCAGGTGCGGGGCGACATTTATTATTAGAAGGGCATTTAGATGTTGAAGTATTAGGGCGACAAGATGCTTTGTTTGAACTTTATTTCCATGATGAACTTTCCGCAACACAAGCTTTAGAACAATATGGCCGATTACCATTGCCACCGTATATTGAGCGTGATGTTGATAAAGAAGATTTAGAACGTTACCAAACTGTTTACGCCGAACATATAGGTGCTGTGGCAGCCCCGACAGCTGGCTTACATTTTGATCAAGCAATGTTAGAGAATATTGAAACATTGGGCATTGAAACGGCACAGGTGACCTTACATGTCGGTGCAGGCACATTTCAACCCGTGCGTGTAGATGATATCAAAACACATCAAATGCATTCAGAGCGCATAGAAGTAACAGAGGCTGTATGCGAGCAGGTCAAAGCGACTCATGCTCGAGGTGGGCGTGTCATTGCTGTTGGCACAACAAGTATGCGCGCTTTAGAGAGCGCGTCACAATCAGGAGTTATTGAGCCATTTAGTGGTGAGACAGAAATATTTATTTATCCGGGTTATCAGTTTAAAAGTGTTGATGCGATGGTGACGAATTTTCATACTTCTGAATCAACACTGTTGATGTTAGTGTCGGCTTTTGCTGGACGAGATAATATTATGGCTGCTTATCACCATGCCATTGAACAGAAATATCGTTTTTTTAGTTATGGTGATGCCATGTTCATTACAAAGAGAACAGTATGAAAACCTTAGATAATATTCGTTTCGTCTTAGTGGGAACAACACACCCAGGCAATATTGGTGCTGCAGCACGGGCGATGAAGACAATGGGCTTGTCGAACTTACATTTAGTAAGTCCAAAGATATACCCAAGTGCTGAGGCAACTGCACGGGCTTCGGGCGCAGATGATGTCTTAGCTAGAGCCGCTGTTCATGAGACATTAGATGCCGCCTTAGAAGGTTGCCAGCAGGTCTATGGCATGAGTGCTCGATTACGACACCTACCTGTTCCGGTTGTGAATCCACGTGAGGCCGTAGCTCAAATTCAGCAAGCTAGTGATGAAGCTCAGATAGCGATTATTTTTGGTCGTGAACATTCGGGTCTAACAAATGAAGAATTAGACCGTTGCCAACATTTGGTAAATATCCCCGCGAACACTGATTATAGTTCATTAAATTTGGCGGCAGCTGTGCAAGTGTTAGCCTATGAACTTAAAATGAGTTTTGACCCAACCATTGAAGTAGGGCGTGTTGGGGAAGATCGAGAAGCGATTAATGCTGAAGATTTAGAGCATCTTTATGGCCATTTTGAGCAGTCATTAATGGCGATTGGTTTTTTAGATCCTGAGAACCCGAAGAATTTAATGCGTCGCTTACGTCGCGTATTTAATCGTGCTGATCTAGATCGTAATGAGCTACAAATCATGCACGGTATTTTACGCGCAGCAGAAAAGGCAAAAGGAGAAAGCAATGACTGAACAAGTGTCATTATGGCAACAGATTAAGGAAGACGTTATTTGTGTATTTGATCGTGATCCTGCCGCTCGTAATGTGTTTGAAATTGTAACAACCTATCCGGGTGTACAAGCAGTGCAATGGCATCGAGTTAGCCATTGGTTTTGGAAGCGAAACCTTAAGTGGGTAGCACGGTTTTTATCAACGATTAGTCGATGGGTGACAGGAATTGAGATTCATCCTGCTGTGAGAATCGGTCGTCGTTTTTTTATTGATCATGGTATGGGCGTTGTTATTGGTGAAACAGCCGAGATTGGCGATGATTGCACGCTTTATCATGGCGTGACTCTGGGCGGAACATCATGGAAAGAAGGTAAGCGACACCCAACGTTAGCTAATAATGTTGTAGTGGGTGCAGGGGCAAAAGTGTTAGGCCCTATTTGCTTACACGATGGTGCACGTATTGGTTCAAATGCGGTTGTTGTGAAAGATGTAGTTGCTGGCGAAACTGTTATCGGTGTGCCTGGTCGAGTGGTCAAGTCTCAGCAAACTGAAGAGCAAAAACAAAAGCAAAAATTAGCACAATCGGTTGGTTTTGATGCCTATGGCACATCAAGTGAAACATTAGATCCTGTTGCAACCGCTATTCACGGTTTAATAGAACATATTCATGCACTTGATAAACGGTTAGATTCTATGACAACAACGATTCATAAGCTTGGTGGCGAAGTGTCTGACGTTGAAATGCCTGAATTAGATAAATGCGAGTTAAATAAACAAGAAACCAAAAGTACTTGACTAAAATAGTCGGGTATGTGAAAATTTAAGCTTAGAAATTAAAAGGGTATTCACATGCGTTTAACGACAAAAGGCCGTTATGCCGTCACTGCAATGTTAGATCTTAGCTTAAACTACGGCTTAGGTGCGATTACATTAGCTGACATTTCTGATCGCCAAGGTATTTCATTATCTTATTTAGAGCAATTATTTGCGCGATTAAGAAAACAAGGTTTAGTAAGTAGTACTCGAGGACCAGGTGGTGGCTATCGTTTAAGTAGAGCTGCTGATGAAATTACGGTATTAGATGTTATTTCTGCTGTTGATGAAAAAGTGGATAGTACAGCCTGTGAAGGTAAAGCAAACTGCCATGGTGAAGAAGCTTGTTTAAGTCATGAGTTATGGCAGAGTTTAAGTGATCAAATTAAAGTGTATTTATCTGGAATTACACTAGGCCAAGTTGTTCATAATTATGAAAAAAATAAGAATGGCGATAGTGTTATCAAGTTCGACAGTATTCAGGTAGGCCAACTATGATTAAATTAACTGATTCAGCAGTTTCTCGCGTGCAAGAAATGGTTGCTAAACGTGAGGCAGCTATTGGTTTACGTATTGGTGTTACTGCAAGTGGTTGTTCGGGTTATAGCTATGCGATGGACTTTGCTGAAGCCGTTGCTGAAGATGACACGGTTATTGAACAAGATGGTGTAAAAGTCATTATTGATGAAGCGAGTATGCCAATACTTGATGGCATCGAGTTAGATTATGTTAAACAAGGCTTGAATCAAAGCTTTAAGTTTAATAACCCCAATGTTGTTTCATCATGTGGCTGTGGTGAGAGTTTTAGTACGACAAAATAGACACGCTTTAATAAAAAAATCTGAGTGATTTTAGAAATTAGAGATGACTTAAATTGATTTTGTCATTCCCGCGAAAGCGGGAATCTAACGATAATAGCTATCTCTACTGCCCATAGATTCCCGTTTCCACGGGAATGACAGCTAGATATGTATAAATCCGATGACCAGATACTATATAGCCTGATATGATCTGATGCTATGGAATCTCAAGACAATATTACATTTGATGGCCAACATATTTGGCACCCCTATACGAGTGTTAAAAATCCTTCGCTAATTCATCAGGTAAAGTCAGCCAATGGTGTTCGACTAACACTGGATGATGGCCGTGAAATTATTGATGGGATGTCCTCTTGGTGGTCAACCATTCATGGTTATAATCATCCGCGACTAAATCAAGCTGCTAAAGACCAGATCGACCAAATGTCGCATGTGATGTTTGGCGGTCTTACTCATCAACCTGCTATTGATCTTACTCGAAAGCTTATCGACATGACTGCCGATCCTTTGCAGACTGTATTTCTAGCCGACTCAGGTTCTATTGCTGTTGAAGTGGCTATTAAAATGGCCATTCAATATTGCTTTGCTCAAGGTGATACTAAGAAACAACGATTGTTAACGGTTCGCAATGGCTATCACGGTGATACTTTCGGCGCGATGGCGGTCAGTGATCCTGAAAATGGCTTGCACAATATGTTTGAGCATGTCTTGCCCAAGCATCTATTTGCACCAGCCCCCACATGTCAGCATGATGAAGATTGGCAAGATACTGATATTGCTGAATTTCGCCAGTTAATCACTCAACATAATGATGAACTAGCCGCAGTTATTCTTGAGCCTTTAGTGCAAGGTGCTGGTGGCATGCGTTTTTATTGTCCAGAGTACTTACGTCAAGTTCGTACACTGTGCGATCAACATAATGTATTACTCATTCTAGATGAAATTGCCACGGGCTTCGGTCGAACAGGGAGTCTGTTTGCTTATGAACAAGCTGATATTTGCCCTGATATCCTTTGTGTAGGTAAAGCCTTAACAGGCGGTTATATGACACTTGCGGCCACCTTATGTAATGACAAAGTGGTAGAGGGGATCTCAGCTGATGGCAGCGGGGTACTGATGCATGGCCCGACGTTTATGGGCAACCCTTTAGCCTGTCGTGTTGCTTGTGAAAGTCTAGATTTATTATTGGAATCAGATTGGCAACAGCAGCTTGAAAATATTGAGAAACAACTTCTCACAGAGTTAATGCCTTATCAATCGATGACATTGGTTAAAGATGTGAGGGTAAAAGGGGCGATTGGAGTGATTGAATTACATCAGCCTTTAGATGAGCAGATGGAATGGTTACCCAAGTTTATTGTTGATCAAGGCGTGTGGATTAGACCTTTTAGAAACCTGATTTATATCATGCCTCCTTATATTATTAACCCTGCCGATTTGAGTCAATTAACCACTGCAATGGGAGCAATTGTTAAACGTCTATCTTTGTGAAGGGTAGAGAGGGGCTAGGGGCATATCTGAGTTTTTAGACTGTGTATTTATACTTTGCATCACAGTGATTGCTTGCATCAATTTTGAACCATCCCAACTAGAGTTTTCCTTAGCATATAGAGCCTTATTAAGTTCTCTTAACTCAGCTTGAAGAGCAGCATCAGCAATATTATTTAGCTCAAGCAAGTTTGTAATGTTATGGCTAACAGTTGCCCATTGAATAAGCCATTTTTGTGCAGTTTGAGCGTTATTATCTTTACATGCCCTAGTCAGTTCTTTAATAATATCTTTCAGCTTATTAGCGTTATGATCAATTTGTATTTCTGGTTTGTTGGTAGAAGATCGAAGTTTAACTAGAAAAAATAAAGTGCTGATCCACGCAATAGCAAAAAAGAGGGCTAGACCGATCCAGATTCTATTTGTTGTGGGTGTTTGTCCAGAAGTATTAGTGGTAGATAGCTGTTGTGGCAACTGAATGTCTGTTGCCGTTATTGTATTGTTTATCGTTGAATCAGCTTTATCTGCAGTTATGGCGAATAATGTTACCGCAGGAAGTTGAGCTAATTCCATCTGCTGAGTCAGAGTGTTAAACCAAGGGATATCAATGGCTGGTAATTCAAAGTTGCCAGCTATAGAGGGAATAAAAGCTGTTTTCTGTTCTCGTACAGCAATAACACCATTGGCATTTTTCTGATCGTTAATCACGGCTTGATCTGGGTACACTTTTAGCTGAGGATCAAATCGTTGTTCTGCTATGTCTGGTAATTGACTGGACGTAGCACCTTTGGCAATTATGGTGACGGTACGAGTGATTGGTTCGCCAACCTTGGCTTGTAAATCATTATTAGACCATGTTTGTTTTAATTCGACTCGTTCTGCCGGCAACCAATGATCTGCAGTGAAACTAGCAGGAGCAGCTTGCACCTCTAATTTAACCGCTTTAGATAAAACACGTTTAGTTTGGCTGCTCGGGTTATTAAAAAAGCTATCAAAGGGCGAGTGACCATTACGGTTGACTATCTGAGCCGTTAAAACCAGTGGTGCAATGGTCATGCTGCCACTTTGTTGGGGAAAGAGAGCATATTGTCGTTCAGTAACAAGATAATTAACGCCCTTTATTTTTGTATTGTATTGGCGATCCTCGCCTATTTTGTCAACCACGGTATTAGCAAGTTCTGGCTCTGAAAGTGTGGCTTGAGCAATATTGACTCTTTGATATAGACGTACGGTATATATAACTTGAGCTTGTACGTAGGTATTAGTCGGGCTTGTTTCGACTTCTAGAAATAATTCATCATTATCTGAGTTGGCTGTTAATGGTGTTGTTTCGATAACTGTAATGACTAATGGTTTCGATGCATCATTGCCAAAAGAAATCGCCGGTATCTGTATATCGCCACTCCGCTTAGCCAGTACATTCAATGTCCATTGAATCGTTTTATTGGAAGAGCCATTAATCCAAGATAAGTGACTGTTTTTTTGTTGATTTATAATATCAAAGTCTTGTTTCAGAGGACTGAAATCAGGATCACCATCGGGTGATTCTGTCGCAGTAAAGCTCAATTGAAATGCGTCATTAAATGCAATAGGGTTTTTATCTATTGAAACCCCAATTTGAGCGGCAGTCACTGTGACTGAAAACAATAACAAAGTTAAGCTGCCAATTTGACTGATATGTTTGATTTTTGAAATAAAGGATATAAGCGTGTTTACCATGTCTGTTCCTGTTGGGAGCTTTGATTACGCTGATTGTATTGATATTTGAATTTACGTTTTAGTAGACCGGCAGGATCATCTGGAATTCGTTTTAGCCATTGTTCCTGAGCCTGCTTTTCCTCATCGTTAGATGACTGTTCGGTCTGCTGCTGACTGACTCTATCATCAGTCTCACTATCTTGTTTTTTATCTTGCTGTGAGTCTGTATCTTCGTTTTGTTCTTGTTCAGACTCAGATTGCTGCTGATTATTCTCATTCTGCTTATTTTGTTGGCCTTGCTTTTGCTGATCGCTCGCATCTTGGGATTGCTTATCCTGTTGGCCGTCGGAGGGATCTGATTTGCTCTGTTGATCAGATGGTTTGTTTTCCTGATCCTGTTGATTGTTATCACCTTGTTTGGATTGTTCGTCTTTTTGTTGGTCCTGTTGCTGTTTTTTCAGGGCATCTTCGACCAATTTTTTATTATAAAGTGCATCTTCATGGCTAGGTTCCAGCTTCAATGCTTTGTTATAAACATCTAAAGAAGCATCTAGTTTTCCTGCTTTAGCTAAAGACGTGGCTTGATTGTAATAAACATCAGCTGATTGTTGTTCAAGTGGCTGTAAGGTTTCTGCCGCTTGTTCATATTGCTCTGCTTTGAATTGTGCTGCGGCTTGCCATTCAGCTGATTGAAATTGTGCCGCAGCCTCTTCATAGCGTTGTTGATTGAATGCTTGTTGTGCTTGTTGATCTTGTGTTTGCCATAAGTTTGGCCATTCAAAAGCATAACTCTCTTGTGGATAATTCATTAGAGCAATCAGTGGGACGATTAATAAACCCTTTCTAAAATAGACTGCGGCTAGAGGTAATAAGATTAATAATAACCAAGGTCCTTGTTCGACCCATTGTTCGGCAAGACGATCATTATTTTCAGTTTCTTGTTCGATAGTCGCACGCGCACTCTGTGTCATCAAGCTTGTGATGTCGCTGTCATCACTACTGATAGTTTGGTAAAGTCCACCGCCACTGCGTGCTAGCGAGATGAGTTCTGATTGGTTCAATTTTGGCACGACGATATTGCCTTGTCGGTCTTTTAAGAAACCGCCATCAGCAAGCTTAACAGGCGCTCCATCGCTCGTACCTATGCCCAATATTGATAATTTATAATTGCCTAATATGTCACTCGCTTGGTCGAGTACTTGTGCATGAATACCATCCGTAATAAGCAGGATGGAACCCTGTGACTGACCCGCTTGTTGTAATAAGGCCACCGCTTGTTTGAGTGCTGCTGAAGTATTACTGCCTTGACTCGGCATAATGTCGGTATTTAAGGCATTGATCTGATTGCTGATAGTCGCTGTATCTTCAGTTAGCGGTGCCACGGTAAAGGCATCGCCTGCATAGGCTATCAATGCGGTTAAGCCATCTTGTCGTTGTTGCAGAATATCAGCCACTTTATAACGTGCTCGAATTAATCGACTGGGTTTAATATCGGTCGCATTCATTGAACGAGACAAATCGAGTACGATGACCACAGCTGCATCATTACGAAAAACAGGTGTTGGTAGACGTTCCCATGTTGGACCTGCCAAAGCAATAATTGCTAACACACTGGCTATTGATACAGTGATGGATGACCAACGACGATTGATGTTTTTATCACTATCTTGCAAAAGAAAAGGCAATAAAGCGTCATCACATACTTCTGACCAATTACCACGAGCGAGTTTATTTTTGACCGACAGCATGATAAGTATTGCAAAGGGTAACAGTGCAATAAACCAATACGGTCTTATAAAATGAAAATCAGCTAAGTTCATGACCACCTCAAACGGCGTAACGCAATAATGGCAGTGAAGAATAAAGCGAGTGCCAGCGGCCAAGGGTAAAGCTCAGTCATTGGTCTAAAATATTGTTTATCTTTTTCTACAGGTTCTAATTGATCGAGTATTTGATAGATCTTCTCAAGCTCTTCGGTATTTCTAGCACGAAAATATTGACCGCCCGTTTTATCGGCAATAGCAGTTAATGTTTTTTCATCTAAGTCGCTTGATGGATTGACCTTTTGATTACCAAAGAAACTGCGAATAATCATCTCATCTGCACCGATACCTATCGTGTAGATTTTTAGATGATGACTTGCTGCTAACTCAGCCGCTTGTATTGGTGTGACTTCACCTGCAGTATTAGCACCATCGGTAAGAAGAATCAGCACCTGACTCTCTGCTTGTTGATCTTGCATACGTTTTACTGCAAGGCCAATAGCATCACCAATCGATGTGGCAGGTTTATCATCGGTAATGCCGATAAAAGCTTCATTTAATAAGGTTGCCACTGTTTTATGATCGAAGGTTAATGGCGTTTGTACATAGGCGGTCGTGCCAAATAAGATTAAACCAAGCCGATCACCAACGCGTCGGTTGATAAAGGCTGTTGCCACGTTTTTGGTTGCCGATAAACGATCAACACGTTGATTGCCAACAATGAAGTCTTCTTTACGCATACTACCGGACACATCGACGGCTAACATTAAGTCTCGCCCTGATATGCCTTGTTCAATCGGTTCGCCCAACCATTGTGGACGACAACAGGCTAAAACCAACAATATCCAAGCGAGGGAGGCAAGGATTAATGGCCATTGCTGTTGCTGTGAAATGCTTGTAGTTTCTTGACCGCCAAAATCATCTAAAAAGGGCACTTTTAATGCCGCTTGTTCGACGGGTGTTTGTGCTGGCAATAACCAACGAAATAGTAGCGGTAAGGGCAGGGCGAGTAATAACCACGGCCAATCAAAATGAATCATTGTTTGTGTCCTTTTAACCATGATTCACATAAAGTGATTAATGCTGGAATATCGAGGTTCTCAGGCGCTGATTGTCTATATTGTGCAGAGCTTATAACTTGGCCAATACCCTGACTAAACGGTGTGCCTTCAACACCATTATCTAAATAAGCTAGCCATGCTTCACCGCTTAATCCTGCACTTTGTTCGTGTGGTGCAATACTGATCGAAACACGACGTAACCATATTGATAACTGGTGTAACTTTTCAAAATCATTAGTATTAGGATTAGCTTTGATCTGTTCAAGTAATGACCTAGCTGTTTTTACTACCGTTCGTCGAGTCAGTCGTTTAAATAACCACCAAGATCCAAAAATAAGCAGTGGAATTAATAGCATTAGTACCCACCAACCTATGGCCGGTGGCCACCAATTGATGGCATCAGGTAAGTGAATATCACGTAGAGCTAAGCTTTGTTCCATTAACGTATCACCTCAAGCGGATCATCGAGAGTACTGCATTGCAATAAACTCATTCGCCATTTTTTACTTAAGGCCTGTAAATGATCTTGCTGTTGCTGAAAGCGTTGTTGATATTTGGCTAAGCGTTGCTGATCACTACTGTCGATAATAATGTCACGGATAGCATCAGTAAAACGAAAGCGACCTTTAGTAGGCAATTGTTTTTCGAGAGGATCATAGATATGAATTAATACCACTTCACAATGGCGACCTAATTTTGATAAATGCAGTTCAGCCGTTTCAGTGAGGCCACGAAAGTCACTTATTACATAGACCAAACTACCAGGACGAGTATGTTGAATGAGTCGTGTTAATACCTGTTCTAATGTCATGCTGACATCATTAGAACAATCCGGTTTCACCAAGGCATTTAAAAAATGTAATACGGCATGTTTGCCGCCCTTAGGTTTAATCTCCTGACAGCCTTGTTGGTTAAAAATTTGTCCGCCAATTCGGTCGCCATTAGCTTGTGCTGACCATGCCAATAATGCCGCTATTTTTGCAGCTTGCACCGACTTAAATACACCGCGTGTTGCAAATGTCATAGTGGGGCGATAATCCACCGAAATAAACACAGGGCGCTCACGCTCTTCACGATAAATTTTAGTATGAGTTTTGTCGCTACGCGCGGTCACTCGCCAATCGATACTACGAATATCATCACCGGGTTGATAGATACGCGCTTCATCAAACTCCATGCCGCGACCTTTAAAGCGGGACACATATTCACCACTTTGGCCGGCATGAATTTGATGACGGCGACGCTTTAACATTGAGATTGATTTAGCAAGATCAATCAATGTTTTTAAACGTACCGAAACAAGGTCATCATTGTTTTGCACTGCCGAGTTCACTTAAGGAACGGCAACGCGAGCAATTAATTCTTGAATAACGCGATCAGTGGTAATACCTTCCGCTTCTGCCTCATAGGATAAAAGTAAACGATGCCGTAATACATCAAAGGCAATATCTTGAATGTCTTCAGGTGTTACAAAGTCACGTTGTTGTAACCATGCTTTAGCTCGTGCACCACGATCTAAAGCAATACTGGCACGTGGGCTAGCACCATATTGCAACCATGATCCGATATCTGCCCCATAGGCGCTTGGATTACGAGTCGCCAGAATCAATTGCAATAAATACTGCTCTAATGCATCGCTCATATACACACCCAACACTTCTTTTCGTGCAGTAAATAAACTTTGTTGGCTAATTTGATCAGTCGATGATGGGGCTGACATGAGTTCACCACGAGCTTCTGCGCGGGCTAAATGTAAAATGTCTTTTTCATGTTCAGCATGAGGATAGTCAATTTTTACATGCAACATAAACCGATCTAATTGGGCTTCAGGTAGGGGATAAGTACCTTCTTGTTCAATTGGGTTTTGCGTCGCCATCACCATAAATAACTCGGGCAGTGGATAAGTTGCTGCACCGACAGTGATTTGTCTTTCAGCCATCGCTTCTAATAAGGCTGCTTGGACTTTTGCTGGTGAACGATTGATCTCATCTGCCAGAATCAAATTATGAAATAACGGGCCTTTTTGAAATTCAAAGCTACCTTGTTGAGGGCGATATATTTCTGTCCCAGTTAAATCAGCAGGTAATAAATCAGGGGTGAACTGTACGCGATGGAAATTAGCTTCAATCCCTTTACTTAGAACATTAATCGCCCGTGTTTTAGCCAAACCCGGAGCACCTTCAACTAAAATATGACCATCTGCTAATAAAGCGATAAGCATTCTTTCAACCAAGACATCTTGTCCAATAATTTGTTTGCTGATGTGGGTTTTTAATTGATGAACTGCGATCTGAGATTGAGTCAAACTTGCCTCGGTCATGCGGGGTATTCCTTTAAATTTTCACTAGGTATTATTTTTTATTCTACTGTATCAATAAAGATTACAGGTTTTCTGACGATGACGTGAATCAAAAGTTCCGTTTTTGTTGATTATTTTATCTTAAGCTATGAAGAGGTTAAATTTAAAAAATAAGGCAATCACCTTAAGCTGAACTAGGGATAAGAGAACTTAGTTTTAACAAATTGATTAGATTAATAATATCTTGAAAAAGTATATTGCCAGCTATAAATATGGACTGTTAGCTGATTAGCCAGACAAGTCTATTAAATTAATTAGATTCATCTTGATAGCTAGATGTGTGAGTTCAATATCATTATTAACATCGAGCTTTCGTTTGATAATGTAATGGGCATTGGCCACTGTTTTGGGGCTAATATTCAGTGTTTCAGCAATATCTTGTGTGGATTTTGCTTCAACTAACATGCGTAAAATTTCAAATTCACGAACGGTTAATTGATCTAAAGCGGTATTATCAGTGCCCAATTTTTCTAGCGCTAAAGCTTGTGCAATATCGGCACTCAAGGTGTATTTGTTTTGGAATACATCAACTATGGCTCGTATCAGTACTTCTGGGTCGCTGCTTTTAGTGACATAACCTAATGCGCCGGCATGTGTTGCTTGAACTGCAAAGCTGGGGTTCTGATGCATGCTGAAAACTAGAATCTTCGCCAATGAATCAAGTTGTCTAATTCGGGTGATGGCTTCTAAGCCCCCTTGACCCTGCATGGAGATATCCATCACGGTGACATCGGGTTTATATTGTTTATAGTGTAAATATGCTTCGGCACCATCACTGGCCTCAGCAATGACTTCCATATTGACTTGTTTTTGCAGCAAAGAACGATAACCTTCACGGACGATGGCATGATCATCAACTAACATGATTTTGATGTTATCCATTTTTCTGGCCTTGTTATGAGAGGACCGGAATGCTGATATTGATTGTTAATCCGCCTGTTTCACCGGCTAATAAAATCAGTTTACCACCTAGTGCCGTCACGCGCTCACGAATACCCAGTAAGCCCACTCCAAGCGTATCGTCAAATTTGTCTAGTTCGGCAATGCCGTTATCATTAATCTCTAGCTGAATATTTTGTCCTGCTTGATAGTTGATTGTCACATCGGCATGAGAGGCTTCAGCATGTTTTGTGATATTGCTTAAACATTCTTGTACGATACGATAAATATTAACGGGCAGTGGTTCTGGCAGTGTATCAATATTTCCTGTCAGTATTAGCTGATGAAATGTCTTGCCATTGGTTCGGTTATTCCACGTTGCAACTAAGTTTTTAAGGCTTTGGCTTAATCCTATATCGTCAATCTCAACAGGACGCAAACGACTTAACATGCTCCGTAATACGTCCATCATATGATGGGTGATTGGGTTAATCGTTTTAATTTCTGGAACAAGTTCGGGGCATTGTATTGCTGCAGTCTGATTGATAGAGGCTGTGACGGCATTAATTCCTGCTAAACATTGACCAAATTCATCATGTAATTCACGAGCAATATAACGATGATCTTCTTCCTGAATATTCATTAATTTTAATGCTAGTTGTTTGTTGTCAGAAATTGCTTGCTCCTGACTACTGGCCAGTTGATTAATGGCATCGCTGGTTTGTTTCCATTCTTTGATATCAAAGGCGGGCAGGCGAGTATCCAAGTGACCATCACGCATTTTTTCCAAGCCAGTGATGATGAGTTGAGCAGGTTTTAACATGCGGTTAATAGTGAAATATACTAATAAACATACCGCTAATATACTGGCAAACAACACATCAATAACAGCTCTTAGATTATTCCATGCGCGTGCGGTTTCAATACGCGTATTTAATGTAACCAGAATAGAGCCATAGGTCATGATATTAAATGAAATATTCTTTTTAACTTCAAAACCTGGCGAAAAGAGTTGTTGATATACGGTACCAAACCAAGCAGGCCAAGTACGTTCAGCTTCAATAATTTGTTGGCATAAATTTCTGCGGCGATTTTCTGAACGAGACAAAAACTGAATACATGAACCAGAGACATTATTAATGTCAGGCCATAGTTCAGTATTGGGGAATGTACTCGATAAATCATGCCGAGTGAACATTTGTAATAACTGGTTATTGACTTGTTGTTCAATGCGGTTAGCAGTGAAATTAGCTTCAGAAATAGCTTGTTGATCTGTTTGGTAGAGCACATAAAAAGCACTGGCGGCTAAACAAATAACAGCAATGAATAAAATTCGAAAAAATAATTGTTTTTTCAGATTCATAACGTTGCTTTAGATATGCCCTTTTAAAGTAAATACTGTTCTCAGAACATACTAAACTATGGTTTGAATGTAAGCAGTTATTAATGAGGAATATCTTTATTGATCTTATGCAGTAAAAGCCCTACAGCACCAGGAATAGACTTATTTGGCGTACCTTTAACCTCACTTCTATATTCTTTAACGAGTTTGTTGGTCTTAGTATCAAAGACGCGTGCAATTAGGTATGAAAATAGATAGGTAGGTTTATGTAGGCGACCAATAATAATGTAGTCAGCATCATTGTTACGGCCTAATTCCGCCGAACAACTCGCACAGTCAAATAAATAACCGATAGACTTATCGGCATCATCACGTGTCTCATTAGAAATGGCTATCATTGTGAAACCATCCATATTGTTAAGACCACTTTTGAGTAGCGTATTAATCATGTCCATATTTTTTTGATCTTGCGCATCGATGTCAGCGACTTTCTGTGGATCAGTTAGCTTTAAGGTTAAGTTAAGTAGCTCAAAATCAGTGACTGCGATACTACTGTCAGCCCAAACGGGGTTTATCACTAAGAACAGTGAAGTAAATAATGATATTAGTGTTTTATTTTTCATATTGAAATTCCTCTAAAGTTTAATTATTGTCCAAAATACAAATATAAGAGTTCATCTTAACCCAAACTGTACTGGGCATATTTCCCTATGAATAATATTATCTGACTACTGTTGGCTTTTCTTCTCTAGCTATAGTTGAAAGGAATATATCTTGTTCAGGATGATTTTATATTACATCTTTATTCATAGAAAAAGTGTCAAAACACATCATAGGGAAATTTGCCCGAGTTTGTAAGGCATTTATCAGGTTAAACTACTCAACAAGCTGGGTATGATGAGCTTCTGTTAATTAAACCTTTGGAGAAATAAGATGGAAATACTTTTAATAGGTGGTGTTGCAACAGCAATGGCATTGATTCTTTCGGCATGGTTGATGACGTTTGCCAAGTGGTATCCGATTCCGGGTATTGACGGTACATTTGATTTTGCAACCATGATTCGTGCTCATGTTGACTATGCCTTGATGGCGGTTTTCAATTTCAGTTTTTATGGAGCAGCAATGGGCGGCGGTATCGACCTACCTGTTATTGCTTGCTGGTGTGTGGCTATTGGTGGTTTCACTAATCCAAGTATTTTTGTGGTGGCGGCTTTAGATGAAGATTTCTGGGATAAGATGATTTGGAAAGTATTATCGGGTATTAGCTTTTTGATCACGACAACGGGTTTTGTTTGGATCAGTTATACCTTCGTGCAACATTTTTTAGCAGTTTAATGTCGCGAGAAGAAAAACCAGTATGACTGTTTTAGACTTACATTGGGCAACACCTTTGATGTTGTTATTACTCCCACTCATCGTCTTGCCTTGGCTAGCACGAAGTCAGGAAAAGACGGTGGTGTGGAGTTATTTTGTGCCTGTTGATCCTTTATCAAATGTCATCGGGGCTGCATTAAAACTATTGGCCTCACTTGCGATGGCATGTTTAATTTTCGCATTGGCCAAACCTTACCTACCTGAGCAAAAGGTTGAGCGGATAGGGGAAGGGTCTGAAATTGTTGTATTGGTTGATCGTAGCCGTAGTATGGATGATGCCTTTGCTATAAAAGGACAGTTGTTGATGGCAAGTGTCGGTAAGAAGGATAGTAAACGCCGTGTGGCTAAGAAATATTTATTAGAGTTCGTCGATAAACGGCCCGATGATCGATTTGGTTTTGTTTTATTTAGTGATAAGGCGGTTGATCTATTACCGTTGACTTACAACAAGGAAGCGATACGGGCAACGATTAATGCAAGTGCATTAGGTAAGGGCTTATCTGAAACCAATATTTCACGTGCCTTAATTAGCGCTGCACAAATGTATAAAGGTCAAACCTACCGTGGTTCGCGTATTGTTTTGTTGGTATCTGATGGTGGTCGTGAATTAAGCGATGAGGCAAAACAAAAAATAACTGAGATATATCAACGTGAGAATGTATCACTTTATTGGTTATATATGCGTTCTGTCACGGGTATGACTTTGGATGCAAAAGAGGATGATAATCGACGTTGGACTGAAACACCTGAGAGGAAGTTACATCAGTTTTTCAAGTCAATTGGGGTGCCTTATCGAGCATTCGAAATAGGGTCGATGAAAACTTTTTCTGAGGCTATGGATACGATTGATAAGCAACAATATCAAACATTAATTGTTGAAGAAACATTGCCAAGAGAAGACAAAACAACTGCTTTTTATATCGTCGCCATGTTAGCAACATTAATATTAATGCTGGCACGATTTTATACTGCTTGGGGAGTCAGAAAAGCGTATGAATAAACCAGGGTTAAGACTGGGACAACTGACTTCTTACCAAGTCACAAAATTTCTCAACCGTTCTTTTTCGACTTCTATTTTTAGCAACAAGAAGACCGATTGTTCGTGGGGGGAGTTGAGGGTCTAGATCAACGATCTCTAATCTATATTGTGCTTTTAATGCTGAAAATGCTTCGGGGAGAATACTAAATGATGCCCCACCTTCTACTAAATCAAGAATAGAAGAGATCGTGTTTACTTCAGTCACATTGGTATATTTAATTTGATTATCAGAAAAATATTTATCGACAATTTTTCGAGTTTCAAAATACTCAGAAAGTAGTACCGCTTTTAAAGGATGAGATTGTCCAGCCATGATTTTTTTTGCAAGATTAGCATGGGTGGGAGAGATGATAAGTTTCCATTTTTCATCAAATAATCGTTCAAACTCAAGATCAGGGTAGTCTTTATTTAATATGAAACCGATACCAATATCGATATCACCACGGGTGACTTTTTTTTCAATATTGTAATTGGTCATTTCTTCAATTTGCAGAGAAATATTAGGATTATTACGATCAAATTCAGCAACCAAACTACGAAGGTATAAAGAATTAATGGATTGTAAAACACCAATTTTAAGTGTTCCGGCTTGTCCTGACTCTAAATCAGATACTGATTCTTTCAGTAGTTCTGCTTCGTTGAGTATTCTTATGGCTGAGGATAAAACAAGTTCACCACTCTCTGACAACTTAACACCGCGACCTACACGCTCAAATAATTTAGTATTGAGTTCTTGTTCTAACTGCTTTATTTGGTTGGATAAAGCGGGCTGTGTGATATGCAGTTTATCAGCCGCTTTATGGAAGTGCTGTAGTTCAGCAACTACCTTGAAATATCTTAGATGTCGAAGTTCCATTGTGTTGCCTCTGTCAGCTTAAATGATTCTCAAAAGTTATCAATATGATAGTTATAAAAACTTATACTTTCAATTCATTCTCTGCGAGTATGCGTGTGGGTCAAAAATTATTCGTGTTATTGATTATAAAAAAGGAGGCTGTAATGTTGAAAAAATTAGCGTATAAACTTTGTAGCCTCACATCTATAAGATCTGTGAGGTCACTCTAGATGAGCACAGATACACTGGCGGGAGTTATTGCCTATACGGTAACGCCTTTTACTGATGATGGCGATCAAGTCAATCTTGAAGCGCTCTATTTACTGATTGATGACCTGATTGACTCGGGTGCTGATGCTATTGCTGCATTGGGTAGTGCAGGAGAATGCGCTTATCTAGATGATGATGAATGGGCATTAGTTGCAACACAGACAGTTAAGTATGTGAACGGTAGAGTACCGGTAATTGTAGGTATCTCAGAGCTAACAACAAAAAAAGCAATATCGCGTGCAGTGTTTGCAAATAAGATAGGTGCCGATGCCATTATGGTTTCACCTTTTTCTTATTACCGCTTATCGGAAGATGAAATTTATGATCATTATGCTGCCATTTCTGCAGCGATTTCTATTCCAATCATGATCTATAACAACCCAGCTACGTGTGGTGTCGATATGTCACCAGAATTTATGCTTTCAATGGTTAATGAAATTGAACATACAAGCATGATTAAAGAGAGTACAGGCGATATTCAAAGAATGCGTAAGCTTCATCGTTTATCAAAAGGAACCGTACCTTTCTTTAATGGCTGCAACTATATCGCGCTTGATGCACTAAATGCTGGTGCGACGGGCTGGTGTACAGCTGCACCTTGTTTAATTGGTGATTTACCAAAGCAATTATTGCAAGCAGTTAATAAGGGCGAGTCGGAAAAAGCAACAACATTGTTTGAAAAGCAGTTGCCACTTTTAGAATTTATCGTCAATGGTGGTTTGGCATCTACGGTTAAAGCAGGATTAGAAATAAAGGGGATTCATGCAGGTTATGCACGACGCCCATTAAAACCATTAACGAATGAAAAAAAACAGAGTTTAGAAAATATTCTGCAGAAAGTAGCAGGGTAACGAAGAAATAGTGACAACAAGGTTTGTAGTGATGGCTGAAACATCAATGCAAGATTAATGAACAAAATAATAAGAAAGATAATTTAATTAAAGAGAGGAAGACATGGCAGATACAGAACGATTGCAATCAGCTCGAGATAAGGCTTTAGCATTAGAGAAGGTTGTTAACACCGTTGTCATCGGACAACAAAAAGCGATTCGATTAATTTTGATTGCTTTACATGCACGAGGACATGTGTTGCTTGAAGGTGGTGTAGGTGTAGGTAAAACAACCTTACTACGTGCTTTTTCTAAAGCATTAGGTGGTGCTTTTGGTCGTATAGAGGGTAGTGTTGATTTAATGCCGAGTGATTTACTCTATAGCGCGTGGGTTGATGGTGAAGGTAAGCCTGTTATCGATCCTGGCCCCCTCATTGCTCACGGCGATGATACTGCTGTATTTTTCTTCAATGAAATTAACCGTGCTCGCCCACAAGTTCAGTCATTATTACTAAGAGCGATGGCAGAACGTAGTGCCGAAGCATTTGGTAAAGAATATAACTTCCCTCATATGGTTGTATTTGCCGATCGTAATGGTGTGGAAAAAGAAGAAACATTTGAATTAAGTGCTGCTGCGCGAGATCGTTTCTTGTTTGAAATCGGTATTGCTAATCCAGAAGCTGTAGAAGATCGTAAAGCATTGATCTTCGATTCTAAATTCCATGATGTAGATGAATTATTAAGTGATTTATCAGAACCTCTGCTTGATTACACTGAGTTGAATGCACTTGATAAAGATGTTCAACATGCTGTGTTTGTTTCGAAAGAGATTGAAGAATACATCATCAGAATTTGGGATGCGACATGGAGACCTCATGAATTTGGTATCGACATTCCTGATGTCTTTATGGAAGATCTTGTTGTGGCGGGTGCCAGTGTTCGTGGTATGTCAGCAATGGTACGTGCGGCTAAAGTATCAGCGTGGTTAGAAGGTCGTGACCATGTACTACCTGATGATGTTCATACTGTATTGTTTGCTACATTAACGCATCGCGTATTCTTGTCACCTATTTATGAAGGTCGTCGTGAACAAATCATGCCGTTATTCATTGCAGCTCTTAGAGATCATATCTCTGCGCCTTAAAAATATTTTCGTATTATCAATTTTATATAGATTATTTTAGGGCTTAATAATGAGCGAAAATAAAATCATGACAGACGAGTTTAGCTATCGTTATCCTCATAAGGTATACGGTAGTCTTCCTGGTGTGCATCAAGGTAAATCATTAGGAACGGGCGATAGTTTTGCAGGTTTTTCTGATCTGTTTGATTACCCTGATCCAAGACGTTTAGATCTACGTGCGACCATTCGTGACAATATGGCAACGGGTAATAATAATTATCTGGTCAAACGTTACCAACAACGTTCTCCGATTACCTTGTGGATGATGGCTGATTTATCACGATCAATGGCAATATCTAATGTTAACCATGATCAGCTAGCAAATTTAACGCAATTAATTGCACATTCAGCAATTGGTTTAGGTGACCGTTTCGGTTTAGCAGGTTTTGATTCTGGTTTGCGTCATGATGTATATATGATGCCAACAAGACAGAAAAGTATGCCGTCGATTGCAGCAGATATGATTCGTGATGCTGAACCAGCACCAGGAGCAGGTGTAGATGGATTAATCCATGCTGCAAACATGATAACGAGCAAGCATGCCATTGTATTTTTAGCTTCTGATTTTTGTTGTGATATTGATGTGGTTGATAAAGCATTAAGACAATTATCACGTTATACCGTTATTCCTATTGTATGGAAGCATGATGATGTAAATCACTTGCCTTCACATGCAGGTTGGACTGAGATGTGTGATTCAGAAACCGGTGAACGGCGAAGTATTTGGATGCGACCAAGTATCAAGAAACGTTGGAAGCAAACAATGGATGATCACTTTGAACAGTTAACTAATTGCTTTATGCGACACCGAGTTAGACCCATCTTTACTGATGGTGATGTAACCGGTGAACAGTTAACAGACTACTTTTTAGGCAGGAAATAATAATGAGAAATCGTTATATAACACTATTAATGCTGCTTTTAAGCAGCGTGTTTGCCAGCAACAGTATGGCTGAAGAAACGCTCAATGCGACGGTAGATCGTGCATGGGGCTTATTATTAGGTGACGAAGTTAATGTGTACGTTGACATTAGTTCTTCAGAATCGAGTATTAATAAATCTAGCCTACCTCAGCAGGATAAACGCTATGGTACATGGCTACATTTAAAAACAATTGACGGTGATGCAGAAACACTCGTATTTCACTACCAAGTTGTTAATGTGCCGGCAAAAAACACATCAATTGAAACACCAAAATTTGATGTGAAAAAAGATGATGATCAATGGATAGTTATTCCTTCAACATCTTTAGTGATCGGGCCAACATTAGCTGTGGCTGATGGCATTAGTAATATTGAGGCTAAGTCAGATATTAGTCCAACATTGATATCTACAACAGCAATGGAAAATCAATTAAAATTTTCTGCTGTTATCGCTATCATTTCAGGGATCATTTTGGCACTTTGGCATTTTGGTTGGAAAACTAAAAACCGTCAACCTTTTGCACAAGCCGTGCATGATTTATCGCGATTGACATTTCATACTGTTACGCCAGATCAAGCAGCACGTATTCTACATACTGCGTTTAATCATACTTCAGGAACGATTGTTGTTTATGGTGAGTTAGAAAACTTAATGAATCAATATCCATGGTTAATGCCATTGAAAGACGATATTGAATTGTTTTACACGCAATCTGAACGTCACTTCTTTGCACGAAAAGCAGAACAAGGCCCTGATATTCACGATGTAAGAAAGCTAGCCAAAGCGTGTCGTTCTAAGGAGATGCTAGCATGACATTCTTAGGTTTACAGTGGGCATTACCAATAATGCTATTGCTGCTACCTCTGGCCTTATTACCCTGGTTTACGCATAACCAAGATAAAACAGTCGCATGGAGTCATTTTGTTCCAGTCGACCCTATGTCGGACATGATTGGTTTAGCACTTAAAACCTTGGCGTCACTCGTTATCGCAAGCTTAATTTTCTCATTAGCTGGACCTTATATTCCAGAGCAGACTGTTGAGCGTGTTGGAAGTGGTGCCGAAGTTGTTATCTTGGTAGATCGTAGTCGTAGTATGGATGACCCTTTTTCTACGCGAGGTAAAGCACTTGCCGTGAATCGAACGGTGGGTAAAGGTGATAGTAAGCGTCGCATCGCTTCAAAATACTTATTAGAGTTTGTTGATAAGCGTCCAGATGATCGCTTTGGTTTTGTATTGTTTAGTGATAAAGCACTTGATTTATTGCCTCTGAGTTACAACAAAGACTCAATTCGGGCGACAATCAATGCCAGTACCTTAGGTAAAGGTTTATCAGAAACTAATATTGCTAAGGCAATGATTAAAGCCGCCGAAATGTATGGCAAAGAAACGTATAACGGTTCTCGTAC
>ENA-OSET01000902-OSET01000902.1-sediment-metagenome-genome-assembly--contig:-NODE-902-length-32233-cov-4.923871_pt1 | contig 32233 bp, 28 predicted proteins | sample MGYA00237882_ERZ534229 | MGnify/ENA primary metagenome ERZ534229 (study PRJEB26408, sample SAMN06266212) | sediment metagenome | isolation source: Hudson Canyon methane seep mesocosm | place: USA:Hudson... | reverse complement strand
ATGGTAACCATTCATGAACCGCCTCCATAACCTCTTCATAGGCTTGGGGGCCTGTAACAGCTAAAACACCGGGGTTTTGGTCCAGAATTAGTTCCGCATCTTTCCCCTTACCCATACAACCCGTAACGATAACTTTGCCATTTTCTTTCATCGCCTCATTGATCGAATCTAATGATTCTTGTTTTGCACTGTCAATAAAGCCGCAAGTATTAACCACGACAACATCGGCGTCGTCGTAATTGGGGCTGATGTCGTATCCATCAAGCTTCAATTGCGTGAGAATTCGCTCGGAGTCTACTAGTGCTTTAGGGCAGCCAAGGGAAATAAATCCAACTTTCTGGTTCGTGGGGGACTGGGGCATCTGTACAAATTGCCTGTTTGGATAAAATTAATGGGCGGCATTGTACTTAAATCGACCGCCTAGAGCCATTTTTTATCGACAAATATCTGAATTCCCCCAATGCTTTGGTCGTCAGGGAAGTGATTGAACTTTCCTAATTTTCGAAAACTTAATTATTTAGCTGGGGCTACTATCTTGTACTGAGCAGCCATCCTTCAGCGGGTAGTTTCAGTATTAATGTCAGGAGGCTTTTTGTGTCAACCAATGACCAAGACTTGCTTCTAAAACTTCCCGCGTCACCGGTTTCGGAAGGAAGTCATTCATTCCAGCAGCCAGACACCGGTCTCTGTTAATGTCGCTGATATTTGCGGAAATAGCGATTATGGGAAGTTGCTTAGAGTCGAATTTTTTGCGAATTTTCTGCGTTGCACCGAACCCATCAAGAATGGGCATCTGGCAGTCCATTAGAACAGCCGTAATCTCGTCTTGATGCTCAATTAGGTCGACGGCTTCTTCGCCATTACTGGCGGATAAAATATTGTAATTCAAGCTCTCAAGTGTTTTTTCAAGCAACATTCTGTTGACAGGGTTATCTTCGACGACAAGAATTTTTTCACGTGGACGAACTTTGCGCAGCTGGGAAGGCGCGACGGCTTCGTCCTTAGTCGCTTTTGCTATTTGTTCTCTGCTAGGCTGGGATAGAGGTACGGTTATTTTGAATGTGGAGCCTTCACCCAAAACTGATTCTACTTCAAGTTGTCCGTCCATGACGTTAAGAATATCTTTAACGATGCTTAAACCGATACCCAGGCCTCCATAGCGCCGTTCGTTAGAATTATCACCTTGATAGAAAGCGTCAAAAACGTTACTGCGTGTCGCAACGCTCATACCTTCGCCACTGTCGATGATTGAAAAACAGAGTAGTTTTCCATCGTTCGAGGTATCGCACAGTACTTCTATTTCTCCGCTGCCGGTAAACTTAACCGCATTGTCAATCAATTGTACCAGTACAGAACCGAGCTTGTTTTTATCGATATAGACCCACTCGGGGACGCTTTCAGTACATGCAAATTTTAAGTTTATGAACTTGGATAATAGCTCAGATTCTGAACATGATAAACTGTCCAAAAAAGCGCGTGGTTGGAAAGCTGTTGCACTTAAGTTCAACGCGCCCCGGCGAGCATTGGTGTAAACAATCATAGAGTTGATTAATCTTTGCATGTGAGCGGCAGAGCGTCGTGCCATCTCGACGTACGCTTCGTTTTGACGGTTTTCGTTCTTTTCCATCAGAGATAAGCTCAAATTCATGCCGTGCAGTGGTGTAAGTAATTCATGGGTAACCGTGGACATAAACTGGTTTTTCAGATTTTCCACAGATGCCTGTGCGGCAGCTGTAGCTCGAACAATGTCTCGTTCGTGAGCAGCATGGGAAGCAATTTGAGCAATCAGTAAAACGAGTGCCGCAATAATCGTGATCACTACGCCTAATGGAGTCGCTGGGAGAGTCAGGCTATGCTCTATTTGTGCGTCGCTTGGGAAAAAATAGACTGACCACATACTGGTGTAATGCATGCCTGCTATGGCTGCGCCCATAATCATAGAGCTAAAAATTTTGAGGAGTATGTCGTACTGACTCGATGCGCGACCTATAGTGACCGCTTTAGAGTAAAGCGCCAACGTCGCGAGCGAAATCGCAACAACAAGAGATAAGACAAATAAAACCGGGTCGTATGCCATCGTTGCAGTCATTTGCATTGCAGTCATGCCAACGTAATGCATGACCGCTATCCCTATTCCCATTAGGAATCCACTAACGATCAGTTGTTTTGTCGACCAGTTTGGGTGGCTAAGATTCCAGATGACCATGGCGCTGGCGAGAATTGCCGGAATCACCGACACTAAGGTGATTGATAAACGATAGCTAACGGCAACGGGTAAGCTGAATGCGAGCATTCCCACAAAATGCATTGCCCAAATACCAAGACCTAGAGAAACAGATCCCATCAGTAACCAGAGAGCTCGGTTTTCAGTTTCGGATTCGCGAAATCGGTCGGAGACAGAAAGGGCGGTATGGGAGGCAATACTCGCAATGATGTAAGAGAGTACAACTAGCTCGAGTTTATACTCTCCAGCCATTGCTAACGCTAGGTCATTTTGCTCTGTTAAGAACATCATCATGTTGTTCTCATAGCATTCTTCGGCTAATTATTGTTTGAACTAAATCACTAAGCTGCATTCGATAAATTCTCACTCCGTAAAACATCGGCGGGACTGGTTTTTAGGATGAATTATAAGTGTAAGATAAAAATGGGATTTCGACATGTCATTCAACAACCTTTGTAATCTAATTCTCTGATCAGACTTTTCCGCTATATGATGCGACGATTGAGTTATAGAGAATGTCCATTAAGGTCATAGTTTGCCAGAAAATTTCAGCGACTTAGAACAAGCGACTATTTCAATATGTGTCTGTTAGATCTTTTTCGATTCGCGGAATTACACTTACAGAATCGCACGCCTACTGCACTTTTGAATTGAGATTGAAAGGAGCGCCAAATATAAGGCTCTTCGTTAGATTCTTAGGCCGACTAAAGCGTCAATTGACGTCCGATCAATGCTGACTATGCTAAATATATCGCTCCATGCCTATTTTCTTTTGTGTGAAGCGAAATCTTTGCTAGCGATTAATCATTACAAGAATCGATTTATTCCTGACTTTTAGGAGATTTTAATGACGATCAAGAAGTTGATGACCTTAATTTGTAGCGCCAATATCCTCCTTGTAGCCCTTACAGTTGCTTTAATTATCAATTTGAACTTTAAAGTTGATGACTATGTTGCCGCTTCTGAAGGCCGATATCGATCCTATCTTTTAGCGGATGAGCTCCGTCAAAGTTCAGATGACCTTACCCGTTTGGGGCGAACCTATGCGATAACTGGTAACGAGACCTATGAGAGAATGTACTTTGACATTCTCGATATCCGAAATGGTAAAAAAGCGCGTCCTCAGCAGTATCACAAAATCTATTGGGATTTAGTGCTGTCTCTAGGGGATAAACCGCGAGCTGACGGTCGTGTAGAGAGTTTAAACTCTCTAATGGAAAACGCTGGTTTTACGGAGCACGAATTTACCTTGTTGGCTGAGGCTCAGGCGAACTCTGATGCTTTGGTTGGGCTTGAAGTTAAAGCTATGAATGCTGTTAAAGGTAGATTTTTTGATGAATCGGAAGACGAATATTCTCGCGTTGGGGATCCCGATTTTGAGCTCGCGCGAAATTTACTGCACGGTGAAAAATATCACAGTGAGAAGGCGAAAATTATGGAGCCCATTAATCGATTTTTCGGAGAGCTGGAAGATCGGACTCGCCAGGCACAGGACGATGCCCTGGCATCGGTGAGTCTCCTCGTCACATGGGCAACAATATTTATAGTGGTTATCCTGCTCGTAGCGATTGGAAGTTTTATTACGATCAAAGTGAGGGTAAGCGACCGCATAGAAGGTGTATCTAGAATACTTAAAGAAATTGGAAACGACTCGGATTTAACACGACAGTTGGTCACTGGAAATCATGACGAAGTAGGAATGATTTCCCTCAGCATCAATTCTATGATTAATGAATTCAGGGAAGCGATCGCGATTATTAATAACATGGGTGATTCGGTAAGGTCTATTACCGGCAGTATTATCGAAATAGTCGAAAATGGTCGGAAAAAAAGTGACCAACAAAAATCTGAAACAACGATGGCCGCGAGCGCTGTGGAGGAAATGACGGCCGCCCTCGGCGAAGTCTCGCAGAACACCAGTGAAGTGTCTTCACATACTCAAAAAACTGATGAGGATGCCGGGCGTGGAAAGGCGGTAATATCGAGCACCATCGACCAGATTCGAAGTTTAAGTATGGAGTTTGAAGGTACATCAGTCGTCGTTAATGAGTTGGCTAAACAGTCTGATAATGTTGGTACCGTGTTAGTTGTTATTAAGAGTATTGCCGAGCAGACAAACTTGCTGGCTCTTAATGCAGCCATCGAGGCTGCACGTGCTGGGGAGCAAGGGCGAGGTTTTGCAGTTGTCGCGGACGAGGTTCGGTCCTTAGCTCAAAGAACGCAGGAATCAACGACAGAAATTGAGGATATGATTGCAAATTTGCAAAGCAAGGCAGCCGACGCAATTAGCTCAATTGGCTCTGGCACTAAACGACTAGTGGATACCACCAATATTGTTGAGGAGGCCGAAGCATCCCTGATTAATATCGTTGACTCTATGGAAAAGCTCGCGGGATTGACGATAATGATTGCCACTGCGACGGAAGAGCAGGCCGCCGTTAGTGGTGAAATAAGTAGTAATATAGCGAATATCGATGAGGGATCCGAAGAAATTTCCGCGGGTTATACGAACTTAACAGAATCGGCACAGCAACTTGAATTGGCATCGAACAAGATGATGGAGTCAATACAGGTTTTTAAGGTGTAGCTTTATGGTGCAGTTTTAGGTTTAGACTCGAAGTGTAATTGAGAAGATAGCGAGATCCGTCAAAAGCGTTAACGGCGCTGATACTACATTGTACTCGAGATAAAATGCACAAGCTCAGCTCAGACGGGACCTGACAGCGATCCGTTTTGTAACCGTAGCTGTCAGATTAGACCAAAATCTAGAGGTCAATTTTACCCTTAAGTTGCAATGGGCTTTCTTTGTAATGGCACGATTCGTTTTTTTGATTTTCGATTCCATTGTCGCTCAGTTGAAAATGTAAGGAAGTTAAAAATGGAGTGTTTCACTGCCTGGCAAGGCCGGCCGTAAGCCCTTTTTGTCGTTGCCAATCAATTATCTTTCTTCTCCGCGGTGTCTGCGCCCGTGTGTCTGTTTCTTCATTTTCCTATGTTGGTTATTTTTAGCATTTGAATTGTTGTTGATAGCGTAAGATGAATTTGCTCCACGGTTAGAACGCTTCGCTTTGGCTGATCGTTTTTGCTCGTGTATTGGTGCGGTTGTTGTTTTCTGGCGCTTCGAAAAATGTCTAGCCGTAGCGCTTTCCTGTTTTTGAGCATTGCGAATCGCCTGTTTATAACCGATTTTTGGTGCTTGTTTCTTATGACCCAGTTTCTCCTTTCTATGACTTTTACTGTTTACTCCACTTTTTCCGGTGTGTCGATTTAGGGTGTTCGTCGATCCGAAGCGATGTTTATTTCCTTTCTCAATATTGTTGGAGCGGTGCTTCCAGTTTTTGGCTTTCTGTGCATTGTTTTTGTGAGAACCGTAGTGACGGTTCGGCCTGCTATCGTCGTTTCGAAAATGTCCTTTTTTGTCTCGATGACGGTAACCAACGCCTCTGCGGTGGTGTGAATTATGAAACCAACGCTTTGTGTAGCTTTTGTCGAAATTTCCATAGCGATGGCTTTTGTGTTTCGAACGATTATGTAAGAAATGGTAGTCATTGACTACGATATGCCTGTTCGTCCAATGGAAATTCCCGAACAAAAAACTCGCGGCTAAATGATCGAATGGATGCCATGAGAAAACGTTGTGATGTCTTATTGAATAATAATTGTGCCTTCCTCGCCAATTTCTCTCCCAGTAGGTCGGTGGATGATCGTGCCAACGCCAACTTCCAAAAGCGGTTCTAGTGTCATAGTAGGGAATATAGATAACTTCGGTTTCAATAGGTTGTATGATGATGTTGCCATCTTCGTGAACCACCGTCATTTCCTCTACGTCATCAAAGCTTCCGGCGTTGTCGGCTTGGTGTCGTAGCGTTTGAATACTGGCGAGTAATCGCTCTTCGTCCTGCAAGAATGCATCGCCCAAATTTCGCGTCCATTCTAAATTGTCACTAAGGCGTTCCAATAACTCAGGAAATTGAACGAGCGCTTTTACACTCGGATCCCACTGTTTGTCTTCCGTCTTGTCTAATGCGTCCTCCGGACTGAGATCGGGATTGCGTGTTACCCACCGTTCTGCTTGCACCACTTCCAGCGGATAGGTTGCGGCGATTAATATGTGACTTAGTACGCTGTCGGGATAAAGCGCTATTGGCGCGAGGATTTGTGCCAAATCTTCTTCGCTGAAAGCCTCTTCAGATGAGCCATTTACCACTGTGGCTCCCCAGGAACTGAAGCAGAAAATGAGAGCGACCGCGATCTTTGGAAATTTCATAGGTTCACCTGATGGTTGTTCTTCAGCGATATCGCTTGTTGCGTCCAATTGGCATGCCCGATGGTTTGGGAAAAGTCTTATTGATGCCAATAATAGTTTATAAAGGCTGAACCTAAGCTGAATAGTCCTGTTCGGGAAGTAATAACGGTCAGATTTAAGCGCAATCCACTAGAAGTCTCCCGTAGGAACTGGTTTCAGACGTGTTAATGGTTACTTAGGTACCTGAATTTTTCTGTTCGCCGGAGAAGAATTCAGAGCAACGGAGAGAAGATGTAGTTGTTGTTTTTCCGGTTTTCGAAAATCAGGTTACTGGCAGAAGTTGGTTTTTACGCCCCCGCTATCAGATGCCATATATGGAAGTTAGCTTAGAATTTATGTCTCCGGAGGATTGGCGAGTCTGTCGAGGTTTACATGGGGCGAGAGCCGTCTTGTACCTTTGTGCCTGATTTAGTGACGTTAACCATTGATTTAGCCACTCCCGGTTGGCTGAACGCTGATTTTTAAGAAAACCCGCTGGATATTTCTATACTAGTTCATAGACGATAGCTATCGTACCAACGACAAAACAATAGTAAGAAAAGTAAGATAACTGTGCGTCGCGGACCAGTTTTATCATCCATTGGCAAGCTAATAATCCTGTGGTAAAGGCCGCAATAAACCCGGCTGCCAAAACCACTACCTGGTCGTTATTGTAATTTAATGCGCCGTCGAATATGTCTTTAGCAATCTTTCCAAATATCAGAGGTATTACCATCAAAAAAGAAAACCCTGCAGCTTTTGAACGGTCGACGCCCAATAATACTGAGGTCGAAATGGTCGCTCCCGACCGCGAAATACCTGGCAAAATAGCTATCGCTTGAGCTATACCGATAATGATTGCGTTTTTGTAAGAAACTTCGGTGCCGGTATTTTGGCTGCGGTCCGCGACAAATAACAATGTGCCGGTTAAAAAGAGCATGAAACCGACAAGCATGATTTGTTTGTCAAACAATAGTTCCAACTCACTGGAGAAGAAAACGCCTATTGCAGCCGCGGGAATCATACTAATAATGATCTTCAAAGAAAAATGAAACTCGTCATTGTTTTCAAATTGAATCAATCCACGAAAAATGACCAATACATCTTTACGAAATATCACTAGAGTACTGAGGGCAGTTGCCAGGTGTAGCACCACTGTCATCATCATGCTTTCTTGCGGTAAACTAGTGTCGCCGAGGATGGCTTTGCCTAGTTCGAGATGACCGCTGCTGCTAACTGGGAGAAATTCTGTAAGGCCCTGAATGATGCCTAAAATAATGGATTCAAAAATAGACAAAAAATTGCTCCTGAAAAACTTACGTTTGTAAAAAATGCATGAACTGTTGCGTAGCAATACCGTCAGAGGAAGTCGACAGAGTAATGGCTTCCAGTTAATTTTCGCCAGCCATAATATTACGAAATGTATGCCTTTGTCACTGGATAGTGTGGTTCTAGAGTAGTACAAGCATTGTTGCCGGGATGTAGGGTTTTGATTGAATTAATAGTCGACAAATCAATTAGTGGTCTCATTGTCGCTCTAACCCTACGTGCCGTTGCAATTGAAAAATATGATGAGAATCAAAAAGGATAATCGGCATGCCGCGAATCATTCACCCAACTCTGACAGCAGCTATACAAAAAGGGTTGCCCTCAGCACGTATCGAATTGGTGACGCTACCCTCAGCCACCTCTATTGATTTGTTTTTGATTAATGCAGACTTTCCGCAACAACAGCTTAGCCAGAATGATATAGTTTTGATTATGGAAAACCCTGCTTACTGGGCTTTTTGTTGGGCTAGTGGACAGGTTCTAGCTAAATTTATTCTAGATAGTCCGGAGTGGATTCGTGGAAAGCGAGTACTGGATTTTGGCTCTGGATCGGGTGTTGTCGCGATAGCCGCCGCAAAAGCGGGCGCGCTAGAGGTGATTGCTTGCGATACTGATCCTGATGCGCTGCTGGCAACGAAATATAATTCACAACAAAATACCGTAGATATTAAACTTTATAGTGATTTTGCTGACATTCAAGAGTCAATTGATTTAATTATTGCGGCTGATGTACTTTATGACAGAGCCAATTTACCTTGGTTGACAACTTTCCAAGAAAGGGCGGGAGAAGTATTGGTGGCAGACTCAAGAATAAAAAACTTTAACTTTCCCCGTTATCGCCTAATCGCGCAATGTGACGGCACTACAATACCGGATATGGACGAGTTTGACGAGTTTCGCACGGTGAGGATTTATTATGCAGGCCCAGTGTGACGATTTTTAATTTGTGTTGAAGTCGTAATTTCTACCGTAAAGATAGACTGTTCGCACAATTAAGAAGTTGGTGCCCCGAAGAGGATTCGAACCTCTGACCTGCCCCTTAGGAGGGGGCCGCGCTATCCAGCTGTGCCACCGGGGCAGTATGTTTTACAAGCGGTCGGTAGTGTAGCGATTGTTTCCTCGTTAGCCAATAAATTGAGCAATTTTATTTCAAATTATTTTTCTTCTTTAGTTCTTTGCGCAGAATGTTTTAAGGTTTGACTTTGCTTAGATCTGGCCGCGCTGCAACCAATTTCCACAATGCTCCACTTGAAATGTAACAAATAAGGTATCCAAGAGACTAATATGTACCTTTGAGAGTACAATAGGCATCCATGTTGGGAATGACGGTTTGATCGACATAAACCTACGATGGATTTCACTCAAAACGCAAGTACCAAAAGCGTCTTGCATTTGGTCTCTACCCTTTAGATTGACAGAATATGAAAGAGTATCTTCTTTATGTTGGATAGCCGTCCGCTTCTATTAGAAACCGATTTTCCCCTTATAAACCGTTCGCAGTTAGATATATTACAGGTGAATTTGGGATATAAGTGCAATTTGAGTTGCGTTCATTGTCACGTCAATGCAGGGCCCAGCCGTACTGAAATAATGGATCTCGGGACTATCGATCTTGTATTAGCTTTTGCGGAACAACATAATATTAAAATACTTGATCTTACTGGCGGCGCGCCGGAAATGAACCCGCATTTTCGCTATTTGGTTCGTGCCGCTCGAGATTTAGGTATTGAGGTCATTGACCGATGTAATCTGACCATCTTGCATGAGGAGGGATACGAGGGTTTGGCGGAATTTTTGGCCGAAATGAAAGTTACGGTTACAGCGTCTTTACCCTGTTATAGCGAGGAGAATGTAGAGAAACAGCGGGGAAAAGGCGTCTTCATAGAGAGTATAGAGGCCCTGCAATTACTGAACAAACTGGGATATGGTGTAGATGGAGAGCGGCAACTCAATTTGGTGTTTAACCCCATTGATGCTGTTTTACCACCACCGCAAGTTCAGCTTGAAGCAGACTATAAGGAAGAGCTTAAAGCTAACTACGGCATCGAATTTGATCAGTTGTTTACGATAACTAATATGCCTATCAGTCGCTTTGGCAGCGTTCTAATGTCAAAGGGTGAATTTAATCATTATATGGATTTGCTTAAATCAAATTACCAGACTGAGAATTTACAGACTGTTATGTGCCGTAACCTTATTAGTGTTGACTGGCAAGGTTATGTTTACGATTGTGATTTTAATCAGATGCTGGAGCTTCCTTTACGTTTGATCAGTTCAGATCTCAAGAAGACACATTTATCTGATGTGTTAGGTGTTGATGTTAAGGGTAATGAGATTATGATCGGAGATCATTGTTTCGGTTGTACTGCCGGTCAAGGTAGCAGTTGCGGCGGCGCTCTTAATGACTAACGCTCATATCGATGACGAGCACCGACATGAGGATAAAGAGACGGTACTTGTAAGTATAATTATTCCTACATTAAATGAGTCGAAGTCGATAGAAGAGAGCTTGAGGCCTTTGCAGTCTTTAAGAAAGCAAGGTTTTGAAATCATTGTCGTCGATGGCGGAAGCGCCGATGGGACAAAATCTTTGGCCGCGCCGCTGGTGGATCAGTTAGTTCAGGGTCCAAAGGGGCGATCCCGGCAAATGAATGCAGGTTCCGTTTATGCTAAAGGTCAATGGTTGCTGTTTCTACACGCAGACACTCAGCTTCCGAGTGACATTCAATCCTGGAAAATTTCCATTGACCAGAGCCAGCTATTATGGGGTTTTTTCCGTATTCGTTTATGCGGACATTCCATTATGTTTAGGATAATAGAAAAGGCCGTCAATTTACGCTCCTGTTTGACAAAAGTGGCTACAGGAGATCAGTGTATATTTGTGCGAAAAAGCGTCTTCAATTCTGTTGGGTTATTTCCCGAAATACCGTTGATGGAAGATGTTGCCATCAGTAAATGTTTGCGTTCATTAAGTGAGCCGCTTGTTTACCGATCCAAAGCCACGACCTCGAGCCGGCGCTGGGAAGAAAATGGAATACTTAATACGATATTACTAATGTGGTCTTTAAGGCTGGCCTATTTTTTCGGCGTAGACCCACAAAGACTTCATAGGTTTTATTATGGAGGCTAAGTCTGGCAGCTGTACGTTGCTGATCTTTGCTAAAGCCCCGATTCCCGGTGCAGTTAAAACCCGGATGCAGCCATTCCTGGATGTAAATCAATCGGCTTTATTACATCAAAATTTGGTTGAGCATTGTTTGGCTACCGTGGCAAACGTATCCGAGATGAAGCTAGAGCTATGCGTCGGTAGTCACCACGAATGGTGGGAGCGTCTTCAGGCATTACATTCCGTAGCGATTAGCTATCAGTTTGGCGAAGACCTTGGGCAACGGATGTATAACGCTGCAGAAATTGCCATGGTTGCGGACGGAGCTAGTGGGGCAGAGAATATGGTGCAGAAATCAGTGCTTATTATTGGGACCGATTGCCCCTATATCGATGGCGAGTATCTGCAGCAAGCAAGGGCTGCTTTAACTGATAACGATATTGTATTGGGGCCGGCCGATGATGGTGGGTACGTACTAATCGGATTTAAGAGTCTTTATCATTGGCTTTTTTGTGATATCGAGTGGGGAAGTGACAAGGTTCTTACCCAGACCAGAACGAAGCTAAAAGATCACGGTGTCTGCTGGAGTGAAATGCCATTTCTCTCGGATATTGATCGGCCTGAAGATTTACGGACTTTAAGGAAGGAAATGCCGCAATTACTATTCGGTATTGAGTCGTTGGCCAATGAATCTCTATAATTAGTCAAGGGCGCTACTTATTCGTTGTTAAATTTTTGAAGAGATATAACTATTCCGAGAGTTAATGAGGGAGTCAATGTTCCCTTCCTACATGGCGCTGCTAAGCGCTCGTTATCGATCTTCCTGCAGAGGAATTGTTTGTATTGCCTTTGCCGTCGTAAAGTTTTTCCCGGGTATTTTGACCGCGTAATAAATCGAGAATTTGGCTTACCACAAGGCGAGTGCGACTGGCTATGCGTTCGTTAATCTCATTTAACTCTTGGCAGCGAGACCATTGCTCACCGAGATCTCTCCATGCTTTGGCGACAATGGGTGCATGCTGCGTAGCGGCCTGTAATGAGCTGGCTTCGTCATTGAAACCTGCTTTTTGTAATAGTTGCTGGCGAATTGCAGCGTGATTTTCGAGAAGTGCAAGTAGAGTCTGTTTTTGACCGATAATTTTATGAAACTCGTCGTAGTTACGGGTTTCCAGCGTGCTTCGCTCATTTTGAAGTAGGGTTAGGAGCTGGGCTGTTGCAGGAATGTCTTGTTCGAAAATAGTTTTGAGTTCTGCCCATAGCGTAGAGTTGCTATCTTTCATTTTGGAGGCCTCTTTTGATCGTTGCTATTCACGGTTCTTGTCATGGTTCTGGTCATGCTCTTGCAGCTAGATCATCTCCTGTCGATTGCAATGTATGACAGTAAAAATGATGGTTTTTGATTAGCTGCTTGTTGGGCTATTGATCGCTAGCTTTGCCGGACTAGTGTTCAAATGGTGCACCCGTATTTCTATTCATTTTACTGTGCTGTACGGTGTCCTATGCTATTGCCCCAGTAGTGCGTCGGTCGCTAACATTTTGTCTGCTAGAGATTGGTTATCTATCTTGAAATCACCTTTCTCTAAGGCTGCCTTAATACTAGCGACCCGGTCACTATCGACCTCCGGAAGGCTTTGTATTTTTTCTTCCGCAGTTTTCAACGTACTCGCCTGGCTGCTTAGTTCAACTTGGCTGCCATCCGGCGTTTTTTCCGCAGTAGCAGAGTCACCTGATTTCTGTTGAGGAGAAGCAGCTACATCTGCTTTCCCACTTTGGGACCCTGAATTTACTGGGTGTCCTAAGTTGTTGATATTAATAACCATTTTCAATATCCATGTTTGTGCAATTGGCAAATAATAGAACGATCAGTGTAACTATCGGCAGTTACACGTTTAACTTTAACATATCAGTCCAAATATTTACCTGTTTCTGGTTCTTTTTTCACCTATTTTCGTATTCCGATCCAGCAGCATTATTTGTCTGTTGCTGTAGCAAAATTTTCGTCTGTTTTTGTGTCATTACATTGCTACGGCAACTTGGCCTGGTCCAGTCACCCGCGCATTAATTATCCGTTTAGACTGCGTATTCCGAACTCGAATTTGTTCGCCTCCATGGCCATCTTTGAGCGCTGTCCCTTGCATCTTAACCATTAGCGAGCCGCTTTTTGCAGACATAACAACCGCTTCGCCCCGCTTGACGAGAACAGGAAGTTCCAGGAATGTTTCTAAAACCGCGGTGTCTGCTCTTATGTTCCGTTTTGCTTGCATGCCGACCAGAGCATTAACCTCTGTGTAGTAAGTGCCGTTAAGTGATCCGACCGCTACTTTCCTAGTTTGCAAGTGTTGCTGGGTAACTATTGTTCCTTTGCTAATGGGGGTTAAGGTGGTTACGACCTGGCGATAGAGGTTAACGGTTACCGGTATAAAAATTGTCCATGGCGAGCTATGCTGGCAACTTACGCGAACGTTAGTGTGGCCGACAGTAGTTGAAGATTTTAACTCAACCGTTAGTGGTGAAGGACAGTCTGGCATATTTAAGCGTGCGTCTAGTGCTCCTATTTTAAAGCTTGTTGAAACTGTTTTTCCGTACTGTTGGTTAAGGTCTTCTAAATGGCCCGCCATAAATAATTTAATGCTCTCGCGTATGTGCTCTGCTTTCACATCCGCATAGACGAAATTCGTATGTATGGCGATCAAGGAGCATAAAATCGGTAAAAAACTACGAATTATCATGATCTTGGCCTATGCTTTAAATTCAGAAACTGATTAAATAATTTTCCGCAATGGTCGATAATGTAAACCGGTATTGTCAATTACCTTCAACGGTTTAGAATTGCGCCTTGTACTGACGGAAACTTGTCACAAATTACTTTCTGTGATGAATTAAGCAATAAATGTGCCTACATCTAGATTTTTCGGGTAATTAATAGGCCGTCTTGTCGCTGTGCTTGTGTTGAATATTACATGCTGATGAGAAGCCGCGTTGACCGTGATTTTTGTTGTTTTCGCTAAATGTTAAAAAATTGGAGTGATTTATGGCTGGCGTTTTAGATGGTGTAAACCAGCGAACACAATTGGTTGGGCAAAACCGCTTGGAATTATTGTTATTTCAGCTCAATGGCGATCAGGTTTACGGTATCAATGTGTTTAAAGTTAAAGAGGTGCTGCAATGTCCAGAGTTGACGGTAATGCCTCAGAGCAATCAAGTGGTGAGAGGGATTGCACATATTCGTGGTGGAACCATTTCGATGATGGACTTAAGTCTGGCAACCGGGCAGGCAGCGTTGGAGGATGTAGAGAATTGCTTTGTGATTATTACGGAATATAACAATGCGACGCAGGGATTTCTGGTTAAAGCGGTAGAGCGTATTATTAATATCAATTGGGAGTCAATCCATCCGCCACCCAAGGGCTCGGGGAGTGCGCATTATCTTACGGCTGTCACTGAAGTCGATGGAAAATTGGTAGAGATAATTGATGTAGAAAAAGTACTATCTGAGGTCTCTCCGGTTATCGAGGAAATATCGGAGGGGGTTATTGAAGAGGATGTTTCTATCGCAGCATCTGAGTTGCACGTCCTTATTGTTGATGATTCGGCAATCGCTCGAAAACAGATCAAACGTTGTGTGGAAACCGTTGGAGTAGAAACTACCCTGCTGAATGATGGTCGTCAGGCGCTCGATTACCTGAATAGCCTGGCTGACAGCGGAGAGGACGTTAAGTCTAAGTTTTTGGTCATGATATCGGATATCGAAATGCCAGAGATGGACGGCTATACCTTAACTGCGGCGGTAAGAAATGATCCTCGGTTGGCGGGCTTACATGTCGTTCTCCATACTTCCCTAAGCGGTGTATTCAACCAGGCAATGGTTAAAAAAGTTGGGGCTGATAACTTTTTAGCGAAGTTTAATCCGGATCAGTTAGCGACTATGGTATCAGACAGAATAAAGGATGTTACGGGTACCACCGTTGAGTAAGGCTGGATTAGGTATTCAGCAGTTGAGACTTTTTGAAGGTGTTAGTTTCCTTATATAGCTCGAGAAATGATAAGAAAAACTCTTGAAATAAGTTTGACATGGGAGAATAGCGGGCTTAGCTGTGTTCAGGTTTAAACTCAGGACCGCCAACACTTTCGTACTTTGCAAGTTCAGGTGAGTAGCGTTAGGTCAGACTCATATTAATTTTTCCACTATTTTTCCACTATTTTTCCGGTGAACGTAACCACATTTGGGTAGCATGCAGTATGATTGAATTTTTTCCTGACTTTGCAGGATTTTCGAATGAGTGTTGAGTCTGCAGCAGCAGAGTATAAAGAGTTTAGAGATTTTTTAGCGAAGGCGTGTGGGATTGTGCTTGGAGATAACAAGCAATATTTGGTCGCAAGTCGCTTAAAAAAACTAATGTCCGAGGAAAAAATTGATAATCTGGGGCATTTAATCAGTAAGCTTCAGCAATTTTCGAATCGTGCTCTTAAAGAGTCCGTCGTCGACGCCATGACGACTAATGAAACTCTTTGGTTCAGAGATTCTCACCCGTTCAATATCATGAAAGAAAGGCTATTGCCGGAACTAAAATCTTCAAATAGACCTATACGTATTTGGTCTGCGGCTTGCTCATCTGGTCAGGAACCCTATTCGATTAGCATGATGACTGAAGAGTTTTCAAAATCTAATCCCGGGGCGCTTAAACAGTCCGTTGAAATTGTTGCCACCGATTTATCCCGTTCTATGTTGGAGTGCTGTAAGGACGCGGAATACGATAGCCTTTCTCTGGGGCGGGGCTTGTCGCAGGAGCGGTTAAAACAGTTTTTTGAGCCTGGTTCCGGGGGCGTATGGCGGGTAAAAAAAGAAATCAGTCGACGGGTAAGGTTTCAGCCATTAAATTTGATGGATAGTTACGCGAGTCTGGGAAAGTTTGATATTATTTTTTGTCGAAACGTCTTAATTTATTTTTCCGCAGAGCTCAAAACAGACATTTTCAGGCGGTTACACGGATCATTACGACCTGGCGGTTATTTGATTCTGGGTGCATCCGAGAGCTTGGTTGGCTCGACCGATCTTTTTGACATGGTCCAGTGTCGACCCGGTATCGTCTACCGATCAAAATAAAAATAGGCGGTAATTGGCCGTGAATTTGTACGTTGCGATTTTTCTGTCCAAGATATGTTCTTTTATCTAGATTTATCTGGCCGCTAATTGGATTACGGCTCCCTTCAAATATACCTCCGCATTGCCTTCAACTAAATTTGAGTCTATTACAGTCACTTGCCGGTTGCCGTATTTCAGCGGCATTGGCTTGCCGTCGTCTAACTCCTTAGTTTTAAAAAAACCAATAAAATCAATGAGATGGTTATTTGGCACGTGCTTTGCTATATGGTATTTATGAAATTTTTATTTAAATCTTTTGGGCGATAAAAGACCATGGGAATAAGTTTTGATAACGCACTTGGTGTTCATGAGCAGGCCTTGCAATTTAAAGTTAAGCGCTCTGAAGTTCTGGCGCAGAATTTAATCAACGCCGATACGCCAAACTATAAAGCCCGAGACATTGATTTTAAGTCGGTATTAAATAACGAGCAAGCATCCAGCAATACGCGGTTACACGCGACAAATAAACGTCATATTGCGCCTTCAAACCTAAGTTTTGATCCGCAGTTAAAATATCGTAATCCACTACAACCCTCTCTTGACGGAAATACCGTTGATGAGCAAGTTGAAATGACTAAGTTTGCGAAGAATACAATGGATTTTCAGGCCAGTTTTCAATTTCTAAACGGAAAATTCAAAGGGCTGAGAAATGCCATTAAGGGAGAGTAAGCATGTCGCTGAGTAGTGTGTTTGATATTGCAGGAATGGGTATGTCCGCACAAAGTGTGCGCCTCAATACCACTGCCAGCAATCTGGCAAATGCCCAGGCAGCCGGTACCGAAGATGATACGTACCGAGCGCGCCACCCGGTGTTTTCTTCCATTCAGCAAGAGCAAATGCTGTCCGGGTCGTCGCAGTTTTCGCCGATAGGCGATCAGTCCAATGTAGGGCTGACTGTGGTAGATATTGTCGAATCAAATGAGCCATTAGATAGACGTTACGAGCCCGATCATCCTAAGGCAAATGAAGACGGCTATGTATTTTATCCGAATGTTAATGTTGTTGAAGAAATGGCAGATATGATTTCGGCATCTCGTTCTTTTCAGGTCAACGTAGAAGTGATGAATTCCGCGAAAACGATGATACAGAGACTACTAACGTTGGGGCAGTGAGGGCTGATCGATGAACGATAATGTGATTTCAAGCGGTGCGCTTAGCAATGTGTCGAATCAGGCAAAGTTTGCGGCTGAGCCAAAAAGTAACGAATTAGGACAGGATGTATTTCTAGAGCTGATGATTACCCAAATGCGCAACCAGAATCCGCTCGACCCTCAAGATAACAGTGAGTTTGTCGCTCAGTTGGCGCAGTTTAGTTCTGTCGAAGGTCTAGATAAGCTTAATACCACGACAGAAAATATGTCTGCAATGTTTCAATCCAGTCAGGCGTTGCAAGCGTCTTCAATGGTCGGTAGAACGGTGAAGGTCAATACTGAAACAGCCATACTTCAACCAGGTGGGGCTATTGAGGGTACGATTGACGTGCCGACGAGTACGAATAGCTTGGAGATGAGTGTATATAACACAGCTGGGCAGCTGGTTGATCATAAATACTTGGGGCCGCAGGCGTCTGGTGATATCAGTTTTGCCTGGAGTGGCATGGGCGATGACGGTGAATCACTTCCCGCAGGAACTTATCGGTTTGAGGTGTTGGCATCGACGGAAAGTGGTAGCGAGCAGCTTAGTACTGCACTAAGTGCAAACATTGATAGTGTGTCTGTTGGAAATAATGGCATCTTGACTTTGAATGTTGCAGGCGTAGGCCCTGTTTCGATGTCGAATGTGAAAGAAATTTTATAAGGCTTTGCACGGTACTGTTTGATGGTACTTTTAGGTAAAATTCAGGAGTAAAAATATGTCCTTTAATACTGCTCTTAGTGGCCTGCGCGCTGCTAATACAAGTTTAGCCGTAACCGGTAATAATATTGCCAATGCCAGTACGACGGGTTTTAAGGCTTCGAGAACTGAATTTGGCGATGTCTATGCGAGTTCATTAATCAAAAGTGGGACCATTGCAGGCAACGGCGTTCTGGTGACGGCAGTCTCTCAGCAGTTTGACCAGGGAAACATTTCGTTCACTGATAATAGTCTTGATTTGGCCATCAACGGGCAGGGTTTTTTCGTCATGGATAGTACCGGCGGAGATAGAATATATACTCGATCGGGTGAATTTGGGTTGGACGAACTGGGTTTTGTTGTTTCAAATGGCGGTGCGAAATTACAGGGCTTAGTCGCTGATGCACAGGGCTTGATCACCGGCGGTAATCCGCAAAGTTTGCAGGTTATCACAACGGATTTGGATCCCTCCGCGACTAGCACTTTGAATATGAGTTTTAACTTGGACGCGCGAGAGTTATCGCCAAACACCGGCGTAGCTCCGGCTGCCGGATTTACACCTTTTGACCCCAGCTCTCCTTCAACGTTTAATCACTCAACCTCGCAGACCATCTATGACGATTTGGGGCTGCCTCATGTAATGAGTCAGTACTTTGTAAAACAAAACCCTGACCCTTTAGCCGCTGATCCTCTCAATACCGGGCTTGTAAATCAATGGGACGTTTATGTGTTAATTGACGGCGAGCAGGTGACTGATGGAGTGCCTTCAACAGTGTCAGTAGCCGATGCCGGGCCCGCATTTCGACCCGGTTTCCAGATTGGTTTTACGAGTGCAGGTATTCTCGACCCCTTAGTCGGTGGCGGAGGGTCTTACACTATCACCGATTGGGATCCTAAAGACACAACCGGCGCTCAAAACGGTGCCACAACCCCAGCTACCCCGATTACCATTGACTTCACGGATGCCACACAGTTTGGTGGTGAGTTTGCTATCGCCGCGACCAACCAGAATGGTTTTGCTCAAGGTCGATTGGCGGGTGTTCAAATATCGGAAGACGGTGTTTTATTTGCGCGTTATACGAACGGAGAGGCGCAAAACCTGGGTCAGGTCTTGCTGGCCAGTTTTGATAACCCACAGGGCTTATCTCCTCAAGGTGAGACCGCGTGGGCTGAATCTGCAGCCTCAGGGCAGCCAAATGTTAATGTTCCGCAAAGTGGGTCGCTGGGTTCTATACAGGCGGGAGCGCTGGAGGAGTCGAATGTGGATTTGTCTGACGAGTTGGTAGGTTTAATCATTGCGCAACGTAACTTCCAGGCAAACTCAAAAACCATTGAAACTGCGAATACCTTAACGCAGACCATCATCAATCTACGATAGGTATATAAGCTTTTTGCACTCGACACTTTTGTGTCGAGTGCAAGCCCAAATTTTTTTGAGTTTTAAAAATAGCCAGATTTCTCTTTATCGATTTTAATAACGTCCTTCGTATTTTATCCGCTCAAGTCTCCGCTTTAACAATCATATATTACTTTTTTGATCATTTAACTGTCCCGATCGCCTAGCTGATTGTGTAGCCCAATCGTCGCTAAAGGCGCGTACATAGATGTTTTGTATTTTCCTACCTACTGTTGGCATTCTTATTGCATTTTACTTTCTAGTCGTCAATTAATGTTTTCCGTCAAAATACTGACCGAAGACAAATCACAGAGAGAGTGGAGTAGCCAATGGATAGAGGAATTTATATCGCCATGGCGTCTGGACAAAATATTATGTCGGCGCAATCTGTTCATGCAAACAATTTGGCTAATGCGAATACGACCGGGTTCCAGACCGATTTTGAACAAGCCACTACTCATTCAGTTAGTTACGGTGATGGCTATAAGTCGCGTTCCTACGCGATAACAGAAGGTGCGGGCACCAATTTTAGTCGTGGCTCGATGATTGATACGGGTCGGGATTTGGACATGGCAGTAGAGGGCGATGGCTGGATAGCGGTACAAGCACCGGATGGTACCGAGGCATTCACTCGTGCAGGCTCACTGAAAATAAGCCCTGAAGGACAGCTCCTAACCGGCAACAACTTGCCTGTGTTAGGCAACGGAGGGCCCATCGCAATACCTCCCGCCGACAAAGTGACGCTCGGTGCAGATGGCACAATTACGATACAGCCTCAAGGTCAGAAAGTAGACGTCCTCTCTACCGTCGACAGAATTAAATTAGTAAAGCCCGATTACGCTCAACTGACTAAAGGACTCGATGGTCTGGTTCGGCTCCGTGATGGGGAAGAGTCGGTACCCGACGCGTCGCTCAGACTACAGTCGGGATTTTTGGAATCAAGTAATGTTAGCCCTGTCGATGAGCTGACGCAGATTATGTCGTTGGCGAGACAGTTTGAAATTAATGTGAAAATGATGAAGACCATGGAGCAAAATTCAAGTACTGCGGCGCAGATCTTGAGAACTTCCTAAGATTCGCTGTAGATACGCTCAATCGTTTGTTCAAAAAAAATTTAGTGAGGTAATGTATGAGTCAGGCTTTGTGGATAAGTAAAACGGGTTTAAGTGCTCAGGATACCAGACTGGCAACTATTTCCAATAATCTGGCTAACGCTTCGACGGTGGGGTTTAAGCGAGATAGCGTCGTCTTTGAAGATCTGCTCTATCAGATCCGTCGCCAACCAGGCGCTCAGTCTTCTCAAAATACGCAATTGCCCTCTGGCTTACAGATCGGAACCGGTGTCCGGGTTATCGGTACCCAGAAGGAATTTTCCGCCGGTAGTGTTGACGTTACTGAAAAACCGCTCGATATATCTATTGACGGACGCGGATTTTTCGAAATTTTGTTGCCAGATGGAACGGCAGCGTATACGAGAAATGGTCAATTTCAAATTAACGCTGAGGATGAGATTGTTAACTCACGTGGCTTGGTATTACAACCGGCAATCACCGTGCCGGCCGAAGCACAAGGCGTTACGATTAGCTCCGATGGTATCGTCGAGGCAACCATAGCCGGCCAAGCGGCGACCCAGAATTTAGGAACCCTACAGGTAACCAACTTTGTAAATCCGACGGGTTTACAAGCGGTAGGCTCAAACCTTTTCGTAGAAACAGCAGCAAGCGGATCACCGCAGGCGGGCACACCCGGGACTCAGGGCTTGGGATCGATTGAGCAAGGGGCCTTGGAGAACTCTAATGTCGACGTCGTTGAGGAATTGGTCAATATGATCACAACGCAGCGGACCTATGAAATGAATTCGAAGGTTATTTCTACTGCGGATCAGATGTTGCAGTTCGTTTCGCAGAACTTATAAGCGAAGACTCATTTTCCTAAACAGGCTACTAGGTGGGTATTTAAGATGGCATTTGAGGATGTAAAGAAGGTAACGTTAGTTCTTGTTTTGGTAGGCTTACAGGCATGCACAATTATGCCCGATCCTATTTCTAACGATCCTGCGTATGCTCCCGTGATGACTGCCTCAATGGTTCCTCCCATTATCAATAAAGGCGGGATTTATCAGCCTGGATATTCTCAAGGGCTATTCGCAGATCGCCGAGCGATGCGAGTCGGTGATATTCTTTCTGTCGTCTTGGATGAGAGAACTAATTCAAGTAAATCGGCAGATACGGAAGTCAAAAAAGACAATTCGATCACGTTTGACGAGTCAACTCTTCTAGGAAAGGGCGTTTCCTTTGGTGATTACAGCCTAGGGACTGCGTTATCGCAAGAAAGAGATTTTTCGGGCGAATCGTCTAGCGATCAAAGTAACAGCCTGTCAGGCAGCATAGCAGTTACCGTGGCGGAGGTTTTGCCGAACGGTCTGATGGTGGTGCGAGGTGAGAAGTGGATGACCTTGAACCGGGGTGAAGAATTTATCCGTGTCAGTGGTTTGGTACGCCCCGAGGATGTACAGCCTGACAATAGTGTATCGTCTACGCGTTTGGCAGATGCACGGATTACGTATAGTGGTACCGGTGATTTAGCTGACTCCAACAAGCAGGGCTGGGCTTCCCGGTTCTTTAATACTGAATTTTGGCCGTTCTGAACTATTCGGAACTTATTGAGTTAACTATGAAATACTTTAATCACAATTCTAGAGAAAATTCTTCTCCCGAAGAAAGAAAGGCTTTTTCTGTTTTATTCGGAGTTCTCACGCCGTCACTACTGCTAGTGCTATCGGTTTTTGTTTCTCAGTTGATTCCATCAAAGGCATATGCCGAACGTCTTAAAGATATAGCGTCAATTGCCGGTGTTAGAGATAACCCTGTGATTGGATACGGGCTGGTGGTGGGTCTTGATGGGACCGGCGATCAAACAACACAAACACCTTTTACAACTCAGGCGTTTCGCACCATGCTAAAGCAGTTAGGTGTTTCTATTCCCGAGGGGGCGACATTTCAATTGAAAAACGTAGCCGCCGTTACTATACATGCAACGTTGCCACCGTTTGCTAAACAGGGCGACAAACTGGATATTACCGTAGCCTCCGTTGGCAATGCTAAAAGTTTGCGCGGTGGTAGTTTGCTGTTGTCTCAATTAAAAGGGGCCGATGGTTTAGTTTATGCTGTTGCGCAGGGAGAAATGTTGGTGGGTGGTTTTGGCGCCGAAGGTCGAGATGGATCAAGCGTCACGGTAAATATTCCCAGCTCAGGTCGTATTCCAAATGGGGCAATCGTCGAACGTGAAGTTGTTAGTGGCTTTTCCCAAGGCAGTCATCTAACGTTTAATCTAAAACGCGCTGATTTTACTACCGCAAGACGTGTCGCTGAAAGTATTAATGAGTTATTGGGGCCGAATGTTGCAAGGGCTTCCGATGCATCGTCTATTCATGTTACTGCTCCTATGGACGCCAACCAGCGAGTATCGTACATGTCTTTACTTGAAAACGTCGAGGTTACTCAGGGAGAGGCGCCAGCTCGAGTGGTTATCAATTCGCGTACGGGAACAATCGTTGTCGGTGAACATGTCACTGTACGCCCTGGAGCAGTAACCCATGGGAGTTTGACGGTATCCATAACCGAACAAAAGCAGGTCAGTCAACCGAATCAGTTTGGGCAAGGTGAAAGCGTTGTTGTTCCTCAATCTGATCTGGAAATAACCCAAGAAAATAACCGTATGTTTGCTTTCGAGGGGTCGACCACGCTGGACGAAATTATCCGAGCCGTTAATCAGGTGGGTGCGGCGCCGGGAGATCTGATGGCAATATTAGAAGCCCTTAAACAATCGGGCGCATTGCAGGCTGATTTAATTGTTATCTAAATTTGTAGAAAAATTAAAAGGTAGATCTTTAAGAGACTAATTATGATTACCTCTAATACTTCAAATACCAATGCGGGCGCCGATTCTTACACTGACCTTTCCAGTGTAAACGCGATTCGAACCTTGGGCAGAGCAGATAAAAATCAGGCTCTGGAAAAAATAGCACAGCAGTTTGAATCTATGATGGTTCGAATGATGATGAAAAGTATGCGTTCTGCAAACGAAGTATTGAGTGAAGGGAATATGTTGTCGAGTAAAGCCGGTGATATGTATCAAGACATGTATGACGATCAGCTGGCTTTGTCATTATCGCAAGGTGGGGGGATGGGTATAGCTGAAGTCATGGTTAGGCAATTGCGTGATCGGTATGGAAGTAGTGAAGAGAAAACGGTAGATCCTAATATAACGCCGTACTTTGACCGTCCGGTTGAGACAAAACGATCGCTACTTAAGCCAGGGGGCGAATCTCGGGCAAATGCGGAATCGGCTAATAATGTTGTAGCAGCTGATAAATTAGTTGCTCCACAGGAAGCGGTCAACTTTGATGGTACGGTGACCGACTTTATCAAAAAGCTGTACCCCATGGCAAAAGAAGCGGCAGAAAAAATCGGCGTAGACCCTGAGGTACTCATTGCACAGTCAGCACTAGAGACGGGGTGGGGGAAAAAGATTAGTGTTCATAACGATGGTGCGTCAAGTTATAACCTGTTTAACATAAAAGCCGATACCCGTTGGGACGGTGAAAAATTGATTGTTAATACCGTTGAGTTCGTTGGTGGAGTTCCAGTAAAAGAAAATGCATCATTTCGCTCTTACGCAAACCCACAACAAAGTTTTGATGATTACGTTCAATTCATAAGCCAAAGTTCACGATATGATCGAGCGGCGGCTGCACAAACAAATGAGGGCTTCATTCGGGAGTTAAGCGATGCAGGTTACGCGACGGACCCAGCTTACGCCGACAAAATACTGCGTATTTTCAACAGCAAACCACTACAAGCAGCAGTGGCTTCTTTGAAAAAAGATGCAGTAGGTCTTTGAGGTAGCGAACGATGGCGTCTATATTAAATATTGGTATTACCGGGTTGCGGGTTAATCAAACCGCGCTGCAAGTGACAGGTAACAACATTGCTAATGCGGATATTGAGTCATATTCGCGACAGAGAACTGAGTTTGTTACCGGTACTGAACAGCTAACGAATAATGGCTTTATTGGCAGTGGTAGCTCCGTTGAAACTATCTCGCGAATTGCCGACCAGTTTTTGATTAATCAAATCCAGATGGACTCGTCTACCTATAATAGCTTGGCTGCCTTTGGGGACAACATTGAACAGCTCGATTCCTTATTAGCTGGTGAACTGAGCAGCCTAAGCCCAGGCATTGCAGCCATGTTCAGTGCGATTGAAATTGGCGCGGAAGATCCGACCTCTAATCCGGCACGGCAGTTGGTATTGAGTGAGGCAGAAGGTCTGGTAGAGCGTTTACATACACTGTATAACCGCGTGCAACAACAAGCAGGCTCCGTAAACGAACAAATGGCATCGCTCACTTCTCGCATATCGTCTCTTGCGTCTGGGATAGCAGATTTGAATGAATCGATAACCCGTGAATTAGCCGCAGGTAATGGCGCTGAGCCCAATGGACTGATGGATACACGCGATGAGTTATTGCGCCAACTCACGGAAATCGTTGCGATACGGACCTCGACGGAAACAGGTGGGGCAGTTAGCGTCTTTGTCGGAAATGGCCAGCCGATTGTCATCGGTTCTCTCTCGAGTAGCATGGGGGTGCAGCCTAGTGCCAGTGATGCTGAAATATTGGATATCACGTTTATTGGACCTAATGGTCAGCCGATTCCTATTACTGAATCTACGACGGGAGGAGAATTGGGTGGCTTGTTAGATTTTCGGGACCATGTACTTGAATCGACGCTTAATTCTTTAGGGCGAATTACGCTTGCGATAACCGATTCACTGAATCAGCAAAATCAACAAGGGCTCGATTTAGACGGTAATTTCGGATCCACGATATTTCAAGACGTCAATACTCCTCAAGTTATGGCGTTGCGCTCAAAAACGATTACCGGCACCGCCGCGCTGGATGTTTTGATTTCTGATGTGTCAGGACTGAGTACCGATAATTACCTCTTAACCATTACTAATGCCGGATTGCCGGCGCAGGGGAACATGGTTAATCAGACAACCCGAGAAATTATACCCGGCACGTTTGTAGCCACCGACCACGACAATAACGTGGCCACCCCCGATGTAGACTTATTCACCCCTACTGATCCTACCAAAACTGAAGGAGTGGCAATTTTTATTAATAGTGGGGTGTTGGCACTCAATGATCAGTTTTCTATAAGACCTACCCGTAGTGCAGCAAGTGATATTGAGATTCAAATGACGAGAGTACAAGAATTGGGGTTCGCTGCTCCCATTGTTACCGATGCTGATCTGAGTAATGCTGGCGGTAGTACGATTTCACAGGGCCGCGTTTTGGAGGCTTTTGACCGCTTTGGTAATCCTGCTCCCGCTTTTGCTACTGCAGGGCAATTGGACCCTCCGATTTCCATTACGTTTACGTCAGCGACGACTTACGATGTTTTCGATAGCAGTACCGGACCGGCGACACTCTTGTTTTCGGGCACTTTCGTTCAGGGCCAAAGTAATCCGGTATTTTCGACAGATCCAACAATTTTGCCACCGGTAGTGCCACCGGCAGCCGCGCCTTTTTATCAGGGTTATCAGGTCGAATTGGGCGGAAATCCTGCGACGGGAGATACTTTCACGATTGGTTTTAACGGCACAGGTATTTCCGATAATCGCAACGCCGTTGCCATGGGGCAGTTGCGTGTTACAGGAATATTGGAAGGCGGAGACGTTAACTTTGAAGGGGATTACGGCCGTTTGGTGGAAGAGTTGGGGGCAGAAACTTCGCAAAACCGAATTTCCCGCGAATCTAGCTTGTCACTATTACAGACCTCAATCAACAATAGGGCTGCGGTTTCAGGGGTTAATTTAGATGAGGAGGCGGCAAACCTGATTAGGTTCGAGCAAGCTTACAACGCATCAGCTCAAGTTATTACGGTAGCTCGGCAGATTTTTGATACTATGCTTCGAGCATTTAGTTAAACGGTATTACATTATAGTGTGTGAATTATGATACGTTTTTCTTTTTTACAAGGGTTTAACCAGGGGCTTAATGGGATTTTGCGCGCCCAGGAAAACACCTTTACTACACAGGCGCAAATTTCTTCGGGAAAACGCCTGCAGACCGCTGCAGACGATCCTGTTGCGGCCGCAAGAATTCTAAAAATCGATCAGGAGCAGTCTCAGACGAAGCTTTTCATCAATAATGCGGATTCTTTAGAAAACCGTCTTATGCTTGAGGAATCCCAGTTAAAGGGCGTTACCAGCCTGTTGGCACGTATTCGGGAGCAAACGATCTATGCTGCTAATGGCGTATTGTCCCAATCGGAACGTCAAACAATCGCCATTGAATTAAAAGGTCGCTTGGTAGAGTTGGCTAGTTTGGCTAATACGCGTGACAGCAACGGTGAGTACATTTTTGCTGGCTTCCAGGGTGGGCAAGAGGCATTCGTGCTAGACGGCCAAGGAAATTATACCTATCAAGGTGATGGCGGCCAACGTCAGGTTAACATTGCGGCCTCGACAACGATACCAGCCAATGATAGTGGCAAAGATATATTTGTCGATATCGACTCGGTTCAGAAAATGTTTTTTACCGAAGAGTCGAGCTCAAATGCAGGCGATGCCATAATCACGACTGGGGTTGTGAGTAATCAGGCTACTTTCACCGCATCGGACAGTGCCGGTTATACCGTGACTTATGACGATGACGCTGCTGGATTGCCTCCTGCGCCGTTTTACGTGGTTGCAGGAAATTCCGATGGCACCACAGTTAACGTTCCCGAAGTTGTGCCGCGTACTACATTTGATCTTTACGGATGGAGTTTGAAAATTGAAGGTGCGCCCGTTGACGGTGATTCTTTCGCGTTGAAATCGTCATCTGCACCCAAGCAGAGTATGCTCGACACCATCGGCAAGTTAGTATTAGGTTTAGAAGAGTTCGGTGATACGGCGGAAGAACAAGAACCTCTCTTATTGCTGATGGAGGAATCGCTCAGCAATATTGTTTTTGCCGAGGAAAATATTGATGGAATTAACGCCCAGATAGGCGCCCGGTTTAATACACTTTCAACGGTACGAGACGTGAATCAAGGGGTGGAACTTGTCAATGAGCAAATTCTAGCCGAAATTCGTGACCTTGACTACGCCGAAGCGGTCAGTCGTTTGTCGCTGCAGAGTTTTGTGCTGGAAGCTGCACAGCAAAGTTATGCAAAAGTCAGTAATATTAGTCTCTTTTCGTTCTTACGTTGATTGGCATGGCCTCTACTTATAGGAATTGTTTGTACGCTTTGGTGGCTTTATCGCCAGTCTGAAGTTTCTGCAACTGTTCCCTGGTGGATGTTTGGGCCTTTTCGGTTAATGTCTTTAGCTTTAATTCTTTCGACTGAATTTCTCCAATGCTTAGTCTGGCAAATTCAGTTAGCTGCTGGTCGAGAGTTTTGTCGAAGGCACGAAGAACGAGCGTTTGACGCTCTTTTTCAAGTTTTTCAACGGCTTCCCAGTCCTCGTCCTTAGCCGCGACAAGTTGTTGGTCGCCGATAGTCAGGATGTTCTGAACGTCTAATTTAAATTGTTGTGCGAGTTGGGACATTGGAAGAGTCATGATTCGATTAGCCGTGAATGCATTCGCAATGAATGCAGTGAAGATTTAAAATGACATACGGTGATATTGACGATAAAACATTCTGCGGCTAAATGGTAGAAAAAGGTTTTTTGCGGATAATTCATGTGGAGCAGTTACTCGATGAAAAGGGACCTTAATGCAGCAACAAATTATTTGAAAAAAACTATAGTGTAGTGCAGGTTCGAGTCGATACCGACGCCTTCTTCAGAACAAAAAACAGTAATGAAAAATTACGGCTTTGTGCGCATGAGATTGCGTCATAAATTATTTGCCAATAGTTCCGTCATCTCAAAGCATCTCATTTCTCTCTAACTCGATAACAATACTGATCTCAGCGCTCTCTCTTATAACGCCTTGTCAAAATATCGGCAATTCATTGCCGCATGTAGAAAATGACTGCCGTTCCTGAATAAATATTACTCAATAATTTCAAAAAAAATCAATAAAATCAATCAGATGAAATTCCATGGAGGATTCTGGCATAGCCATTGCATTTCAATAATCAAAGTTGTTCATACGGCAATGTCATCGCGACGCTGCCAACAAGATAACAAGCTACTTGAAAGTATATATGCAAGCTCGGTACGAGCAGGAGAATCGATATGCCTTTAGTCATTAACAGTAATATCGCGGCGCTGAATTCTCAGCGTCAGCTGGTGAAATCTGGCGATGATTTGTCACAAGCCATGGAGCGGTTGTCTTCAGGCCGTCGAATCAATACCGCTGCTGATGATGCTGCTGGACTGGCTATTTCCAATCGCCAGACATCGGCTATTCTCGGATTGAATCAAGCTGTGCGAAATGCTAACGATGGTGTTTCTATGATTCAAACGGCTGAAGGTGCGTTAGATGAGACGACCAATATCCTGCAACGTATTCGTCAGCTTTCAATTCAATCTGCTAACGGAATTTATTCTGATATAGACCGCGCGACCTTGAACGCTGAATCCATTCAGCTTAAGGCGGAACTCGATCGTATCGCCGAGTCAACAACCTTCAACGGCAGGCGATTACTCGACGGTAGTGTTGGTGATGTGGTTCTGCAGGTGGGTTCTGAAGCGAATCAAACGATCACCTTTACAATAGCCGCAATGGATACGAAGACTCTTGGTGGGTCAGCTGGAGGCGACATTATCGGTGCAACCATGTCAGTCGAGCCGGGTGGTGTTCTTGCTATTGATGGAACCGCCGGTGACGAAATGTTTATCAGCAATCAAAGCGTCGGTGACTTGACGTCAGCGACTAATATGAAGGAGTTACTCGATTTATTTAATACCAATGTGTCTGGCGTCGAAACCACAGCGTTTACCGAGGTGATCGCGCAAGCTAACGGTAGCGGCATTTTGCGCGGCGCCGATGTCATGGTTCTTACCCAACACCAGCTCGACGGTAGTATTAACACCTATCAGATTTCTGACACGGGCGATATGGCCGAGCTGGCAGCCAAAGTTAGTTCGGTTACGGGCGGTAATATTGATGGCGCAATCAGTGCTTCTGGCCATCTGGTATTGTCCAATGAAGAAGGTGCAGCTGTTAATGTCACTTATGCAGGCGCTGCGACTTCAGCCAATACGGGTATTACTGCATCAGGAAGTACAGCAATAGCTACTGCCTATAAGGCGTCTTTGTCATTTACATCGACAGACACCGCAGCGGGTATTACCATTTCTTACGGAGCAAATATTACGACTGCCAATGTTGCCCAGATAGGTGCTAATACTCGGTCGGTCGTGGGCGACATAACGAGTAATGTGATTACCGGTACCGCTGACCTGGCTGAAGGTGACCTGATGATTAATGGCATCGAAATTGGGGCGGTAACGGGTGATGGTTCGCCGACCGTCGATGAAAATGGTGCGCTTTTAGAAACAGCGATTAATGCCAAGTCGGCGGAAACTAACGTCGTGGCCACTTACAATTCAACGACCGATCAATTGACGCTCAATTCCGTAGAAGGTACTGAAATAGAGGTCGAATACGGAGGCAATGCGTCGGCAACCATTGCCGTAGATACGGGGTTATTCGAAACAAATATTTCTGAGACAAAGGGTAGCGCTATTGCCGATGTTGATATTTCTACGGCGGCTGGTGCGCAAGCAGCGATTCCAGTGATCGATCAGGCATTGGAAACCATTAACTCTACTCGTTCCGAAATGGGTGCGGTCAATAACCGCCTCGAATTTACCATGAGCAATTTGATGAACGTTTCGGAAAACACTGCGGCGGCACGATCTCGTATTGTCGACGCCGATTTTGCAGCGGAAACAGCCAATTTGTCGCGGGCTCAAGTATTGCAACAAGCGTCCCAGGCAATGTTGGCGCAGGCGAATGCCCAGCCTCAGCGAGTACTTCAGCTACTCAACGGCTAATGCCAAACATGGCTGTCGCTACGGGCATAACTACGTGACACTTCTAGAAATGACTGCAGATTGCGGTCATTTTTCAGCCCTTTTTTTGCCTTACCCGTTTTAAAAGGTTGTTTTTTTCTTTTTCGTTAATTCTATATTGTTGATAAATAACATAATTTCTCCCAATTCAAACGCTTTCAGATTTAATCACTCCTTTCATTAAAGTTTCCTAAACATTTGTCGATAAAGTATCCAGAGCCTACTGAATTCAAGTTCAAAGGCTACAAATGACCCATGTGGGCTGGTCGCTACTGACTGGCGTTAGTAAATTAATGTAGGAGGCTTACCATGCCTTTAGTAATTAACAGTAATATATCTTCACTAAATTCACAGCGCCAGTTGGTCAAATCCGGGATGGAATTGGACGAAGCCATGGGCCGCTTGTCTTCTGGTAAACGAATTAACAGTGCGGCGGATGACGCGGCGGGCTTGGCTATCAGTAATCGGCAAACATCGACCATTCTTGGTTTGAACCGAGCCGTCGCTAACGCAAATGACGGTGTATCTTTGATTCAGACGGCTGAAGGTGCGTTGGATGAGAGTACCAATATTTTGCAACGTATTCGTGAGCTGGCTATTCAATCCGCTAACGGCATTTATTCTGATGTTGACCGCGCGACCCTTGACGCGGAATCGCAGCAGTTGAAAGCGGAAGTACAACGTATCGCTGATACTACAGCTTTTAATGGCCAAAATGTGTTGGATGGCAGCCTAGGTGAAGTTAAATTGCAAGTAGGCTCAGGTGCTAACCAGACGATAGATTTCTCTATAGGTGCAACCGATATTAACAGTTTGGGCTCGGGTACTGGGGGCGATATCGTTGGTACGCGTATGAATCTGACGGATTTGGCGCTTGTGGGCGGGGCTGTTGTTGCGACTGGTCCGGGGATAGAAATTAATAGCGTTGCGGTGGGTAGTTTCACCGCTTTCACCTTGACCGATACCAATGCATCGACCGGTGGTTTGGGTGATGTGTTGGCACAGATCTCTGAGCGGACGAATGTGACAGCATCGGCTTTCGTTGAAGTAACAGGTTCCATCGATGGAACAGGGCTATTACAAGGTAGCGACGAACTGACGCTGACTGTGACCACGCTTGAAGGTAATGCAAATGTTTATAACATTACGGGTACCACTAGCTTGGCAGAGCTTGCTGAAAAAATTGGCACCACGACAGGTAACCAGGTAACCGCTACAGTCGATGAAAACGGTCGGCTGCAAATTAACTCTTCAAATGCCGGGTTACTTAACGTCGGTGGTACGGGTCAATTAGCGGCAACCGGTATTGCAACGAGCGCAACTGCATATACAGCGCAGCTCGCCTTGACGGCTGATGAAAGCGGTGGAGAAATCCTTGTTAATTTTACCGCTACTATCGATGCGGCAATGGCTAATGCCACGGATGCGTTGGGCATGAGTGAGCGTCTGGCGTCCGGCGATATAAAGCAGACCTTGAGTACTGGTGCCTTTGTTGCGCTCACTGAAGGTAATTTGACTATCAACGATGTCACCATTGGTACGTTTAGCGCTGCGACTCAAGTCGCTGCATCGGAAGCGATTAATAGGTCAAGTTCTGAGACGGGAGTGGTGGCTACAATAGTCAGCGAACTTGGTGCTTCGGGAGTGGCTTTCGATACATTGGTGCTCAACTCGGTGAGTGGGGATGAAATTGCCATTGATCTCGGTGCTACTCTTATTGGTGCTGAACTCACTCAATTTGGCGGTACTTAATAGAAAGTTACATCTGAATAAGATAACCCTAATTGATGTTGTCAGTCAGGTTGTGGGATTGATAGTTATGATTCTGTTAGCATGGTACCAACGAAATATTTGGGCATTGGTAATAAGATCGGAAGAGCACACGTCTGAACT
>ENA-OSET01000901-OSET01000901.1-sediment-metagenome-genome-assembly--contig:-NODE-901-length-32250-cov-5.348802_pt1 | contig 32250 bp, 42 predicted proteins | sample MGYA00237882_ERZ534229 | MGnify/ENA primary metagenome ERZ534229 (study PRJEB26408, sample SAMN06266212) | sediment metagenome | isolation source: Hudson Canyon methane seep mesocosm | place: USA:Hudson... | reverse complement strand
CAAACATCCACACCACTGGATGAAATTCCGCAAAAACAAATTGTCCTTTTGGCTTTAGATATTTAGCAACTATGGTTGCCCATTTATCTAAATCAGGCAACCACCCAATTGTCCCATAACTTGTAAAAACAATGTCAAATTGTTGGTTCAAATGTATGATGAAAGTACTAGCCAATATTTATCTCTATCGTTAAATATTGGTTTGCTTAGACAGTGTCAGAATATTAGGCACTGACATCGCTTCAACTCAAGTTTTTTCATTTATTTTCCAGTTCTGCTAATCCTTTCAACGCAGATGGAAATGTTGAATCGCGTTTAAGTGCATTGCGATAATGTTGAATAGCTTTGTGTTTGATATTAGCCTGTTGATATGCAAAGGCTAAACTATCCCACGTATTTGCAGAATCAGGATAAAGGTCAGTATTGATGGTTAATAGTTTTATAGCGTAATCAAAATTTTCCTTCATCATACTTAGTCCTTGGTTATTCAAACGACCTTCTGATAATGATTCATCACTAGAATCTTTTTCCAGTAAAGTTCGATAGGCAATAAGTGCATCAGCATAATCATCTGTATTGAGAGCATCTCCCGCCATCTGTTCGTCTTTTGCCAGTTTAAGGTGACTTTGATAATTTCCATAACTGCGTACAAAATTAAACTGAATCACTCCCTTAGCCTCAGTGAATTTAATGGGTGTAGCGCTTTCTCGGCGTAGAAATATTCCCTCTCCAGTGTAATTTAACTCTTTAGGTGACGTACCGGGATAACTCATCCATAATTTTCCTTCTTGGCTTGTAATTGATATTGATTGGGTGCTGTCATAACGATACTGACCTAAGTATTTATTGAACATCTCTTTAGTGATGTTTTGTGTTTCTTTCGCTTGATAACCATCCCATTCATAAGTTAAACCAACAGCACTAACCACTTCATCTAAAAATTCTGGGTGATTAGAATTAGTCATAATAGCAACACCATAACCATCTTTAAGGTGACTTGTTAACTGTGTAGAAAAACCTTGTGTCGAACCACCATGTGAAAAATAGCTTGTTCCACCACGGTTATCGACGAACCAACCTAGCGCATAACCAGAATCAACTTCTGTAATCATGGTTTGCGCTGTACTTTTATTCAATAGTTTACTGTTTCCACTTAATGCTTTTTGTATTTCAGCTGCAAATAAAGCTAAATCGCCTGCTGTAGTCCACAAACCAGCTGCTGCCATTTCTGGATGAGTGTGGTATTTTCCCGTAACAGCATCTCCATGGGCCCTTACACCTGCAGCTAAATTTTTGAGTAAAGCCGTTGGCAATGTTTGTTGGTAAAAGCTTTGAGTCATTCTTACCGAATTAAATAACAACTCATCCATTACTTTATTAAAAGGCATTCCAGAAACCTCACTCATCATAAGTTGTGCAACTGTGTAACCGCCTCCGGAATAACGAAAGTCGCCCCCAGGTTCTTTGTTAACTCTAACGGGAGCAGAGTTAGCTGGTTTTATACCATTAAGTATCTGTATAACGTTTGGAATTTTTTCATCAAGGGAATAGCCTATAAATCCACGAGTCGTTAATCCACCTGTGTGGCTTAATAATTCTCGTAAGGTAACTTTGGCTTTAGTGGAAAATTCGTTCTCAGGAAGTTTCCAACTTTTAAGCGTTGTATTAATATCACTATCAAGCGGCAGTTTACCGGCCTCCACTAAACGCAATGCACCAAATGCTGCAACAGGTTTAGATACAGATCCAGCTTGAAATAAAGTCTGGTTACTCGCGACCTTTCCCGCCTCTCTATCGGCTAGACCATAGGTTTTAAACCAGCTGACTTTGTAATCTTTTATAACAGCAATTCCAACACCAGGAACTCCATAGTGTTTCATTCGATCTTGTAAACTCCATAATTTATCGCCTTTGAAGCTATTGACAGGTGATAAACTGTTCTCGACATTTTTGATCAATTCTTGTTGGTTAGCCCAAGTGTTAGAGCAAAGTAAAATAAAACATACTCCTAAAGCACTTTTATAATATTTAATCATCTACATCTCTCTTGTTGGTAAAATTGCATAGTCAATAATTTCTATAAATTAAGTAGTTTAACCAAGAATAGTTAGGAGTTGTTTGACAGCCATATTAATCCCTTAAAATATAGAAAATCCAACGTATAAAGCAAAAATCACTCCAAAGCATGCTTTACATTAAAAAACAGTTGGTTACATGCTTTCAAATAAACATATAAAATCTAAAAATTAAAAATAACATCAATAATTGGTAAGAATAACGAAATATATACATCAAAGAATAATCACTCATTCAATTTGATATTATCAAAAAATAAGCGTTGAATAAGCTCATCTCTAGAGGGGCGACTTAACGTTAGAGCTTTGTTTATCTCTGCTTGATTTAATATTCGCCCATGATGGGTTGATAGATATTTTTCAACGTCAAGATTGAGTTGATTTATTGCACCTGATAACACCTCAAGTCTGTAATAAACGTCCACATTTGGCCAGCTGACAGGAGACTCTAATGCCGTTTTATAGCTACTACCAAACATATCTTCCGTAATTAGCAATTTGTGCTCGGGCAGATAGACTACTAAATTATGGCTGGCGTGGCCATTGGGCACATCAAAAAGCATAACTTTACCATCTGCTAAGTAGCTCGTTTTATCTATGGGTAAAAATCGGCTCTCTGCTAATGGCTGTTTTAGGTAATCATTTACCGCAGTTATATCTGCTGGATGAATGATTAAATTTATCCCTTGCTTAACAATACCCCTAAGTCCGGACATATGATCAGTATGATGATGACTAACAACATGTTGTGCTATTGGTTTGTTATTGCCTGTCGTTTTCCTTAGCAAGTCTAAGCCTTGTTGCCAAGCCTTAGCAAGTCTAAGCCTTGTTGCCAAGCCTTAGAATCATCTACTTCTCCCCAAGCACCGACAGAAATATAGTGGTCACCTGAATCAATAAATAGAGTATACCCCCAGCCTTGCCCGACAAAATATACATCCTTCGCTACTTGCCTGATGGTTAACTTTGAAACATCAAAGTATTGTTTCTTTGTTTGCAAGTCATAACCGGAGGAGATATTGAATTGATGGCTTTGCACAGTGTTAAAAGTGAGTTCCCTAGAGTCGCTATGATAAACAGGTTGTTCTGCGGTGCTAACAAATAACTCTTTGGCCCAAGTGATACCTTGCGTTTGATGATGATTTAGAAAGTCGTAACTCTGGATTTCCTGCCCTTGCTTTTTAAGCATGCGCGTTAAATAGCCATTTTTTTGATTGATATAGATTGAATATTCATGTTCAGTGCCAGCATTTACTGTCAATACATCGTGAGCCTGACCTTGTATGTTTGCTGTATCTGTCCATTGAACATTATTTCTGTCTTTATCTAATTGTCTAATTATAATGGGGTCTAGCAATTGGCTATTGCCGCTATCTACATTGTCATAGTTGAGATATTTTGCTGGTTGATATTTTTTTAAAGCATGATCTATCTCATATCCTTTACCCTCTGTAAAAATTCGGTGAGCTACTGCTGGCGTATCTGTACTATGACCGCCTATTAACCTAGTTGTGACTTCTTTAAATGCTTTTCTCTTGTTTAATAAATCGAGCGTTAGTTCTATTTGATGTTTATTTAAATACATAACCATCGGACCTTGGGCAGAATGACCACTTTGCCAAGGGATATAATGATTTATGTTGTCTGTAAGTTGCAGTCTTTGCAATTTTCTCAACTTGTCTCCGCCATAGGCTTCGACTGCTTTATTTATAATGCTATTTTCTTTTTCACCAGCAAACAATATTGTGCTGAAAGTTAACAGCAATAAGACTAACACTCCTCGCTTTAAGAGTTTGAAAGAGGTCTTTTTATGGCTCATTAAATATACCTTTTGGAACGAGTGTTCAATTGATTTTTATTTTAATGAGAATTCTCATTCGATTGCAATATATGCGGGCTTATGAATTCCTGATGAATTGCTGATGGCCTGTAAAAACAAGCTATTTAACGTATTTTTAAAACCTAGACCTCGACAGCTAAAACAATTAATCATAAAATATCAGGCGCTCAGAATATTACTCATGGGTCAAAATGACAGAGAAAAACATATTTTATATTGCTGATTTTAAAATTGATATTTCCCGATCTGTAGTCATTAGAAATGAACTCCATACTCAGATTGAGCCCAAGGTTTTGCAAGTGTTGTTATTATTGGCTAAACGCCAAAATGAAGTGGTGACCCATAAGGAAATCATGGATCACATCTGGCAGGGTACTGAAGTAGTGCCCAATGCATTGCAACGTTGCATTGCCATTTTACGAAAAGTACTAATAGACAATGCCAAATCCCCAACCATAATCGCCACACACCCCCGCATTGGTTACCGTCTTATTGCCGAGGTACGCTGGCAGCCATTGCCTGACTTACAAATAATTAGCGATAAAAAAGACGTAAAGCAGCACAAGGTAAACAAGCGAAAATTTGCTATCCCATTTTCTGCTTTGGTAATATTGATGCTTGTAGTCGCAATGAACGCTTTTTGGTCAGATTCTCTACCTAATCAATATACGGAAATAAGTCAGCTAACTCAAACAGATGCCCATGAAAGCCATGCCCTATTTAGCCCGAATGCAAAGTATATAGTGTTTAATCGTTATGCTGGTTCTTGCAAAAGTCATTTATGGGCAAGACATAAGGATAGTGGTAAAGAAAACCAGTTAACCTCTCAGCCAGGATTTTATGGAGGGATGAGTTTTACCGTTGATGGTAGAGAACTTATATTTTCAGCCAAAAAAGAATGCGACCAATCAAATCAAGAACAAGTAAAAAAGGCCGACAATTCATTATGTTGGAATATAGCAACTTTAGACTTTTCCTTAGCGTTGTCAGCACCACAAATACCTAGCTTTCGTCATCAATGTCAAGCGCAGAGATTAGAAACTCCTAAGGCATTGTCAAATCATCAATATGTTTTTTTACAATATAACGACGGATTCTATCAGTTAATGCATTATGATGACTTGAGCAAAGATGTCACCCCCCTTTATACTCCAAAAGAGCTTTACATTTATCATTTTGATTATGATCCAATACACAATCGCTTTGCGCTAATTGGCCGCGATAATCACTTTAATAACATACTACAAATATTAGATGAAAAGGGAAAGTTGCTTAATCGTGTAGAGATCGAACTTACTCAGGGAATGAGTCATAATCAGAATTTTACAGCCAACTTCGAACCGGAGGGAAAATATTTGCTAGCTACTAGCAATAATAGGCTGTACAAGATAGATTTAAATGGGCAGCTACAAGAAATTAAAACGCCAAAAAACAATTTGTTATCTGTGGTCAAACATTCGAATAATAACCATTTATTAGCAGTAAAGGGCAAGAAAGATATAGATATTGCTCAAATCACACTCATAGACAAACCGCTAACTCAAATTACATCAGAGTTGAATAGTCAGAATCTGAAATTCACGAGTTTAGCGCGTTCTACTGCTCAAGACAGAAATGCACTGTACCAGCCAAATGGTGATCAAATTGCATTTATATCTGATCGCAGCGGTCAGGATCAGCTTTGGCTTTGGCTTTGGAATAACGGTCATGCTTCTCAATTAAGTTTCAATTCGTATAATACCAGTATCCGTAATTTTAATTGGTCTCCTGATGGAAAGTTTTTGGCTTGGGTGTCTAATGACAAGCTTGCCATAACTGATTTAAATGGATAAACACAGTTTTTTCATACTGGAAAACCCCTCTATACCATTCTGTCATGGTATGAAGAAAATCAATTGTTAGTACTATTAAATGATCCTCAACCAGGGGGATTATATCGCTTGGATCTTGACCAAAACAAGTTAAGTTCTTTTGAAATCAATCAGGTTGAATCAGCTTGGGTTCACCGTAATCAGCTGTTTTATAGCAATATTGACGGAGAGGTGTTTACTCATGTTCTGAACAAAGAAAATATCGAAATTACGCGATTACCTGAACTAAATGGTAAAGCTTTATTCATTAACGACCCGTTTATTTATAGTGTTGATCAGGATAGTTTTATTTTGAATCAGTATAACCTGCAAGGCCAGTTTATAAAATCAATAACCCAACTAGAAGCAATGGCTTGGAAGGTTAGCGGGTTAAAAGGAAACCAGGTGTTACTCAGTCAGTTTATTGCTATTAATCATGACATAGTGGTGTTGCAGTAAGTGTATGGCGCTATTTCCCCTTACCGAGATAAATCGAACAGTCACTATTACCATATTGCTGACCTTAGCCAATAAACGAAGGGGAATGCTTTGGATTAGCTTTTGCAGAAATAACGGCCCACTAAGAGGCAAATAATAGTGGGTTAGAATAAGCGAAACTAACAAAGCCAACTGTTACTTGTTCTGGTCGAATGGTTTTCTATATGGCCGTCTGCTCATATAATTGTAATGGCAGACCATCAGGGTCACTAAAAAATGTGAATTTTCTATTAGTATATGCATCTACTCTGATCGGCTCAACTGCTACACCTCGAGATAAAAGGTGTGCTTTAACTGATTCAACTGACTCTACATTAAATGCTAAATGCCTTAAACCTAAAGCCTCAGGGAAACTCAATCTATCTGGTGCATTAGGAAAAGAAAATAACTCTATTTGACCACCATTGGATAATTTAAGATCAAGTTTAAATGAATCTCTCTCTTCACGGTAATTTTCAGCTATAACCTCTAAACCAAGAATGGAAACATAAAAGTGCTTAGATTTTTGATAATCTGAGCAAATGATAGCGGCATGATGAATCGAATTAAGCACCTAAGCTCCTCGGTATTTAACGCCCTATTAAGAGACAAAAAATAATGGTTAAAATAAGCGACGAAGAAATAAACATCAACTATTTTTGTCCTGGTTGAGTGGCTTGTTAGTGCTATATTACTGCTTCTTTGAAGGTTGAGATTTCTTTAAAAAGTAAACCACAAGTTATTATATATACAGGAATAAGTGAAGCAAATGTATAAAGATATGAAAATTCACTTCCTCCGAGAGCCATTAAGCATCCTACCACAGGCATACTAAAACCAATAAAATAATACGCTGTACTTTTATATAGCCAACCATAAGGAATAAAGTGAGAACCAAACAGTACTGAAAAAACAAAAGGAAACCAATTAGGATTAAGTTGTAATACCATTATTAGCACAGGCCAATAAAGGAATTGGGCTAACGCTAGAATAGCCCCTAAGTCTGTTAAAGGTGACAATTTAGCAAATGGATTAACATCGAATATTTTTGAGATGAAAAATGCTATTGGAAATGTACTGCCCGTTACAACTATCACCCAAATTAAAGCCTGCCTCTGTGGCAAAAAATTCACAAATAAAGTAAGGAGGGTAATTACGAGCAAACCTGCCAGCGGAAATCCAATTCCCTTTTTAGTAAAACGTATTAATTCATCTCTATTATCCATAATTTCTCCTGAAGTGGGCCTATAGCCCTAACGCCCCATTAAGAGGCTTTAATTGTTGGTTAAAATAAGTGAACGGAGTGAACAAAAAGCCAACTGTTTTTTGTCCTTGTTTAATTTTTTGTTAGCTATAAGTTTGTATCAAGCTTGAGTAACTCACCTGATAATACATTAAAAGTATAATAGAACATATCGCTATCAGTCGCCGCATTAAGTAAGACTAAGTCATTACTAATCACCTGATAACCTGCGATATTATCCATGACAGATTTTAACTTAGTACCGTCATATTCAGAAACCAAGAACTCTTTATTGTCATCTTGGTTTAGAAATCCATCTTTATTCGTGTCCTGTCTTGCCACAGAATAGATGTTTTTACTTAATATGTTTCGGTATTCGGTTTCTCTTGATTGGGTTGGTGTGAAATCTACGATTAGTGCATTATTCTCGAATAACAAATTATTTTTTTCACCCGCTTTAGTAAACATTAAATTAACGGCATTACTACTTAAACTCAAAGTCGCTGAAACAATCATCATGTTGGTATTTGCACTATAAGATTGTTCTTCTACTATTTTGTCCGAGGTTATTTCTAGAATATGCACATCTTTAATTTGACCTACATACCTTTTTTCTAATTTAGGTTTTTGATCTTCTTCTAGCGCATCGTTATGATCAATAACTTGTACTTTGGGTTCAGAATAATCCTTTCTTAAAAGATCACTAATTATATTTTTACCAATTGCAATAATGACAATTATCGCTGCGATAAATAGCAATATCTTATTAGATTTCTCAATAAAACTCATGATGCGAGTGCCCAAGTTAGATTCCTTATAGCTAACGCTTTGCTAAGCGGTTAAAAATGGCTGGCTATATTAGCGAGGAACGAACACAGCCAGCTGTTTGTGTTCGTTTAAGCAACTTATTAGAGCATTTGATTTATATGACTATAAAAGAACTCTTTCTCATTTTGGTATGATTCTTTATCGTTAGGGTACTTTGCGTGCAAGTCTTGTTTAACCTGATTTAATTCAGCAATTAACGCTACGTTATTTTTCATCACCTTGACGAAATTTAAGTGTTTATCCACATTTACATCACCGGATTGAAAAATATGCAAATGAACCTTTCTATGCTTTTTTGAAAAGTATTCTCTACCAATGATTCCATTTTGACCTCTGTAAACAAAACCGAGGTTAACAATACTTTGTCTGAAAGTTAAAATCTTTGAAATGTCTTTAACGACCCCTAAAAGATCAATGCAATCTTTAGCATATAACCCTGATACTGCAGTTGAACCAATATGATAAATTTCAATATCACCTTCGTAAGTGGAAATTATTGAATCTCTTACGTTTTCGAACTCATATTTCCATTTGTCATTGTGCGGAAATAGGTACATAACTCGAGAGTACTCTAACGCTTTGCTAAGCGGATAAAAATAGTTTGGCTACAATACTTTAACGAAGTCAGGTAAGCGAACTTTTTTTGTCCTTTTGATTGCCTTGCTAACTATATTTACGCAACCTTTTAAGAATTTTATTGATATAGCCGTTATACATATTAAAGGTACATTCATTTTAGTAGAAAATATAAATCGCTAACCTAAGGGTCTGATAACCGTATCAAAACAATCAACAATACCTATAAGGGAAATTTGGAACCTTAAGGACACTGTAGACATAATATACCTTTATTAGTTTCTATCTCACTATCGTGCAAAAAGTGACTTAGAGTTTAGTTTTATGATGTTACCCAAAAATTTATAAAGTTAAACAAATAGTTTTTTACCTTCTTCTATAAGGTGTTGAACTGCAGGGTGTTTTACTTTGCGCTCTGGTGATATCAAATAATAATGTTCAGTAATATCTGTTGTTCTACCAATCAACCTTACGCCAAACTGCTCAATAACATGTTCATCGATAATCGTTGGTGCACAAAATACACCATACCCAGCTTGGCCAAAATATTTAGTTAGCACGGAATCGTCAAACTCACCGATGATTAAGGGAGATATATTGATCTGTTCGAACCATGAAAGAACGCTTAATCGCTGATTTGTACCTTCACCAGCAAGGAAAAAAGGTCTGTTATCTAATGATGTTGGAAAGCTGCCTGTTAATTTGTCTGCTAAGTCTTTATGGGCAAAAAAGCTAACCCCACTTTTACCTATTAAGTGACTATAGGCTTTGAGTGGAGATCCAACGGGTAAAGAGGTATCACTTAACACTGCATCTAGTTTATTAGTGGCTAATTCACCAAGTAAAACCTCTAAACTTGTTTCTTTACAGACTAATTTAATCGAATCATCCATATCGTAAATTGTTTTGAGAAAATTGAATGAAAAAACTTTAGCAATAACATCGGTAACGCCAATAGAAAATCTAAAGGCAAAGTCAGTAGAATGATTTTTAAGTGAATGTAACAACTCATCCCCTAAACTAAATATCTCTTGGGAATAGCTTAAAGTTATGTGTCCCATATCATTTAATACAAGTCGCTTACCTTTTCTATCAAAAAGATTATAGCCTAATTGGTTTTCTAATAAACTTAACTGAGCGCTTAATGTTTGTGGTGTGATATGCATAATGCTTGAAGCCTTGGCAATACTACCGTGAGTTGCAATTGCATGAAAATATTGTAAATGATGGTAATTAAGTTTCGCCATTTTTTATTCCTTAGGTAAAGAGCTCTTTAAGCGTTTAAAATATCACTATCAATTAAAAATTGATAGATAGGTAGATATATACGACTTTTATTGTTTCGCAGTTTAGATAAACTACTTTTACTAAATGAAAGGGCTTTGATATGTCAGAAAATAAACTTGTACTACAGTGGAAACAATTTATACAAACCGATGCAAGCTCGGGTATTATTTTAGTGATAGCCGCGATACTGGCCCTATTCATGGCTAATAGTTTTTTTAGTGCGAACTACAATGCTTTTCTAGAGTTCCCTGTCAGTATCACGTTAGGTACATTTGCTATTAGTAAACCATTGGTACTGTGGGTTAACGATGGGCTAATGGCGCTGTTCTTTTTTGTCGTTGGCCTAGAAATTAAAAGAGAGTTATTTTACGGACAACTTTCAAGCCCTGATCAAGTGGTAATGCCGTTTTTAGCTGCCATTGCGGGTATCGTATTTCCTGCGCTAATTTACGTTGCTTTTAATTATCAAGATGCCGTTGCAATGAATGGTTGGGCGATCCCTTCGGCTACCGATATTGCTTTTGCTCTAGGTATTTTTATTCTATTTGGTAAGCACTTACCGCCAAGCCTGAAATTGTTTTTATTATCAGTAGCCATTATTGATGATATTGGTGCAGTTATCATAATCGCAATTTTCTACTCGCAAGAATTAGCTACCAACTCTTTAATTATTGCAAGTATTGGTTGTGTCGTTTTGTTTATTTTTAATCGATTAAAATTAGAAAACAAAACCCCATTTATTCTCGTCTCAATTATTGTTTGGGCGGCAGTATTAAAATCAGGTGTACATGCCACTTTAGCAGGCTTTGTTGTCGCTTGGTTTATACCTATAGCCCGCTCAAAAAGTCATTCTATGTCCTATCAAATAGAACATGGTTTACATCCTTGGATAGCATTTTTTGTATTACCCTTATTTGCCTTTGCTAATGCAGGCGTTGGTTTAACAGGTGCAACTATAGATGAACTGGTAACCCCAGTTTCAATAGGCATTATTGGTGGATTATTTATAGGAAAGCAACTTGGAATTTTTGTCGCCTGCTTTGTCGCAGTAAAATTAAAACTATGTAAATTACCTGAAGGTGCTACTTGGACACAGCTTTATGGTGTGTGTTTATTGTGCGGTGTTGGTTTTACTATGAGCTTATTTATTGGTTCGTTAGCTTTTGAAGAACAAGGGCTTGCTTATCAAACACAGGTCAAAGTAGGCGTATTGGTAGGTTCAATTATTTCAGCGGTAGCAGGTGCGTATCTGCTAACAAAATCATCAAAAAAAGTAATAACTAATAAAGGAAAAAACAATGAAAAAATTAAAATATAGAATACTTAGTATTGTCGTAACGAGTGTATTACTAATACCCACTATAGTGTTAGCCGATTTCAAATCAGACATAATTGCATCTTGCTCAGCCTACCAGCAAGAGCTTGATAAAAAAGAAATTAATGCCTGTAAGTTATATATCGACGGTTTTATAGATTCTTCATTATTAACAAAAGATGGCGCTGTAAAACCACAAGCAATGATCGACCGTCAGCCTAGAGAGCAAAGTGACTTTCTAAAACGAGCTTACCGAACTCGTGTTGTTGATTATTCATCGTACTTGAAAACACATAAGGAATACCAATTTTGCATTCCTCTCGATAGCGATAGAAGAAAGGTTGCGTCAGATATTGCAAAATCAATTGATATTAATCAACTGACCAATAAACCATTAAAAGAAGTATTATTTGAAACCCTGATTGCTGACTTTCCGTGTCCTAAGTAAGGATAAAATTAATATTAATGGTTTATTTTAAACCAAAAATTTATTTGATATATAGGTGTTTTATGGAATTAACGATTACTGACTTAAATGTAGGTCTTTCAAATGAAAATTTATCACGCATTCGACAAAAAACTCGACGAATGTTCGGAAAAATTTGTGACAGCGTTAAAGCGATTAACGTAACGATAGATGACATTAATGGTCCTAAAGGGGGTAAAGACAAAAATTGTCGCATCATCATACATACAAAAGGTATACCTGACATTATTATTACTGATAATCAAACATCTGTGATGTCAGCCGTTAATATATCTTTATCGAGAGCGAGAATGACGTTGCTTCGAAAAATTAAACGTAAGCAAAACCATAAACCTACTTGGACAGAAAAAACTGTAGAAGAAGGATTAAAAAAATATTTAATTGATTAAATTCTGATGAAGCATGGTGCCGCCTGAATAGTATAACGCCTAATTAACAGGAAAATAATTGTTGGCTAAAATAAGCGACGAAGGAGTAAATAGCCAGCTGTTATTTAACCTGCTTGATGGCTTGCTCTGTTTTTTTCTACGACATACCTATAATCCAAGGCATTGAGACACCTAAAGCTACAGATGAAACTCCAAGTATAAATTTAAGATGATTCATTGAACTGCATTTTGAGTACATAAATATACCTGTAAAAAATGCAAATACCGACCACATAACAGAACCCATAAAATAGACACGAAGTGCACCTTGATTTACTGAAGTCGTATAACCCGGACCAGCGATAAAATTTAAAATAAATGTAATGAGTAAACCTAAAACAGGTAATAAACCTATCATAAAAACTCTTTTATTAATCCTCAATTTATTCATATATGCATCCATTCGATAAAAACATAACGCCCCAATAAGGGGCTAAAAATTGTTTGCTAAAATGTGCAGCGAAGCGGAACCGAGCAAACTATTTTCAGTCCTGCTTGATTGGCTTGTTAGGCATTTTTTTTACCAAAACGTTTAATAAACCATTGGTTTTGTGTCGTAATTTAAACACAACCAATGATGAAAATGTTGCAACCAAAATAGCACCTAAAATATCTAAAGGGAAATGGACGCCTACAAAAACCCTAGACAAACCACTAATAAGGCTAAGAAAACATAGAGCAATACCGAGAACTCTAGATGATTTATTGAATAGCAACATAACAGATATAGAGAAGATAAAAGTTGTGTGATCAGAGGGAAATGAAGAATCAGGTGCATGTTCGACCAATTGAGTCCCCAAATTATTTACGAATGGACGAGAATGGTAGTAAAAAAGTGAAACAACATAACTTGTTAACATGCCAAGTAATACTGAAAGCCCAGAATTGAAGCTAGATCTTTTTCTTTCAATGCTCCCAACAAACCATAAGTAAATAATTATGAGTATAAAAATATACGGCATAGCTTCCGCGGTGCCAATTAGAGCCGCATCCAAAAAGCTACTTTTTCCTGCATATTGATTGATGAATAGAAAGATTGCTACGTTAAACTCTTCCATGCTATCTGCTCAAAACTCCAATGAATGCCTAACGCCTCATTAAGAGGCAAATAAATAGTTTATTAAAATAAGCGACGAATGAGCAAATAGCCAGATGTTATTTGTACTGCTTCAATGGCTTGTTAGGCTTTGTTGTCAACAACCTTTTTTAAGACAAAGAATATAATTAATAAGTATAAAATTGTGACTATATGCTTAGCAACAACCTTAAATGGTGCTTGAGCTTGATATGCAAGTAACCCATCGGTAATTGGCATAACAACTGCAAATAATGCACCCCACATTAAAACAATATAATTTCGAGTATATAAAAGATAACCAAATATTAAAGAAATAAAAATTGTACGCGAGCCATAGATTTTCACCCAATCAGCGTCCATAACCGAAAAAAGTTCAGTGCCTCTAACGGCAGAAAATTTGGCGGGATCAATGAAAGCAAAAGTACCATAGAAACCCTGTAACAAAACTATGAGTGCGACTAATACTAATCCTACTATTTCCAATTTTGTAATTTTATTCTTCATAATATCCATATTCACCTAAATTATAGAAAAGCCTAACGCCACATTAAGAGGCTTTTAATTGTTGGTTAAAATGCGAAGCAAGCGGAACCTGACCACGATTAAAAATCCTGCTTAAATTATTTGTTAGGTGTCTGGTTGAATCCATTAAATTAAGATTCTAATATAGTAGTAAATCCACCGAATATCATTCTCTTTCCATCAAAAGGCATCGAATTAGGCTCCCAATCTTTTAATCTAGGATCTTCCATAGCGGCCTTATTACCTAAATCGCGAACTTCTCGAGACGGCCATACGATCCAGGAGAAAACAACATCCTCACCTTCCTCACACTTAACTGCCATTGGGAGTGAAGTAACATTACCCTCAGGTACGTCGTCTGCCCAATTTTCCATTATAGACGAGGCCCCATGATCTTTAAATACTACCGCCATTTCTTTAGCGAGTGCAATATACTTCGATTTATTTTTTCTTGGAACAGCCAAAACATATCCATCAACATAAGTCATAATTTATTTCCTTAAAATTTTGTGTAAATTGTAATGATACACCTGACCACTTTTCGACATATAACGCCCAAATAACAGGCAAAAAATGGTTGGCTATAATAGCGAGGAAAGAGTAAATAGCCAGCTGTTATTTGTCCTACCTGAATGGCTTGTTAGCTCTCAATTATCACTTGAAGCTGCTAGCAAAAAAAACTGCATTTTTGTAAAGGTTTTCGTAATCCGCAAACTCACCTTCGTGTAAATTATAAGTTAATAAACAAGATTCACGGGATTCAATGCATACACCTTTTATGTTTTCTAGTTTGGTTATCAGTAGTTTGGGAAATCTAGTCCTGACTTCGGATTCTTCCTCTGCTTTTAGGACATAAAGTTTTGAAAAAATGGGGTGTTCGTTAAAATCAATATCAGCAAAACCAAATAGCTGTTTTATTTTTTCAAAGAAGTTTTCTGGAAATAATTCAAATTTATATAACTTTTTACTTTTAAATTTAAAGAAAACTGCTCTGAGAGTAGAAGGTTTAGAGGAATTACTTGGGTCGGCATACTTGGATCTGTAAACAAAATCGAAAATATAAATATCTTCTTTTTCACTTTCTTTTTTCATGATTTTACATATTTCGTAATCTTCATCAGTAAAGTTAAGCAGCCTAAATCCATGTTTATGAAGCTCCCTATAAATTTCACCTTCCTCTTTGAAACTATACTTAGAAATGAAATCTTGTTTCGTTATTTTGAATTTATTCTCACGTTTTGAAGCATAATAGCCTGAGATTACTAATACTACGAGTAAGATTATCCAAAAAAAAATGTCAAATGTGCTCATAGATTTCCTTGAGAGCTCCTCCCAATAAGCGGGTAAAGATGGTTGACTATAATGTGAACAAAGTGAAACAGCCAACTGTTTTAGTCCGTTTGATTACCTTGTTATATTTTTTATACCATAATCTAATATATATTGGTACAAACAAGGAATACACTATGGCTAAAAATACTAGCGTTACACTAGGCGATCACTTTGATCAGTTTATTAACCAACAACTTTGAACCGTATCATCTAAGAATGGTGACGGACGTTTATTCGATAGATACTTACCCAACAATATTATGCTTTTATTTATCTCTGTTTCTCTTTGTGATGTGGTCACTTCATGAAGAGTATCAGGCCAAAGCTGTGTGTAAACAAGCTTACTTGCTTCACTCGCATTTGTATTAGCCCCTTTCAATTCACTGCCAATAGACACTCCATAAAAATACGAAGCTGTTGTTAGTGAAAGCAACAACAAAATTATTGAAATAGAAACTATCAACTTTTTGGCAAACCTATCCCTAAAACATAACGCCCCATTAAGAGGCTTTTAATTGTTGGTTAAAATAAGCGAGGCACGAGAAAAAACCAACTGTTTTTTGTCCTGCTTTAATGACTTTTTATGTTTTGATTTCTCGCCTACGCATAATTTCAAATGACATTTGGACTTTAACAGGAGCCATTTTTAAATTCGCTTGAGAGGGCTTATAACGTACCTTAGGCATTTTATCTAGGTGCTTTTGAGTCATCCAACCATCAGGAGTAGAACTAACTAATTTTTTAGTGACTTCATATCCATTTGAATCGATAACAACAGAATAAATACCTTTACCACCACCTTTTGGTAACCAATCCGGGCGCCCAGACAGCATTTTTATTTTGGTTGACTCTCGAACCCAATAATTACTTAATTCTGAAACTTTAACTTCAGTAATATCCCCCACATATGACGGCTCATATGTAGATTTACACCCAATTAAAATCAATGTAAAAGATAATGCTACTCTAATTATTTTATTCATAATCTGATTCCTTGTTGCAAAACTATTTAAAAAAACGTAACGCCTCATTATGAGGCTAAAAATAGTTGGTTAAAATAAACGAGGCACGAGTTTTGTCCTGCTTGCATGACTTGTTAGCCGTATTTAGCTCTGTAGGAGAAATCTACGTAGATCTCGTTCTTGTCGCATGACATGCAAAATATAAACTTTTTCACTATCAATTTTATAGAAAATCCGACAGGGATTAACATTAACTTCGCGATAATTTAAATTAACTAACTCCTGTGGCCTTTTACCAGATTCAGGATGACTTTCTAACCTTGATATTTTATCGAATACTTTTTGAACCAACTTTTTAGCCGCAGGAATATTACTTAAAGCAATGTATTCAGCTAAATCATTTAAATCATCAAGAGCTGGTGATGTCCATATTACTTCAGCCATTTGCTCATTTTCACTTTTGCATCTTGATTTGAAAATGTATTACCATTTTTAATTGCTTGCTCACCGCGTGCTACGCCTTCAAGAATAGCCATTCGCTGTTGCATAAACTCATAATCATCGACATCAACTAAATAAGCAGATGGTTGCCCATGTTCAGTAATTAAAACTGGTTCTTTGGAAATATGGAGATCAGCCAAAATTTTAGTCGCTTGACGTTTAAGTGTTGTTACGAGTTCAACTCTCATGATAAAACCTATTTAGAATTAAGTAATGTGTCACTATAGTATCACATGGGCTTGAGGTTACAACTATACGGCTAACGCTTTGCTAAGCGGCTAAAAATGGCTGGCTATAATAGCGAAGAACGAGCACAGCCAGCTATTTGTGTCCGTTTAAGCAATTTGTTAGGCTTTTTTAATACGATAATCATTCCCTTGATGTAAATAAATTTACATCGTTATACTTGGCATTAACTAAGCTTTGTATTTTGATTCTCTTTTACTGACTGATATATAATAAACAGGAAAAATATGATCAAAGGATTTATACCAAACTGAAATATTGAAGTATTTTCAGTTATAAAAATTCGTATTACAGAATTCAACTCCACTGTGAGCCCAAAATCAAAATTCTGATTTAGAAAGATAAAAATACCTCCAATTCCATGATATTCGTAATTAACTGAATTAGTAATAATATAAAAAGATTGAAATATTAAGTTAATAGTTGAAAGATATATACCTAGACTCTGATTTTTCAATAGAAAAAAACCAGCCAATAAATTCATAATTACTATACCTACCCATAAAGTAAATATAGAAGAGGTATTGAATTCAGATATACCATTTTCTAGAGAGATAAATAACGGGATCATAATAGCAGTCGCAATTTGATACCAAGATATTAGTTTCAAATAATTTTGATTTTTCCGCGCTATGATTTGATTTTTATCTCTTTCCCTAAAGCATTTCCTACAAATACCAGATGTTACTTTAATGGTTTCTGGCGATGTAAATACCCCACAAATTGTGCAAGGAACTTTCTCATATATCACTGGTTTTTCTCCGAATACTAAGTGATTTATATTAAATGGTTTAAGTGTTATTCAATGCTAATTTCACTTAAACCATCGTAAAGCCTAACGCCCTATTAATGAGCAAAAAATTGTTGGCTAAAATATTGAGGAACGAAAACAGCCAACTGTTTTTTGTCCATATTAATTAGCTTGTTAGGTTTTGAAGTCTAAGTAAAGCTATTAGTAAGTAACCCTGCACCAAGCCCTAAACCAAATATAGAGAGATTGCGTAATATATATACTTTTTTAGAAATATCATAAATAGTTTTACCTTTAGTCAATGTCTCAACTATAAAATCTTGAGCAATTAAAGAGTTAAGAATTTAAAAGTAAAAACAACCTAAAGGTATATAAATATTTGAGCCAAAGGTAAGGATTTTTAATTGAATAAGAATAACAACAGCACCTATTATTGCTGAGGATAGCCATGCATATTGTTTTAACAATGACATGGTCTAATTGATTCGACTACCCCAGTTAAGACATAATTGACTTAACTGGAGAGACAAATGAAAAACCGTAAAACTTATTCAAAAGAATTCAAATTAGATGCAATCGCCCTCGTTAGGGATCAAAACTATCCTGTAGCAGAAGCCGCTAGAAATTTAGACGTCAGTGCTCAAGTGCTTGGACGATGGATCAAAGAAGCGGAAAATGATGATGGTCATGCTTTTAGAGGAAACGGAAAGCTTACGCCAGAGCAAGATGAAATTCGCAAACTTAAAGCTCAAGTCAAGCGCCTAGAAATGGAGCGTGAGATATTAAAAAAAGCGACGGTCTTCTTTGCAAAAGAAACGAAGTAAAATACTCGTTTGTTGCCCAACATAAGAAGATCTGGCCCGTGATACTGATGTGTCGCGTATTGGGTATAAGAAGTAACAACTATTATAGCTATCAGAAAAGAAAGGCTCAAAAGCCCATTGATACAACTCATCAAGAGATGGTGGAATGGGTGAAAGACATTGCAAAGTTTAGTGACAATACTTATGGCGCAAGACGTATTCAAAAATCCTTAAATGCACTCAGCTTCCCTGTTAGCCGCAGAAAAACAACGCTGTTAATGAAAGAGGCGAACGTTTGGGTACGTTATAAGAAAAAATATAAAGCAACGACAAACAGCGAACACAACAAGCCAGTTTACGCGAACGAACTTGAGCAAAACTTTGATGTTCAACAACCTGATCAAGCGTGGGTACAAGATATTACCTACATATGGACTTCAGAAGGCTGGCTATATTTGGCGATAGTAATCGACCTATACTCGCGTAAAGTTGTTGGTTGGAGCATGGGGACACGAATGAAAGCTCAACTTGTTTGTGATGCACTCACTATGACGATGTGGCAACGAAAACCTAAGGCTGGATTGATAGTACATTCAGATCAAGGTGTTCAGTATGCGGTAAGCGTAAGCGGCTAACGAACTGCCTTATTGATGTTCCAAGGCAGTAATGCCTCAATATCTTCTACGGTTTCTGCTTGGGGTAATAACGTGAATACGGTTTTTAAATAGGCTGATGGCTCTAGGTTGTTCGCTTTTGCACTTTCAACCAAGCTGTATAAGTTTGCACTGGCCTTAGCTCCCTCTACGCTCGTAGAGAACAGCCAGTTTTTTCGACCGATAACAAAAGGCCTAATGCAATTTTCAGCATGATTATTATCTATCGGCCACGCGCCATTCTCCGTATACCGACTTAATTTGCTCCACTGGTTACTTAAATAGGTGAGCGCTTTCGTTAACTTGGCTGATTTTACCGGGTGTTTTAACGATTTATCGAGCCACTTCTTTAACGCGGCTAATATCGGCATGCTTTCTTGTTGCCGAACGCGGTATTTTTCATCGCTTGTTGCTGTCTTTATTTCTGCTTCAATGCGAAATAATTTTTGAATGTAAGAGAGCGCCTGCTCTGGTTTACCTGAGGTCCCTTTAGGTTGCGCATCACTCGCCTCTTTAAAATAGCGTCTGGCATGTGCCCAACACCCCAAATGCGTTAAGCCGTTGCTCTTAGCCACGCTGTCGTAAACGGCATAGCCATCCGTCATTAATGTGCCTTTAAAATCACCTAACATAAGTTCGGCTACGCTGGTTTCTCTCGTCGGGCTATAATGAAATAAGACCATCCGTTGGTCAGTATTATTGGTCATTATCCACATGCGACTTTGTTGGCTCGCACGACGGCCTTCTTCTTTAAGCACCTGAGTGACGGTTTCATCCATAAAAAGCACGTCTTGCGCTCTCAATGCATCCAGCCCTAAATTAATCAGTGGTTGCACTAACTGCCCACACTTAATCATCCAGTTTGCCATACTGGTTGGATCAAGTTCGACGTTTAAGCGTTTAAAAACAAGCTTGCTTTGGCGATACAGCGGTAAGCCATCACAATATTTATGCGTGGCTATTTGAGCAAGCAGCCCTGGACTGGCGATTGATTTTTCAATCGGTTGTGCAGGTTTCTTCGCGGTAATAAAATAATCATTGCAACACGGGCACATATATTTACGGCGCACGTGGTTCAATATGGTTACCTTTGCGGGGATGTAATCTAGCTGTTTTGAGCATTCATCACTAAAATGTCTTAGCGCTTGATTGTCATGCGGACAAAACTTTTCATCTTCAGGTAAGTCATGAATAATATCGGTAACAGGCAGGTTGTCAGGAAATAATACGCGCTTCTTTTTACGTTGATGAGCAGGAACGAGCGTTGTGTTTTCTTCAACATCAGCTTCATCACTTAATAATTCCGCCTCGTCGAATAAGCCTAATTGGTCGGGCGACCACTTTTCACTAGAAGCCCCAAACCGTTGCTGAGTCATGTAACGAATGTATTCTTCTAAGCTAGCTATTTTGTCGGATTTCTGAGTTATCTGAACGTCTTTTTTTAAGAGGATTTTATCTTTTTTTAATAGAGCATTATCTTTATTCGTGATTGCTTTTTCTTTATCATCAAGCGCACTTTTCTGCTCAGACAACTGAGTTTCGAGCGTTAAGATACGCTGGATTAATTGTTCATTACTGAGCGTGAAGTGATGATTTTTCATGGCAGAATTATAACAAATAATGACTAAAAAGCCGAGTCGAACTCAATGTTTTCATGGGGTTTTATCGCACTAATATCAACGCCTCTCAGTAGCCAATGTAACTGCTCTTCATCAATATTAATCGTAGCTAAGTCATGTTTTTTAGGCCATTTGAATTTATCTTTTTCAAGGCGTTTGTACCACAAACAAAAAACCGTTTTATCCCAGTAAAGTAGTTTCAATTTATTACGTTGCTTTGAGCAAAAAACAAATAAAGCACCAGAGCTTAACGATTGTTTCATCGTCAACTCAACAATGGCGGCAAGGCCATCAATTTGCTTTCTAAAATCAACGGGGTCGCGATGTAAATACACGGCAGAAGGTTGAACAAACATCTTCATGCGAGTTGCCCAACTAAATTGACTAACCAGTTCACTTCAGTTTGGCTATCGAGTGTCAGCTCAATGTTACCAATATTTAGTTTAATATCCCGTAGGCAATTGGTCTTTTTCAGCTCAGGCACCGCCAAGTGAACTTGAGAAAACGGTGATGTCATTACTTATGGCGCTCTTTGAGCTATTGATGTTGCAGCTGCTTTATTTTTGTAAAAGTTAGAGGTTGATATGCCTTGTTCAAGGCAAAATTGTTTTACCGATAAATGGCTTTCACTCTGGACTTGAAAAAGTGTAAGCCATTGCTGTGGTGTTCGTCGCATGATGATCTCCTTGAGTTATGAAGGTGATCATAGGCGAATGTTAATCGCTAAGGAATGAGGTGGTTGGTTAGGCGCTTACATTATTTATATCAAAATTCATTACAGAAAATCAGTTAAAAATCCAATTAAAGTTTAAAATTCATATAATTCGACCATGGGATCAACGACTGAAAGTACCTTTTTAAACTTATCATCCAATTCTTCATCGCGTAAACCTTCTACTGTGAATTGAATCATCACCCAGTGCTCTATGGCCTCTCGATTATTGATGATTTTAGATTCTCGTCGTGCAAAGTGTATTATCATGTTCTTTCCGTACTCGTCGATGCTATATTTGTCTATTAATAACATAGCCTCATGTCTTGCAGAGCGTTTGAGTTGAACTTCCAATTCTTGCTGTTCAACTTTTTGCTCAATAAATTCTCGCTCTTTTGGATATACAACATCATGTGGAGTAAGGATTATAGTAATACTCAATGTAATATGAATAGTAATTGTATTTTTCGACTCATTGTTTTCCATTGTTTTGTATCCTTCTTTTGAATAATAAAAACAGCTTAATTACTTGAATGGCTGCGCTTGACCAAAATCATTTGGTACGCACTTATTCAAACATCAAATCCAAAACGGGCAACTCTGCGAACACATCTACAAAACACATTAAGACACTACACGAATTATTTCCTTTTTTATTTAAGTACACTTTATTATTTAATTATTTAATTATTTAATTATTTAATTATTTAATTATTTAATTATTTATAAGGATATTCATTAGAATGCAGTGATTACAGTTAAATTATAAACTGTCACTTGTAACACTTTTTATATAAAACAGTTGACCTTACAACCATGGTAAGCCTTAACCTAAGCTTAGTTATACAATTAAAATAAGATGAGAAGCTTATGAATACAACGACACAATTCAAAATTGACGGGTTGAACTGTACTTCATGTGTCGGTCGTGTTGAAAAGGCGTTACACAAACTGATTGGCGTGACAGATGTTAAAGTCAATCTAGCTACAGATACGGCAACGATTCAAGGTACTGCCAGTCATAGTGAATTAATGACCGCTGTTCTTGAGGCAAGTTATCAAGTGCCAGTAAAGGTAAAGCAATTTGGTATTGGAAAGATGAGTTGCTCCTCTTGTGTGAAGCGGGTCGAACAAGCATTATTAAAAGTAACCGGTATGGTCAGTGCATCGATAAATTTAGCCACTGAGCACGTACAAGTGAAGACTTTATCCTTTGTAACCTATGAACAATTCATCTCGAACATTACATAAAAAACGCTGTTTTACCTGTGACTGAATATTCGATTTCACGATTGATAACTTCCACACGGCTCACATTTTTGACATGAAGAGATTACTAATGGATTGTTATAATATAAAATATTCATGGGATGACTGCGAATGGCAGTTGATGATAATCAGGAACTTATGAGTCGGGTGCTTTATAAACAGCAAACGCCCGTTTTTTTATCTCAAGTAATTCTAGCTCTAATTTTTTATCTTTTTGACGCCCCACCCGAAGCATAAGCTGAATATTCTTTTTTTGGTCGTTATATGCGCGTAACTTCAACTTAGGTTTTAAAAACTTAACCAGTATTGCATTTCTAGCAGTAGCAGAAGTGTAGCCCTCATTTGACTGCACAGTGAAGTACAGATGTAATAATGCGTCAAAACAAAAGTTTAGTAGATTATCGTAGTACATGTATAGCCAATCAATAATGTAGTTTTTGTATAATACTATTTTTTGTTATTTTTGCCACTTTGTTATCGTTACGCTATCGAAAAGCGAGTCTTATTCAGTGGTAGAGAGGTGTTATTAGATGATAATGATTGAACGTTCTGATGTGATTATCCCAAAGTTCGAGAATATATAGTTCGGTAAGGTTAATGACTTTGAGAAAGTACCCTCTAAAAAGGGTACTTTCCTCATTTAAAACACTATTCAACTTCCTTATTAAAAGTATTTGAATGCTCCAAAAACTTATCAAAACGAGAGCCATCACGCTGAGTGTTATTGGCAATAAACTGGCTGTAAGTGCTAAACAATAAAGCCGTACTGCTGTGACCTAACTGTTTTGCAATCCATTCTGGTGACTCCCCTGACGCCAACCAAAATGACGCCGTGGTATGTCTAGTCTGGTACATTTTACGAGGCTTTAGATCCATTAATTTTAACATTGGATGCCAAACGCGAGCACAAATATTATTGTTATTAATGTGTGCCCCCTCTGAAGTACAAAACACGAAGTCTGCGTCTTTGTTAAAAACAGCGTCATCTTTGTGTTTTTGCAGGGATTCAATCACGATTTTATTTAATTCAACTTTTCGATAAGAGCCCACGGTTTTCGTGTTGATTATTTCTCCGCTCACAAGTGCTGAACGGACCATGAGATATGAGTCTTTTAGATAGATGTCTTGCCATTTCAACGCGGTCACTTCAGAAGAGCGGAGCCCCGTAAAAAATCGTGTTGAGAAATAGCAATGATGATCCTTTCTGATGAGTTGTAAAAACGTTCCAACCTCATTCAAAGACAGCGGTGTTACTTCAGCCTTTTTGTCTTTTAGCGGTTTAACCAACTGACTTACGTTATCCAATGTAAAGCGCTCAGAAGCTTCGCTCAACAAGGCTTTCAATTTCATCATCACTTTGTTGATATGATTTGCACTCAATTTTTCACCATTTGATTTCTCAATACCCACTAAGTCATTTCGAAACATCAAAACATTTGATTTTGTTAACTTATTTAAGTGAATATGACCAAGACAAGGTAAAATATATTTATTGAACATACCGTTTAACTTATCCAAATAAGTTGGACGCCACCCTCCTGAGTTTTCCTCTAACCATGTTTTCGTAAATTCAGCAACCGTAGGCACCACCTTAGTATCAACATTGTGCTTATCGACGTTTAATTGCTGAAAAAAAGTCACTTTTTTCGATTTTGGAAAATATTTTTCATAACAGAAAGTACCAACAATTATTTCTGCTTCAATACATGTAAGGACCTCATTGGCTAATTTTTTATTGGCTGTCGTATTGATTAATCGACTTGTTTCACGACACCTTACGTTCTGATAAGTGAAATCAAATATCAGTTTATTTCCACGCGCTCGAATACTGCTCATATACTTCCCCTTAAATCAGTTTAATTAATTCATCGATAGCATTATCATTGAGCATGCGCTTTTCTACTTGCTCCCATATGTAGAGGATTTTTCGACCACCAAAAGGACGGATGTAGTGTATTCCTTCAATAAGCACGGAATCTTTTAAGCGGGTACTGATAGTACGGCGTTGATATTTGATTTTCTTTGATAACTCGTCAGTCGTTAAATAAGTATTCATGTTCTACCTCATTAAGTTAATTTGATGACCACTGCAATTGAGTGGCTGAGGTAACAATAAAATGAATCTTAAAACGCGCTACTTGAAAGGAGGATTTTGGTTGAGGTTAAAAGATGAATTATTTATCTTGATGGTCAATACAAATAATCATGAGCAATAAACATATCACTAACAAACTAAATACCCCCATAACAACGTAAAGACCTTCTGTTGTGAAATAGGTGAGGACTGACGTGCTCAATATAAAGAGTATGAAAAACGCTAAAGCTGTTATAAACGCAGGGATGCTACATTTCATAGAGAGAAACCTTCGAGTCTACGTAAAGTATGCATTCGCGCCCAGCCTATAGTAATCAAATGATGTCGTAACAGTAGTAATGTAAAAACCTATTTTGTTCTTTAGTTTCAGTGGGCCCACGAGTAACCAACTATGATTGCTCGGCTGCCTTACCCTTTTTAATAAACTTTTAACGGTTAGCACGATATCAATAGGCCTCTTATGGGAGTAAGGTTACCTACTCGATTTAACCTTGTTTCTTTCTGTGTATCACGTCGCATTACACTGCCCTTTCGAACAAAGCCGCAAGGGAATTGATAAGGCATACTAAATACAAAAACAATAAAAGCAAATCATAGTCAGCTGTAATTAAAGATAATTCTTAGCATATCGCGTCACTTTTAAAAAATAAGTTGGGCTATCTTTTTGAATATCTTGGGAATGATTTTATTTACATAATTTGATAGACCATTATCTTATATTGATGCGTTTTTTATATGTTAGTTAAATCGGTTTTTGATATGTTGTACTAGGGCGACGTAAATAAATTAAGTAGATAACTTTACGATTAATAAAGTCTCTTAATTAGTCGAAGGTATCAGACCTAACGATAAACAAAGGGAAAAAACCATTTATCATTAGATGAACGAGAAGAAAGCTCTCGAAGTATCTCAGCCTTTCCGTCAATGAGTATTATAAAAAGTAAGCTTAATCGACATAAATCAAAGGTATACTGTCAAATTAATCAAAATAATAGTGACTATAAATTCCTACCCAGCAGTGCCAGATAAATTATCAAATGAACAAACACTACCTTTTAACCTGCACCACAAAAAATGACAAGCGGGACCACGCGTCCATGACAATAAAAACTCACCTACGCTAGGGTCATATATAACTAACACTCCTTGATGATATTGCCATCCATAATCATTAGAACACCCCATATATTCATTATTTATATAAAAAACTAAAAATAAATAACAAAAAGTTCTTAATATTTATCAATAAAATTGACTGTTCATATATTTCAATTAGTTAAGTAATAAGGGATTTAAAAAGTGCCGCGTTATGCGAAGAAAGTGATGCGATATGCGAAGGTTTTCCTTTTATTACAAGGGAGTATGATTTGCTTTTATTATTTTTTCATTCAAGATGGCTCACCAATACTGTTCAATATTGATAATAATAAATCAATGAAAATGATGATAAACAGAACAAATCATGTCGAGATTTTTGATTAAGTAACTGAGATAAATGGTGCATCGATTTTATGCTAACCCAAGAAAGTTTTATAAAGCGAATAAAGCAACCTAATAGCCCAAGTTGGTTACATGTTGGTGTTGATACTCAAGATGAAAAGCAGCTATATATTGCTGTTAACGGTGGTATGAACAATATAAATTGTGCGCCAATTGAAAATTACTTATCAGAGATTAAAAGCTGTGCCTTAGAGCTGATTGATGAAGGTCACTTATACCTAAAAGCCAATGCTAAACCACTTCGTGTCGGCCAAGGGAGAAGTGCTTATTTTTATACCTTAAAAACGACAAGCGAGAGCAGTCATACCTTTATATTTAGCTTTGCTAATTTGTTTGTTAAATGGCAAATCACCCATGACGTATCAGATATTCATGCGCAAGATATGCTGGAATTAACCGCGAATGAATTTACTCAATTCAGAGAGGGTGAACTTGATATTAGCGATATGCTTATTGATAAACTTCATCAATCCACCGGTTTCTCTAAACAGCTTTGGTTAAATTGCTTAGCAAAACATAAAAAGTTAGGCCATAAATGAAACTGGCTATTTATTCTGACTTGCATTGTGAATTTGGGTTCATTCAAAATCAATTGTTATTACCCATCATGTACCTTCGAAAAAGTCGATACCAATAGGCTATGAAACGAGTGAACTATCTCCGGCATACGCATAACAATGTTGATTATACTATTGGCAACACAAGAGTACCTTGTAACCAACGGGGATACTCACCATCACATCTAAATGAGGACTTTAATGAACACCTTATCGTTCATCTTTAATCAAAGTGATTTCACTTTTCAACTTAACTCCATTAATCGTGGAGAGCATTATCAATAGGAGCAGTGATGAAAACGTTTAAAACGGTCACTACACAGGAGCTAACAGCAGTGGTTTGTGATGGTTGTGGTTTACAAGCAAGTGCTGGGAGTGACTATGATTTTCATGAGTTTATTTCAATAGCGCATCATTGTGGCTATAGCTCGATTCATGGTGATGGAAAACAGATTAGCATTGATTTATGCCAACAATGCTTTGCTGATATGTGTGGCGATACGCTCAGAGTAACGGATGAAAGTAATGCTCCTGCTGAAAACAATGAAAGTAGTGAGACGACCCCCCTTGAATATAGCAATATTTTTGATGTGATTTGCCAATCAAAAGCTAAAGCAATTCAGCTTAAAGGCAAGTGTGATGTAAGGTTGGCTGCAAGAGAGTTATTATTAAAAAATAAAATTACCGATAACAATGAATTAACGGTTGCGCTGAAACGTGTAGAGCAACTTTGGGATGCACAATACGAATCAGCCGAAGGAAACGAGCTGCATCAACTTGCCGATTTGATTTGTGCTTATGAGAAAAAAGATTGGAACAGTTTTTTTAAAGAAGCGCCCTTAGCGGATGATGATTTTATGCCTGGCAGGTTAAATTTTAAATCCAAGTTCACTTTTGATGAAGATAAAACTGCCGAAGGTATGTTATCCAGCGTATTTATCAATACAAACATTGATGAGGAGAGTTCAAGAGATTCCGCTTTGGCTGAGAGTAACCTTGATGAGACTAAACAACAACTGCTAAAAAGTATTACCAGTGTGCAGGTTAAATATCCTGAATTACGACTAGGGCAATTATTAATAAACGCGTTGAACCTTCAACAACCATGCCCTGAACTTTTTCATGTTCTGGATACGGTATTGGCTGAAAAGCTGAATCAGCTCTCTGAGCGCTAAACAGTTAATAATTACGATTTGAATAAGAAAAGAAAATAGCGAATATGAAAAAAACACTCAGAAAAAATAAAGCTTATTACACTCGAATTTATCGTCTTGCTAAGGCTTGTGATATGAGTTTTGATTTTGCTCTACAAATGATAAAACTAAGAGCAGATGACAAACGATTAACGCGAAAGAAGAACTCTAATGGCAGTTTTTTGAATTGGGATACAGCTTCAATGGATACATTAGGTTTGATGGTGTGTGAATGTTCAAAAAAAGACGGTGAAACTATCAAAATACGAGTATTCATGACTAAAGCAGAGTTACCTGTAGATAAACAGGATTTATGGCGAGAAAGTGCATTGCATTGAGCTAGCTGAACAATTGAATATATTAAATGTAAATGGCGGTATAAAAAATGAGTACATACAATCCGGATGGCTGGGTAATTTTAAAATTCATACCTGAGGAGGAAGAATGTTTTTACAAGATATTTGGTACTTGGCGTGGTAGTTTTCTATATGGTGACTCTTGGAGATTAAGTTCGGGTTCAACAGAATTCCCGACATTATCAGAATGTGGACTCTTTTGGATTTGGGCGCAATATTCAGGCTCAACTTATGAATTACCAATAAATGAAGAAGATGGGTACACCTCATATACAGGGAGTGTACTAGAAAACATAATAGCAAAATATTCAGGGTCTGGTGTTTTAATAGAAAGAGTTCAACTTGATCCCTTAATTTAATGGAAAATATCGAACATCAGTTGTAGCTCAAACTCGAACCGACACTTTTAGTTTATAACTTTTAATCAAACCTTAAAGTAGTAAAAACACCATCAAAGCGGTTGTTCATTATAAAATTTTAATGCTTATTCAGTGCGCTTTACGTTGGCAAGTAGTTGTTCTTTAGGTCAACTGCTAGCCCAGCCTGTGTGAAAACTAATTATTGTAAGTTTTTATTATTGAGGCTTTATATCAGCTCTTTATAAGGCTTCGCGTAGCGAAGCCGATATTTATGAATATCCATGTTTTATATTTTTTATTCGTTCAAAATTGCTGATATTGGCTCCTATTTGAAACATATTTGGGTCTTTTAAGGAAAGAGTTACCTCTTACGGCAACATCACTTCCTTCATCAACTTTTCTATTCCAAATATATTGAGCATTCTTTTTAAATTATACGCCAATACATGCAGGTTCAATTCTGTACTGACATTTTTAAACCCTCTTGTTAAAAGTTGCGTGGCTCCTGCCCACAACTTAATCGTACCAAAGGGATGTTCAACCGTTTGTTTTCGCATCAGGCGTTGCTTTGAGCAAGGCTTCCATTTTTTCCATATCAGCTTCATGGATCCAACGTCTCATTCTTCTAGGGTCTTTTTTAGAGCGGGTACATTGGCTTCGGAGAGTACAATTTTTACAAGCCATACCATTGAAGTAAATTTTGATATCTAACCCTCCTTCTATCGCATTGAATCGATGTTGAAGCTCATTGCCCGCAGGGCAAATATAAACATCATTATCTTGATTATATTCAAACAGTGACTTGTTAAAAATTCCCTTCTTTTCTGAGCCTGATGTATCGGTTTTTGGTACAAGCGTCGATACACCTAAATCTTGAGTATCTTTAATATCTTGTCGGCTGTAATAACCCTTATCTGCCAATATTGTTGTAACACTTTTCCCTAACGCTTTAAGTGTCAGTTTGGTCATATTGCACAACTGCCCCCTATCTGTTGTATTGGTGACTTCGTGAGCAACAATTAAATGATGTTTCGTATCCACAGCGCTTTGTATGTTATAGCAAATAGCTCGTGTCATGCCCTGTGTTTTCATCAAGCGAGAATCAGGATCGACTGTTGATACTTGTTTATCAGGATGATTATTGACGGCTAATTCCATCTCTTTTAGTTCTATGAGGTGTTGTTTTAAGAAATCTAATTTAGATTCAATATTAGCAATGTATTGTGATGTGTTCTCTTGTGAATCTGACTGTTCAAGCTTCAAAAAATAATTATTAATATGCTTTTCTACTCGCTCAATATGAGACTTCATTTTACTTGGAGTGTAGTTTTTATCTTTGTTGTTGGATGCCTTAAACTTACTACCATCAATAGCAACAGTCGCTTCACTAAACATATTGAATTTATGGCATATTTGAACGAAGGTTTTACAGGTGTTTTTAATCCCACGATGGTTATCTTTTCTAAAGTCAGCGATTGTTTTAAAGTCGGGTGATAAACGCTCCGTGAGCCACATAAGTTCAACATTACGTTGTGTTTCTCGCTCTAGACAGCGTGATGACTGAATTCGGTTTAAATAACCATAGATATAAATTTTGAGTAATATGGCGGGATGATAACCAGGTCGGCCAGTTGCTTTAGATTGAACACCTTTGAAACCAAGGTTTTCTAAATCTAAACCATCGACAAATACATCAATTACTCTAACAGGATTTTCTTTAGCGACAAAATCTTCAAGCATTTCTGGAAAGAGGGTTGCTTGGGAACGAGATGAATTTTGATTTCAATTTATAAGCCCTGAGAAATATAAAGTAATTAAAGAACACTATTCTTTAACAAACCAATAAAACGTCTGCAATAGGCTCATTGAGCTACCGTTAGTAACTCAACAGCTAATGTCGGCTTTTTGGCTAAAAGCTTACTGTTGGATCATTAACTCCGTAAATTTGTATCCTGTTAATTCCTTAATCACCTTCGTCACATAAATCAAAAGGCCAGCCAACATTAACATTGATGGTATGGCAATAACGGGATAGCTCATTAATGTCATATGACCAAGCTCTTCATTAAACATAACCGTACCAGCAGGGCTTTTAACAAGCCATTTTGCCAGCAAATAATTCATAATTGAGGAAAAAACAAAGGTTAATGCCAACAACTGATTGGCAAATGCCATTCTAATAACAAATTCATTCATTTTCCCTAAGTCATTTAATTTGTTATAGACCTTATTTACATTAATTATCGATTCATTTAACAGTATTTTTGCGATTAAAGGCTTGCCATATATGCCAGAGAAAACCACAAACACTGCAATTAACCCAGGAATAGAAGCCTCTTTAATGGCTAACCACTCAACACTCAATTCAAATAGCGCAATGCCACCCGTTAAAAAAACACTAAAAAAGCCAAACACTGATATCAAGTTGGTTTCTTTCGTTCTGACATAATCATAGATGGCATAACCTATGGGAAATGATAGTGCGACAATCAACCCAAGCACCACACCTAAATATTCAGGTCCTGAAAATTTCATTAATAACCACGAAGGCAACGCAACATTAAATATTATTTCCAATAAGGGTTTGTTTTTAGGTTTTTCTGAACTCATTAATCAGTCTCTCTTTATTCGTTGTCTGTTCTTTCTAAGCTATAGCTTTAAGTTTCTAAACTGACATAATAAAATACTTATGAATGAACACAAAGAATTCATCATTATTAAAATGTAAGAAATCGTACACTAAACATTTCTAGAATCCCTTATTCTTTGGCCAGTTCTTTAGATCATTCTTTCTTGACCTGCTCTAATGGCACAGCACACTGTTATGAAGGATAGTTAACCTATTATTAGGTGTTTGTCCTCTATGGGGGTAAAAGTTAACACCAATTAATGGAAAGCCGACGGCAGCAATGAGCTTGCTGAATACATAGACGTATTAGTTTCTGATGCTCTGTTCCTCTATATTTTGTTATCCACTCAAAATAGAGTAATCAATAACTCTGTGTTCATTGGTTGCTTAATTATCTAATTAGATAATTAAGCCTCTTAACCCGCGCCATAGAGTTTCTTAAAATTATTTAGATTCCAGCCAATCATTACTTCATTACCAATTTTAAGGGCTGGTACAGAGCGTGCCCCTATGGCGTCAAGCTCTTTTCTACCGCGCTGCATTTTCGCATTTGTTAATCTGTATTTAATGCCATTATCATCCAAGTATTTTTGAGCTTCACGGCAATGGGGGCATTTATCTGAAATATATAAAACAACGCGTTTCATCACTAACCTTTACAGAACTGTTAAATATTAGCTATTTTACTGAATTCTCTAAATAAAACA
>ENA-OSET01000900-OSET01000900.1-sediment-metagenome-genome-assembly--contig:-NODE-900-length-32293-cov-13.046561_pt1 | contig 32293 bp, 25 predicted proteins | sample MGYA00237882_ERZ534229 | MGnify/ENA primary metagenome ERZ534229 (study PRJEB26408, sample SAMN06266212) | sediment metagenome | isolation source: Hudson Canyon methane seep mesocosm | place... | reverse complement strand
TACAACCTAAAGCCAAGCCGTGACTTTCTCCAAAGGTTGTTACGCTAAATAATTTTCCAAATGTATTACCAGACATAATATTCGTTCTTTTTCGTGTTAAATTTTGATTATATTAACTACTTTAAAACATCAACCATCCATAACCCACTGTCATTCCCGCGAAGGCGGGAATCCATACCCAGATCTAAACCAAAACACTGGATCCCCGCCTTCGCGAGGATGACAGAAAGTCTGAACTACGACATATTAGGAAGCACCCAATTAGCCTTTAAAGAAACCTTGATATTGATCTAGCTCTGCCGCACTGATAATAAATACGCCATGGCCACCAAACTCAAATTCAATCCAGGTAAAAGGTATTTCAGGATACGCTTCATCTAATGCATCACAACTATTACCCGTTTCAACAATTAGCAGACCGTCATCCGTCATATATTGTCGTGCATTTTTAAGTATACGGTGAACAATATCTAATCCGTCAAACCCTGCAGCCAAGCCCATCTCTGGCTCTTGATGGAACTCTGCGGGCATTTCTGATATATCTTTGGCATCAACATAAGGTGGATTAGAGACAATAAGTTGATACTTTTTGCTGACGTTTTGGAATAGATCAGACTGTATTAAATGTATCCGGTCTTCTACTCCATGCTTCTTTACGTTAATAGCGGCAACTTCAAGCGCTTCTTCAGAGAGGTCTACCAAATCAACATTCGCTTCAGGAAAAATCATACCTGAAGCAATACCAATACAACCGCTGCCAGTACAAAGGTCTAGAATATCGACAACATTTTCAGCCTGTAACCAGGGCTGAAATTCATTTTCAATCATTTCTGCAATCGGGGATCGTGGAACAAGCACCCGCTCATCAACGTAGAATGGCAAGCCCATAAACCATGCTTCACCCATTAAGTAAGCAGATGGCACTCTGTCGATCACTCTTCGTTTCAAGTTTTCTAATATGTTTTTTCTTTCGGCAGTGGTTAAGGTGCTGTCCATTACCACATCAGACATATCCCAAGGTAAGTGTACGGTATTAAGAATCAGCTGAACCGCCTCATCCCATGCGTTATCAGTGCCATGACCGTAAAATATATTGCTCTGATTAAAACATGACACCCCATAGCGAATATAATCTCTTATAGTCGAAAGGGATTCAGAAATATTATCAGTAAAAAGCGCCTCTAAAGACAATTGACTGCTTGCCTTAGATTTTGAACTGCCTAAATTAGATGTTGAGATTTCAACTGACATTAGTTAACCCTGAATATATTCTTTGAAAGGCGGCATTATAGCTTGAATGAGACCGACTGTCCGCAGCATGTTTAATATTTAGATTCCCTATTTACTATTTAGATTCATAGCTGATTAATGCCTTTTCAGTGAGCTCGCGACCCAGTTGTATAAGTTCAGGTGCTTTATGGTAGTCAAAAGTTGTACATACATGCTTGGGGATATTAACCAGTACATCAGGGGGGTAACCTGCCAATTTGTACTGAGTTAAAGCACTTTGCATAGCTTCAAACGACAGGTTCATAATATCAATCATACCAAAAGGTAGTTTATGAGAAGACTCAACCACTTTAAATTGCTTGTGGTTTGATTCAATTTCATCTGACGTTTGTTCTTTTGGTTCATGTTCTTGCTCTGAATCCTTATCAAAAAGTGATGAAGCTTTACTCTTAACCTTCTCCATCCATAAGTCTAATTTCGACTCTTCATAAACTTCAGGCAAGCGTATATTTGTTCCATTCTCCCAACCTAAGTTAACGGCTAGAATAAGGTCTGCATGAGATGAAATAGTAGGAAATATAGGTAAAGGATTTAATAACCCACCATCAACCAGTAAGCGCTCTCCAAGCATTACAGGTGCCATTAAACTGGGGATAGCAACGGACGCACGTATTGCCTGATGAAGAGGCCCTTCCTGAAACCAAACTTCTTTATGGGCTAATAAGTCAGTAGCAACTGCCGTGTAAGGCATAGGTAGATCTTCAATACTAATATCTCCTATTAACTCTCTTACAAATGAAAATACTCGATTCCCCCGAATAGCCCCTGGGGAGGACAATGAAAGGTCCATTAATTTTAAAACATCTAACTGGTCTAATCCTGTTGCCCAGTCTTTAAATGCCTGAAGTTTGTTGGCCGCATATACTCCGCCAATCATAGCTCCTACAGAGCAACCTGAAATTGCAATAATTTCGTAGCCGCGTTCTTGCAGAATTTCAATAGCACCAATATGCGCATAACCTCTTGCACCACCACTTCCAAGTACTAGCGCTACAGTTTTTCCCTTGTCATTACTTTTATCGTTGACCTGCGCGCTCACAACTCCCCCCTCCTGCACCACTAATAGGTTATTTTGATAAAACCATTACCTCAACCCTATTACCCGTTCGAACCCCCTGGTTAACGGGGATTAAAGGCCCTACTCCTAAGGTTGATATTTTACCAGCGTCAACACCACGTTTCTGTAAAACAGTTGAAAGTTGCTCTGCTGCGTTAAGTGACTGCTTAAGTGCATCAACAGTAGACTCATAGCCCTGAGACATGTGCCCCACAATGTATACAGTGGGTGAAGGTAAAGCGTCTACCTGATCAATTATTTTTTTGATTTCAGCACTATCTACATTAAGTTGAATCGTTTGCTTAAAATCATAACTAAAAATATAAAGTGGTTGTTGCTCAACAAATAAATTTTGATAGTCATCACTTTCAAGTGGCGCATTTAATTTAAGTGTTTCAATATGAGCATAGACCCTGCGATTGCCCCGTTCAACGGTATAAACTGTCACCAACCATTGCTCTCCATTACTCTGTACGGCTGCAGCTAAATAAAACTGAGCAGCATCTTTACCATATAATTTAGAATTCCGGTAAACACCTTCAGCCCAACTACTACTGCGACCACAATCACGACTAGCACATTGGTAAATAATCTTTGCACCCAATTGCTTTAACTGAGAAAGATAATGCTTAAACGCTTGCTCAGTAGTATGCCCATCATTAATACGGTAAGTTTCTTTTAACCCACTAATATTAGCCCTTAACTCTTTTTCAACGCGAAGTTGGTTATTCACTCGTTTGGGAGCGGATATCAGAATCAAATAATCATCACTGGAAAAAGGCTCAGACGAGGACAATGAGGAATGAGAGTAAGGTTTAACAGATAAGCCGTCCGAAAAAACTTGCTGGGAAAATAGAGTAAGTAATAATGAGGCGATAAGCAGTAAGAACTTTGGTAATTGAGCTTCAGTCGAGTTCGCCATAAAAAATCCTTTAGTTCAAAAAACGATTAATAATTTTTGCGGTCAAATCAACATCGCCATCCATATGAAAATGATGGTGACCTGAAACCTGATGCGTTTCAAGCTTATTGATATACCCTAACCTTTGGTTTTTAGTCGCTTCAAGAGAGATATAGCCCTCAGTACCCGCAATAAGACAAGTTGGACACTGAACACTATTCATAAACCCCTTAACCTGTAATTCAGATAGCCTAATAAGTGATGGTTCTCTTAGTCTAGCATCCGTCGACCAAGAGTAACCTTCTGGTTTCTTCGTCAAGCCTCGCTCAAGCAATACTCTTGCCGCCTCTCGGCTAATTTTACCAAAGCCACCCAACCTTACATCAACAGCATCTTCTATTGACGTGTATATTTTTTGTGGTCTCGATTCTGTTAAACAAATTTTACTAATTGCTTTTTTGAGCTGAAGGGCTGCATCTTCCTCTTTATCTACCATGGGGCCAAAAGAGTCTAATAAAACTAGCTGGCTTATTTTAGAAGGTACAGCGGCTGCAGTTAATAACGCCACAATACCTCCCAAAGAATGCCCTAATAGTACTACTGGATTCACATCTAGGGCTTTTAGTACACCAACAACATCAATAACATATTCCAATAAATGGTATATCTGCCCTTCCCCTCGGTGTTCGCTAAGTCCATGACCGGGAAGGTCAATGGCGATCAAACGAATGGTTGATAAATCTAATGATGCTGCTAAACGACTAAATGAAGCCGCATTATCTAACCAGCCATGTATTGCCACAACAGGTGTCCCATCCGGTTTTCCCCATTCAAGTGCTGCAAGATTGAGGCGGTCAGTTTTGATGGTACGACTTATAGGATTCATAAAAAATTATTAAGTTCGTTTAAACAAGGATCTGTAGTTAGCGGTAGTAATTTCAGCAACCTCTTCAACAGAAACACCTTTTAGATCAGCGACGCATTTTGCTACTTCTGGTACGTACTTTGGTTCATTAGGTTTTCCTCTAAAAGGAACCGGTGCTAAGTAGGGTGAATCCGTTTCTATTAAAATGCGGTCTATAGGGACATGCTTTACTACAGAACGTAGAGCTTCTGCATTTTTAAAAGTAATAATGCCCGAGAACGAAATGTAATAGTTAAGATCAAGGGCTCGCTTCGCCATATCCCAATCTTCAGTAAAACAGTGCAAAACACCTGCAGATTCAGGATCACCTTCACTACGGATAATATCAATAGTGTCATCCCGCGCTTCACGCGTGTGAACAATCACAGGCATTTTACATTGCTTCGCTGCATTCAAATGAACAGCAAAACGCGCCTGCTGTTCGCTCTTGCGCTCTTGTCCATAGTAGTAATCTAGCCCTGTTTCACCAATAGCGATAACCTTTGGTTGCTTAGCCAAGGAGAGCAGACGCTCTACCGTGGGCTCTTCACCTACATCGGTACCAGGATGAACCCCAACAGAGGCATAAACATTATCGTAACGCTTAGCTGAATCTAATACAGATTCAATATTTTCAAGATCAATAGCCACGCATAGCATTTCTGCAACACCGGCCTCTTTTGCTGCCTCTATTGCACCATCTAAACCCGTTTCATATTTCTCTAATTTCAAACGGTCAAGATGACAATGTGAATCTACAAACATTCAATACCCCATAAAAAAAGGCCAGCAGTAAAAAGCCCACCAGCCCTTAAATAATTTTTGACTTGTAACTTACATCGTATGAGTTGGGCGGTCTGAATTCAATGAGCCCGCCAGGTAGGTCTCAATTTTATGTTTAGCGGTTTCGTCCTCGCCGTTAAATTGAACGCCTATTCCTGCCGCTCTATTACCTTGGGCGCCTTTAGGCGTAACCCATATTACTTTACCTGCTACAGGTAATTTTTCTGACTCATCCATTAAATTCAGAAGCAAAAACACCTCATCTTCCAAATGATAACTTTTAGCTGTTGGGATAAAAAGACCGCCATTCTTTATAAAGGGCATGTAAGCAGCGTAAAGTACTGCTTTATCTTTAATTGTTAAGGTTAATATACCGCTACGGGCACCAAAGCCTGGTGGCATTGCCGATTCTTCCTATATGTAAAATTAGAGTGTATAGATTCAGGTTTTATTAGTTCGTTATTTGTTATTGTAGATAAATACCTTAAATAATCCAGAGCCATCAGCAAGATGCCGTGTTGGTTTTTTTCTTTTGCATTAGTTCAGCCCAAGCAATCAGCAAGTTCTCAATTAATATCTGTGGGTTTGGGTTTGTCTTTTTCGCCAATAAGTCACTGTAAGTCTGTATTTGACCAAGCAAATCATAAAATGTACTTGCCGAATGTTTTCCAGATAGGTATTGAAACATTTTTTGTAGACGAACATCACGCACCATAGCGTCATCATGCGTCATGGAAAAACGAATTAGTTGCTGAACCCAGGACAAATTCCAGTCTAACACCGTTTGAATATCATGCTTCTGCCATTTTGATGCTACTGAAACAGCACTTGCCTCTCGTTTTAATACTTGTGCCAATTCTGTAATCATTGTTTGTTTTTGTGAAATTGCATCCGTTTGAGCCAAGCCTTCAGCCTTAATTGGACTGCCCCCAGCAAGTTCCAATAGATCTTCTAATGAAGGATTATCAGACAGCGCTTGCTTTAACCAACTCATTGACTGGTTATGATCAGGCATATGGAACTCAATCACCTGACACCTTGAACGAATGGTAGGAAGCATTCTTCCAGGTTGATCAACCACTAAAATAATTAAGGTTTTTTGCGAAGGCTCTTCAAGTGATTTCAACAAGGCATTCGCTGCATTTACATTCATGGCTTCAGCGGGGTGAATAATAGCTATTTTATATCCTCCTTGCTGGCTAGATTTGGCCACAAATTCATTGAGAGAGCGAATTTGATCTATCGTTATGACGCTAGATTTGACTCCTTTTGGGTTCAACTCAAAGGTATATTCACGGATATCAGGGTGAGCCTCAGCTAAAACCAATTTACAGTTTTTACACTCACCGCAAGACGTTAATGATCCTTGAACTCCAACCTGATTAAAAACCTGATCACATAACACAAGGCTCGCAAATTCTGCAGAAAATTGCTTTTTACCTGTTCCTGCAGTTCCACTTAGCATCAATGCATGTGGGAGCCTACCTGATTTAAACACCTCAGATAATTTTTCCCATTGTGAAGCTTGCCATGGATAAGTCATTTAGATCTTTTACCTTTTTTAATAGCGTTAAGCATTTCTTTGGTTAGAGAGCGTGCTTGTATGCGCAGGCCAGAAACTAATGTATTTCTTTTAAGCTCTTCACCTACTCCACGCCCATATTGCAAAAGATTAAAGCAGTTAACAAAGTGAGTCAGAGGCTCTTTAAGGTGGGGGAAGCGCTGTATTAAGCGAGCAGAAAACTGAGCAGGAGTTTCCCCAACTTCCCTTTTTATCCCCAACTTCTCAGTTGATTTACAAAAGCGTTCAAATTCTAGCACGACTTTATCTACAGAATGCTGCTTTTTACCTGTTCCCAGTACTAAAAAGGCAAACGATACAATGACCCCTCCTATGATTGTCATAATTATTGCTAAAGACTGAAATGAAACACGACCAAACCACTGACTCAATAAATTATTTTGGGTTTGCCCATCATACCCAACCACCCATTTTTGCCAGTTATAATTGAGTGAGTCCATATTCAACCTCATCCAACGTATAAACTCAATTCGGTTATATCTAGCTGCAGCTAATGCGCTATCTGATAAAAAACTCCCCTCCTCCTTAACGGCTTCTTGCAGACCCATTTCTACTCTAGAGGGGGCGACCATTGCAGTGGGATCATAACGAACCCAACCGACTCCTTTCTCCCATACTTCGACCCATGCATGGGCATCATATTGATGCACAATTAAATAATTTTCTTGCTCATTTACCTCCCCTCCCTGATAGCCAATCACCACTCGAGAAGGGACCCCAGCCAAACGTAACATATACACGAGACTGCCCGCATAATGCGAACAAAAACCACGTCTTGTATTAAACAAAAAATCATCAAAAAACTGATCTGATGTTAAAGGGGGGCGAAGCGTGTAATGGAAAGCTTGCTCCCTGAAATAATTCATTAAGTACTGTATTAAATCCACTGAGCTTGGGAATTTTTTCTTTAGCTCATTAACAAAACGTCTTGTCTGCGGATTACCTGATCGAGGTAACTGAAGATATTTTCGAAAAGTTTGACTGTCTGCTGAGTATTTTGTCACATCAAACGTATCGATTTTCAAATCATCAGAATAAGAAAGACGGTACTGCGTAGGTTGAATCACATTACTTTTAAAACGAATGTAGCCGCTATCCCCCTTATATATATTACTACTGGCCACGGTTGAATTAGCCAGCGCATACGCCCACTTTCTATCAGTGGGTTCTATTAATATATCGTAACTATTACTTGAATCTGTAAAAAATAAACGACCTTCATCTAGCTTACCCAGAAAACTTTGAGGAATTAATTCACTTGATCGCCATGTATCCCCCTCTAAACGGTCTAATTCCAAGCCCCGCCAATACAACTGATTTTTCGGTGGTATTTCAGCAGAAAAACTTACTCTAAACGCGCGCTCAGAAGACTGAGTTAATTCCGCAATTTGCCCGGGTGACATAGAATCACTAATACCGGTGTAAGCTTTTCCTGTAGAGAGAGGAATACTCCACAAAGGTGCAATACGAGGGAAAAACATAAAAATAGCGATAACCAAAGGTACAGCCACCATCACCGTTTTTAACAATGTGACAGCGCGACGCTTGAAAGGGATTTTTAACTTCCCCTTGTGCAAGGAGAACAGCACCGATAGAGCAACAAAAGCCGATACAATCTGATAGATTGCCGTCATAAAGGTCTGAGAAAACAAAAACTGGCTAGCAGCAAGGTAAAGCAATATAAATACAAACAGGTAACAGTCTTTAACAAAGCGAACTTCTATCAACTTAAGAGACACCGCTAAAACAAAAAACGCAACCGAAGTCTCAACCGAAAATTGATGCCTATAAGCCAGATAAAACCCAGCCACTGAAGTAATCACTAAAAACGTTTTAATTTTTGGGCCAGGGTAAATCACAAGTCCCTTAAAAACCAAAAAACGCCAAACAACAACGCCAAGAGACAAACATGAGATCCACGCTGAAATATTGGCATAATGAGGTGCCATCACCATCAAAAAGGCACCAAATAACACCCACATAGAAGACCGAGGCAGTAACTTGTCAATTAGCAACTTTTCACTTTTCACTTTATGCAACCGACAAAGCTCTTAAACAAATTTGTTTATGAGCCTCACCAATAGAGGGTTCAATTGTTGTACCGGGTAACTCCAAGCCAAACTGTAAGCCTTTTTGAGAATAGCTGAGTACATCAAAGCATAAATTACTTAAACGAAGTTCTTTATCTCCCGTCAAATAGTCATAGTATCTAAGCCACTGAGTTGAGGAAGATACAGCATCAAACTCTTTAACATATAACTCCCCTTTAGAAGCATAATGTTTCCATGCGATCCTACTTAGGGAATCTCCCTGAACATAATCTCTTATGCCTGATAGCTCATCTTCTCCTTTTACAAAAACGCCCCCTTCATCTTCCCCTCCCTGTTTAGATGAAGATAAATCTCTAGCACCTTCTATAGGCATAGGAAAAACCAAAGCTTCTTTTTTAAATTCGAGCCATGTCCAGGCTCTTATCAAGCCTAATGGATAGACGGTTTCTAAACGTAAACGACCTAGTTTTAGCTTACCTCTTTTAACTGCTTTGATCGTGAGGTTAAGGGAAGCAACTTCTGAGTCAGCTATATCTATTATTTTTTCTGGTTCATCTATAAGCATAAAGCGTAAAGACTCGATTTCTTGATTTTCTTTCGTTTTCAAAGAAAAAGAAAACTCAGCATTCTCACCAACAAAGCACTCATTCGTTTTAACTAAAGATATACTTAGCCCTGACATATTCTTAAAACAAAAAATAATCGAAAATATGAAAAGTGAGCCTAGTAGAAAGGTGAAAATATAAATAAGACTATTTTGATAATTTATTGCGGTCAATAATAACAATAAAAGTAATAAAGAAAACAAGCCGCCTTCTTTAGTAGGAAAAATAAACACATTCTTTTGTGTTAACAGCTTGGTATTTGAAGGTGGGTTTCGTCTGCTTACCCATTGGTAAAACCTTGACGACCACCAGCCCTTAATATTATTAACAAATGTCATTGCTTAAACCATAAAAATATAAGAATCTCAGCTAGTTATTACATAAGCATAGTTTCTTTACGATTAATAACAAAATTTGCAACGTAGTCACTTGAAAAACAGCCTGATAAGCCAAATACTTAGACTAATATAAAGTAAGAATTAAAAATATAACCAGCGCCTCAAACCACAAAAGAGAACTTTCATGAATAACAAAATTATTTTGGGTGTCACCGCGATAACTGCGGCACTTTCGGCTAATGTATCGGCTGATGTTAAGTCTCTCACAAGCTCTGAGCTAACTGAAACCTATATAAAAGATTCTACAATTATTGTAACGCCTAAGAAACGAAAGACCCAAGCTCAGAAGAAAGCATTAGGAAGTATTACTATTTCTCCTGGTGAAGCAGCAGTGTCTGAAACAGAAGAATTGCTTGAATTTGAGAGCGCAGCTCTAGAAGTTGATCTGCAAAACGAAGGAGCTATTTATAACGCTGAAGAGCAGCTGCGTGAACTTGCCTTTACAACAAGCGGGCCAGCGGCTGAAGCATTAAGACTGAAAATTCCAAATATTGAATACCAGATCGTCAGACCCGACATCCCAGATTTTGCTCAATTAGATACATTTACCTACAACCCAATTGGTAATGACCTTGGGCTCAGTCGTAGTAATGATCAGTTGACATTTTCTTTTGGTAATTTACCTGGGGTGAATAATATTCAAATGCCACAGGGTATTAACGAAGGGCCTATTCAGCTAGTGCCTAGACAAGGTGGTGGGTTTGATTTGACTATTGATATCCCTAAGAATTAGGTTCAACTAATAAATAGCTTAATAATAAAAAAGCCAATGTGAAAACATTGGCTTTTTTATTGGAGTAACCACTAATAAAATTAGTGGCCGTAGGCCTCCATGTAACTGAAAGCTCTATTTAAAGAGAGGCTGCGGAGTCATTTTTAACAGTTAACTGAGCACCCTCTGAGGAAAAAGGTGTTACCTTGTACTCAACGCCACCTCCTGGCAAAAGAGTCTCCCAAAGCAGCATAATTTTATTAGAACCGAAAATAGCCATATCAATTAAACGATCATCTGAACTAGTTCCAAACTGCTTATGCCAAAGTGTTTTATTAGTGTTACGTATAGAATTAACACCTGATAAAACAGCATCTGAACCACCGAGGTTCACACCCTCCTTAAACTCTCCGAAGGTAGTTGCACCAATAAATGCTGTTTCACCCACGCGTCCAATAGCGGAAGCATCATCGCCTAAAACTGAATCACCAAACTGTAACGTACTCTGAAGATCTCCACTTAAAGTAAAATTAAGAAAGAAAACATCTTCTGACTCTCTAATAGCACTAGGATCAAAACCTGAACCTAAATCTTCCTGTGCAAAGTTACCCTGACTTTGCCCTGTTAACCATAAATTCTCGCGGGTTCCCACCATGTCAATTACTTTATCACTGGCTGCAGTACCAAACTGAGCTGTACTTAGTAGTTTTCCATCAGGGTCAAGTTGAATTAAAAAACTATCTTCAGCCCCAAACTGCACCCCTTCTAAAACGCCCGTTGTAGTACCAGTTACATAGATGTTTTTAGATATAATTTTCACACCTGTAACCTGATCATTACCATTAGTGCTAATCATTTTGACCCATTTAAGCGTACCCTCGGCATCAATCTTGGCAACAAATGCATCTTGAAGTCCTCCATTTGCTTGTTCTATATCAAGTGTTCCTTCGGTATAACCAAAAACAAAGGCATTCCCCACACTATCAAGCTCCACCCCTAAGGCAATATCTTCCTCAGAGCCTCCTAACTGGAGCGTCCAGCTATAATCATAGTGGGCATCTCCTGTCGCTCGAGTATAATATTTAATGAGGATATCTTTTTTATTTTTATTCACAAAAGGGGCAAACGCACCCTCTGTGTTAACCACAGCGGCTACGCGATGGAGGGTTGATCGAGTATAGTCAAGCCCGACGGTAAACTCTGCTTTTAAGTCATCTGATGCAATGGCACCATTACCCGTTGACAGAAAATTAGTACTGGAGCCCGACCTGCTGTTCATAACTAATTCTACATCACTATCAACCCCGTCACTTTGCAGCATAGTGACTACATTACCATCGCTATCAACAATGATTGAACCTGCACTTTCGCCCCCCCCGCTAGTCGCGACAACTTCATCATCAATCCATTCATTAATGGTAATTATTATAGGATCAAGTTTAAAAAAGTTTGAAACACTAGTTCTTATTATCAAACTCTCATCACCATCAGTACTAATCGAGTCATCAATAATTTTTACATTAAAGTCCACCTCAGTAATACCCGCTGCAAAAGAAGCAATGCACGTATTAAGGGTTAAATCATCACTGGCGTTACAAGACTCGCCCCCGATTGAAATAATGTAATCGTTTTCATTTATTGAAATATTACTGCTATTATCAACAAAGATATTTACAGCTAGAGCTAAATCCGATTTTTCAGAAAGCGAGACTTTATAGTCCTTATCGTCACCAAAACTCATAACAACGGTTTCAGTATCAAAAGTAACTTCGGGCTCATCATCTATAATGTCAATAGATATTCCTGCTGGGAAAACCACAAACCCACTTTCAAGTCCATCAATAACAAAGCGCATTTTTTCAGTACTTTCAATTTTGGCATCATCGAAAAAGTCTAATGAAAATACACACCTTGTAACACCAGGCTTTATGATAATCGTACCGTCTTCATCTAAATAGTCCACGCCTGGGTGTGCTTTTTTAAGATTACTGGTGTCATCCTCTGCTTTATTTTTATCGTAGGTAGTGGTTAAGGTATAGTGTAGAGTGATAGGTGTTTCTGCTGGCGCCTTCAATGTGTATTTTATTAAAAAAGGATAGGCGGTCTTTCCTTCAACTTCATGAGGGGTATTGCTGGGAATATCACAATCTTCACTAAAATCTAAAGGATCCAATGCTTCTAATATATTTCCTTCTATAGGCTCAAGAGTTTTATTATCAAACTCAAATATATTTTTTGTAATGGCTACAGGAAATGTTTTCGTACTACTTAATGTGCCATCAGTGACCTTTAGAGAAATATTATAAGTTTCTCCAGCAAAATCGTCCAAACTAACACCTGCAGGTAACGTCGGCACGCCATAAATCCTAAAACGGAACCTTGTATCATTCAAATTTTCTATATTTAACCATTCAGGCCCTGAAACGATCGAATATTGTAGAATACCATCACCACTATCCGCCCCAAACTCATGTTCATAAAAAACATCGATAAGACCATCACTTTGTGCGTCACCCAATATCACGGGTGCAGAGGCATTTTTTGTGTCACTACATGCACTCAATAAAATTATTCCAAAAAATACAGCGATAAAAGCACTTAACCTATAGCGAAAATCCATGAACAATCCCAGTAAATATTGAATAAAACAAGTTACGTTAATATTTGTAAAATAGTATTAGATTCAGTAACTGCGGGCTAGCAAGAGATACCTGAAACGAATATTGGTTCACACTAATAGTTTAGATAATGATAATAAACAAAGTGTAATAAGCAGAGAGAACCACATAAAAGGAGAATAAAAACAAAAAAGCCTTAACATCTAGTTAAGGCTTTTTATAAGAGGCACATAAAATCAATTATTAATGGCCGTAAATTTCCATGTGCGTATTAGATATGACTAAGTCATCAAGATACAATGAACCAATCGATGTTCCACCTATTTCAATAGCACCAACACTAACATCCATTGCTAAGCTATTTAGGTCAATAGCTAAAGCTTGACCGCTAGCTGTTCGAGTATTGGCTGTACTGTAAACCTTGAAATCAACATCAAAAAATGCACGCAAAGCTTGAGGAGCAGAAGGATTAAACGTTGTACCAGTAACCTGCACATCTCTAATTCCAACGGCCATGAAATCAAGATCAAAATCTAAATCATCAATTGCAACTGATACGACTACATTTAAAGAATCATCAGCAGTATCTACAATTAAAGACCCAGCCCCCATCAGTCCGACCAAGTTAAAATTAGACATTACAGTAGTACTATCAGTAGCACCTTGCAGCTCAACCTTATCCATACTAAGTTGGAAGTCGATAACGCCAAATTCAACAGGCCCTAGATTGATAATTGCATCACCATCTGCAGCAATATCTATATCAATTTTAATATTATCTAAAGTATCAGAAGCTGTTACACCCCAAGAGTTAATACCCAAAAAGGATGTTTTGTTTGCACCACCCAGTGAGACATTTTGAATAGACAAGCTACCTTCATCGGTGTATTTAACCTCACCAATATCAATTTTAGTTTCAAGCTCAATTGTAATACCTGCTTGCCCTGTTACAGCTCCAAGCGTTGAGTCATCAAGTACCTTTAATTCAGCTTGCGCAAGCATTGGAACTGCTGCAATCACCACTGCCAATGTGGATTTCCTTAAGCATTTCATAGTTATTTCCTTTCAGCTAGTTATTTATTGTTATTGAGAGTTTTCAGACCAGTGTCCCTGCACAGATCACCCCCCAAATAAAAATAGCATACCCACCTATCACATTCCGTGAACTTCATCTCATTAACATCTATTAAAAAAACAAAAAAAGGCCACCCTAAGGCAGCCTTTCTTTACTATCGCTTGTCCCGCTAAAGCTAGCAGTCTAAACAATAAGCACTAAATCAATCTTAGTGACCGTAAACCTGTAAGCTAGTGTTAGAAACAACTAGGTTATCAAGGTTAACAGAACCAATTGAAGTTCCACCAATTTCGATTGCGCCGATGTTTACGTCAGCTGCGAAAGTTGATAGACCAACATTTAATGCTGTTCCAGAAGCTGCACGTGCATTAGCAACAGAACCTACAGTTACAACAACACCAGCATAGTTGTCAGCGTCAGCAGCAGTAGTTGTTCCAGCAACATAACCGATACCGTGAACACTTACGTCCTTGATACCTACAGCTAAGAAATCAACATCCATATCTAAATCTTCGATAGAGAAACCAACTGTTGCAATCAAAGTATCAGTTGCTGTATCTACACGAATGTTAAGCTGAGATAGCAAACCATTCATGTTGATGTTTGATGCTAGAGTTGTGCTATCAGTAGCACCAGTTAAAGCAACAGTACCAACAGAGATATTGAAGTCAATTGGGTTACCAGTAATAGAGTGTACATCAATTACTGCATCGCCATCAGCTTCGATATCGATATCGATTAACAAGTCATCAAGAGTAGAACCACCCCAACCACCGATGTGAACAGCGCTCATTTCCAAGCTACCTTCATCAGTGTATGTTACTTTACCGATATCTACCTGAGTTTCTAGCTCGATAGTCAAACCTGCTTGACCAGTTAGCTCACCCATCATTGTGTCGTCAAGTGCTTTAAGCTCAGCTTGTGCACCAAAAGAAGCAGCAGAAATTGCAGATACTAATACTAATTTATTCAGGCCTTTCATTTTATTCTCCTTGAGAGATTTAGTTTTGTTATTGTTGTTTCTTTTCAAAAACTGGCTAACGTTTTAAGTTCTTTATGTTTGCTAACCCAGTGACTTCATATTACTGCCCGATTCATCACTTTTCCGTGAAAACTGTCACACTTTGTTACTCGCTGTAAATTTATATCACCCAAACCTAGTAACAGTTAACACTTTGAAAAACTATCCCCCTGATTATTTAAGCTCCATTTCAGCTGGAACAGAAGAATCCTTAGGGCGCACCATTACATTTAACTCAGACTCTGTCTCTACCGCTTCCCCAAACAAAACCTTCTCCCCTTCCATCTGATAAGGAGTCATTCTTATCAAAGCAACACCACGAGAATGCTCCAATTCAACAACTAAAATTTTTGCCTCTTCATCCCCTTCAGCCCCAGCTCCTGTATAGTAAATAGCAGATGCAGCAATCCCACCTTTTTGCGCTAGCTTTTTCAAACTCTCACGAAGAACATGTAACATCTGCTCTGACGACAAACTTTTATCCTTACCAAGAACTATCTTTTTAACAACACCGTCACGCCTGATAACCGCAGCATAAGGCACAAAATTCCCTTCAACTTGAAGCGCGCTATCTGCACGATCAAGCGACTTGGCCAACAACTGGTGAAGCTGCTCAATTGCAGTTTCTTTTGTTTGTACATCCATTAAGACCTCCTCAGCCAAGATATCATTAGACATTACAGCAACAATAAAAAAAAATAACGTAAATAACTTTTTCATAACAACAACCCCTGGCACCACACAATTACAACGACCTATAAACAGGCCCTACAAACATTAATTACAAAAAAACGACAAGCATCATATATCAAACTAGACTCTTAACCACCCACAACAATAAAACACTTAAAAAAAAAAGGCCACCCTAAGGCAGCCTTTCTTTACTATCGTTTTTCCCGCTAAAGCTAGCAGTCTAAACAATAAGCACTAAATCAATCTTAGTGACCGTAAACCTGTAAGCTAGTGTTAGAAACAACTAGGTTATCAAGGTTAACAGAACCAATTGAAGTTCCACCAATTTCGATTGCGCCGATGTTTACGTCAGCTGCGAAAGTTGATAGACCAACATTTAATGCTGTTCCAGAAGCTGCACGTGCATTAGCAACAGAACCTACAGTTACAACAACACCAGCATAGTTGTCAGCGTCAGCAGCAGTAGTTGTTCCAGCAACATAACCGATACCGTGAACACTTACGTCCTTGATACCTACAGCTAAGAAATCAACATCCATATCTAAATCTTCGATAGAGAAACCAACTGTTGCAATCAAAGTATCAGTTGCTGTATCTACACGAATGTTAAGCTGAGATAGCAAACCATTCATGTTGATGTTTGATGCTAGAGTTGTGCTATCAGTAGCACCAGTTAAAGCAACAGTACCAACAGAGATATTGAAGTCAATTGGGTTACCAGTAATAGAGTGTACATCAATTACTGCATCGCCATCAGCTTCGATATCGATATCGATTAACAAGTCATCAAGAGTAGAACCACCCCAACCACCGATGTGAACAGCGCTCATTTCCAAGCTACCTTCATCAGTGTATGTTACTTTACCGATATCTACCTGAGTTTCTAGCTCGATAGTCAAACCTGCTTGACCAGTTAGCTCACCCATCATTGTGTCGTCAAGTGCTTTAAGCTCAGCTTGTGCACCAAAAGAAGCAGCAGAAATTGCAGATACTAATACTAATTTATTCAGGCCTTTCATTTTATTCTCCTTGAGAGATTTAGTTTTGTTATTGTTGTTTCTTTTCAAAAACTGGCTAACGTTTTAAGTTCTTTATGTTTGCTAACCCAGTGACTTCATATTACTGCCCGATTCATCACTTTTCCGTGAAAACTGTCACACTTTGTTTCCCTCTGTAATTATTTTTCATTACATTTTACAATCTTGTAACATTTAACTATCTTAATAACCTTACCTATATAAACCAACAAACTCATAAAAGGGTGACAACATAGGCACTCCGCCTCACCAGTTCAGAGAATACCCCCTAATCCCATTGCACTACATCAAGACTACGATTTATGTTTGATAATTTTTTATTGGTTACTTTGAGCCTGTCATTCATTTAAAATATAAAATGTCATTCTCTTACTACTGTCGTACAAGATGTCTAATATTGAAATAATCCAGGTTTCCACGTTTATCCCCACAGCTAGTGCCATTTTAAAATTGGCTCCATTAGGTAATGCTGTATGTCTTTCCGGTGCCTGGGGGCAAGAAAATACAAGTCATCGCTACGATATAATTTCAGCGGCACCATCCATCCAGCTACGAGAGCAAGAAAAAAAGCTACATATAATAGAAGAAGCAAACGGCAAGACTCATATAAAGAACACTTCAAGTATTAGATGGCTCAAAGATTATTTCAGTGAAACAAACACTATTTGCTATAAAGACTCATCCACCAGCGCACATAATCTACCCATGGTTTTAGGTTTTATTGGCTATATAAACTATGATTACGGCAAACAACTGGAAACACTACCCTCATTAACAAATAACGACACAAATTTGCCAGACATATGTGGCGGCATATATCTCTGGAACCTCATTAACGACAAACAAACCCAAACATCCTATCTCGCCTTTGGATCCAACTGTTCCAATGAACTCAAAGATAAAATCATTGAAGTATTAAATCGTGAAAAGAAAACAGACACCACATTTAATTTAAACACGCAATTTGCACAAGATACGTCATACAGAAACTACCAAAAGAACTTTAACAAGGTCAGCAACTATATAAATGAAGGCGATTGCTACCAAATCAATTATGCACACCGCCATCAAGCTCAGTATCAAGGAAGCCCAGCTGAAGCCTATACCCGACTAAATGAACAGGTTAACACACCCTACTCTGCCTACCTTGAATTCAATGACCACCACATACTTAGTCTATCCCCTGAACGCTTTATAAAAATAAAAGGCGACAGCATTGAAACAAAGCCAATTAAAGGGACAATTCGCAGAGGCACAACAAAAGAAGAAGATGAAGACCTTCTTGCGCTCTTGAGCAACAGCACAAAAGATCACGCAGAAAACTTAATGATTGTTGACTTGCTCAGAAACGATCTCAATCGAACCTGTTTACCCGGTACAGTTAAGGTTCCGTCACTATTTGAAATTGAGACTTACCCAAACGTCCACCACTTGGTAAGTACCATTACGGGTAAGAAACCTCATAACACCTCTCCTTTTGAAGTACTTAAACAAGCATTCCCCGGTGGATCAATTACTGGAGCACCTAAAATAAGGGCAATGGAAATTATTGAAGAATTAGAAACTCACCGACGTGGCATCTACTGTGGGTCTATATTTTATGTGGATTTTAACGGGAACATGGATAGTAATATATGTATACGTACACTACTTTGTAAAAATGACACTATCTACTGCTGGGGCGGCGGTGGAATTGTTGCCGACTCTAATTGTGAAGATGAATATCAGGAATCCATCACCAAAGTTCAGAACTTAATGGATATACTTGAGAGATTTAGTGAGTTGAAGGAATAAATTACAAGCATGGTTTGAGCAGGCCACACGCAATTGCAACCTGCTCAAAAAGATATTTTAACTGTGAACTTCACTTGCCTTAATAAATTCCGCCTTCAACTCTTCATATTCATGAACAGCAGGAAACTGAGGGAATTCATCAATGACATTCTGAGGTGATTTAAATAATATACCTGCCTCAGCCTGTTTCAGCATAGTCGTATCATTATAAGAGTCGCCAGCGGCAACAACACGATAGTTTAACAACTGGAAAGCTCTTACTGATTGGCGCTTTGGGTCTCGCTGTCTTAACAGGTAATTAGTAATTCGTCCTTCTTTATTCACTTCTAACTTATGACAAAGTAAAGTTGGATGACCCAGTTTTGCCATTAATGGCATTGCGAACTCATAAAAGGTATCTGATAAAATTACAACTTGGTACTTAGTGCGTAACCAGTCTAAAAATTCTTTTGCCCCAGGAATAGGGTCTAACTCACCAATTACCTCTTGAATAGCGGGTAAGCCATAACCATGCTCATCCAGAATTCTAAGGCGCTGCTTCATTAACACATCATAATCTGGAATATCACGTGTTGTTGCCTTTAGTTCTTCAATTCCGGTTTTTTCTGCAAAAGCAATCCAAATCTCAGGGATTAAAACCCCTTCTAAATCAAGGCAAGCCAGTTCCACAATAGACTCCAGTTTTGTTTTATAAAAATAGCAGTTAATGACAGTTGTTAATATCGGCAATAACTTTAAAGGGGGTAATGATATAGGAATTATTAATAGTGGCAAGAGTGAGGTAGCTTTAGGTATAAATTTATTCTTTTTTATTCTTTTTTATTCAATTCACCTATCTGCTACGCTTCTAAACATTCATAATACGCGCAATCCTTACCGATTTTTTAGCAGAGAACTAAAATGACTACTTTTGACCATAGCTCTTTTGAAGAAAATATAGATGAAATTAATGCAGAGCTAAGCAATAAATCTCCGCGTGAAATTCTTAAATTTGCTCTAGCTAACTTTAAAAACATTGCCATTTCGTTTAGCGGCTCTGAAGATGTTGTTCTTATAGAGCTAGCTCATAAGTTAACGCCTTCCCTTCAAGTATTTTCTCTTGATACGGGACGACTTCACCCTGAAACTTACCGGTTTATTGATAGAGTTAGAAATCATTACGATATTGATATAGAAACCATGTCACCACAACCTGAAAAGCTTCAAGCGCTAACGAAGGCTAAAGGCCTGTTTAGTTTTTATGAAGACGGTCACTCTGAATGTTGCGGAATTAGAAAAATAGAACCTTTACGAAGGAAACTAGCCACTGTTGACGCCTGGATTACAGGACAAAGAAAAGACCAGAGCCCCGGTACACGCTCAAATGTTGCTGCAGTCGAAATTGATGAAGCTTTTTCTTCTGGTGAGAAGAAACTTATTAAGTTCAACCCTCTGGCCAATTGGACATCTGAAGATGTATGGAATTATATTAAAATGTCTGAAGTCCCTTACAATGAGCTGCACGAGAAAGGGTTTGTAAGTATTGGCTGTGAACCTTGCACTCGTCCAGTTTTACCAAACCAGCACGAACGCGAAGGTCGCTGGTGGTGGGAAGAAGCAACACATAAAGAATGCGGTTTACATGTAGGAAATATTCAGAAGTAACAGTCAAGAAAAAGATGTGTAGAAGCGGTCACTGACCACTTCTACAGCATTGTTAATACGTTGGTAAATCCATCCCTTCAAATAATGCTTCCAACTCACCTTTATTGCTATGACAAAGATAAGCTTTATCTACTATCTCTTTAGTTAGATGCGGAGCAAAACGATTTATAAACTCGTACATATAACCACGCAGGAAGGTTCCTTTTCTGAAACCAATTTTAGTGGTACTTGCCGTGAACAACTTACTGGCATCTAAGGCAACTAAATCACTATCAATTTGCTCATCGTAGGCCATTTTGGCAATTATCCCGACCCCTAAACCTAATCTAACATAAGTTTTTATTACATCCGCATCGGCGGCTGTAAACACCACATTAGGGTTTAAACCTTTGCTGCTAAAGGCATCATCTAACTTTGAACGCCCTGTAAAACCAAATACATAAGTTACTAAGGGGAACTTAACCAAATCTTCCAAACTTAATTCTGAAAGCTGTGCCAAGGGATGATTTTTAGGAACAATAATGCAACGATTCCACTTATAACAAGGCATCATTATCAGATCTGAAAAATGATCAAGCGCCTCCGTTGCGATTGCAAAATCAACCGTTCCGTCAGATGCCATTTCTGAAATCTGCATGGGTGTGCCTTGGTGCATATGCAGAGACACGTCAGGATATTCCTGAATAAAGCTACGAATCACATTAGGAAGTGCATAGCGAGCTTGGGTATGAGTTGTAGCTATAGCCAAATCGCCTTTTCGTTCATTACTAAACTCCTGTGCGATTTGTTTTATACCCTCTACTTTGCGCAGTATTTCCCCTGCAACTTTGATTATTGTCTCACCTGCGGGGGTCACTCTGGTTAGGTGCTTACCGCTACGGGCAAATACTTCTACACCTAACTCATCTTCTAACAACCTAATTTGTTTACTAATTCCAGGCTGGGAGGTATATAAACTCTGAGCGGTTGCTGACACATTTAAGTCATGATGTGCTACTTCCCAGATATAGCGTAGCTGTTGTAGTTTCATTCACCCTCCAAGTGCAACTGAATTAGTTATTCTTACCTAAACTAAAAGGAATAAAAATATAAATAAATATTCCTTTTCAGAATAGATCAATTCCTATAAATTGGCCAACTCTATTCGATTATTCCTTTATAAGGTAGTGTAGACCAATTTTATGGACACACTGTTTGTTATTGATACATTGTTATATATTTTAGCCGGCGCAGGTGTAGGCTTGGCCGTTGGCATCACAGGCGTAGGCGGTGGTTCTTTGATGACGCCCTTGCTTCTTCTTTTTGGCTTCCCTACCAATATAGCTATCGGTACAGATCTTATATATGCAGCGATAACCAAAGGAGGCGGTGTACTATCTCATCAACGCCAATCAACCATTCAGTGGGATTTAGTTTTTCGCCTTGCCAGGGGTAGTATTCCTGCGTCCATTATTACCGTCATCATCCTAAACTTGTATTTCGATAACCCTGAAAGTTACCAACATGTACTCGTTACAACGTTGGGGGTTATGTTAATGCTGACCTCGGTCGTTTTGTTATTTAAAAATCGCCTGCAAGCTTTAAGTAAAGCTTCACTAAAGGGCGATTCATTTCTAATTAAGCACCGAAACTCATTAACTACATTAATGGGGGTTCTACTGGGCGTCTGCGTTACACTTTCATCTGTGGGTGCAGGTGCATTTGGTGCAGCTATTCTACTTGTTTTATACCCTAACTTAAGCCCAATCAAGGTTATAGGTACCGATATTGCCCACGCCGTTCCACTCACCCTTATAGCAGGGCTTGGGCACTTATCACTGGGTAATGTTAACTTTATTCTACTAATTAGCCTGTTAATAGGCTCTCTTCCTGCCATCCATATTGGGACAATGCTAGGTAAACGAGTGCCTGACAAAATACTTCAACCTACTCTTGCCAGCATTTTGTTAATAATTGGTGTAAAATACGCTTTTTTCTAAAAGATTAATCTCCATGTTCATCAAGTGGAGAGATTTATACACTCATTTCTTCGGATATATGGATATACGAAACGGCGATGCTTTTAAAGACTAAATTCTTGGCTCCGGCTTATAACCCTAAAAGTGTTGGTAGGAGTCGACTTCTTACACGACTTAATAATCGCCATGCTCGTAAGTTAATAACCGTTGTAGCACCAGCTGGCTACGGTAAAACCACCCTTGTTACGCAATGGATTCACACTCAAGAGTGCACGTATTGCTGGCTAGCATTAGATGAGGCTGACAATGATACGCGTCGATTTTGGCAGTATGTTATAGGCTCTTTTAGCAATACACTTGAGTCATTAGGGCTCGAGCCTCAGCAATTACTTGCTCAGAAAGAATTACCTATTGAGGCTGCTGTAACCGCATTAGTTAATGAACTTAGCGTTATTACTAACGAAACACCCGCTTACCTGATACTAGATGACTACCACCTTATAAATAACGCTGAAATACATCAAACAATTTCATTTCTGATTGATTACCTTCCACCATCAGTTCAGGTTATTATTACAAGCAGGGTTGAACCTCCTTTGCCTATTGCACGCTGGCGGGTAAAAAATATAATCGATGAAATTCATGCTCACGACCTCTCGTTTTCATTAGAAGAAAGTCGATCATTCTTTAATGAATACATGAACTTAAACTTATCAGACGAAGATATTGCTTTAGCCAGGGAAAAAACCGAAGGCTGGGTAGCAGCCATGCAACTGGCTGTAATATCTACTCAAGGCAACCCATCAGCAGCCTCTAACCTTGAATTTTTTAAAAGCTATTCAGGTGAAGATAGACTGATAAGTGATTATGTATTAAGTGAAATACTGGATGCACAATCAGATGATGTTAAAGATTTTCTGCTCTCAACATCCTGCCTTATCAGACTAAATGCAGGGCTTTGTAATGCCTTGAGAGATAGTAATAACAGCCAACTATATCTCGAAAAATTAAATCAGATTAATTTATTTATCATTCCATTAGATACTCATAATGACTGGTTTCGGTACCATGACCTGTTTCGTGAATCCTTACTTCAAAGACTTAAACATAACAATCCTGAAAAATTAAAAGCTCTCCAAAAACGTGCAATTAACTGGCTATTGGATCAAGGTCAAATGCATGAAGCTATTTACCAGCTCATTCAGCTTGAAGACTGGCAATGGCTAAGTAAGGTATTAGAAGAGCATGGGAATACACTCATACATGAAGGCCACCACCTGCCCGTTCTTGAGTGGTTGTCACACCTTTCTGAAGAAACACTTGATGAGCACCCAAGACTTCTTATGCTTAAAGTATGGGCACTTTTCTTTGGAAACAAAATTGACATTATATCCCCTCTACTCAATCGCCTTGAAGATATTCTTGATAAACGTGTCTGTGATTCTCACCCCGAAGCTCAGGATGCTTTAGCTCTACATAGTGAGATCTCATTAATCCGTTCACATCTTGCCCGTACCCAAAGCGACCTTAGTACGGCCAGCCACTTAACACAGCAAGTGTTAGATGATCTTAATAACTCTGATATGCCATTAAAGTCTGTCACCTATTATGGGCTTGGGATGGATTGTTTTGCCAAAGGTGATTTAACGTCGGCCCGTTCAGCGCTTGAGGCCTCCATTGAACATGGTAAAAGTGAGAAGAAGTATTCCACCGTTCTATCAAGTACTGGACTATTAGGCTGGATTCTTTACCATCAGGGAGAGTTAGATCTTGCTAGAGAAACCTGCACTAACAACCAACTTTGGATAGACAGCTATCATGATCCATCTCAACCAAAACTAGTATCTTGTTGGCAAAACTGCGCTCTAGCTCAAATATATAGAGAAAAAAATCAACTTACAGTGGCTGAGTCATACGTAAACCCCCTGTTAAAGCACCTAGAAGCTGGAACTGAGCCAGGTCAACATATTCTCATTCAATACACCCGGGCACACCTGGCTTTTTCCGTGGGTAATTTTAGTGATGCTATTACCTGGCTAGACGACGCACTTAATGTGCTGGATCACAAAAAAGATGCACTAACCTTCGAACCACCATCGCTTGAAGCACTAAGAGCACGCTGTTATCTCGCACTTAGTGAGCCAGAAAAAGCAAGCCATTGGGCAAAAAATGCCCGTCGCGCTAACAAAGGTATATCTACTATAAACAACGAGCAAATTGCTACAACCATTGCTCGCAGTCTTATCGCCAACGGCCATTATCAAGAGGCTATTAATAACCTGGCATCGGTATTCGATGACGCTAAAGAAGGTGCCCATATTAAGCATCTCATTGAGCTCTGGACAGTTAAAGCCCTAGCTTACGCAAAACTCAATGATGTCGAAAATGCACGAAGCTCAATAAATGAAGCCTTAATTCTAGCTACTAAAGATAAGTTCATCAGAATCTTCTGCGAAGAAGCACCAGAGGTTAGAGATTTAATCTTACTTGCAGATAGTAATGCGATACCTGACAGTTACAAAACTGAACTGCACCTTGCATTAGATATAAATGCACAAACTATCGCCACACAACCCCTTTCTGCAAAAAGAGAACCGGCAACACAAACACAGGTAAACGAAAACCCCTTACAAGAACCACTAAGCCAACGTGAGCAGGAAGTATTAAAACTTATTAATGCAGGCTTAGCGAATAAAGTTATCGCCAACCAACTCTTTCTTGCACCCGCAACAATAAAAGCTCATATAAGAAATATTTATGGGAAAATTGGTGCAAAAAGTCGTACAGAAGCGCTGGCAAAAGCTAGAGAGTTTGGTTTACTTTAAATTTACGCCCTTTGGACGATTACTCTACGCCCCCCTACGCCCTATTATAGAACCATGATTTATTGAGTTGAACAAAACACGAATTCAGGCCTTGTGTTTTCCTTATCAACTAGACTTTATCAGGCATATAAACGGTAACAGTTAACAACTGATACCGTTTTTTTTTGCCTGGAATTTGGAATGCTTATTCATACCTCCGTTTAAACGGAGGGAGCGAATCAAGTATCATCTTTCCATATCGACGTGTAGTTAAACGGCTATCAAATAAAGCCACCTGACCGTAATCTGTTTCTGTTCTTAATAATCGACCACAGGCTTGTATCAACTTAGTCGACGCATCGGGGACGGTGATTTCCATAAATGGATTACCCCCTCTAGATTCTATCCACTCACTCAATCCCGCTTCAATAGGGTCATTTGGAACGGCAAATGGGATTTTAGCAATGAGTACATTTGTTAAATAGTCTCCAGGTAAATCTATACCCTCTGAGAACGAGGCAAGACCAAATATTGTGCTCTGTTCTCCCTCATCAATTTTTCTTTTATGCTCTCTAATTACTTCTTGCTTACTCATTTCATCTTGAGTAATTATTTTGTTTCTGAACGCTACAGATAGACCATCCAAGACATCATTCATCTGCTTACGAGAACTAAATAATACCAGCGAGCCTTTTTGTCCCTCAACGAAGTTAGGTAATATCTCGATCAACTCTTCCGTATGAGCTGTACTATTACCAGGGTCTGAGTTCATTTTAGGTAATCTTAACTCTGCCACCTCATTATATTTAAACGGGCTATTAACTTGTAAACAGGCACTTTCTTCTGGTAAACCCGATTTATTGATTAAACGATTAAAATTGCCTAACGATGTTAAGGTTGCGGATGTAAGTAATGCGCCATAGCATTGACTCCATAATCTAGAATACAAAAGACTATCAGCCATCAATGGACTGCCAAACAACTCAATATCTTCATGATTATCAAAAAGTTTTTTAACCAACCAGCGTGCGGAAGGGGGCTGACCTTTGACATCATCACTTGAAAAAAACAGCCAGAGTTCCTGGTAACTCTGAGCTCTATTTAATATAGACCCCATAATAGGAAACCAGCGTTCCCCATCTTCCTTATCTAAACTTGCATCAGATTTTTCATCGATTGAACGAATGATATCGTTGTTTATTTCATCAACCAGTCTGCAAAGTGAAATAAAGAGTTTTTTTAACTCTGTACAATTTTGTTTCAGCTCTTCAGGTATTATTCCCTCTGTAAAGCGATACACAACTTGCGTATCTCTGCCTTGTGGAGAAAATCGTTCATTACCTGACTCCCAATCCAATGACTGCTCAAACAGGGCGTACAGTGTATCTATTTGAGCATGAATGGGCTTTGTAATATCGGTAATTTCTTCAACTGCGTTCTTAATGCGTGAAGAAGGCTTAATATAAGGAAGCAGCTCTGCTAGTACTTTTGTAAGTTGCTTCAACCAGGTCTGACAGCCTTTTAACGGGCTATGTACAGCAAAATGCCCTAATGCTTTATCTGCTAAATGGTGAGCTTCATCAAAGACATAAATTGTTTCGTCTTGAGCAGGTAAAACAACGCCGCCTCCCAATGAAAGATCAGCAAGAACTAAGTCATGATTAGCTACCACTACATCGGCATCTTCCAGTAGTTTTCTTGACTCATAATAACTACAGCTATGAAAATAACTGCAACGTCGATTAGAGCACTGCTGATTATCTGTTGTAATTAAACTCCAGGTTTTATGCTCAATGTTGTCTGGCCACTTATCCCTGTCTCCATCCCATTGCTGATTCGCATAGGCTGAAAGCATTGTTTGAAAAAGAGGCTTATCATCAGGAGAACCTAAACCGTTCTCTATCATAAACAGAGGTAAACTATCTTGTGAGTTCTCACCCTCAGCTAACTGAGCATCCAACTTACTTAAGCACAAGTACCGCCCTCGACCTTTAGCAAGGGCAAATTTAAATTTAAGTCCACTATTTTTAACGATGTCTGGCAGGTCTTTAGCCACTATTTGCTCTTGTAAAGCCGTGGTTGCCGTTGAAATAACTAACTTCTTTTGATGATGCAACGCCAAAGGAATAGCAGAGATACAATAAGCCAGGGTTTTACCTGTTCCAGTACCCGCCTCTACTACACAAACTTTATGTTTTGATTTTCTAGTTCCATTCGAATCAGACTCAATCTCACCTAAATACCGTGCAAATTCAGCAATCATCTGACGCTGCCCATACCGAGAGTTGTAATCTTTCTTAGATAAAAATTTTGAATAGGCAGATTGTATGTCTGTTTTTAACTGATCAGTAAGCATGGGTCTTCATCATATAAATATAAACAAGTGACAAGAATAAGTATTAGGAACTACCTTGGTGAATTCCAGTCTCTTAGTACTCCTACTTTGAAAGCCTGCCCATCTAGCGAAAGAACAACGCCCTCCTCTGTGATTTGCACCACGGTTAAACCTGAAAAAGCCTGGCCTTCTCTTAAATAAATATTATTTATCATAACTCTTCGAGAATCAGGGGTGTCTGTAAAAATATGGCTATTAAATGCCATATCAGGTATTCGTCTTTGGAAGGATTGAGGGAGATCTGAAGCATGCCTCACTGCGGAAACATCAGGCTCTTCAATCGTTACTTCTTCTATCACTTCATCATAAGCAGGCCCGCTATAAGGCCGTGCCCCACTTTTTGGTGTTATTAGCATGGGCTCTTCATTTACTGAATCGCTCTGAAGTTGAGTTGGAGTCTCAATAGATGCGACAGATGGCGAGATAAGCTCAGGTTGAATGACCTGATGTTCTATATTGCTTGCTTTAGACACCAAAATCTTAGGGGGTGTTCTGTCTGGTAACTTATATTCAGGAGAAGCAGATTTTTCAATAGCTTGTATTACTGGGTCAGCACGCAAGTTGTGTTTGTGATGAACAATAAGAGGTTCTCTTTTTGGTTTAGAAGTAACAGAAACGGAGCGCTCTTCCATAAAATTTTCAGATGACACATCACTTTGATTAGTACTTTTATCAGTACTCTGATTACCACTCAGAAGCCAGTATGCAATGACAAACATATTAAGCAAAAGCAATACGACAATAACCCATGGCCAAACAGACGATTTAGCCCCAGAAGAATGAATTAATGTAGAGTTACCCCCCAAACTAGGCACTTGGCCTTGATGTCTTTCTTCTTCTGATTTTTTGAGCGCATCTAATATGTAGGACATTTACAATTCTCGGTAACGACTTAAATTTTCATCAAACCCAGTAAGTCATATAGGCTCGGTGGCTGTATCTAACTATGACTTAGGTGGCTCTAAACTTGGCTCAGCTAGCAACACTGGGACATTAGGATTAATGAAATTATTAAGATGAATTAGTGTAAGTGCTCCTGCAATGCCGTCAGGCTTTAAACCAACTTCTTGTTGAAACCAGCGAACATTGTCTTTGGTAGAAATATTATCACCTCGCTCAATACGCCCAGAATTTCCTGAAGTATTCGCTTGAGACACCTTCACCTTATAAAGGTTACTATTAAGCCACTTATCAGGGTCACTTTCTATGCCAGGCTTAATTACTAGTGATTCATATGGAGGTAACTGCCAGATCACAGAATAATCACCATACCATTGCTGATCAATAGCCTCTAATGAGGTCCAGATAGTTTTCTGGCCTAATGAGATTTTCGCATAATCACCTTCAAGAGCTAACAAACCGACGAAAAAATCCTGGCCTTTATTATTGGATAATTTAAGCACTACAGGTCTGTTTATTTTAACCAAACCCCGCCAGTTTCCTTGTTTGTGCAAACAACGAAGTCCTTCTAACTCAACGAATTCACAAACAAATTTATGCCTCTCTCGCGTGTAAGTAACCCCCCATGCACGTAGAACTGAGGTATAAGCTAATAACTTACTATTAAATGGAGGTGGCGTGTATTCGAGGGATGATACGTATTTTCGACCATAGCGCAGTACTGGATCTACAGCCTCAGAACTTACACTATGATGTTTGATATCTTCAATTTGAACTGCTTTATCTGCGGGAACACTTGCAGCAGACTCATCAGGGTACTGAGCTACTGAATTTTTTTCAAACGTTGTTTTCTTAGTTAATCCCAAACTTGATAATAACACTATCAACAAGACACCAAACCCAAGACCTGCACCAATCCCGACAAAAACCCACTTTGGCAGAGTTAAAAAAAACTTTTTTTTGTCTTCACCTTTAATCTCTTTAAATGCGCCCTTAATATTTACAGCATTAACCTCTGAGTCGCTTTGGGAGTACGCACCAAGAAGTGCTCTATCGCATATTAAATTGATAAGCCTAGGTATACCTCCACTCTTCTTATACACCATATTAATAGCACTAGGCTTAAAGAGCACTTGCTTTTGACCTGCCACTCCTAAGCGGTAACGTATATAAGCCCTGACCTCATCTTTATTCAAAGCCTTTAAATGGTAACGAGCAGTTATTCTCTGAGCTAGTTGACGCAACTCTTGTTTAGCCAGAATATCTTGCAGCTCAGGTTGCCCTAATAAAATAATTTGGAGAAGTTTTTTCTCTGAAGTTTCAAGGTTTGTGAGTAGCCGAAGCTGCTCAAGTACATCAACTCTTAAATTTTGAGCTTCATCAATAACTAAAACTGTATGATGCCCTTCAGAATGCGCTTGCAACAGGTAGTTGCTAATAAGGTCATTATAAATTTTGATTGATGAGTTAAGAGGGTACTCTATTCCAAACTCATCACAAATATTGGCAAGTAGTTCCCTAGCTGACAATTTAGGATTAACAATAAAGGCAACATCAGTGTTTTCAGGTACTTGCTGTAAAAAACAACGACAAATGGTTGTTTTACCTGTACCTACCTCACCAGTAAGTACAACAAAACCGCCCTGCCCTGAAACACCATATAATAAATGAGCCAGCGCTTCTTTATGTCGCTCGCTCATGTAGAGGTATCGGGGGTCTGGTGCAATTGAAAAGGGTAATTCTTTCAGACCAAAATAATCGCGGTACATAGACTCTCTAAGATGCTATAGGGCTAAAATATGTAGACGGTACAACATTGCATTAACCATAATATTAGTACAGGCCGTAATGTTAGTATAAGCCATAATAGCGGTCTAGAGAGTTAAAGAAAACTCTCTTTTAATATGTTTAGTCTTATTATGCTTCAACACGAGTATCTAAGCGCCGCTTCCCTAAGCAATAACTCTAAGTTCAGCGGTTGACCGGCTATTTTTTATCTTCAATCGGTCGATACATTTTTCAAGCGTTTGACTGATCTTGGCATGAGTTCTAATCATTGCTATTTTCGGCCAGGTCGCTCTCTCCCCTTCTAATATCAATTCTTTTACAAATTCAGTTGAAGGGTTACTCAATATGCTCATGTAATGACGTAAGCTATAGCGGGGCGCAACAGTAACATCACCATAATAATTTTGCGCCATAATTGAATACATATGACCTGAAGCCTGCCTAAATAACTCTATATCAACATTATTACGAAGGTAGTCAAATGCAGCTTTACCATGAAATTGCATTTCAGATTTTAAAATTCTAACCGGAAGCGATAGCGCACCTTTTTGTTTTATCTTTTCATTCATTGCCAGAAATGGAACGATATGTGGATTAGTCTGGCTAACAATGGAGTAATTTACATCATATAAATGCATCAAACGTTCAATAGGAAGGTCACTGACCACTGATCCATCCACCCAACGAAGCTTTGGCATATAAGGTACAATATCACCCTTTGCATTTTTCTTCTTTAGCTCTACAGGAGGAAATATCCCTGGAACAGCGCATGACGCCAAACTGGCACTCCAAACGGACAAATATGGCGAGGTGTAACCACTCAACAAGCGCTCTTTCTGATGCTGGTGAACGGGGGAAACCGTTATATTAATACTTCGCCCTGTTCTTTCGTACGCTTCCTGAAATGAGTACTCACCAATATTTTTTCGCAAGCAATTCTCTAACTGCTGCTGATCCATTAAGCCGTCTCCTTTGAGACCACTCATTATTCCATTCCATTTCCAGGCTTTAAGGTTATGGCGATTTGGGTCAAGCATTTCTGGCAGCTCTGCATCAGTATGCGTTCCCAGCATTGCAGCAATAATTGACCCAACGCTCGAGCCGGCTATAACTTGAGGTAAAACATCTCGTTCCCAAAGTGCTTTAATAACCCCTATATGAAACATCCCTAATGAAGCCCCACCACTCAGTAACAGAGACGGACGCCCATAACTAAGCAAAGTATCTTTAAAAAAGTCGAGTTTTTTCTTAGGAGGCAATTCTTTTATATTGTTATCGCAGATATAGTTTAGAGACTCGCAAACCTGAGAAATATACTCTTCAATCAGGTGCTTTGTTCCTATATTACTTCGATTGTAAAGCTGATAATTCCCCATATTCCCTAAGTCATGATGCAAGCCTTCTCGCAAAGAGCGAATCATCATGCCATGATCTTTTTTCTGACTCCATTCTCTTAAATGAGTAAGACGGTCATAGATTAAGTCGTAATTGTACAAGTCAGAAACAAAGGCTTCTTTCCACTCAACATTACGATCAAGATAGTCTAGCTCTAGACCTGCATCTCTCCAGGAGTCATAGTTCTGGGCGCCTTCCATTAGCTTTTTATATTTTTTTCTTTTATTAATCATAGGCTCATTTATTAACTATAGGGACTACATATCAGGTTCACAAAAAAAAGTTCACTGACATTCACTATAGGCAGAATTAAAGTATTTTGCTGTTAACAAATGTAACTGGAAGGGGATAAGCTTAAAATTGCATTTGTAGGTCGGGGTTTGCCTGAAGCACCTACTTTTAATACCGACCTACAATGTAGTACTGAATAGTTACAAGACTTATAGTTTAGAAATCATCAAAATCATCAAAATCATCACCGGCGAAGGGATCATCCACTTCACCATCGTTGATTAAGAAATTTCTATGTTGAATGTAGGCGTTTCTGATAAAGGTGTATTTATCTCCCATGATGAGATTTTCTGAAGCGAGTAAATCAGCCCTTACATCCACTAACCATATCGCTTTCTTAGCGACAAAAAGGTTAAATGAGTCTGACATATAGTATTGTGGGTCAAGAAAGATATCGACAACCATTCCACTTCCGTCACGCACAGTAGAAGGGCCTAAAAAGGGTAACACGAGATAAGGACCTGAATCGAGCCCCCAAACAGCTAAGGTTTGTCCGAAATCTTCTTTTTTCTTTTCTAAGCCAAAGCTCGTAGACACATCGAAAAAGCCAACAAGGCCAAATGTTGTATTGAATATTACACGGGTTGTAAGCTCAAT
>ENA-OSET01000898-OSET01000898.1-sediment-metagenome-genome-assembly--contig:-NODE-898-length-32347-cov-3.915618_pt1 | contig 32347 bp, 27 predicted proteins | sample MGYA00237882_ERZ534229 | MGnify/ENA primary metagenome ERZ534229 (study PRJEB26408, sample SAMN06266212) | sediment metagenome | isolation source: Hudson Canyon methane seep mesocosm | place: USA:Hudson... | reverse complement strand
TCTGCGACGACGTACCCGCCGTGTGAACCCCGTCCTCACGGCCCGACGGCTTCAGGTTGCTGAGTGACTCCATGGTTGTCTCCCGGAGACCCTCGTCGCGGGTGATGGTCGTCGTCTCACCGGTCGCCTTGCCGTCCTTTACAAGGAACTTGTCAACACCCGAGCCCATAACGATTTTGCCACCAGCCTCTTCAAAGCAGGCGCCAAGCGCATTGGAAATCGCCCCCATACCGCCGCGGGCAAATCCCCAGGCGCCAATGGCCCCATCCACATCCCCCATGTAGTGGTGCAGTAAAACGTAGGCCGTGCCGGGAGAGTAGACGCCAAGCCCGGTGCCAATAATGCCAGCCCCAGCAATATGCGCCTTGATCAGATCGCTTTCAAAATGCTCATCCAGGAAATCGCCGATCGACATTGACCAGAACCGCAGTGTCTCGCCCAGCTCCTTGGCGCCCAGACCATGCGCCTGTTTCACCAGGAACAGCAGCTCACTGATATCGCGCGGCTTGATCGATGTGGGGTCTGGCGCATTGCGCAGCAGGAAGGGCCGGATAAAACGGCATTGGCGGATCACGGTCTGGCTAAAGCGCTCGTAGGCGTCAACATCATGCGCAGAATGCCGTGCCATTTCACGGCGCAGCGCATCATGGTCGGACATATAGGCAAAATAATCGCCATCGCGGGTAAAGCTGGCACCCCCCTCATAGGGAATGACCTGCAACCCGTATTTTGGCAGTTCCAGATCACGCACGATTTCGCGGCGCAGCAAGGAACAGACATACGAACAATTGGAATAGGTCCAGCCGTCATGCAGCGAGCGGCTGACAGCCGCGCCACCGATCCAGTCGTTCTTTTCCACCACCAGCACCTTCAGCCCAGCCTTGGCAAGGTAGCAGGCAGTGGTCAGCCCATTATGCCCGGCGCCCGCCACAATGGCGTCATATCTGTCGTGCTGGCCCATAGAATTCCTCCGTCGTTGGAGAGACCCTAAGTGAAGCGGATTTCCACGTAAAGTTTTTTTGAGCGCTCAAACAAAATTAACAAGCTGACAGCCGCTTAAATTTGTGAAAAAAGGGTCAGATACTCTGGAATGGAAGATAGATGAGCACTGCAGCTGAGAGCGGCCCAAAACCCCGCAAGGAAAGAAAAGGCAACGCGGACATGCGTCGCCGACAGATTTTGGATGCTACCTTTCGTTCGATTGTTGCCAATGGTCTGGCCAAGACTACGCTGGCAACGGTGGCAACCGAGGCGGGCCTGTCGCAGGGTGTCGCCGTGTTCTACTTCAAATCAAAAGGCGGGCTGCTGGCAGAGGCGTTGCGGGACCAGTACCAAAAGTACGAAGATCGCTGGCAGGCCAAGCTTGCCAAATCCTCGCAGGATCCAGCCACACGTCTGCGGGCCATTATCGAGGCCGATTTCTCGCCGGATATTTGCAACTCGGAAACTCTGTCCGTTTGGTTTGCCTTTTGGGGAGAGCAAAAATTCACCCCGCAGTATGCCGAAGTCACCGAAGAGTTCATCGCGCGAAGAACCAATGCTATCGGCGAAATATGCGGCGAACTGATCCCGCATGACCAGGCGCACGCCGTTCAGGTGGCAGAATGGATCGATTCCTTTACGGATGGCTGCTGGCAAAAACTACACCTGTTCCCCCGCGAGTACGCCCGGGAACAGGCACTGGAGATGACCTTTGGTCTATTGCGGACGTTGTTTCCGGACAAATCCGATTCTTTTGGCCACCTCACTCCTAATGGAGAGAAGTAAGACCGGTGCGGAGCCATCATACCGGTCTGTTTGGGTCAGGCTACTCGGCGGCCTGAATGGGCGCTTCAAGATCGGCGTCCTGTTGCGCCAACCAAATCTGGAAGTCGCGGATTGTGCCTTCGTAATCATCGCCGGCCAGCGGCCCGGGCTGAGCATGTTGTGAATTCAGAGCAATCTGCATGCGCTCCAGTTTTTCGCGGTCCTCTGTATTGACCTCTTCCCACAGCTTGATGCGGGACTGGATGGTGTCTTCGTCGAGATCGTCACCGTAGACGGACATCGTCCATTTCACCCGGATCAGATCAGCAGCGATTGGAAAGATCGACAGAGAAACCAAAAGGCTGGCGGACTGACTGGCCACCTGTGTCGGAAACCGTGCAAACAGAGTTGACCGTTGCTTTTCCTCTGCAGTCAAACCCGGCGCCCCAATGCCGCGGGGTTCAATGCCGTTCGGATAATTCGCGCTATAGGACGTAAAACCCCGGCCCGAAACCGACTTTTTGGCCAATCCGGTGGGGGTATACCCATGCAGAGTTTGCGGATGAACAACCGATAGATGGTAGCCTTCCATGAAATTCTCGATAAGGCATTTCCAGTTTGTATGCCAATTTTCCTCGGCACTGTGAACGACGCGAAACGTGTCAGTCTCATACGGGGCAAGCAGATCGTCCAATGGCTGTGACTCAGTTCCCAGAGGCACGGCATCGCCGTTCAAACTGCAATAGATAAAGCCGTTCCAGATCTGGACATTATGCCCGTGCAGGCGGCAGGACTTGGCATCAAAGCCTGCATTGTCCATCCGTGCGGCCCGTAACAATGCACCATCGCGTCCGTACATCCAGGCATGATAAGAGCACACAAACCGCTTAACGTTGCCGCGCCCTTCGGCCAGTGGCATGCCGCGATGGCGGCAAACGTTTGCCAGCACACGGATTTCCCCATCATCGCCACGCACCACAATCAGCGGTTCATCCAAAAGCTGGACGGTGAAAAAATCGCCTGGATTGGAAATCTCATCCTGTCTGCCAAGGCAATGCCAGCCATTGCGCAGGACGGTGTTTTTTTCCCAGGCGAATTGCTCGGGTGACGTGTAGAAGGCCCCCGGCATTCCCATTGGCCGGTCCGCAGGCAAAGCGGCCAGTTCCTGCAATTTCTTCCGCAATTCAGTCATGAAATCCACCCTTCTGTCAGGCAATAGCTCTCTGTGGCGCGCCCGTTACCCGGGTGCGCAGTGCAACTTGAAGAACAACTGAGCAGCCTTTGCCCTATCGTTCATGAATGTGGTTGTTTTGCTCCGTGGGCCAATTGCCCGACTGGTGCCAGTCCCCGGATTATGGCCGAATCATGTGACCATATTCTCGTCAATCCGCGCCATCAAATACTGGGAAAAGTCGTAATTGGGACGTTCCAGATGCGACAAATGTCCGGGTTTGGCCAGCGTCGATGACAAGCCGTTAAATACCTTTTCCGTGCAGCCACGATCTTCGACGTTTACGTCATCCAGCAGGGCTTTTAGCTCGGCAAAATTCTGCGGCGCATCCGCGTCATCCTTGTAGTCATCCGACATGCCGCCGCCAAATCGAATATGCACCTGCCCCGGACCTTTGGGATGCAGGCTGAGGTACCAGAAATAGCCGGGCGTCAAAGTGATCAGCAACGACGGATAAAGGGCAAGCAGGAATGTGGTCCTGCGTTCTTCACCCTTTAGGCGCGTATTGCTGTCATGCGCCATGGCGATACGCAGCGATTCATCCTTGAGAATGGTGTGATAGTTAAAGGCAGGCAGACCGGGTGGGCAGACCATATCATCCAGTTTGGAAAGACCGCCAATGGTGCCCGCATGGCAGACCGGCAGATGGTAGCTTTCCATGAAGTTTTCGGCCAGAATTTTCCAGTTGGTATCCCAGACATGCTCTTCATAGAAGGCTTCGGTATAATTGGTCATGTCGTAGCCCGCGATCATGTCGTTAACCTGGGCGAGCTGTTCGGCAACAGCCGGGGCCTCTTGATTCAAGGTGATAAACACCCAGCCCAGCCACTCTTCGCAGCGTATTTTGGGCAGTTTGTACTGATCCTTGCAGAACCCTTCGTTCAACTTCATCGCCGGCGCACCGCGCAAAGAGCCGTCCAGATTATATGTCCAGGCGTGATAGGGGCATACAATCGAGCGGGCATTGCCACGTCCATGTAGCAATGTTGACATCCGATGCAGGCAAACATTGGACAGACCGCGTAAAACACCATCGCGATCTCGCATCACCAGGACCGGTTGGCCAGCCAGTTCGCAGGTGGTGTAATCCCCCGGATTGGCCAGACCATCCGCCCGGCCGACACAATACCAATCCTTGGCAAAGACCGCCTCAAGCTCCTGATCATGAAACTCCTGCGTGGTATAAACCTCGGGTGGCATGGCGCGGGCCTGTTCAAAGGGCAACGCTGTATTCTGACGTAACGCCTCTACGGGATCGATGTGATCTTTGGCCATACCTTGGGTCTCCTCTTGCGCTGCACAGTGCATCTGCTTGGTCAGTCTATCGACAACAAATATGTAAAATAGAGGCGCAGACCGATCTATATGTCGGGCTACGTTCCAAATTCTACAGTTTAGGAACTCGCTGGGTTGGGAAATTAGAATTTCGCTTACTATTGATTTGGTTGCGCCTAAGCCGCTGATGGGTCATCGGCCCGTGAAAAAGACAGCTTTGCCCATAGGCAAAACCTATAACTCAAATTCTTGATATCTATTTGTGCAATGGTTGGGCCTGTGCGAGCGTCGGCACAGAATGACCAGGAGCCGGGGCCGGCCGACTGGAAAACCATAAGAAAAGTCTTAAACCAACAAGGGAGATCATCATGACTACGGGTAGATCGCTTATCAAATTCGCGCTGGCAGCCGGGCTTGCCGTCGCCACCAGCCTGGGCAACGCAACAGACTCTATGGCCGATGAAATGGCCACGATCAAAGACGCCGGTGTGATGCGCATCGCCATGAGTGGCGCCTATCCTCCGTTCAATTTTGTGAACGACTCGAACCAGGTTGTTGGATTTGACCCGGCTATTGGGGCTGAAATCGGAAAACGCATGGGCATTGAGGTGGAAATCGTCACCACCGCCTGGGACGGTATCATTGGCGGGTTGCTGGCCAACAAATACGACGCCATCGTCGGCTCCATGTCGATCACCTCCGAGCGTCAGGAAGTGGTTGATTTTGTCGGACCTTACTACACCACCAAACGCGCTATTTTTGCCAAACCCGGCGGCATCACTTCAGCAGCAGAACTGGCCGGGGCCAAGGTGGGACTAACGCTTGGAGAAACCCACGAGGCATGGGCCCGCGAACAAGGCTATGAAGTGCACACATATAAAGGGCTGCCAGAGCTGTTGCTTGAACTGGAAAATGGCCGGGTGGATGTGATTGTAAACGATTCAATCGCGGCAATTCTCGCCATGAAGGAAACTGGCCAGCAATATGTGATGATCACCGACCTTGAGACCGAAGAGTTCGGCGCCGGTATTGCGATCCGCAAGGGCAACCCCGAGCTGGCCGCTGCAATGCAAGCTGCACTGGATGCGATGATGGCCGATGGCACTTATCTTGAGATTGCCAACACCTGGGTTGGCGGCGATATCCGCTAACAAAAGACAATAATCGCCCCGCCTGACCATTCGGGCGGGGCCACCAATGCGCGGGTTGTTCCACTCAAAAGTGCGGGACTGAGACCTCCAAGTGACTGTTCAGGGGAAAGACCACAGTGGACTATGAGCTGATGCAACGGGTCTTTCCGTTCTTTCTGGAGGCGGCCTGGACTACAATTTTGCTGTCGGTCCTGACGGCGATCCTGGGTGTAAGCTGCGGGATCCTTGGGACTGCGGCGCGGCTGTCACGATTTTTGGTATTTCGCTTTCTGGGCGCGGCCTATGTCAGCCTGTTTCGTGGCACCCCTGCGCTTATTCAGTTGTTCATCCTGTATTTTGGCGGACCACAGATCGGCATTCAGCTGGATGCATTTGAGGCCGGGGTGATTGGCCTGGGCGTGAATGTCGGCGCCTATATGACCGAGACCATGCGCGGTGCCATTATTGCCGTCGATAAAGGCCAGGCCGAGGCGGCGCGGACATTGGGGATGAGCCGCTGGCAGGCCATGCGCAAGGTGATCCTGCCGCAGGCGATGCGTCTGATGATCCGCCCCCTTGGGGTGAACATCAATGCGCTTATCAAAAGCACCGCGCTGGTGGCCGCGATTTCAGTGGTGGAACTGACCTACACCGCGCAGCGTTACATCGGATCAACCTACAAACCCTTCGAGATGTTTCTGATCGCGGGCGTTCTGTACATGATCATCATTTACATTGTCGGGCTGGGCGTCGCCTGGGCTGACCGCAAAGCGCGCATCACTTAGATCGGGAAAGGAAGACCTTATGGGTTTAGATTTCAGCGTTATTCCAAAGTATCTCGACATTGTGCTGCTTGGCGCTGTTTGGACCATTGCCATCACCATAGGGGCTGCCGTTGTCAGTTTTTTCGGCGGTATCATACTGGCCATTATCGCGCTTTATGCCCCAAAAATCATAAGCTGGCCGTTTCGGGCATTTTCATTCCTGTTCCTTGGCACACCGCTGCTGTTGCAGCTGTTCCTGATCTACTTTGGCCTGGTGCAGATTGGCATCGACGTGCCGGCCTTTATGGCAGGCGTCATCGGGTTAGGCCTGCATTTCGCCGTCTACAATTCCGAGCTGTTCCAAACCAGTATCCTGGCAGTGGACAAGGGCCAGAACGAGGCCGCAAGAACGCTGGGGCTAAGCAGGCTGCAAGCGCTTCGCAAAGTGATTGTCCCGCAGGCCGTGCGCGATGTGATCCCGCCCATTGGCAACAATATGATCGCTTTGCTTAAGGATTCAGCCCTGGTGTCGGTGATCGGTGTATCCGAGCTGACGTTATCCGCTCAACGCGCCATCGGCAGCACCTATCGACCGTTTGAGTTCTATGTGCTGGTGGCCATCATCTACTATATTATCAATCTCGTTATGGAAGCTGTGTTGCGCCACGTAGAACGTCGCATTCAAGTTTCACGATGATCGGCAAGGAAAGCAAAATGAGCGATCAGCCCCCCTTTATTGACATCCGTCACGCCCAGAAAAGTTTCGGGACGCTGGACGTTCTGAAAGATATCAGCCTGCAGGTCGAGCGCGGTCAGATTGTTGCCATCATCGGCCCCTCAGGCTCCGGCAAAAGCACGCTGTTACGGGCAATCAACGATCTGGATCCGCTGACCGGTGGCGAAATCTGGCTCGAAGACAAGCAGATCAACAAGACCCTGCCACATCGCCAATATGAAAAGCACATCAACGAAGTGCGGCAGGAAATCGGCATGGTGTTTCAGCATTTCAACTTGTTCCCGCATTTGAAGGTGCGCGAGAACGTGACCATGGCGCCCAAGATGTTAAAGGGGCTGTCCGAAGCTCAGGCCAACGCCTTGGCCGAAGAACAATTGACCAAAGTGGGCATGATCGAGCGGATTGACTATTACCCCTCGCAACTGTCCGGCGGGCAGAAACAACGGGTAGCAATCGCACGGGCGCTGGCAATGAAGCCCAAGGTGATGCTGTTTGACGAGGCCACTTCGGCGCTGGATCCCGAATTGGTCGAAGAGGTGAACCTGGTTATGAAAACGCTTGCGGAAGAGCATATGACCATGATCATCGTCACCCATGAAATGGGCTTCGCTGAAAGCGTATGTGACCGGGTCCTGTTTATGGATCAGGGGGTTGTGGTCGAAGAAGGCCCGCCAGAGGTGATCTTTCGCAATCCGACCAATGAACGCACCCGGAATTTCCTGCGCAAGCATCTTGCAGGGCAGGCCGGCTAGATGTCTCCACAGCATTAACGGTAACTGCGGTCTTCCATTGGGGTCTCTTCAATGGTCTGCAACAACCCGTCGAGCAAAATCTGCTCGGCGCGGTTCTTGGTGGCGCGTTCGCTCCAGACCAGATGAACGTCAATCGGCGGCAGATCGTCATAGGGCGGAACCTGCCAAAGCTGGCCGTCACGTACATCGCGGGCCGCGACGTGCACGGGCAGGGGGCCAACGCCAAGACCGGACATAATCATCCGCCGCACCTCTTCCAAATGGCTGGAGACGCCGGTGATTTTCTGCCCCAAAGCGGCCTGTGCCCGCATGACTGTGACGGGTTTTAAAACGTCCTGTAACCGGTCGGTTTCAAAGCTGACCGAGGAATGGCCCTCGAGATCGGCAATCGTCAGATCATCACGCCCGAACAGCGGGTGAGGCGGACCGCAGAACAGGCCGAAATATTCACGAAACACCCGCCGGTATTCCAGCCCGGGGCTATGGTTTCCGACCAGGCAGATCGCAAAAGACACCCGCTTGGCGGCAACTTCGGCCAGGGCTTTGGAACTTGACAGCACGTCAATGGTCAGGGTCGCATGCGGGTGTGCGGTGTGAAACTTGGCCAAGGCCTGATCCACCAGCGGGCTGACCACGTGGCTGGCCACGGCGATGCGCACATGGCCGCGCACATCATCGGTCATCTCCCGCATCAAGGTCGACAATCGAAGCACCGAACCGTTGATCTCAACCGCTTCGCGGTACAACAACCGCCCCGCTTCGGTCAGCGCATAATGCCCCGGCGAGCGATTGATCAATTTGCGCCCAACCCGATCTTCCAGCCGCTTTAGAGCGGTGGACACTGTGGGCTGTTTGAGCCGCATTTGGTTTGCGGCGTCGGTCACCGAGTGGCTTTCGGCCAAAATGACAAAAGTGCGCAAGAGGTTCCAGTCAAGCTCTCGCGCGATACGCTCGGGTTCATACTGCGGATCATGCTTGTCCATAGGCGCCTTCAATATCTGGAATTTCGATTATCTATTTGAACTATATTACCGTCTCTCGCATGGTTTCATCAAGACCACATTCACGGCCCAGATGCAGGCAGCAGAGCAGCCCTGCGGCGGCTTGGACAGGTGGTGGTGGCAAAGTGAGAAAGCAGACAATGAGTAATCTTTTCTACCAGGCGCAGGGGCGCAAACCCACTCTGGATCAGTCCCGTGGCGTTTATATGTGGGATCAGGACGGCAAGCGTTATCTGGACGGCTCATCCGGTGCGATGGTCTGCAACATCGGCCACTCAAACGAAAACGTGCTGACGGCGATGCGGCGTCAGATGGAGAAATCAACCTTTGGCTACCGGTTGCATTTCGAGACCGAAGCCTCCGAGCATTTGGCGACCAAACTGGCCAATTTGATGCCTGACGGGCTGAACAAGGTCTTCTTTGTCTCCGGCGGGTCTGAGGCCGTCGAGACCGGATTAAAACTGGCGCGGCAATACGCTGTGACAACAGGTCAAGGCAGCCGCTGGAAGGTGATTTCACGGGCGCCGGGTTATCATGGCTGTAGTCTGGGCGCACTGGCGGTCACCGGTTATGCGCCGCTCACCGCGCCGTTTGAGCCAATGATGCGACAAATGCCAAAAATCCCCGCACCCCGTGCCTACCTTGATGGGCTTGATGCGGATGACCCGGCCACGGGCCTGCATTACGCAGATATGCTCGAGCAGAAGATTCTGGCCGAAGGACCAGACAGCGTGTTGGCCTTTCTGGTTGAACCTGTCGGCGGCGCATCAACTGGGGCTTTGGTGCCACCACGCGGCTATATGGAACGGATTCGCGAAATATGCACCCGCCATGGTGTATTGCTGATCATGGACGAAGTGATGACCGGGGCCGGGCGGACCGGGAAATTCCTCGGTTCGGACCACTGGCAGGCGCGGCCCGATATTGTGGTGATGTCCAAAGGGCTGGGCGCGGGATATATGCCACTGGGTGCGATGATCGCCGATGACCGGCTGGTTGCTCCGGTTCTGGATCAGGGCGGTTTTGCCCATGGCTTCACCTATGCAGGCAATCCGCTGGCCTGTGCAGCCGGTCTTGCCGTGGTGAATGAAATCGAAATGCAGGGGCTATGTGCAAATGCCGCTGAACAAGGCAACAGGCTTTTGACGCGGCTGAACGGCTTGATGCAAAAATACGAGTTGATTGGCGATGTGCGCGGCAAGGGATTGCTGACAGCGTTTGAGTTTATGGCTAACCGAAACAGCAAAGCGCCCCTTCCTGCCGGTCTGAATGCCCATCAACGCTTTGTAGACATCGCCTATGCAAAGGGGTTGATTGTCTATTCCCGCCGAACGCGCGATGGCACCCATGGCGACCATATTCTGGTGTGCCCACCGCTGATTGTATCCGATGCCCATATGGATGAGATCGTCGAGGGCCTTGATAGCAGTCTGGCGCAGTTCAGCCACGAAATTTACACCGAACTGAAGGCCGCATAAGCGATGACAAAAGTTCTGATTACCTGCGCTGTTACCGGCTCTATTCACACGCCCTCGATGTCGCCCTATCTGCCGGTCACCGCCGATGAAATTACCGAACAGGCACTGGCAGCGGCAGCCGCCGGGGCATCCATTTTGCACCTTCATGCGCGCAATCCCGATACCGGTCAGCCCTCGGCACAGGTCCAGGATTTCATGGCGTTTTTACCGCGTTTAAAACAGGCCACAGATGCGGTTTTGAACATCTCGACCGGGGGCAGTGCGGTGATGACGCTGGACGATCGCCTGGCCGCGCCAAAACGGGCTGAACCAGAAATGTGCAGCCTGAACATGGGCAGTATGAACTTCGCCCTGTACCCAGCCGCCGCCCGTATTTCCGAATGGAAGCACGACTGGGAAAAGCCGTTTCTGGAAAACTCGGATGATCTGGTTTTCAAAAACACCCCGCGCGACATAACCCGCATCCTGACCGAAATGGGCACCGAGCGGGGCGCCCGGTTCGAGTTTGAGTGCTATGATATCAGCCATCTATATATGCTGAAACATTTCGTCGACCGTGGGTTGGTGCAACGACCATTGTTCATTCAATTTGTCTTTGGCGTCTTGGGCGGTATGGGACCCGACCCCGAGAACCTGATGCATATGAAAGTGATCGCCGACAAGCTGTTTGGCGATGATTATATGTTTTCCGTTCTGGCGGCCGGGCGTCATCAGATGCCCCTGATCACCATGGCGGCCGCGATGGGGGGGCATGTCCGTGTCGGGCTAGAGGACAGCTTGATGATCGCGCGCGCGACATTGGCCAAAACCAACGCCGAGCAAGTCGTCAAGATACGGCGGATCGTCGAGGATCTGGGCCGTGACATTGCCACCCCAACCGAAGCCCGCGCGATGCTGGGCTTAAAAGGTGCCGACCGCACTGCGATCTAAGCACACACTAAGACAGGATAAGCAGATGCAGGCGATATTTGACGACCGACAGTGGCACCATGATCCCAAACATTTCATGGCCAACGGCAAGATTTTGCCAAACCCTGAGCAACCCAAACGTATTGAGGTTCTGCGCGCCGGCGCCGCCGCGGCGGGCTGTGTTTTTAACGCGCCAAAAGATGCTGGTCTGGGCCCGATTGCAGCGCTTCACACGGCCGAATATCTGACCTTCCTCAAGAATATTTACCGGCGCTGGCAGTATATTGACGGCGCTGGCGACGAAGTGATCCCCAATATTCACCCCGCGCGTCGCAGTGACAGCTATCCAAAATCCGCCAGCGGCCAGTCCGGCTATCATCAGGCGGACACGGCTTGCCCGATTGCCAAAGGAACCTGGGAGGCAGCCTATTGGTCGGCACAATCGGCGATTACAGGGGCCGATTTATTGGTCAGCGGCACCCGGTCAGCCTATGTCTTGTCGCGCCCACCCGGGCATCACGCCTTTGGCGATCTGGCCGGCGGCTTTTGTTTCCTCAACAACGCAGCCATAGCCGCCGAACGGTTGCGCGCCGCAGGTCTGCGGCCTGCAATTGTCGATGTTGATGTGCACCACGGCAACGGCACCCAAGGCTTTTTCTATGACCGCGAAGACGTTCTAACGGCCTCTATCCATGCCGATCCCGAGCGATTTTACCCGTTCTTTTGGGGCCATGCCCAAGAGCGCGGAACCGGGCAGGGCTTGGGCTACAATCTGAACCTGCCACTGGCACGGGGAACGGATGATGATGGCTTTCTGAAAGCCCTGGACACCGCGCTTGAACGCGTGGCGATGTTTGGCGCAGATGTGCTGGTGGTCGCCTTGGGGTTGGATGCATCAATTGATGATCCATTTCAGGGATTTGCAGTCACACAAGACGGATTCTCCCGAATTGGGGCGGCCCTGGCCGAACTGGGACTTCCGGTATTGTTTGTGCAAGAAGGCGGCTATCTGTCTGACAGTCTGGCGATCAACCTGACCCGCTGCCTGACCGGCTATCAATCCGCCTGTTAAATTATGGCCATCTGGCCCAAACGTGAAAGAGCCGCGCATGGCACCTGTCCTGACCGATGACCAGATCCTTCAACTGGGCGCATTGCGCCGCGCCTTGCATCAAACCCCCGAAGTCTCCGGCGAAGAAATACAGACCGCAGCGCGGATCGCGCTGGAGCTGGCGCAGGCCGGTGCAGACCGCATTTGGACAGGTCTTGGCGGTCACGGCGTCGCCGCCGAATTTAAGGGCAGCCAACAGGGCCCAACCGTTCTGATCCGCTGTGAGCTTGACGGGTTGCCAATCCAAGAGGTTTCAGAGGCTCCGCATCGCTCTGAATATGCAGGCAAGGGGCATCTCTGCGGCCACGACGGTCATATGGTGATGGTGCTTGGTCTGGCCTTAACCCTTGCCAAACGGCCGCAACACGGGCGGGTCATCTTGCTGTTCCAACCGGCCGAAGAAACCGGTGCAGGGGCAGCGGCAGTGATTGCCGATCCGCGCTGGCCCCAGATCCGCCCCGATTATGCCTTTGCCTATCACAATGTTCCGGGCCGCCCTCTGGCAGAGATAGGTCTCTGCCTGGGACCCAGCAATTGCGCCTCGCGGGGGATGAAAATCAACTTTACGGGTAAAACCTCACATGCAGCCGCCCCCGAAGACGGCATCTCTCCCGGATCGGTGATGGCACAGTTGATGCAGGACCTGCCGCTGCTTGGCCCCGGTGGCCCAATGCAGGATGATTTTGCCCTGGCCAGCCTGACCCATGCCCATCTGGGAGAGCCGAGTTTTGGCATCGCGCCGGGCAGCGGCGAGCTGCGGTTGACCCTGCGCAGCCAAACGGACGCCCGGATGGACCAAATGGTTGCGGATGCTGAAAACTTACTGGATGCAGCGCTGAACCAGGTGGATGGTCTGAGGGCTCAGATCACCTGGCATGACGTGTTTTTGGCAAGTGTGAATGCAACCGAGGCGGTGGATCTGGCAACGGCGGCTGCCCAAAAGCTGGATCTGGCGCAACATGTTATGACCACCCCAATGCGTTGGTCCGAGGATTTCGGCCGCTTTGGTTTGGACGGTGCCACATCAGCGATGCTGTTTATTGGTTCGGGCGAGGATCAGCCACAGTTGCACAACCCCAACTTTGACTTCCCGGACGCGCTGATACCGACCGGCGTCTCGCTGCTTGCCCGGATTCTCGACCAGATCCTGGCCACTCCAACCCATGACTGACCCGACGCCGGAAAGCTCGTGGTGTGAGATTTCGCTGCCAGCGATATCGCGCAATCTGTCCCATGCTCTGGACCGATTGCCAAAAGACACCCAGCTTTGCGCGGTCGTCAAGGCCGACGCCTACGGGCATGGTATTGAAAACGTGGTGCCGCTGCTGATCGCGCAGGATGTCAGCTATATTGGGATCGCCTCAAATGCCGAGGCCCGCGCGGTGCGTGATCTGGGTTATTCGGGCAGAATATTGCGCTTGCGCATGGCCACTCCGCAAGAAGTTGAAAATGCGCTGGATTGCCATGTTGAAGAGATGGTCGGATCTTTGACTGCTATGCGGTCACTGCTTCAGACCCTGGGCCAGGCGGCGCTGCCCCGGCTGCATATTTCGCTGAATGCAGACGGCATGTCACGCGACGGGCTAGAGCTTTCAACCGCACAAGGCCGCGATGCTTGCCTCAAGATCCTGGACTTGGCGCAGAACCGTGTTGCCGGGCTGTGTACCCATTTTCCATCAAACCTCGCCGCGGATCTGGCTGCCAGCATTGCACGGTTCCAAAAGGATCAGTCCTGGATCTTTGACCACAGCCCGTTGCGTCGCAACGATGTCCTGATACATGCGGGCAGCACCCTGACGCTGTGTTCGGGTCAGGATCCCAAAACCGACGTCATGCGCTGTGGTGCAATTCTATACGGCATTGCTGGACTGCGGCCTGACTTTCAATCGACCCTTGCCCTGAAGTCACGCGTGATCAGCGTTGGCAAGTATCCGAAGGGCAGCACAATCGGCTATGATCGCACCACATGCCTCCCGCAGGATAAAGTGCTGGCCAGCATCGCGCTCGGCTATGCCAACGGCTATTGTCGGCAATTATCTGGCTGCGGCGAAGTGCTGATCCACGGGCAACGCCTGCCGGTGATGGGCAAGATTTCGATGAATACGATTGTGGTGGATGTGACCACTTTACCTGACGTGGCCATCGGGGATGAGGTTGTCGCCTTTGGTCAACAGGGTAACCAAGCCATCGACGCGCAGGGAATTGAGCACCTGACCGGCACGATCATGGCCGATCTGTTCAGCGACTGGGGCCAACGCAACCCGCGCATTGTCCGCCAAGGGTAACTGGCCCTTCTCACGAACAGCAAACGCGTAATCGATGTTATGTTACCTATATTCAGATGAAGTGCCCGCAGCCTGTATATTCGCTCTGGCTCCCCGGCTATTTGCGGACATATATTCAGAATATCGTTCAAGGACCAAGCGGGCTCTGTTGAACGCTTGAGAGGGATCATTATTGGCCCAGGGCTGATCTTCAAATGATCCCACTTCAAGGTCGATTTATAACGATTAGGTCTCCATCCGGTATCTCAACCCCACAGTCTGCTGCAGCCTTGAGATGTTTGCCTTGTTCTGCAAGCACGTCTCGGAAACGCTTCTTTACAGGACCTCTCATGTCTTTCATCATATCGATGGCCTTCGCTACCATTCCGCAAACCATGCGCTGATGCGCCTTCGTAAAGGATCGCATGCCGAGCTCCCTTGCAAAGACATCTAGGTCGTCGCCTGTGATTTCGTCGGTCATTTGCGCTGCGCCAATCCGGAAGGACATTTCATGTGTGACTTCAGGATCAATAATGGTCGGCACGACGTCATAAATCGGTGCCAACTCAGGATTGAAGCCCCGGTAGAGAAGCGCATGATTTTTGGCATGGTTGTCGGTGTTCCCGAGAAGCAGATTGGCAAGCGTAATCTTCAACATGGCAAGCCTCGCGACACCAGGCTGTGCGGTCTTGGCGATGATTCCTCCGATCGCATGCGCATCGAAGCGCGGAATTTGCCCATTCGCCTTGCGCTGGTATTTCAGATCAGCAGACAAGCCCAGTGCCTGGCAGAAATCTTCTTGGTGAATGCGGCTGACCTTGTCATTGTGTACAATGCGGTCGAACCGTTCGATGAGCAGGGCTTGAAGGTCGCCATCTCCAATCACTTCGCAAGCAGCCACAGGATGCTCTTGAAAGGCCATCATGGCCTGCATAGCCATGTATTCCTGCTGGACTTCGCTCATCTTAATGAGACGCGGCACCTTTAAAATGTGGGTCGTCGGCACCCGGCGACCAGACTTAGGCAGCGCGAATCTTCCATCCGGGAGCCTCGCCAGGGCTACCTTGCCCTGTACGCCTGCAAGTGGCGAGGGATCAACTTGACCAGTCGGCAGACGGCGGTGGTCGCGCAGTGATGTTATGATCTCAACAAGCCCCTCATCCGACACGGGCTCATAATCTGCTGACAGTATGCCGGGCGCTTTCGGCGCTCCCTCACCTTCTGGCCCACAGGATATAGCTCCAGGACAATCTGCGCCGAGATGAAAGAGTAGTCCAACGAAGTCGGTCCGCTCGACCCCATGGCGGCGGATAACTTGCTCAAGCATCTCGTTCTCGAACAGTAGGTTGGAGAAAAAGCCACGCGTTTCATTATCTTTGAAGGGTTCGTCCTGGACTGGTAGGCTCAGAGAGACTGGATGCGGAAGGTCATCGCGTAGGTAGCGAAAGCTTGTCGAGCCATCATCAAGGCGAACCAGTTTGCCAACAGGCGCCTCCACGCCCTCTATATGGACATCAACCGTCAGCACTCGGATTGCTCCCGCACGAAAATATCGAGACCGATATCAGCGCAGATCTGCAACACCAGCCCGAACTGCGCTGTTTCCTTGCCCAGCTCGATCGCGCGAATTGTTGGTCGGGAAATCCCGGTTTGCAGCGCCAAACCCTCTTGAGTAATGCCCACCTTCTTGCGATGGCGGCGTATCTGCTGACCCAGGTCCTTTGTTCCTCGCAGGTGCCGGTATCTGTTGGAAAAGTTCTTTTCCATTTCTGCCACTTCGGTGTCCTCCTCGAAATATGGAAACGACCCTTTCCATTTACATTGGGAAGAGATGTTTTGCAAGTAATGGAAACGATCCTTTCCATTCATTTGTTTTTTTGCATCACGGTCAGAAAAGGAAATTCAGGAATTGAGCCGCCAAGACGCCGAAGAGAGACTTGTCTTCGTTCGCGATCGACCACTTATTCTGATGGCCTATGCTGCGGATGTTTTTTCGATGGTGCAGCCGGACTGCGGGCGGTTTACCAATTTCTCATATTGGATCGCCCCGAGGCTGCTACGCCGAGAGGGCTAGCAAGTGGCAAAAATTTGGAACCGATGGTAGCGAAACTGCCGCCGTGCTAAAAAATCAAATTGCGCGCAGGTAGAATAGCAGCGCCGTGAATGGCGGCATCACCGTAAATTCGGCTGGGCAGCAACATAGGAAAAGGCAAGACTTCGCCGTAACGGTTCGCAGTTGGGTGCTCGCATATCCCGATCAACATTTCGCGCAACGCCGCCGGGGCCTCGCCGCCAAAAAAGATCGCTTGTGGATCGACAATCGACCGGATGGCCCGAATAGACAAGTTGAGCGCCGGAGATACCTCTTGCAGCCATTCCCCCACGGCGGGCCAGTTGGGGTCGAATTTCTGCTGCAAATCCGGAATGCCACTAAGAGCCACACCACTGGCATTCAACCGCTTGACCAATTCGCCAAGCGCCGGGCGGCTGGAGAATGTATCCCCAGCCAACAACGTGCCCAACTCGCCGGCGTTACCAAATCCGCCAATCAAAGCATGGCCTTCATTGACGATGCCGCCACCATACCCGAAATTGAAAGACAGGTAGGCCAGATTTTGGTACCCGTCATTTCTGGCTCTATGATGTTCGGCGATCACGGCGCAGGTTGCGTTGTTCTCGGTAAACGCAGCAAGCCCCAGGGTATCACGAAAGGTGTCATCAATCGGCATTCCAGACCAGTTTTTTATGGGCACTGGAACAGTAAACCGGTTCATTTTTGAAATCCGATAACCCTGCATCGCGACCCCAACACCGATTGCAGCGCGGTTTTGCAGTTCAGCTGATGTGGTCCATTCAGCACGAATGCGGCGCAGCTCGTCCAACGCGCCATCGGGATCATTGGGGGCGGCGAGCAACTCGGTGCGCAATAACTCAACGCCGGACAGATCCACTGCGATCAACTGTATGTTGTCTGAACGAACCGAAACCCCAAGTGAATAGGTCGCCTGATTGTTCAAAACAACCAATGGACTGGGCTTGCCCCGACCTTTGATCACCGCTTTTTTACTGCACAACAAGTTTTGCTCAGTCAAACCTTCAACGAGCCGATGCACCGACTGCTGAGACAAGGTGGTGAATTCCGTGATCTCAGACCGTGCAATGGGTTCATGGGCGCGTACGATGCCCATTATCTTGCGTTCGCTTCGGCTAAGAACCGGTCTATCCATGTGTGTCAGCGTCATCCAATTCCTCCCTAAAGACCGCGCAAGGAACACGAGTCCTCTCTAGGTACCCTACCCTATTCCTAGCAAACAAACAGAAATTTCCGATGTTTGATCAGACCTTTAGACTCCCGTGAAAAAAAATTTGACTCTTGCCACTTTATTATTACTAATTATAGGTAATAAATGTGTAGCGGCGACTTCGCAAGAATGAAAGCACTGAATCAGTGCGACGCCCTCGCACAACGGAGGGGAAATACGTGAGTACAATTGATATCGAAGGTCTGGAAATGCGCTTTGGGGTATTCACGGCTCTCAAAGACATTTCAGTAAGTGTCAAGGAAGGTGAATTTGTTACTCTTCTTGGCCCTTCGGGATGCGGAAAAACAACTCTGCTCAAGCTCATTTCAGGTTTTCTTACGCCCACAAATGGCAGCATCAAAATAGCAAACAAAGATGTGACTCTAACGCCACCCGAACACCGGGACACGGCGCTTTGCTTTCAGTCTTACGCGCTGTTTCCGCACCTGACGATCGGTGATAATATTGAATTTGGCCTCAAGCAGCAGAAGATTAGCAAACCCGAGCGCGGGCGGCGTTTGGCGGAAATGGCGGGTCAACTGGCGCTCGACGCACAACTGGACAAACTGCCAAACCAATTGTCGGGCGGGCAACAACAACGCGTGGCCTTGGGTCGGGCGCTGATCATGCGCCCCGGCGTTATCCTGTTTGACGAACCTCTGTCCAATCTAGATGCCAAACTGCGCGACTCGGTGCGGGTCGAAATTCGGCGCATTCAGCGCGAAAACAACCTGACAGCGGTTTATGTGACTCATGACCAGTCCGAAGCCCTGGCAATGTCTGACCGGGTGATGGTCCTGAATGGCGGCGTGATTGAGCAATGTGCTCCACCAGAAGAACTATACAACGCCCCCGCCACAAGTTTTGTGGCCGACTTTATCGGCGGCGCAAATATCATGGAGGTCGAAGTAACCGACGAGACCGAACCTGGCGTCTACAAACTGAACACGCCGCTGGGTGTGCTGATCTCAAAGAGCGGGCGGGTGCCTGCTGGGAAACGGATTAGGGCCTGCTGGCGACCAGAATCGGTAAAGCTTGGCGAACTGTCAGTGAACACTTTCACTGCCAAAGTGACAGATCGCCAATTCCAGGGCAGCTATACAGATCTGCATGTCGATGTGAACGGCCATTCTTGTGGCCTGAAAACCCCAAACCCCAATATTTTCCCCGGCGAAAACATAGACTGTGGGTTGGATCCATCTGATGTGATTTTGCTGGAGGCGATCTGATGACCCTAAGGAAATGGGTAACGGTGATTGCGCTGCTAACGCCCGGACTTGGGCTCATCATCGCAATGATCGGCACCGTAGTCTACATGGCTATCGCGCAATCGTTCGGGCTGTACAGCCTACTGGGTGACAGTGAATTCAGTACCGAGTTCTGGGACAAGATGCTGGGCCGCCGTGCCTACTACAAATCGGTCAAATATTCTTTGTATATTGGCACCTTCAGCGCGATCCTCTCAGTTGCCCTGGCCTACCCGCTGGCAATCTGGCTGCGCAAACCTTTCAAAGGCTCGTTGGCGGTTGGCGCGATTTTGAAGGCCCCATTGTTGGTGCCCGGTCTGGTTGCAGCATTTCTGTTCATCAACGTGATTTCGTACAACGGCATTCTGAACCAATTCATGCAGTGGTTGGGGTTATGGGACGAACCACACCGGCTGCAAAACGACAGAAATGGCTTTGGCATTCTGGTCTTGCAGACCTGGAAACAAATGCCTTTTGCCCTCTTGCTATTGACCAGCGCGGTTCAGGGTATCAGCGACGATATCTTGGATGCCGCCCGCGATCTGGGGGCCGGGACATTTGCCCGCTTCCGCAAGATCATTGCGCCAATGACGATTTCGGCGATGCAGGCAGCCTTGGTGATTATCTTTATCGGTGCGGTTGCTGACTTCTCGTTCCAGGTCATCGCAGGGCCGACCAATCGTCAGTCTCTGGCGCAGTTCATGGTGTTCTTCAAAGACAGTGGACGCTGGCATGACGCGGCGGTTGTCGGGGTGACCTTGATGGGGGCCGCCTTGTTTGGTTCTGCCCTTTTGGCGGTGGCGGCCCGGTTTGTTCTTAAGGGTGGGCGTCTGAAATGAGCCAGTCAACAATCAATAAAATCCTGCTATATGTGCTGATTGCCGTCTGCGCCCTTTGGTTGGTCATTCCTTTCACCATGGCGGTGCTGTGGTCCTTAGTTGATCCGGCAGAGCCTTGGACGGCTGACAAACTGCTGCCACCGGTGATGTCGACCTACCGTTGGTCGCATATGTGGGCAAACTCTTCGCTAAAACCGGCCTTGATCAACTCTTACATTCTGGCTCCAAGTGTAGCAGTCGTGACTTTAATACTGGCGGCACCGACAGCCTATGCCTTCGGTCGTATCCAATTCCCGGGTCGTGAAGTGGTCAAGCTGATCGCGCTGTTGCCTTTGGTGGTGCCCGGTTTTGTGACCGCGGTCTTCTTTACCTCAATCATTTTCCAGATGGGCCTGCACGCCTCACGATTTGGTGCCATCCTGTTTGCCCATAGTGTCATTTTGATGCCCTATGCGATCCGGATTTTGACGGTGAGCTTCGAGCAGGTTCGCCAAGACCATATTGACGCGGCGCGGGACTTGGGCGCGTCCGTTATCGAACGGTGGAAAGTGGCTTACCTTCCCGCGCTAAAGCCCGGGATAATGGCGGCCCTGCTGATCGTATTTATCCAGTCCATCGAGGAGTTCGCGATCGCTTTCATCGTCGGCTCACCCAGTTTTGTGACAGTACCGACATTACTGTTCTCGACTCTTGGTCAGGATTTCGTCCGACCCAATGCTGCTGTTCTGGCTCTCATCCTGATCGTGCCAAACGTGATCATGATGCTGATCCTGGAACGGCTCCTGAAATCGGCCAACCCAAGCCTAAGCTCGGGCAAAGGCTGATCAATCTATCTGCGAACGACCAAACTTGGAGGAAATACTATGTTAAAGAAACTTTTGTCTACTGGCATCGCCGTGCTTGCAACGGCATCGGTTGCCATGTCCGGAAGCCTGGAAGGTAAGTCCTGGGAAGAAATCCTCGTAGAGGCAAAGGCAGAAGGTGAGCTGACTTGGTTTATCTGGTATTTCCAGGATGAATTCCGCGATGTGGCCAAGGCCTTTACTGCTGAAACCGGCATCAAGGTGAACATCCCTGAAGGCACAGCTGCAGGCAACAACGACAAGTTGCTGGCCGAAATGGGACGTGAAACCGGGGACATTGACGTCATCTCGTTTGGCTATGAAAATGTTCACGCTTGGCCGCTGGCCAAACTGTTCCAGAAAATCGATACTGTTCTGCCTGATATCACTGGCCGCAAGCAGGATGTGACTGGCATCGCAGGTGAAGGTTACGTCTTTGCCTACTGGGGAAACCAAACCGGTATCGCGTATGATCCCGACATGGTGGCCCAAGCAGACCTGCCGCAGACACCTGAAGATTTTGCTGCCTTCTGGGCTGAAAATCCGGGCAAGTTTGGCTTTAACTACGTCAAAGGTGGCTCTGGCCCATCGTTCTTTCACAACACCCTGCGTGTGTTGTCCGGTATCGACTATTTCGGCGATGCACCGGTTGAAGAAAAATTGGCCGGCTTGGGCGCTGGTATCGACTTCTTCAATGAGCATGCCGAAAACTATGTGATCACCGCGTCGAACATTGACAGCGCCAACCGTCTGAGCGATCGCGAGTTGTGGATGGTTCCAGCATGGGAAGACCACCTGGCTGGTTTGCAAAATCGAGGCGAAGTTCGCAAAGAGCTGCAGTATTACATCCCCGAAATGGGCATGTCCGGTGGCGGCAACGGTGTTGCCATCCCCCAAAACGCACCACACTCTGCAGCTGCGATTGTATTCATTGACTGGTTGACCTCTGCTGATGTTCAGACAGGTTTCAACAGTCGTTTTGGGACCGCCCCGGCGCATGCCAACTCGGACGATTCCAAAGCTCTGGTCTCTAACACTCAACGTGCCTTTAGCCAAGCCTGGCCAAGCCAGCCGTTCAAGCAGAACGTTGAAGATCTCTTTGTCGAAGAGGTTGTTCTTAATCGATAAAGGCACACAGGTCTTCTGTCCGACATAGAAGCGGGAAGACCAACCGGCGCAACGCAGATCAGGGAATACTCCCTCCCACTTGATTTTGGGTTGCGCCAGCGCCGCCGTCTCTAGGCGGCCTGGTCGCGGAGCTGACTGGCTCTGCGACACAATTCTCTCTCTGGAAAAAAATTATGACAGCCTCTTCGCCCTTGGTACAAACTGGCCTGCTCGCCCATCGTGGGGCATCATTGCTGCGGCCTGAAAACACCCTTGAATCTATTGCCGTAACTGCGGAAATGGGGGTTTTGTGGATTGAAACCGACGTCAGGACAACACGAGATAAGAAACTGGTCATGGTTCATGACAGTACATTGGACAGAACAACCAGCGGCAGCGGATATGTCGCTCAGACAGATTTGGCCGAAATCCAGAAACTGGATGCTGGTTCGTGGATGGGACCGGAGTTTGCTGGTATGAAAGTGCCGACAATGAAGGCGTTCCTGACTGACATTTGTGCATTGGGCCTTAGTCTGCAGTTGGAATTCAAGGAAGACAAAGGCCGCGAAGAAGAACTGGTCGATCTGGTCTGTGACGAACTGGAGGAATACTGGCCTGCAGATGGCCCCTCCAAGCTGTTCTTCTCCGGATTTTCCGAACGCTGTTTGCGCCGCGCTTCTGTGCGAATGCCGAATGTTCAACGGGCGCTTGCCTTGACCTGCGTGCCGCGTGACCCTGACCGGCTGGCCGAAGAAACGGGTGTGACAATCATGCATGTACAGGATGATTTCACTGACGAAGCTGCACTTGAAGCGATCCGGGCGTCTTCGGTTGAATTTGGCGTCGCGACCGTCAATGATCCGCAGCGGGCTCGCGACTTGCTGGATGGCGGCGTGCAACAAGTCTTGACCGATGATCCGCAACTGCTGAGCAACAACCGCTACGTGGCAGACTAGGCCGCAAGATCACCACTCATATGGGCACCTGAACACGCGCGGTCCTATTGGCACCGGGCGTGTTCGCTTTTGTCCGCAGGTGGCCAACCGTTAAGCTACAATCTGCTTGCAGAGGAGCCCGGCACGGTCTGCGATGGGCATCCTTGGAATTTTGATTACCCAATACCCGCAGTGCATATAGGTCGAGATACCGGATCTGTAGTCAGCAGCAAAAGTTGACAACTTGCTCTTTTTCACTCATCATGGGTAAAAATAGGAATCGAGTAAAACACATGCTAAATCGACGCGTTTTTGCAGAATCTCTAGCCCAGGATGCGGGTGCTATGGCCAGAGATTATTTTGTGAACAGGACAGCACTGACCGTAGAGTCAAAGCGCCCCGGTGATTATGTTTCTGAGGCAGACCGCAACGTAGAACTGATGGTGCGGCGCAGAATTGAAGAGTCCTATCCCGGTGAAAATGTCGTGGGTGAGGAAGAGGGTGGCACCGAGAGTGGCAGCTTTTGGTGCGTGGACCCAATTGATGGGACGTCCAATTTTCTGGCTGGTATCCCGATATGGGGCGTATCCATTGCCTATTGTGAGGGCGGTGTCCCTATGGTTGGCGCCATCGCCATTCCAATGCAGGATATTCTGATTTCGGCAGACATGATGCAGCCCGGATTTCACTTGAATGGTGTCCACCACAGTAAAACCGTTGATACACCAATCGATTTTCTAGCCCTCGGTGAGAGCCAGGATTGGGCCCGTGACGCGATCCGGCAGGTCGAAGATGTGTTTCTAGGCGCCGGGCTGACACTTGTGAAGTATCGCTGCTGTGTCGTTGGCTTGGTTTATGCTGCACTGGGACGAACACGCGGGTATTTTGAGCAGAACACCAATATTTGGGATGTGTCTGCCGGTTACGTCATTGCAAAACAGGCCGGCCTTGAGGTTAGCATCAAGCGCAACACTTCGGACCATCAGCTCAGGATATCAGCCTTGCACCCGGCAGAACATGACGCGGTGAAACGGCAATTGCATCTATGACAATTCGGAATTTTGAACTGATGCAAGCCAAGCCTGGAACAAACATAAGCCTTTCCCCGCACCGGCGCTTTAACCCGCTGAAAAACGAATGGGTTCTGGTGTCGCCACAGCGCAATTTGCGACCTTGGCAGGGCAAAAGCGAAACCCCAAACACGGTTGGAAAACCTCCGCATGATACCTCCTGCTACCTGTGCGCGGGCAATAAGCGGATCGGCGGCGCAGCCAACCCAGAGTATCGTGGAACTTATGTATTCCCCAATGACTTTCCTGCCCTGTTGCCTGACGGAATCGGCCCGGCAAGCACCGACAACCCGCTGTTTGTCTCGACCCCGGTGCGCGGCACCGCCAAAGTCATTTGCTTCTCCGAGCGCCACGACCTGACCATGGCCCGCCTGCCAGTCGCCGGTATTCGAGATGTGGTTGAAACCTGGATCGAACAGACCGCGCTTTTGGCCAAAGACTACCGCTGGGTCGCCATTTTTGAGAACAAGGGCGAGGCCATGGGATGCTCCAATCCGCATCCGCATGGGCAGATCTGGGCGTCGGACTTTCTGCCCAATGAAATTACCACAGAAGACAAAACACAGGCCGCCTATCTGCAACATCACGGCCGTGTTTTATTGCTGGACTATGTTCCGGAAGAAATGGAACGGCAAGACCGGGTTGTCGTCGAGAACCAGAGCTGGATTGCGGTGGTGCCCTATTGGGCTGTTTGGCCATTTGAAACTCTGCTTGTACCCAAGCGTCATGTGCCCCGAATGCTGGATCTGACTGTGCCGGAAAAGGCAGACCTTGCGGATATCCTCAAACGCTTGACCACCCGTTATGACAATTTGTTCAAAACGGATTTCCCCTATTCGATGGGTTGGCATAGTGCGCCGTTCACAGACAGATCCAACGAGCATTGGCAGCTGCACGCCCATTTCTATCCGCCGTTGTTGCGATCAGCCTCGGTCAAAAAATTTATGGTGGGATACGAGATGCTGTCTGAACCGCAACGCGATATGACCGCCGAAAGCGCAGCCAAAGTCTTACGCGAGCTGTCAGAAACTCATTTCAGGCCAACGAATGAGGGCCATTGACGAACAGTAAGAACACTTTGGTTGTTGGGGTGCCGGATACACCAGATCCCACACGGTACTGGCGTTGAAAGCCCAGGACTTCGTTGTCGTCGTCTAGGACAAGTTTTCCGACGGGCACCGGGATGCCGTCTTCTCAGAAAATCTGGTCAAAGGGCGCAGATCGGCACCAACCTGATGGGGAAAACCCTAATCCAACTTATTCAGGCCACAGGATAGTTTAAGAGCGGGATTACCCCGGATCAGACATGCAAAAATTTTGCCCAACTGGCCTGCAGGGCTCCGTAAGTGCAATTGAACTTGAGGACCGCTAAATTTTTTTCGTTTGAGCTTATACCACCTGTGCCGATTTAATTTTCCGCAAAGATCATAAAGTCAGCGGATGGGGTGTATCGGATGGAAACAAGCGCAAGAGTGGTGATAATTGGCGGCGGTGTTGTGGGATGCAGCATTCTTTACCATCTTGCCAAACGAGGCTGGAAGGACGTGGTGCTGCTGGAACGGCAGGAATTGACGGCGGGTTCTTCATGGCATGCGGCTGGTAATTTGTTCACCCTGACTGCGCCGGGCAACGCTGCCATCCTGCAGAAATATACCATCGACCTCTATCCTGAGCTGGAAAAGGAAAGCGGCCAGGACTGCGGTCTGCATTACAATAGCGAACTGCTGGTCGCCAAGGACGAGGAAGAGATTAAGACGCTGTCGATCGCCCATGCCTTTGGCAAGCGATATGGAATTGAATCTGAGTTCATATCAGCAGAGCAGGCCAAGAAACTGGCACCAACGTTGAACACGGATGATCTGACCGCAATCCTGCATGAAAAATCCGCAGGGTATTGTGATCCATCCAGTGTGACCCATGCCTTTGCCAAAGCGGCGCGCAATTATGGCGCCTTGATCCACCGCCATACCCCTGTGCTCGAAACCAACCAGCGCGACGATGGAAAATGGGATGTGGTGACCGAGAACGGCACCATCACCACGGACTATGTGGTCAATGCGGCGGGGCTATGGGGGCGTGAAGTAGCGGCGCTGGCGGGGATCACTTTGCCGCTGATGCCGGTCGAGCACCATTATCTGGTGACCGAGGAGGTTCCGGAAATGGCAAATCTGGAAACTCCCCATGCGTTGCTGTCCTATGCCGATGCGAACCTTTACATGCGGCCCGAAGGCAAGGGTTTGCTGATCGGGGCCTATGAGAGCAAATGCGTGCATTGGGCCGAAGACGGCACGCCGCTTGAGTTTGGCCACGAGCTGTTGCCCGATGATCTGAGCCGGATGGAGGATGAGTTTCTGCAGGCGGTTGAATTGATGCCTTGTCTGGCTGAGGCCGGCATCAAAAGCGTGATCAATGGCCCGATGATTTTTTCGCCCGACCTTGGGCCGCTCATTGGTCCCTACCCCGGCAAGCCGGGTTATATCTGCGCCAACGGGGTGATGACCGGGTTCAATCAGGGCGGTGGCATCGGCAAGGTTCTGGCCGAATGGATCATTGACGGCGAGCCGTCTTTGGACGTCAGCTTTTGGGATGTGGCCCGCTATGGTGACTTCGCTGATAGCCACTATACCAAGGAGATGACCAAATACTGGTACGAAAACCGCTCTAGCCGGGTGTATCCGTACCAAACATTCCCGGCAGCCCGCCCGATGAAAATGTCGCCGATCTATGATCGCCTAAAAGAAGCCGGTGCGGTCTTTGGCGAAACCTGCGGATGGGAGGATGCCTTTTGGTACCCCAAGAATGACGCTGAACGGATCGAGGAATATTCCTATGAACGCCCCGCTTGGTTTGCAGCGGTAGCCCGTGAATCGCGGGCAGTGCGCGAAACTGCTGGCCTGTTTGAGCTGACCAGCTATGGCAAATACATGTTCAGCGGTGCCGGGGCGGTTGCGTTTCTGGACCGGATTTTGGCCAACAAAATACCCGAGTTGGTCGGTAAAACCGCGCTCTGCCCCATGCTCAGTGAAATGGGAAAGGTGATTGGCGATTTCACCGTTACCCGCCTTGGCCCCGAACGGTGCCTGGTTCTGGGGTCGGGATCGATGGAGAAGATCCACGAACGCTGGTTCCTGGCGCAGCTGCCCGATGCGGGGGTGAGCTATGACAATCTGACCAATAGTTATGCTGGTCTACATGTGGCCGGCCCGAACGCGCGGGCGATCCTGCAGACCTTGGCCCCCGGCACCAGTTTTGATAGCGCGGATTTCCCCTTTTTGTCGGGCCGTGAGATGGCATTGGGGTCTTGCCCTGATACCCTGGTGGTGCGGGTCTCTTATACCGGTGAATGTGGATATGAAATCTACATGCCTCTGGAACACCAAGCCGCGCTTTATGACAAGATCATAGAGGCTGGTGAACCACATGGGCTGACCCTTGCAGGGGGGCACGCGCTGATGGCGCTCCGCCTTGAAAAGGGGTTTGCCGGTTGGGGCATGGAGCTGACCTCGGACTATTATCCAAACGAGACGGCGCTGGCACGGTTCGTGCGCTACGGTAAAGGCGACTTTATCGGCCGCAAGGCGGCGTTGGCGGCCAAAGAGGCCGGTCCGCGCGAAAGTTTTGTCCAGTTTGCCGTCGATACAAAAGAGGCCGACCCATACGGCGGTGAGCCGGTATTCAAGGATGGGGAACTGGTTGGTTACACCAGTTCCGGTGGCTTTGGTTATTGTGCAGGTACCAGCCTGGCCCTTGGCTATCTTCAGCCAGAAGCCATCGATCCAGACGCCGTCTATCAAGTGGATATTGTTGGCAAAAAGTGTAATGCGCGCTTGCTCAGCGCCCCACCTGTCGACCCCGAAGGTCTGCGCATGCGACGCTGAGCAGCAGTAAGGCGAAATCAGCGGGAAAGGCGCGCAATTGGCAAAAAACAAAGTGATCAGCAATCATAACCGCCGATGGCCGGTCCGTATGGATCGCCACGCAGGGCCAGTGCAACACGGTGCCATGGATCATTCTGAACCGCCCACCGACCTGGATGCGGTTCGCCGCTACCGGCTGGCCCGCGTACAGGCAGAGATGAAGCGGCAGGATGTTCCGGCGCTTTTGCTGCTTGATCCGATCAACACGCGCTATGTCACCGACTGCACGAATATGCAGCTCTGGTGCATGCATTTCGAAACCCGCTGCGTTTTCGTCCCGGCCGAGGGGCCGCTGACCCTGCTTGACTATGCCGATATGCCGTTTCTGGCCGAGGGGCTTCCGACGGTGGACAATTACGGTGTAATGTCGGCGCATTACTTCTTTGCCGCCGGCAACCGGATGGATGAATGGGCCGCAGTCTTTGGCCACCAGATTGGCGGGTTGATGGGCAAATATTGCCCCGGTGAGAAAACGCTCGCCGTTGATCGCCTGTCCCATCTGGGCGGCAGCGCCATTCAGACCCTTGGTTTCCAAATTGTTGATGGGCAACGGGTAGCGGAAGTCGCACGCTCGATCAAATCGGCACAAGAGCTGGCTTTGATGAAAGCTGCCATTGGCGTTGCGGATAAGGGCATGACTGCCATGCGGAGCGCTCTGGAACCGGGCATCACCGAAAACGGGCTTTGGGCAAAATTGCACGAGGTCAATATAGCAGAGGGTGGCGAGTGGATCGAAACTCGGCTGTTGGCTTCGGGGCCGCGCACCAACCCCTGGTTTCATGAAAGCTCCATGCGGGTAATAGAGGCGGGTGATATGGTGTCCTTTGATACCGACCTCATTGGACCTTATGGATATTGCGCTGACATCTCCCGGGCTTGGGTCTGTGGCGACGTTTGGTCACGTGAACAGGTTGCATTGTACCAACTGGCGCGCGAACAGGTCGAATTCAACATGGAGGTGATCCGGCCCGGCATGTCCTTTCGCGAGATTGCCGAAAAATCATGGCCAATCCCGGACCGTTTCAAGAAAAACCGCTATGGCTGTCTGGCGCATGGCGTTGGGCTTTGCGATGAATACCCTTCGATCCCATATCGCGAAGACCTTGAGGAATACGGCTACGATGGCGTGGTGGAACCCGGCATGGTGTTGGCGGTGGAATCCTACATTGGTGAAGAAGGCGCAATGGAGGGGGTAAAGCTCGAACAGATGATCCACGTCACCGATACTGGATGGGAGCTTCTATCCCACTACCCCCTCGAAGAATTTGAAGTCTGATCGGGTCACCCGATCAGACAATCTTACTTGTGAATTTCCTGCTTGCGACGTGCCATGTAGTCCTTAAGCTGTTCGTCTATTGCCGGATCTATCGGCGGCTGTACGTATTCGGATAGCAGCTGTTTCCAGATTGCATTGGCCCTTTGCGTCGTATCCAAGCCGCCGCGATCACTCCAGTTCTCAAAGTTATCCCAGTCCGAAACTATCGGGGTATAAAAAGCGGTTTGATAGCGATCCAGCGTGTGCTGAGTTCCAAAAAAGTGGCCGCAGGGGCCTACTTCCCGAATAGCCTCCAGCCCAATGCTCTCATCCGTAACTTCTATTGGCTTTTGCGTCGCGGCCATCATCTGCAGCATCTCGGCATCGACGATAAGCTTCTCGAATGAAGCGACCAGCCCTCCCCCCAGCCAGCCTGCTCCCTGGTTTAGCAAGTTGACGTGACCGCTCATGGCGCCCCAAATTGACATCTGGCTTTCATAGGCCGCCTGCGCATCCATGGCATTCGACGCGGTGACATTGCTGGACCGGAACGGAATGTCATAACGGCGGGCGAGTTGCCCGGTGGCCTGCGCAGCCAGCGTATATTCAGGAGTGCCAAAAGCAGGGGAGCCTGTTTTCATGTCGACGTTGGTGGTAAAGCCGCCATAAATCACCGGCGTGCCAGAACGGACGCATTGTGCCAGCACGATACCCGCCAGTGCTTCGGCATTCTGCTGGGTCAGAGCACCCGCCAATGTGATCGGTGACATTGCACCCGCCAGGGTAAAGGGCGTGATGATCACTGGCTGGCCGTGTTTGGCCATCTCGACCAGCCCTTCGCCCATTGGACCGTCGATTTGCAAAGGTGAATTGGTGTTGATCACGGTGGTAAAGACAGGCCTGTCGATCAGATCTTCCCGCGAACATCCAAATGAAATTGCGGCCATTTCCAAGCCGTCCCGCGCCCGATCGGCGCCCAGCCCCCAGGGCTGCCAGTTTTTATCCGTCAGCGTGATCTGAGCATGGTGCAAATCCAGGTGGCGGCTTTCCTGTGGTAAGTCCAGCGCCTCAAACGGGCCCCCCCCTTCCTGATGAATGATATTCAGGCTCTGCACCAGGCGGATGTAATCGCACATCTCGGCATAGGTGCCCGCACGCCGCCCCTTGTCGAGGTCAGACACAAAAGCAGGCCCTCCGACCGAAGCAAAGATCGCATAGTCCTGCCCCAGTTTCAGGTTTTTTGCCGGGTTGCGCGCATGCAGCGTGAAAGAGGAAGGCGGTAACTTCAACTTTTCCTCAACCAAGCCGCGGTCCATCCAGACCATCTCTTCGCCATGGTCCACCTTGGCACCGGCATTTTCCAGATAGCGCCGCGCCTCTGGATCCAGCACCTTACAGCCGATTTCTTCCAGAATTGTCAGGGATGCCTGGTGGATCGCCTCAATCTGATCCGCGCTCAGGACATCCGTGGGTGCAGTCCGATACCGAAGCTGTTCCCAGGGCTGTTGCGTGATCGCAGTGCCAGAGCGGCCCGCTCTGGAGTTTCCACTGTTTCGTCTGCGTGCTGAACTACGTGCCATGATGTCCTCCCTACTGGCAGCTCCACATTACTGTACAGCTGTACAATTACTCAGGAGAGAAGCACGAAGACGTCACCGACGCAACATGTTTCCATGCAACGGCGACACGCCTATTGCCAATATGCGGATCATAAGTGCGGTTTCATCCCGGTGCACAGTTGCCGGATTGGACCTAAGTGAATTCAGACCAGATAGTTTCGGATTCCAGGCTTGCTTCGATCAGCCAGTTGCAAAAGCGCGGACCATAGGGAAGGTCCCGCCCTCGCGGTGTGGTCACCAGGGCAAGGCAAAACCCAGTGGAAATTTTCCTGCGCAGCGGCGCCACAAGTTTGCCGGAAACCAGATCGTCATCCAGATAAGGCCTGCGTCCCATGGTGATCCCCATACGCTCTTTGGCTGCCTTCAGGCAGCTGGAGCACATATCCAGATCCAAGTAGTGGGCCTGGTGCGTGTCATGAATGTCGTGTTTGGCGAACCAATAGTTCCATTCGTCTTCCTCGGACAAGCTCGTGATCAACGGGTGCTCAAGCAGACTCCGCGGTGATTTTACCGTCTTGTGTTCAGCAAGATAATCCGGGGCAGCGGCCGGAAGAATTTCATCGACAAACAAGACAACCGCACCTTCTGGCAGATCATCTTCGGGAAGGTATACCAAAGCAAAATCAGCTTCTCTGTTCAGGGTGTCGCCGATCAGGTCTGATGTGCTGAGCTTGATATCAATATCACGATGTTTCTGATAAAAATCCCCAAGGCGCGGAATTAACCAGACATCGGCCAACGAGGGAAACAAATTCACCGTAATCTGGGATCGACCGGAAGATCGCATGATGCCCTCCGTGGCACTTTCGATCCCATCCAGCGCAATACAAAGCTGATCATAGTAGGCCTTGCCTTCCTCACGCAAAATCAGCCGATTGTTGCGACGGATGAACAACGCCATTCCAATAAAGTCTTCAAGTGCCTTGATCTGATGGCTGACAGCCGAGGCCGATATACCCAATTCTTTGGCGGCCAACTGAAAATTGCAATGGGAAGCGGCCGCCTCAAAAGCCTTGATCGCCGCAAACGGAGGTAGCCGTCTTTTCATGAACTTAAACCGTAAGAATTGAATTTACTTAAACTGCACGGAAACCTGCACGGCCTCAACCTTTGATTTTATTTAGTCACCGGTGAAATTTTTTGCCCTGTCTGAAATCCCGGTGATTGCGGCAAAATCCAACCAAAGAAGCATTTATCCAACTTGGCCTCCAACAGCATCGGTGACAATGAAATACTCGATCACTTCCTTGGTGAAGCAGGCGCTGCAAGGTCACAAGGGCTGGCCCGAGGCCTTTCGCCATCCAGCACCAAAGAAGCACTATGACGTGGTCATCATAGGTGGTGGTGGTCATGGTCTGGCCACCGCATATTACCTGGCCAAAAACCACGGCATAACCAATGTGGCAGTTGTCGAAAAAGGTTGGATAGGCAGCGGAAATGTTGGTCGCAACACCACTATCGTACGCTCTAACTATTTGCTGAACAGCGAAATTCCACTGCTGGAATGGTCTCTCAAACTGTGGGAGGGGCTAAGCGAAGACCTGAACTACAACGTCATGTTCTCCCAACGTGGCGTGTTGGACATTTTCCACACCGACGGTCAGCGCGACGAGGCGGTGCGCCGGGGCAATGCGATGATCGTAAATGGTGTCGATGCCGAGATGCTAGACCGGCAGCAAGTGCTTGAGATGATGCCGATGGTTGATGAAAACAACGGCCGTTTTCCCGTCCTGGGTGGTTTGTTGCAACCTCGGGCCGGGAATGCACGTCACGACGCGGTGGTCTGGGGCTACGCGCGCGGCGCCGATCAGATGGGT
>ENA-OSET01000897-OSET01000897.1-sediment-metagenome-genome-assembly--contig:-NODE-897-length-32385-cov-33.274978_pt1 | contig 32385 bp, 31 predicted proteins | sample MGYA00237882_ERZ534229 | MGnify/ENA primary metagenome ERZ534229 (study PRJEB26408, sample SAMN06266212) | sediment metagenome | isolation source: Hudson Canyon methane seep mesocosm | place... | reverse complement strand
GCTATGTTGGCAGCTAACTCTCCTCAAGAAGTCATGGACTTTGCATTAATTGCCACAGCAGCTAGTTTAGAAAGCCGTCTGCCCATATTACATTTCTTTGATGGTTTCAGAACCTCTCATGAAATAGCAAAAATTACAGCCTTTGATGACAGTGTCTATCATGCCATGATTAATGATGATTGGGTTGCTGCACACCGTGCACGGGGTTTATCTCCTGAACATCCTGTATTACGTGGTAGCTCGCAAAACCCTGATGTTTATTTTCAGGCTCGTGAATCAGTCAATCCGTATTACACCAAGATGCCAAGTATTATGCAGGCAACAATGGATAGGTTCGCCAAATTGACTGGCAGGCAGTATCAGCTATTCGATTACATTGGTAATTTCAAAGCCAAGCATATTATTATTCTGATGGGTTCAGCTGCTGAAACTGTCGAAGAAACAGTTGACTATTTAGTTCGTCAGGGTGAATCTGTTGGTGCGATAAAAGTCAGGTTTTATCGTCCTTTTTCGGCTGAGGCATTGATCGCTGCTTTGCCTAACAGTTGCAGCCATATCGCTATCTTAGATCGTACCAAAGAACCTGGTTCAGATGGTGAGCCACTGTATAAAGATGTACTAACGGCCATTGCCCAACATTGCAGTTCTGGGAAAAGTAAATTTGCTAATATGCCTAAAATTATTGGAGGGCGTTATGGTTTGTCATCTAAAGAATTTACACCTGCGATGGTTAAAGTTATTTTTGATCACTTAAAACAAGATGAACTGAAAAACCCTTTCACTATCGGTATCAATGATGATGTTGAGTTCCACAGTCTGGACTGGGATGCTGATTTTCGCACTGATGCACATGATGACACTTTTCAGGCCGTGTTTTATGGACTAGGTAGTGATGGTACCGTCAGTGCAAATAAAAATAGTATTAAAATAATTGGTGATAGCACCGAACTTTATGCTCAGGGTTATTTTGTCTATGATTCCAAAAAGTCAGGGGCAGTAACTGTTTCACATCTGAGGTTTGGACCTAATCCCATCCATTCTAGTTATCTAATTACTGATAATGACGCTAATTTTGTTGCCTGCCACCAAGCTGTTTTCATTGAACGCTATAACATGCTTGATATGGCGGCAAACGGTGCTGTATTTCTGCTTAACTCACCTGCTGACGCTAAAGATGTCTGGGCTACACTGACCCAAAAAATGCAGCAGCAAATTATCGATAAACAGATCAAGTTTTACTGCATTGATGCCTATGCTGTTGCCGAAAAGACAGGCATGGCAAAACGCATCAATACCATTATGCAAACTTGTTTTTTTGCTATTTCAGGAATATTGCCAAAAGACCAATCCATTACAGCTATCAAACACGCTGTCGAAAAAACCTATGGCAGAAAAAATAAACGTATAGTTGAGCTTAACTTCAAAGCAATTGATGAAACTCTGGCCTGTTTACGCTTGGTTGATATTCCCAAACAAATATCTAGCCAGACCGCGATACATTCTCACATACCTGAGACAGCACCAGATTTTGTTAAAAATGTCACGGCTAAGATCATTGCTGGTCAGGGTAATGCTATCCCGATTAGTTTTTTCCCTGCCGATGGCAGCTTTCCATTAGGGTCTGCTGCCTATGAAAAGCGTAATCTGGCACTTGAGATTCCAGTATGGGAAACGGACTTATGTACTCAATGTGGCAAGTGCGTCATGGTCTGCCCTCATGGTGTTATTCGCAGCAAGCTATTTCCATCAAGCGAACTATCTGAAGCTCCGGTAACATTTAAATCTACGCCAATATTGGGTAAAGATTTTCCATCAGACCTAGCCATCAGTTATCAGGTTGCCCCCGAAGACTGTACCGGGTGTAATCTCTGTGTTGATATTTGCCCTATTCGAGACAAGTCCAATGCGAGTCGAAAAGCACTTAATATGGCAGATATTTCTCCTCTGAAACAACAAGAACAAGACAACTGGGATTACTTTTTATCATTACCTGAATATGATCGCCGCCAAATTAAAACCACCACTATTAAAGGTTCTATGTTGATGCAGCCTTTATTTGAATTTTCAGGTGCCTGTTCGGGCTGTGGTGAAACGCCCTATCTTAAACTCGCCAGCCAATTATTTGGCGATCGAATGGTGGTAGCTAATGCCACTGGCTGTTCCTCTATCTATGGCGGTAATTTGCCAACCACCCCTTGGACCAAAAACTGTGAAGGTCGTGGGCCTGCTTGGAATAACTCATTATTCGAAGACAATGCCGAATTTGGTCTGGGTATTCGAGTTGCTATTGATAAACACACTGAACAGGCATTTGAGTTATTAAAACAACTTAAACCACAATTAAATTCTGAACTAGTTGATGATCTTGTTAATGCCGATCAATGTGATGAATCGGGCATCTATGATCAGCGTCATCGTGTCGAAAAATTACGCCAACAACTCGGAACAATTGATTCACCTACAGCAAGTCAACTAACACAACTAGTCGATAACCTATGTAAAAAAAGTGTCTGGATTGTAGGAGGAGATGGCTGGGCTTATGATATCGGTTATGGTGGTCTGGATCATGTATTGGCGAGCGGTCGCAATGTCAATATTCTGGTTTTAGATACCGAGGTCTATTCCAATACGGGCGGACAAACATCTAAAGCAACACCTCGCGGTGCAGTAGCCAAATTCTCCGCCAGTGGTAAAGCAACAGCTAAGAAAGATCTCGCTTTGCTTGCCATAGATTATGAAAATGTCTATGTGGCCCATGTCGCTTATGCAGGTAAAGATACGCAAACATTAAGGGCCTTTCTAGAAGCTGAGGCACATCAAGGTCCTTCATTGATTATTGCCTACTCACCTTGCATCGCCCATGGTATTGATTTATCTAATAATCACCAACAACAGCAACTGGCAGTGAAAAGTGGTCATTGGCCTCTGTTCCGTTTTGATCCTAACAAAATAAAAGAGGGTAAAAACCCAATGCATCTTGACTCTAGTCCGCCATCAATTCCTTATCGAGATTTCATTCGTACAGAAACTCGTTTTGATATGCTTTGGCAAACACACCCAGAAGATGCCGAACGATTTTTGGCTCAGGCACAACGTGATGTCAACCACCGCTATCACTATTACCAACAACTTGCTGAGTTGGATTGGTCTGACAGTGCTAGTGTCGCAGTAGTTAAGGCAACTAGTAAACAAGCATTAGAGGACGCATAGACATGGCAGACTTAAGCACTCAGTATCTTGGCCTAACACTGAAAAACCCTCTGGTACCATCCGCTTCTCCACTTAGCAAAGAACTACACACAGCCAAAAAGCTCGAAGATAACGGCGCATCAGCCTTAGTCATGCATTCACTTTTTGAAGAAGGGTTAGAAAATGAATCTAGACGACATGATCGTTTTTTTCATCAGCAGGCAATTGGACATGCCGAAGCAGATAGCTTTCACCCAAGTCCTGTAGAGTTTGCAAGTTATCAAGATCGTTATCTTGAACAGTGTCAACAACTTAAGTCTCACCTCGACATTCCCATTATCGCTAGTCTTAATGGCACGAGTACAGATGGCTGGATAGAGTATGGTAAAGAGATACAACAAGCTGGTGCTGATGCCTTAGAGCTTAATGTCTACTTTATTGCAGCGGATATCAATATGAGCAGTCAGCAAGTTGAAGACCGTTATCTAAACTTATTAACCGAGCTTCGTAAGCATGTGTCGCTGCCCATCACTATGAAGCTGTCATCACAATTCAGTTCGCCACTTCACTTTATTCGTCGCCTAGAACAGGCTGGTGCTAATGGCGTGGCTCTATTCAATCGCTTTTACCAACCTGATATTGATCTGGAAACCTTATTAACCACACCTAAAATACACCTATCCACATCAGAAGAATCATTATTACGAATCCGCTGGATTGCCCTACTTTACGGTCAGGTCAAACTATCTCTTGCTGTAACCGGTGGCTTTCATACTGCTGAAGGTGTCGTGAAGGCACTACTTGTCGGTGCTGATGTTACTCATTTATGCAGCGTATTACTGGAAAATGGACCAGAGCAGCTTAGTCATCTCCATAATGGTCTTAGCGATTGGTTGGAGCAACATGAATATGAATCGATCAAACAACTTAAAGGTAGTATTAGTCAGCAACATGCAATAAACCCCAGTGCCTATGAAAGGACAAATTACATTGATGTATTAAACAGTTATGAACCTAGCAGTGGTGTATTGAGGTAAATTTATTCATCTTCGATAGCAAAGTCTAAACCCGCAATACTATCTAGCATCGGTAATGATGCTGCTGAAATACCTTGCAACTCACCACACACTGCTAACATTTGATCTGAAATACGACTTATCTGTGTTTCACGCTTTTTCCATATTCGCTGCATAGCTGATTTTTCTTTTTCTAAATCAGATCGCATCGTTTCATAGTTTTCGACTACAGCCCTAATACGCTGGGCAAATTGATTACTGGTAATGTAATCAAATAGTGCTTCCATTTGCTCGCCTTTACCTGCGCTCACGGCTTTCTGTCTTTGTGACTCAATAAGGACCGTGCGTAGTGCTGCTGACAGACCTAATACTAATTCAGGGCGTACTAACCATACACCTTCATATTGAACGATTGAGTCCTTAAGCTCTGCAGGAAATGTGGTGCTCACTAATACGGCAATATCACCATTGACTCGCTGCAAGTCTTCTTTGAGTTTTGGGATCCAATTATTGGACCAATTTTCAGCCCGTTTGGTCTCCCAAACAATCTTGCCACAAATGCTGCCAGAACGGAGCTTAACAATGTGAATAACATCAGCACCACGAGCCCCTTTTTTAACAGGTTCAATTTCATCAAAAGGATAGCTTTGCTCCAATAATGACTCAACCTCAAGCTCTAACACTTCACCTTGAAGCTGTTGTGAGCCTTGCTCCAATTTTCTAGTCAACTCTTCATTGGCTTTTTGGGCATCTGTTATCTTCTTTTTAAGCTCAGCTTCTTTGAGTGAAAAAGATTCATTAATTTTAAGCTCAATAGTCCGACGTCCCGCTTCAAGCTTGCGTTCAACCTCAAGTGCAAGTTCAGCCTTTTGTTCTTCTATTTGCTTTTTCTCTTTACGGAGCTGTATTTCGGCAGCGCGAAACTCAACAAGTTTTTTGTCTTTATTACTTAACTCATCCTTCAACTCAGCTAATTGGAGATCTGCATCTTCCCTAGCTTGCTCAGCAGCCTTTTTCTTTGCTGCTTCAAGCTGAGTTTTAGACTTTTTCTGTAAATCATTACTTTCTTGCAGTTGTTCTTTTAAGTTATCAAGTTGGCTCTGGTATTGTTTAGCTGACTTACGTTCTTGCTCTTTACTAACTCGTTGCTCAAGCTCTGCTCTTTCTTTGTTAAGCATCGCTTCATATTCATCTTCATACTGCTCTATCAGATGATGTGATAATCCTTCAGCTAAAGGGAATTCTTTATCACAATGAGGACAGGTAATACTATCATCTGCATTTAATATGATCTTTTGACTCACACTGGTCTCCTAAGTAGCCGCTATTTAATTCAATATTAAACATATTCTAACGAAAACATTAGTTTTCCACAGTGATAAATTATGAAGCGTTTAAAGCAGCCTATTTAACTTGAAATGATTGATGACAAGCAACACAGGCAGAACTGATGTTTCGCAGGGATTTATAGGCATCCCCCATATTGCCTTCACGAGCTACATCAGCAAATTCATCTGCAGAAATGTGTAATTGCATACCCATCATTTTCATTTCTTTAGGCATGAATTGTCCAAAACCCTTTGCCTGATGTTTGTGATGTTTAACCGCTTGTTCATCATCACATTGTGTGTTTTGTCCTTGCCCAACACCCATGCTTGTTTCTGCAATTGATGCTGCTTCTACTAAGTCATTCTCTGCAAGGGCGGCGATGATAAGGTCTAAGGATTCCATATGACCTCTCATACCCTTTAGAAACTCGCTTTTCATTTGAGAAGGCATATTAACTACTTGGCGATTATCAGTGGTTATTTCTTCAGCAAATACTGATGTCATTGGTAGGAGTAGAAGTGCGAATAGGTACTTTTTCATTTTTAAAACCTTGTACATTATTGAATGATGCATCAATATTAGCATTTTATAATATAATATGAAATAAGTTTTCTCATGCAAAAACAAAGCGCGATTAACACACTATTTTTGCTGAATGAATGTTCTTTTACTTAATGATAGGAAGTAAGCTGTAGACAAACCTGCAGAACCAAAAATCATACACATCACTACTATTTGATAGTGAGCCGCGATAATAGGTGATACACCAGATAATATTTGTCCTGTCATCATGCCTGGTAATGCCACCAGCCCAACAGCAAACAAAGAGTTCACTACAGGTATAAATGCGGCATTAAATGCAATGGTTCTTGCTTGGGCATAAGGAACATCACGCTCTAATTCTGCATGTAGTCGTTCAGCGGCCAAACTAACACTATTCATTGAATTAGCAAAAATCATCCCTGCCAAAGGAATCATATATTGTGGTTCAAACCAAGGTTCTAAACTAATAACACCTTGGGTAACTAATAATAGTGTTGCACCACCCCCGCAAAGTATTGACCAAAATACATAACGAAATAGAGCAATCCTATTTTCTTTAATCGAACCTAACGCTATCCAACTCGCTGCTGTCACCATAACTAACATAACAGCCATCACCAGCCATGCACTTTCAGCCCGAAAGACAGTTGTTAATATATACCCCACTAGTAACAACTGCACTAACATTCGAATAACCGAATAAACTGCATTACCAACATTCAATGACCAGCGATACAAAATCACCAGCACAATCAGAACAGGAATAAAGGCTACTGCTAAATTCAAAGGAGAGATAATTTGAAGTGATTCGTTCATGACATTAATGATTTAATAATTAAAGTTATCGAAAACGAACATTTCAGTAACACAAATGGAAGTGAAAAAAGAAATAATGCGAATAATCTAGAATGTTTTCTAAAAAACTCATAGGCCTTACCTTGTTTTTTTAGCACTAGAAAATAGACGCTGACAAATAGACAAATTACCAAGATATTAAAGCCGAGTGCCATTAATTGAATCACAATAGTTAGTTTTCCAGATGAACAGGTAGTTGATCAATTATACTATTGAAGCAAACCTTAGTTTCAATCTATTTAAATATGGAAAATACAATGGAATATGAAAACCAATGCGCCGCTTATCCACATGAATTTTTGATGACAAACTTATCTGTTTTTCATTTATTAATACCACTTGTCGCATTAAGTAGTGACTATCTTAATATCATACTTGCAGCATCACTTGGCTGTTCTATCTTAGCATTATTATGGATAGTCAAAAAAGCGCGCGTCACCTGTTGTGCAGCTTCAAAGGATACGGCTTTGATAAAAGCTCACTGGCAACAAGCATGGAAACGCAGTAAATTATTACTGATTGGTTATGCAATATCTGCAGCTATATTACTACTAGGTTGGTTCGTTGCTTCGTCACAAGCAGATCCTAATATGTTCGATATTATGCTAGCCGTATTTAGCTGGATTGCAGCGATACCTTTAGTCTTCATCGTCTTTGGTTTGTTTGTGCTTTCGACTGTATCTTCTGCACGCGCTAAACGAGGCGAATTTCCTAAAAAATCAGCTTTAGCGCTAGGTTCAGAAACAGAGTAATAATATTGAAAGTCACCCCGAAAAATCAGGGTCAGGTACAAACTTCCGTTACAAGACCTGACCTCATTTCCTCAAAGGCTCCATTCAAGCTACGGTTATTTAATCTGCGGCGTTCAGTGACCATTTATACAAGGTAATAAGCACAACAACTACCGGTATAAATGTCAAAGCCAAGTTAAATTCTGGAATAATTCGAACTGGATAACACACAGTGAAACCTCATATAAAAAAGGCTGCAACCCACTAAGGTAGCAGCCTTTTTAAATTTAAATAACCAATATAATTAAGAAGATGAACGCTTATACTCATCCATTTCATTAAAGTTTAAATAGCGGTATATTTCATCAGACATTGGTTCAATACCGGCTACTTTCTCTTGATATTCTTCAACCGTTGGTAAACGCCCCATGCTTGCTACAACCGCTGCTAATTCAGCAGAAGATAAATAAACATCAGCACCATTACCTAAACGATTTGGGAAGTTTCGAGTCGATGTTGAAACAACCGTTGCATTGTCAGCAACGCGCGCTTGGTTACCCATACATAATGAACAACCCGGTGTTTCTGTTCGAGCCCCTACTCGACCGAAAGTGCTATAGACACCTTCTTCTTGTAGTTGATGTGCATCCATTTTAGTAGGCGGTGCAATCCACAACTTAGTCGGTAAGTTACCCATATTCTCAAGAACTTTACCTGCTGCACGGTAATGACCGATATTGGTCATACATGAACCGATAAAGACTTCATCAATTTCTGTACCCGCTAATTCAGATAATGGTTTCACATCATCAGGATCATTTGGACATGCAAGTAAAGGTTCAGTGATTTCATTTAAATCAATCTCAATAACTTCTGCATATTCAGCATCGGCATCACGTTCTAATAGCTCAGGATTCTCTAACCATGCTTTCATGGAATCAATACGACGTTTCAGTGTACGTGCATCTTCATAGCCTTCAGCAATCATCCATTCCAACAATGAAATGTTTGATTTCATGAATTCGATAATAGGCTCTTTGTTCAAATGAACAGTACAACCATTCGCTGAACGTTCAGCTGAGGCATCCGATAATTCAAATGCTTGCTCAACTTTTAGGTTTGGCATACCTTCAATTTCAAGTACACGACCATTAAAGATATTCTTCTTACCTTTCTTCTCAACCGTTAATAAACCCCGTTGAATAGCGACATAAGGAATCGCATTGACTAAGTCACGTAGTGTAATACCAGGTTGCATTTCACCTTTAAAGCGTACCAATACTGATTCAGGCATATCTAATGGCATCACACCTAAAGCTGCACCAAAGGCAACAAGACCAGAACCGGCTGGGAAACTAATACCAATTGGGAAACGAGTATGTGAATCACCACCTGTGCCAACGGTATCAGGTAATACCATGCGGTTTAACCAAGAATGGATAACACCATCACCCGGACGTAATGACACACCCGCACGTGTGCTAATAAAATCAGGTAATGAATGTTGTAGTTTGATATCAACTGGTTTTGGATAAGCGGCTGTATGACAGAAAGACTGCATCACTAAGTCAGCTGAAAAGCCTAAACAAGCAAGTTCTTTCAACTCATCACGCGTCATCGCACCGGTTGTATCTTGAGAGCCAACAGTTGTTACTTTAGGTTCACAGTATGTGCCAGGGCGTACACCTTCAACAGCACACGCTTTACCGACCATTTTTTGGGCTAAGGTGAAACCTTTACCCGTGTCTGCTGGTGCAACAGGACGAACAAATACATCAGAAGGATCTAAACCTAATGTTTCTCGTGCTTTATCCGTTAAACCACGACCAATAATCAGTGGAATACGACCACCAGCACGAACTTCATCGGCTAAGGTTGTTGGACGCATGTTAAATGTTGACACCACATCGCCCGCTTTATTGGTGATTTTACCTTCATATGGGTAAATCGTAATAACATCACCCGTATTCAAGTTTGCAACATCACATTCGATTGGCAATGCACCAGAATCTTCAGCAGTGTTAAAGAAGATAGGAGCAATATTGCTACCTAGTACAACACCGCCTTGACGTTTATTAGGCACAAAAGGAATATCTTTACCCATATGCCAAAGCACAGAGTTAATGGCAGACTTACGTGAAGAACCGGTACCAACCACATCACCGACATAAGCTAAAGGATGACCTTTTTTCTTTAACTCGGCGATATCATCTAATGGCGTGTCCATCGTGTTGATTAGCATCGCTTTAGCATGTAATGGTATATCAGGACGACTCCATGCTTCTGTTGCAGGCGATAAATCATCAGTATTTGTTTCACCCGCTACTTTGAATACGGTAACGGTCATACTTTCAGGTAATGCTGGACGTGCTGTAAACCACTCCGCATCAGCCCATGATTGAACTACGCGTTTTGCATAATCATTGCTTGCTGATTTCTCAACAATATCGTGATACGCATCATAAACTAACAATGTTTTCGATAAGGCAGCTTCAGCAGTGGCTGCTGTAGCATCGTTATCTAGTAAATCAATAAGCGCCTCAATATTGTAGCCGCCCATCATTGTGCCTAATAGCTCAGTTGCTTTAACCGCATCAATCAATGAACAAGACACATTGCCTTTCGCGACATCAGCTAAAAAACTCGCTTTTACATAAGCTGCTTGATCAACACCTGGTGGTACACGGTGAATCAATAATTCTAAACATTCTTCAGTAGCATCTGATTTAAGTAATTCGACTAGTGCAGATACTTGTTCCGCATCTAATGCTAATGGTGGTAAACCTTCTTGAGCACGTTGTTCAACGTGTTTTTGATATTCATTCAGCACGCAGCTTACTCCGGTGTTGAGACAGTAAAAAAGAGTATTTTAACATGCTCTCCGAAGATAACCCGAGATCTGATATAATTTGTTGCATTATTAGCCTAATTTTTTGGAGTTTTCGTGGATTTAACATCACTAACCGCTATATCCCCTGTTGATGGTCGTTATGCAGATAAGACAAAAGCCTTGCGCCCATACTTTAGTGAATATGGCCTTATTCGCGCACGTGTCGAAGTTGAAGTTCGTTGGTTACACCTTTTAGGTGCTAATGACGATATTGCAGAAGTACCTAAGCTCAGTGGTGAAGCTGAAGCTTTCTTAAACAATATCGTGGCTAAGTTCTCTGTTGAAGATGCAGCAGAAATTAAAGAAATTGAACGCACTACAAACCATGATGTAAAAGCGGTTGAGTACTTCATTAAACGTAAGTTCAAAGCGAATGCAGAACTTGATGCTATTAATGAATTTGTTCATTTTGCATGTACTTCTGAAGATATTAATAATACGTCTTACGGAATCATGCTTAAAAACGCACGTGAAGATGTGATTTTGCCAGAAATGGATACATTGATTGCTGCTATTCGTAAACTTGCCATTGAACATGCTGAAACACCCATGATGTCTCGCACGCATGGTCAACCTGCATCACCTACAACATTAGGTAAAGAAATGGCTAATGTTGTTCACCGTTTAGAACGTCAGCGAACTCATGTTGCTGCTGTTTTACTCTACGGGAAAATGAATGGTGCTGTTGGTAACTACAATGCTCATTTATCTGCTTACCCTGATGTAAACTGGCCAATGATGGCTGATGCTTTTGTTACAGGTCTTGGTTTACAGTGGAATAAATACACTACTCAAATTGAACCACATGATTATATGGCTGAGTTGTTCCAAGCATCGATGCGTTTCAATACCGTATTAATTGATTTCTGTCGTGATATTTGGAGTTATATCTCTATCGGTCACTTCAAGCAAAAAACAGTTAAAGGTGAAATTGGTTCTTCAACCATGCCTCACAAAGTAAACCCCATCGACTTTGAAAATGCCGAAGGTAACTTAGGTTTGGCAAATGCAATGTTTGATCATTTAGCAATTAAATTGCCTATTTCTCGCTGGCAGCGTGATTTAACTGACTCAACAGTATTGCGTAATATTGGTGTTGGTTTCTCATACTCTATATTGGCTTATAGCTCAGCACTAAAAGGTATTAGTAAGCTTGATCCTAATCCTCAATCAATGGCTGATGATCTTGATGCAAACTGGGAAGTATTAGCTGAGCCAATCCAAACGGTTATGCGCCGCTATGGTATCGAAAACCCGTATGAGATCTTAAAAGAACTAACGCGTGGTCGTCGTGTTAATGCAGAAATCATGCTTGAGTTTATAAATGGTTTAGAGCTACCAGAAGAAGCGAAAGAAAGTTTACGTCAACTAACGCCTGCTAACTACATTGGTAATGCAGCAGAACAAGCACGTAACTGTTAAATAATGACAACTCATCCCTACCCTCAATCTAAATCGGAACGAATCCGCTTTGAGGGTCGGGATGAAGCGCGTCAATTAGTATTACAAATGGCCCTAGAGGCTAAACGTCAAATATGTATTTATGGTCGCGATATCGATGCAATTTTATTTGATAGGCCTGAGTTTATAGATTGTGTCAGTGAGCTAGCCCGACGAAGCCCGAGAACTGAAATAAAAATTCTCGTCCACGACACGCTAGCCAATGTACAGAATGATCACCGACTTATCCCTCTTGCTCAGCACTTGAGTAGTTCAATACATATTCATAACACCGCAAAACAACATCGAGATTTTCAACAAACTACGCTATTGGTCGATGACTTTGCCAACTTAGTCTGCCCTCGTGCAAGAGTATACGATGGTTCAGCATGTTTATATGACCGACTAGAAACACGACAATTACAAAAGAAGTTTGATGAGCAATGGCAACAAAGCACCCCTGATATCAGCATAAGGCGACTACACTTATGAAGGCTCTACTATTTATTATTTTCAGTCTCTTTAGTGGCTTGCTGTTAGCCGAAGATAAAATTGAAACAATCCAACTTAATCATCGCCTTGCAGTTGAAGTTTTACCTGAAATACAAGCCTTCTTGCCAAAAACGGCCACAGTCCGTGCTTTTAATGACTATATTATTTTACAAGCTAGTCCTAAAGTTATTATAAAAGTCAAACAACTCATTGAGCAACTCGACACACCGCCACAAAGACTTAAAATTAGCGTGTTAAAAACTGATGAGCGGTTATCAACACAACAAGATATTCGAGTTGGTGCTGATGTTGAGATCAGTAATGAAAATACTTCTGCTGGTGTAGCAGTAAAATCATGGTCCACTAACAAGGCAAGGAATAAGGATCAACAACATCAAGCACAAGGACTTGCTGGACACCCCATTGTAATTTCGATGGGCCAAGATATCCCACAAAAGGAACAAGATATACTTGTTTTTCCCCGTCGCGCCATTGCAGTACAGTCATCAACCCATTACATCAGTCTCAATAATGGCTTCCAAGCCGTCGCTAGAATATTGCCTAATCATCAGGTTATTGTTGATATTCACCCTCGTTTTAGCCAGCTCTCCAAACGTAATGGCACAATCGAAACCAGTAACATTGTTACCACTATTTCTGGCTCTGTAGGCACATGGATAGAGTTAGGTAGCATCAATAATGAAAATAATATTGAAAAACAAGGTGCCAGCAGTTACCGTAGCCACCGACAACTACAACAGACTATATATTTAAAAGTCGACCCATTATAAATTTAGAGAACCCATGGATATAAAACAAGCCATTATCGAACGTCGTTCAGTTAAACACTATGATACTGATCATATTATGAGTGATGCTGAAATCAATGAACTTATGCAACACGCTATATTATCGCCCACAGCTTTCAATATTCAGCACTGGCGCTTCGTGAATGTTCAAGACAAAGATAAACGTCAACAAATTCAAGATGCGAGTTGGGGCCAAACTCAAGTCACAGAAGCATCATTATTATTGGTTTTATGTGCGGATCTTAATGCATGGGAAAAGCAACCTGAACGCTATTGGCGTGATGCTCCCGAAGAAGTACAAGGTTTCTTGCTACCCGCTATTGAGAACTATTACACCAACCATCATCAAGCTCAACGTGATGAATGTATTCGCTCTACCAGCATTGCTGCAATGAACATTATGCTTATGGCTAAAGGCATGGGTTATGACAGCTGCCCAATGGACGGTTTTGATTTTGATGCTGTCGCTAAGATTATCAACTTACCACACGATCACATCATTACTATGATGATTACCGTTGGTAAAAAGAAAGAAGATGCTCGCCCACGTTCAGGACAATTGCCTCTTGATGAAGTCGTTATGACGGATGGTTTTTAGACTAATCTAGACTTCAATAACGTAGGATCTGCTTCAGCCACGAACAAACTGAGATTAATTTAAAGGTTTTTATTTTACAGCCACAGAGTCACATAGATCATGGGGATTTTTAATATTTACCTCCGTGTCCTTCGTGCCTCTGTGGTGAATAAAACCTAATTTATATATCCATTCGCAGCTGAAGCAGCTCCTACAAAATTTTTCAGATTATATTTTTTGGTATTGACGATATTCTGGATGCCAGAAATGTCGTTCTATTTCAGCTGATAATTCTTGTTCCGTTAAATCGAGAGCAACACCTTGTTGTTGACCTACTTTCACAATAGCAAATGCCATTTTCTTACTCAACGCAGCAATATCCGTTAATGGTGGCAATAACGATCCTTCACCAGTGAGGACAATTGGTGCAGTAGAGGCTAAAACTTCACTCGCGACAATTAACATTTCATCACTTATCCGAGACATCTTTCCAGCTATGACTGCCAAACCAAATGCTGGGAAGATATAACTATTATTACATTGAGGAATGACATAAGTCTTTCCTTTATATTCAATAGGTTCAAATGGGCTTCCTGTAGCAATAATTGCCTGACCATTGGTCCATTCTAATAATTGTTGTGGTGTTGCTTCAATCTTCTTAGATGGGTTGCTCAAAGGGAAAATGATTGGCTGTTTACAGCCTTGAACCATCGTTTTTATCACTGCTTGAGTAAATAGACCTGCTTGACCTGACACGCCGATTAAAATGCTCGGTTGAGCAAATTTCATGACTTCAACTAAAGAGACGTAATCGCTAGCACATTGCCAATCTTGTACAGCAGCCTTTGTTTGGGCCAATGGTTTTTGAAAGTCTAATACCTCAGGCATATCCTCAGTTAACAAACCATAACGATCAACCATAAAAATTTGGCTACGAGCTTGTTGTTCTAAAATGCCTTCTGCACACATCTGAGCAACAATTTGTTCGGCAATACCACAACCTGCAGAACCGGCTCCAACAAAGGTTACCCGCTGCTGGCAAAGCTTTTCACCTTTAGCCTTACATGCCGCCAATAATGTGCCAACTGTCACAGCGGCAGTTCCTTGAATATCATCATTAAAACAACATATTTCATCACGATAACGTTCTAATAAAGGTAAGGCATTAGTTTGATTAAAATCTTCAAACTGGAGTAATACTTCTGGCCAGCGACGTTTAACCGCTGAAATAAAACGTTCTAAGAATTCATCATACTCATCTTGCTCAATACGTTTATGATGCCAACCCATATAAAATGGGTCATCTAATAAAGACTGATTATTTGTACCTACATCTAACATGATAGGTAATGTGTAAGCAGGGCTAATACCACCGCAAGCAGTATATAAAGAGAGTTTTCCAATCGGAATACCCATACCACCAATACCTTGATCACCTAAACCAAGAATACGACTTCCATCAGTTACGACGATAACTTTTATGTTTTGTTTGGTCACATTAGCTAACATTTCATCAATATGTTTTCTATCGGGATAAGCTATAAATAAGCCTCGTGCCCGTCGATATATTTCTGAGAAGCGCTCACAGGCATCGCCGACTGTGGGGGTATAAATTATCGGCATCATCTCTTCAAGATGCTCTTGAACCAAATGATAAAACAAGGTTTCATTACTATCTTGGGTAGCACGAAGGAAAATGTGTTTATTTATCGCTTCATCAAAACTTGAATACTGAGCGTAAGCACGTTCAACTTGTTCGCTTATTGTTTCAAATCGGCGTGGTAATAAGCCGATTAAATCAAAGTCTTGCCTCTCTTGGTGATTAAAGGCACAGCCTTTATTAAGTAATGACATATTTAATAAACTAGGCCCAGAATAAGGAAGTTGAAGTGGGTTATTAGTATTCTCAGTGGACATGCTTTTTCCTTATTTAATACGCTATTATTTTGTGCTGACGATACTTTTTAGATTCAAACTATCATACAACATAGTAACGATGATCATCAGACTGTAGTGGTGAAAAACTCCTGAAAACTCTATTCTTAAAGGTCTAATCATCAATGACTCATATTCTACAAGAAGGCAAAAGGCAAGACCTGACACCTGTATTTATTTTCTTCTATCCTGTCTTTAATATCTAACCAGTCTTGATCGTTCTGATCTTCATTTTGATGCTCCGTTTCCGCATGGAGGTTCTACTGACTGTCTATTATAAATTGTTCTTAGTGGTTTAATCGATCTACGCGTGCTTAACAATGATGTCTTGTTGTCAATTTATGACCGAGCTGTTTCTTGTGGTATTTTGACTCTGTTTATTTAGCTTAACCTAAAGTGTTTTAGCTAAAGCGATACGATCGGCGATGCTGACGGGAATATCTTTGATGGCTTTTATTTTTTCTAGTCGTGTTAGTAATCCACAGCGGTTGGCTATTTGAATACTCAAACCTGGTCGGGCATTCATTTCTAACATTAACGGACCATGGTTGTGGTCAAGAACAATGTCGACACCGATATAACCAAGTCCAACTAAATCATAACATTGTGCAGTTAGATACAGAATTTGTTCCCAATTAGGGATTTTCAAATCAACGATTGAGGCACCTGTATCTGGATGTTGACTAACAAGTTCTTCATTCCATACACCTGAAAAGGTTTTGCCTGTTTTCAGGTCGATGCCAACACCAATCGCACCTTGATGTAAGTTTGCTTTACCATCTGACATTCGGGTTGGTAATCGAATCATTGCCATTACCGGAACACCACGAAAGATAATAGTACGAATATCCGGTACACCTTGATAACTAACATCAGCAAAGACAGGATCAAATTCTACTCGCTGTTCGATTAAGGCTGTGTCAGGTAAACCACCCAAGCTGTACATTCCACTTAGAATATTGGAAATATGATGTTCAAATTCCTGTTCACTTATGATTTGACCACTACTTTTTCGATAGCCATTTTGACTACGGCCAATGATCACTAAAATCCCTTCACCACCACTCCCATGAGAGGGCTTAATTACAAAATCATTGTAGGGTTGTAGTTTTTCAAAGACATCTGCAATTTGTTTTTCAACTTCGACAATGGCATATAGTTTTGGTACAGCAACGCCTGCTGCCACAGCGAGATGCTTAGTTTGCAGCTTGTCATCGACTAATGGATAGTGTGAGCGGTGATTATATGCAGAGATATAATCACCGTTGCGTTTGTTCATTCCGAGTATGCCCAAGGCTTTCATTTGACGCCAAGGCAGATACTTATCAATAAATGACATGGTGTAATCCTAAAAAGGGCGTGAAATATTTAATGGGAATCTTTGTTTAATGTGGCACGGAAACGCCACAACTCGGTCAATCGATAGCCTGTATAGCGTCCTAACAATAAGGTAACAGCCAAAATGATCAGTAATATTTCTGGGAATACAAATATCATGTGATTCATCGTGTCGCTGCTCATTACTAAAAACCCTAATGTTGCCACGGCTAAACTACCTAAACCTTGTTGCAAGGCTTCTGATGGGCCATGTTCTTCCCAAATTAATGACATACGTTCAATGGTCATGGCGAGGATAACCATAGGGAATAATGCAACCGATAAGCCATGGTCAAACCCCAACTTATGACTGAGTACTGTCACCATTGTCATTAAAATAATGACGATGATAAGTACCGCGGATAATCGAGGAACGAGCAGTAACTGAAGATATTCTAAGTAAAAACGAATCGCTAATCCTAACGCCACGATCAGTGTGAATAACGTGATCCCCCAGACTAGATCTGTTTCTCTAAATGCTAAGGCGATTAAGATTGGCATAAATGTACCAAAGGTTTTGATGCCTATAATATTACGCAATACCACAATCAATAATGCACCTAGTGGCACCATTAATAGGATTCGATATACATTCTGGGTTTGAATTGGCAGACTAAATAGAGAGAACTCCATTGCTCGCGAATCCATTTTACGTGCTCGTTGCTCTGCTAATCGGATTGGTTCTTGTGTGTGACGACTAATAGAGAAGTCTAATGTTGAATTTCTTGCCCCATCAACATTAAATAACGCTTGTTCACCCGTCTGCCAAATTACCGCATTAGCGGGTAATTTACTTTTACTGTTATCTGGGTTAAAAGATAACCATTCATCTTCATTATGCACTTGCAGCCAAGGTGTTAGCTTGCTGTGACGTGCGCCTTCACGGAGCAATAAGACATTCACTGTTCTTGATGGGATACGTGCCCCGGCTAGCACTGCTCTGATCAATTCAACCCGCTCTTTAGATGTATCGATATTACTTAATAATAATTGAATGTTGGCATCAGGCACTTTTTCATTGAATCGATTGAGTAATTCACGTGTAAAGGTTTTTACATCGGCAGATTTTTCACGCACTTCACCCAAAATAGCAGTAATTGCTGTGGCAATGTCTTCCGAATATTCAGGCACATTGGGTACTTCTACTTTAATTTTGGTTTTTTCTGGCTTAGCTATTTCATTTTCGCTAAATGCTTTATTCGCATCACGACCTAATTGCAGATGGTAATAGAGTACTTGTTCACCTTTAGCTCGGCGAACGGCCCATTCCGCAACACGATTATTATTAACTGTTTCAAACGCTAAGCCGTATCTCCCAGAGACATAGTTTTCATCAAAAATCACATAACCTGGTGGCAAAGTTGGCAGAGTGAGTTGTGCTTTTATCGGCCCTTTATTGGCGGAAAAAGCCAGCCTTGCTTCGACACTCCAAACTTCAATATCGTCACTAGGAAACAGGGGTAAGCCTAGAGTGGTATTTTTATAAAAAATAAGCCCAGAAGCGAATAGAAATAAAGCGAGGGCTAACAATTTTACGTGCAGGTTTTTCAATAAGGTTCTCCGTATTTTGTTATTCAAGCAACTGTTCTTTATCAGTATTTATTAATTTTTCACACATTTTCTTGTTTGATCTAAATGTAAATGTTAGCGCTGGATCGACAATTATACCCTGTTGTAACATTAGCCTCCCGAGCAGGACAGGATAATTAAACTTGCTTCGATCAACCAAGCTAAACTCAGATGTATAAATTTGATCTGCAAGACAGAATGTCATCTCAACTACGGGTCTAGTGGAAGATTTGCGTTTATGGTCTTTAATTTTAACATCACGCACTAATGGTGCTTCCATTGGCATCAATTCGTTTTTGTTACTAGACGCTATCGTTCGAAACTTCACCCAATGTGTGCCGTCACGATCAAAGCGTTCTATATCAACAGCATGCAACGATGATGTTTTAGCCCCCGTATCCAGTTTTGCCCGTAATTTAATATTCCACGGTTGCAATAAAATCTCTTCTAACCAGCCAGCAGTGATGATTTCATGAATGGGGGCATTATTTTCATCCGCAACTAGCTTGACAGAAAAAGCGAGTGCGAAAAGACTAATTACTAAGGTGAGAGTAGTTGCTTTCATTATTGATCCCTACTAAATTGTTTGAGTATTTTACGTTAAATGAATTTATGTAGAATATTTATTTGTCATACTCGTTTAGAGCTTTCTCAGCATTAGGCTTTAGCCACAATGCCTAAGCTCGTTACAATTTCATTAATTTGTATAATTGATTGTTATTTATCCATGCTGAAGGTGAATTGGTAAGGAAAATAATAAACTAAGTTGTTTCATAAACCTTTAACAGCTGTTTCATTTGTAATAGGAGTAAAGTGATAATTTAATTGCACCTTACCATCCCATATTCGACGCCAAAACCGACGTAGATCTTGTACTGAGATATGCTCGCCCCTAATACGATAAGGAACAATAGCCGACACTTTTCCTTGTTGCTGTTCAGCCAATACAAAATGGAAAAAATAGGTGGGTTCAATGCCCATTCTTAAATCTCTGGCAATAATTTTCTGTTGCTTTTGTTCAAGTGCATAAAAGCCGTGACTAAACCAATCTAACTGTTGTAATGCATGCACATCCTTTAACAATGGTTTTAGTTCCGACTGGCGATTATAGTGGCTGAAATGGATCGTTTCCTTGTGATCAAATACTGAATGAAATCCTTGATAATACTGCTCATCATTGATGACTAATGTCCGCCATAAAAAGATATTAAATGGTGTGGGGGTAACAAGTATTTTGTCATATTTGATCTGCTGTTGCTGTAGGGCGACTTTAGTTTGTTGAACCACCCAATTTTGTGTCATCAAACCTGCAGTAAGGTAAGCACAACTAAAGACAAAACCACTTAACATTAGTCGCCTGCTAGTTAAGGAACGTGGGCGTAAAACTATTGCGATAAAGCCTGCCAGTAGCGGAATTGAATATACTGGATCAATAATAAATACACTGCCTATCGAGACTGGCGGCGGCATAAATGGCCAGAATAACTGCGTGCCATAAACAGTTAATGCATCTAAGGCACTGTGCGTAACTAAAGCTAGCCAGATTAACCACCACCATGTTTTCAAATCAAAAGTATGATCTTTTTTGTGAGCTAAAAAGGCGAGAATTGGTGCGACAGCACTCTGAACCAACCAAGAGTGTGACCAACTGCGATGCATGGTAACGGCATCAAGATCACTTGCATAAGGAATAAAGACATCAAGGTCGGGTAACACTGCCACTGCTGCGCCCCATAACAGTGCTTTTCTTGGTGAAACTTTACCCGCTACCGCATACCCTACTGCGCCGCCTAATAATGCTTGTGTTAGGGTATCCACTCGTTAAATACTCGCTTCCAATACCACTCGACTAAGCTCTATAGTGACATCACCATATTCACCTAAATTCACCATGCCGTGTAATTCAAGGTGATCTAACAGTGCAGGGATAGCTGATGCATCAATATCATAATCACTTAATCTAGTTTTCACGCCAAGACTTTCAAATAAATTACGAGTATTATTGATTGCGGTATCTATACGTTCTTTTTCTGAGCCTGAATTAATCTGCCAGACCCGTTCGGCATATTGTAATAATTTAGCGTGTTTTTGTTCACGACGGATATCTAGCATCGTCGGCAAGATAATCGCTAGTGTTTGTGCATGATCCAAACCATGCAACGCTGTGATTTCATGACCAATCATATGGGTAGCCCAATCTTGTGGCACACCCGCACCAATCAAGCCATTTAATGCCAGTGTTGCTGTCCACATTAAATTAGCTTGTAATTCGTAATTATCTGGGTTTTCTAAAAGTTTAGGGCCAATTTCAATTAAAGTTTGCAATAAACCTTCGGCAAAACGATCTTGCACTAATGCATTTGCGGGATAGGTAAGATATTGCTCCATAATATGCGTGTAAGCATCAACAATACCATTGGCTAGTTGTCGAGGTGGCAAGGTAGTGATTTTTGTTGGATCAAGTATTGAAAACTGTGGAAATACCAGCGTACTTTTAAAATACAGTTTATCGTGCGTAGCTTGTCGAGTAATAACTGAACCAGCGTTCATTTCTGATCCTGTCGCAGGTAGTGTTAGCACCGTGCCATAAGGAAGAGCTTTACTAACATCTCTACCCGTTGTTAATAAAATATCCCAGGGATCAGTTTTAGTAAACACGGCGGCAGCTACAAATTTAGTACCATCAATCACCGAGCCACCACCAACGGCAAGTAAGAAATCTATCTGATTATTTTTAACTTGTTCAACGGCTTGCATTAAGGTCTCATAAGTTGGATTAGGTTCAATACCTGAAAATTCTTCAATATAACGTCCCGTTAATGCCTGATGAACTTCGTCCAAGGTGCCTGTTTGTTTAGCACTACTCCCACCTGACAAGATCAATACACGTGCTGTTACCGGAATGAGTTGATCTAGTTCAGAAATTTTTCCAGAACCGAAGGCAATGTGAGTGGGATTGTAAAAGTCAAAATTAAGCATTCTATAACCCTTATGTATTATGAAATTTAGTTGAGTTGTTTTGATTATGCCTTTAAATAAGGCAACAAGCTGTGAACTTGTTCAGTTGTTAGTTTTGTCATGGTGTTGATATGTCGTTTATAAATATCTTCAGTCGTTCTCAAGTCACAATTAAACAAGTCTGATTCTATTGCTTAGCGCTAACTCAGAATTGATAAATATATTTTCATCTAAAGTGTCTACATAAATGGCATTGAGCGAGACATCTTCATACAACCAATAATAAAATCCACCCTCAAATACACTATATCGCCAATCATACTGACATTGAATCCATGTATTATCTAGTGAGCCAATTATCCTAGGAGCACTATTTGAGTCAGGCGCCCCTCTATACTCAAGCATCATAGTACTTAAGTTAATTTGAAAACGATCTATCTGTATCATGCCGTTATTAGACTGTGAGTAAGCTAGTCGGTCACCGAGTAAATCATCGCCATGTTGGTCTATTATGCATTGATTATTGAACGCATAAAATGCAGTTGGAAATTCGATAGGGTACTGACTTGGTATTTGTGCCCTTTCCTCAATATATTTTTCTGTTCGTTGACTTTTATCCCACTGCTTTATAATTATTTGTAATACTAAGGTACTCATGTTGAAAGATTCTACTTGAAGTAAATATGTGTGGTTATGATAGCATTGGAGCGAGGGAATAAATTATCGTATTTTGCTGTTAGACGCTATGTTACTCACTCTATTCATTTTAAGGTCAGCATTTAGACCTCAAATTAAGCAAGATAAATTATAGTGATGGAACATGTTGATTTAATAGGCTAATATACTAGGCAATATTTTGTTAATTCACCAGTTCAGTAGTGATGATTGTCAATAAAGGATAAAGATGAAAAAGCTATTTTCAGTGATTTTGCTATTCAGCCTATCTCTTATCATCGGTGGCTGCTCAGAAAGTAACGAAAATGCTATTGCTACATCTGCTGCGTTTTCTTGTAACAACCCTGTTCTAATTTCTTCTGATGATAATCAGCCTGTACCGGGTTTTATTGTATACATTGATAAAAGTATCGACACTAAAGAAGTTGAAGGTGCGTTTAGTGAAAAATACGAAGATATAACAATTTTTTCTTCATTCCCTAAAAACAATAGTTTTTATGCCAATATTGGTGATGAAACACTAATGAAGATCCAGTGTGAAGTTGATGTTATTGCTATCGCTGAGATGTAAGGTTTTATATCCCTTAGGCTGAAGCAGCTGATCCTTCTGTCAACTTAACGCATGCTTTAAAAACCATATCGTAGACATCACTAATATTCGTCTTTACTGGCTGGCGATAAACGCTTTTTGCAATTGCAAGTAAATCGGTACGACCTTGACCATCTGCATATATTTCTTTTACCTTTTGTTCAAACTGTGACCAATCATCACCTTCAGTTTGCCGTATTGTTTGAATCTCACGTGCAGTACCAGCCTGATATGCACAGCTAGTCATTGTGGATCGCTCCATTTCTCCAGCGTTGATTGTTAAGGTGACAAACAGGGCCAAAATAAAGCTGATTTTATACCGTATATTCATGTTATTGTCCTCATTAATATTGAATATGAGAGAGTCTAATCTTAGTCTTGTAGACAAACCGAGTCAATTAGCCTCTGGTGGACTTTACCCCTCACTGTGAGTAGTTATGAAAACATTTTTAATCCTTGTACTGTGCCTTATTGTCGCTATTATTGTGTTAATGTTTATTCGTGGCATGATGTCTAAACACGGTACCGCGTTGGGCTTAACTGATGGACACTTGTATAAATGCGCTGACAAACTTAATTGTGTTTACACGGAAGATCCAGAAGATCAATCGCATTATCTTTCACCTATTTCTATTACTCACCCCGCTTCGCTATCCATAATTAAAGACATCATACGAACTATGGGTGGTACGATTCAGCTCCAGAATGACAGCTATATAGCGGCTACATTCACATCATCTCTTTTTAGATTTGTAGATGATTTAGAAATCAGAGTAGATTCTGAAGAGTCACTGATCCACATTCGCTCTGCTTCTCGTGTCGGATATAGTGATTTTGGGGTGAATAAAAAACGGGTAGAATTACTCAAACAATTATATCAAGATCATCTTGGAGATCGGTAAATGGCAACAGCAAATGCACGACATATTTTAGTTAAAACTAAAGAAGAAGCAGAAGAAATCAAACAGCAGTTAGCTAATGGTAAAGACTTTGCTATGCTCGCCAAGAAACATTCATTATGTAAATCCTCTGCAAAGAAAGGTGGCGACCTTGGAGAATTTGGCCCAGGTAAGATGTTAAAAGCATTTGACAATGTTGTTTTCAAAAAGCCAGTATTAAAAGTTCATGGACCCGTTAAAACTAAATTTGGTTATCACTTAATTGAAACGATTTATCGAAGTTAAGCAGATACATAATCCATACTTAAAGAATAATAGTAATGAAATCAATAATATTGGTAGTTTTCCTAATAACTTTATCACCATCAGTTATATGGGCAGACTGTGCCACAAGTAATGTAAAACTACAGGTATTAGGTTCTGGAGGCCCTTAAATTGATGATCAACGGGCATCGAGTGCTTACCTTGTTTGGTCAGATAATAAGGCTGTTGCTTTAATCGATATGGGCGGTGGTGCAAGCCTAAACTATGAATTATCAGGTGCTAAATTTAACGATCTTGATGTGGTTACCTTTAGTCACTTTCATGTTGATCATAGTGCTGACTTTCCTGCTTTAGTCAAAGGGGCCTAGTTCTCATCACGTCTTCGTTCTCTTCCAATTTATGGTCCAGATGGCAATCATTTGATGCCTTCAACAAGCGAGTTTCTTAATAGGCTTTTTTCTAAAAATGGAAGCTTCGCGTATCTTAACAACTATCTTAAACCTAGTGAGGACCATTACTGGTTAGATAGCAAAACAGTAATGATGAATAAAGCTGAAATCCAGTCATTTCAAATTACATCTTCACTAAAACTAAGCTCAATACCTGTACATCATGGGCCGCTTCCGGCTCTGGCATGGCGTGTCGATATTGATAGTTGCTCAGTTACTTTCTCAGGCGACATGAATAATGACTTTCACTCTCTAGAAAAGTTGGCAAAAGATAGTGATATTTTAGTCGCTCATAATGCCGTTCCTGAAGAAGCATCAGGCATTGCACGAAAATTACATATGCCACCATCTGAAATAGGGCTTATTGCCAATAAGGCTGCCGTTAAAAAACTGGTACTATCGCACAGAATGACTCGTACATTGGGCACTGAAAGCAGCACTGAGCAGCATATTCGTCAAAATTATTCGGGTGAATTAGTGTTTGCGAATGATCTTGATCTTATTTCGCCTTAAGTCTATTCGACTCGCTAGGAAGTTAAAATTCAGCTTCAAGCTGGAATTTCATTAACTCCCTAGTAATAGGATGTCTAATCTCTAGAGTTTCTGCATGAAGGTGTAATCGTGCAGCCTTATTACCATAGAGATCATCGCCTACAATAGGTGTATTTAACCCCTGTATATGAGCTGAATGCACTCTAAGTTGATGTGTCCTGCCTGTTATGGGATAAAAATATACTTTGCTCTGATTGTTTTTCTGCTCGATAAGCTGCCATTTTGTTTTAGCTGACTTGCCATATTCATAACAAACAAGCTGTCTTGGTCTGTCATCTAAATCGACACGTAATGGTAAGTCAACAAGCCCCTCGTCATGCTTTAATAAACCATCTAATAAGGCGACATAACGTTTTTTTACTGTGCGCTCAATGAATTGCTTTTGTAACTTTTTATGCACATCTTTGTTTAAGGCAATCACCATTAGGCCTGAAGTCGACATATCGAGTCGATGTACAATTAGTGGCCCTGTTGCAGACGGAAAACTTTGTTTCATTCTTAGCAGTACAGAGTCTTCGATATTCTTACCAGGAACAGATAAAAACTCTGCAGGCTTATTAATCACTACCATGACATCATCCTGATAAACGATATCAATTGTTTTACCTTCAGCAGGGTTGTTTAATAAGGGATTATCATCGAGCTTAATGCCTTCAAGCATATGTTTTAAGATTGGCTGACATTTTCCTAAACATGCAGCATAGAAATGTTGATGTTTTCTGATTTCTGACTTCGGTGATTCTCCCCACCAAAATTCAGCCAGAGCTAAGGGCTTCAGCTCATGTTTAAATGCATAGTGTAAGAGTTTGGGTGCAGCACACTCCCCCGCACCTGCTGGTGGCACTTGTTGAGCTGTTTCTTTGAATATATCGCGTAGGTTTTTGTATGCTCCTTCCTTATTTAAGAAGCGGTAATTATCAAATAATTGTTGCTGTAAGGAATTGGAAAAATCTTTACGCTGTTTTTTTAACATCACAACTTCATCAGTAAAATGGTGCAGCTTATCAGCCGCTTTTTGTATATGATCTTCCCAATAAAGTATTAAATCTCTTAACTCATTCTTTTGTTTAATACTTTCTTTGCCTAACTGTTCTTTAATTTGCAGAAATTCTTCTGTAGACAGGCTTGTTTCTGCTGTCGTTCTACGTTTTTTCCTGTTTTTTCGCCCCAGTATCATGCTGGCTCTGTGGATCTGTATTTGTTGAGAAGCAGATTCTTTTTCAGCCATTAATTTTGCATTATATTCTGCAATTTTGGGGTTATCTTCTAGATGCTTAATCTGCTTACTCATTTCAGTAAGCTCATCTTGCCCTGTGCGAAAAAAACCTTCCTCTCTCAACATATCAAATACCGGCGGTACAAAGTGAGACAAATGATTACTATCAGCTACCTTGCCCGAAAAGGCAGATAAATAACCAATTTCACCCTGTTTATTTTGTACTAACAAGATGCCAAACATTTTACCGACAGCTGTTTCTGTATCCCCCTTTAAACCAAAGTTATGCTGCCAATCTATTTGAGTGTCGAGATGCTGTTGCAGCTCTTTGACTGCTAATAGGCATAATGGATGTGGTTGATAATAGAATGGGAAAGTAAATCGCTCCGGCAATTCATATGAATCAATAGACTCTTTAAATAAGGTAAAATGATGTTCTTGCTCGGGCATATTTTATGGATTTAATTAATTGAAAAAAGTATTAGTAATCGGTTACGTCTGGCCGGAGCCAAATTCATCTGCAGCTGGCAGTCATATGATGTCAATTTTACGCCAATTTAAACAACAAAACTGGCAAGTTGAATTTACAAGCCCTGCTCAAACCAGTGAACACATGATTGATTTGGCGAGTGAAGGTATTTCCAGCCAAAGTATTAATCTTAATTGTGATAGTTTTGATCGTTATATTGCTGAATATCAGCCTGATACCGTACTATTCGACCGATTTATGATGGAAGAGCAATTTGGCTGGCGTGTTGAAAAAAATTGTCCTAATGCCGTTAAAATTCTCGATACAGAAGATCTGCAATGTTTACGTCATGCGCGTCAACAGGCTCACAAAGCTGGTCGTGAAATGACACAGGCAGATCTTTTTAGTGATATTGCTAAACGTGAAATAGCGGCAATATTACGCTGTGATTTATCCCTAATCATTTCTAGTTTTGAAATGGATTTATTAATTAAGACTTTTAAAATTGATGACAGCTTACTTCATCATTTACCTTTTATGCTCGACCTAAAAAAACTTCCAGAAAAAACACTACCTTTCAGTAAGCGGAAGCATTTCATGACAATTGGTAATTTCCGTCATGCTCCGAACTGGGATGTCGTATTATATCTGCAGAAAATATGGCCGTTGATTCGACAACAGATCCCTGATGCTGAATTACACATCTACGGGTCATATCCTCCTCCCAAAGCTACTGCACTGAATAATCCCAAAACAGGATTTCTAATTAAAGGTTGGGCTGAGGATTCTTTTACTGTAATGGAGCAATCTAGACTTTGTTTAGCCCCTATTCGATTTGGTGCAGGTATTAAGGGTAAGTTATTGGATGCGATGATTATGCAAACACCTAGTATTACTACATCTGTAGGAAGTGAAGGCATGCACCAAGATGAACCTTGGCCAGGGATAATTGCTGATACTATCACTGATTTTGTCGATGCCGCAGTTACTCTATATACCGATGAAGAACAGTGGCTTAAAGCTCAATCCCATGCAGATACCCTTCTGAGAGCAAGATATGATGGCGAAGAACTCGGGTCGCAACTAATCAGTCATATCGATGAAATAGAAAGTAATCTAGAACAACATCGTCTATCTAATTTTATCGGTGCAATGCTTCAACACCATTCAATGGCGAGTACAAAATATATGTCTCAGTGGATAGCTGCAAAAAACTTGCATCCCTCACAAAATGTGTAACTTTTACTAAAAGTAAGTGATAATTCTTATAAATGAGTGATATTTCTAATTTAATTATCTTTTGGCTGTGATATCGTGCACACATGACTAAAATTAATTCACCTTGTGTACGAAATTGCTGTCTTGATACTAAAGATATTTGTCTTGGTTGTTTTCGTAGTATTGGTGAAATTCTGGTTTGGAGTAAAGTGAATACCACATCAGAACAAAAACATCAGATCATCCAGAATTCAAAAGATCGCCGATCGGCATATCAGGCTACTCATAAAATACTTTGAAACTGATCTATACCAATGAAAACCGCTACCTAGTCCATAATATTCAAAATATTGTAGAAAATGCTAGCATCAATATCATGTTGAAAAATGAATTTGCAGCAGGCGCTGCTGGTGATCTAGTACCACATGAAACATGGCTAGAATTATGGGTAATGGATGATGCTGATTATGATCGGGCAATTGATGCCATAGATGCTTCATTTAGTAATGAAAATGCTCTTGAATGGGTTTGTGGCAATTGCTTGGAAGTGAACGATGCTTCCTTTGAGTTTTGTTGGAAGTGTCTAAATGGTGCTCCATAGCAGATCTAACGATACAGTTATTGCCAGCTTGGACGCAGTGGAACAGTGAGCTCAATGATACCCGCTCGTTTGAACTCGAAAGAGAGCTTTACAGCCCCTCCTTTCGTAAAAATAATTGGGCAAAGATCTGTAAACATTAAGTGGTATGACATCGGCTCTAATACAAGTTCTGTTCCTGGCTCTATAATCATATTGTCCATATGGAGCATTCTAGCCATACCAGACTTAATATCTGTTTTATGAAGCATCACCGAACCACCATCACTACGAATAGCTAGTAAGGTATCCGGTTCATCCCCCGTATTTTTAATAATGCCGTAGCCAGCAGTACTTCTCGCTACATTTGGCGGTAATACAACCCAAAATGTTTCGATTTCAATGTTAGCTTGCTTATCGGCATAACTGTTATGACTAAAAGCCAGTAGTGTGACAAAAAACACGGCCATTAAAGTCTTAACCATGCAGCGTAGACTATTCATTAATTAACTGCCTTATCTTGCCTGTAAAATCACCAACAGGCGTACCTGTATATTCAAGGCTACGTGTAAAGCCTTCTTTATCAATTAAGTATAATGTTACTGAATGGCTATAAAGTGAGGCCTTATCCTCTTTTACTTCATCATCGTCAGCAAATAGTTTGGGATTCACTCGACGAATGTTTTGAGTAGGGACATCGAGAATCGATAGCTTATTATATCTAGCCTGATAAAGTGACAATATATAATCAATTTGTTCCTGTGAGCCCGATAAACCGATAAAATCCTTATTAAAATGACCAATAAAATCCTTCAGGTGTCCAGGTGTATCGTATTCTGGATCAATCGTAACAAAGACAACTTTTATTTTTTGCTGTTCATCAACAGTCAACTCCGAATATAAGCGCTTCAAATAACCCAGAGTAAAAGGACAAATATCAGCACAATTGGTATATCCAAATGCAATAACAACAACATTACCTGCAAAGTCACTAAACTCTATCGCCTCACCATCAGCATCAACGGCAGAAAACTCCCCCCCGATACCACTCAATATAGGCAGTTCAACATCTTCTGCAACAACATTATTTGAACTTGCCAATAAAGCAATAAAAGCGAGTGTGATGAGCTTATTTAACATAGTAATCCTATCCACGGGGCAATATCAGGTAACAAGTGCTGTTCGTCTATTGATAAAACTTGCCATGAGTTATCCGCCAATATTTTATATTCTATTTCTTGACGAACCTTGGCTAACACGGACTTACCATCTTGATTAACACCTTTCCATTCAGCAATAATAATTAACAGATAAGACTCCTTATCCTGCTGTTTTTTAACATCAATTGAACGTAGCAAATGTCCACCTTTTGCTAAATACTGTTTGCGTTGTTCTAGTGCAGACAACACGGGGCCTTGTATTATTTTATTGCCTATTTTTATTTTGTAATCGACTTTATCTATCCATTGAGATGCTGATAAGCTCGGCGCCATATCAACACCATCAAGATAAGCCAGCCAGCTATAGGCAAATTCTCGGCTTTTATAATAAGACCTATTAAATTCGGAGCCATTTACCACCAGAGCCTCTTCAACCTTGTCGATGGAAACACGCTTAATAACGGGTAGAGAAAATAAAGGAACATAAAAGATAAATGTTTCATTGAACATTCGGCCTTGCTCACCATTGGCTGTGTTATAGCTTATCAATGAGTTGACTTTAAACTGATACTGGTAATTGTCATCCAGTTTTGTCAAATCCGAGCTAGTAATTTTTATTTGGCTAATATTTGTAGGGTAATGGGAACGAAATTCATCCCATCTATTGTCAGTTTCGGCAAATGATACCGCAGTATCCTTAACAATTAAGCTCCCATACCAATTCATTACTACAGAAGCCATTGAGTTGAGTGATGTCGTATATTCAACCCGTTGCTCTACTTCTGTAGAAGCTGCGCTGACTGAAGCCACAGCCCCTACAAGACATAGAAACATTAGTACAATAGATTTCATCATTTTATTTTCTAAAACCTATTTTTCACTCAAGCTTGTTACTGAATTGGACCTGGTTTTTGAACTTGTTCCATCAAGTCATTATTCCATTCACCTTCGACAGTTACATGAGCTGCAGCACCCAACATAATCGCTTCGATTAAGTTATGGTTAACATAGGCATAAAGTCCTGGTTGTTTGAAGGTATACAATGCAGCAGCAGCTTCACCACCTACAACAGACCATGTTTCAAGATTAGTCGCAGGTGTATCGTTAAATGAACCACCACGCCATACCAAATCACCATGCCCACCAATTAAGTGAACGCGTGAATCACGATTAGCCTGAGAATGAATAAATAATACTGTTTCATCAACTTTAGCGGTCATCGCATTTTCACCAGTCAACGCACCGACCTTACCGTTAAAAGTAAGATGCGTTGGCGTTAATGTTTTCATGACTTCCATTGTGTCACCCATCGCTATTACAGGTGCATCATAACGTTTGAATTTTCCATCTTTGTCTTGTGGCACATACCAATCTTGCTCGCCAATGTAATAGGCTTTGTCGTACGTAACTAATTGACCTTTTTCATCTTTCAAGCCTTCACGCGGCAAGATCATGATCGCGCCATTCATTCCAGAAACAACATGATAAGGAATCATGATGCCACCTGGTGCACAATGATAAACAAATACACCAGCTTTGGTTGCTTTGAAACGTAATACAACTTGCTCGCCTGGTGCTACATTTGTCAGTCCACCACCGCCTAATGCACCTGTAGAAGCATGAAAATCGATGTTATGTACCATTGTGTTAGTTTTAGGGTTTTTAAGTGTCAGTTCAACATAATCGTTAACATGTGCAACAATCATTGGACCAGGATTAGTGCCTTCAAAGGTCATTGCTTGAACAAATACACCCGGCGCTATTTCCATTTCTTTTTCGACGATCTCCATTGTCATTTCAACAATCTGAGGTCCACCTTTAGCAACTTGATCATGTTTAGGTAAAAATGGAGGAGCGACTAGTTCTTGGGTAACGCGCTCTAAACCTTGTATTTGTGCTGTCACTCCAACCTTACCAACCTCTAGAGCTTCACCAGATAGTGATACCCCAGAAAATGCAACCAGTGACGCCGCTATCGCTATACTTAAACCTAACTTTTTAAAATTAACCACAATCGTTTCTCCAATTAAAGAATCTTTAACTATTTAAAATCTTGAGGTGGAGTATCCTCCAATAAAGTCTTATCCACATTGACTTAGGTCAAGTGATGCGGCAAATAACACATTATTGATTCTTCATTATGTTATTTAGCACAAATATTGATTTTATCCTTAATATCTCGTGCAAGAAAAAGACTTTAAATAATCTCTATTTGGTCAACCGTAGATAGAGTTGTGGTAATTTTGCTGGCAATTCAGCAGCATTTTTAATCAAAATATAGGCATTTTTACCAAATAAATAAGGCAGGTAATCCTCTGCTTTTTCATCAATCGTGACACAAAATGGTTGCAGACCTTTTTTCTCAGCTTCGAGTATTGCTTGCCTAGTATCTTCAATACCATAACGACCTTCATATTTATCGAGATCATTAGGTTTACCATCGGTAATGATAAGAAGTAGTTTTTGACTTGTTGCTTCTTTTTCTAACAGCTGGCTGGCATAACGAATGGCCGCCCCCATACGGGTGTAGTAACCCGGTTTAATAGCATCAATATGCCCTCTCGCATCGTCATTATAGGGTTCGTCAAAACCTTTAATATTATAAAA
>ENA-OSET01000895-OSET01000895.1-sediment-metagenome-genome-assembly--contig:-NODE-895-length-32418-cov-14.322253_pt1 | contig 32418 bp, 27 predicted proteins | sample MGYA00237882_ERZ534229 | MGnify/ENA primary metagenome ERZ534229 (study PRJEB26408, sample SAMN06266212) | sediment metagenome | isolation source: Hudson Canyon methane seep mesocosm | place... | reverse complement strand
GAGGGGGTTGGGGGCGGAGAAATTAAAATAAATTCTTTTTTCCTTAACTTAATGGCAGTGGAGGGTTGGGTGGGGAGGCATTAGAACACGCTATTTGCTTTAGTTATTTTGATATTAGCGCATCAGGTTAAAGAGTATTTTTGACTCCCCTCATCCAATCTTCTCCCTCTGGAGAAGGCTTTAAGACTTATGTAGATCCTATGGACTTCATGCGGACTACACTTGATTTATATGTTTTTTTAAAAGATAGCTGAAGCTTGTGGGGAGTCAGGTAGTATTAAGGAGATTTTGATCTACGTAAACACAGTCCTGTCGTTGCATTATAAATCGTTGTGGGTTGAGTGTGTTTAGGGGTCTTTCCGGGCACAATGAAAACTCCTGGGTGATGGAATTTTTTTTGTACGTCTAATGATGAGCGGGCAGGGGCTTGTTTACTGATATTTGCACTAGTGGAAACAATAGGACCTCCATAGCGAGTGCATAACTGTTGAACAAAAGGGTGAGCACTGACACGTACCGCTAATGAGTTATGTGAGCCTTTTAAATAGCTAGGGACCCAAGGCTGTGCAGGAATCACCCAAGTAACGGGACCGGGCCAACTAGGGAGTACTTGCTCAAGTAACTCATTAGTCGTTTGTAGGAATGGTTGGAGTTGTGAGAAATCAGAAGCGATTAGAATAAGCCCTTTTTCTATGGGGCGTTGTTTGATTTTAAGTAAGTTGAGTACCGCACTTTCATTACATGGATCACAACCTAAGCCATACACTGCCTCAGTTGGGTAGGCAATGATTTTTCCTTGTTTTAAAGCCTGCGTTGCCATGCGGATTTTAAAAGATGGATGATGCTTCATTGTGCTTTACGCGCGCGTTGTAGAAAGTAGAAACCCATTGCAATAAAGGGAATGCTTAGCATTTGTCCGGTGCTTAACCAAAATTCGTAATGAGTGAGGTTGGATTTAAATAGCTCCAAGAAAAACCGACTGCTAAAAATAAGGATTAAGAACCATGCAAATAATTGTCCATTGAGTGCAAAGGTTTTGCTTTGTTTGTAGAGGTGAAATAGAAAAAATGAAATACCTAAATAGCAAATAGCTTCATATAGCTGGACTGGGTGGCGTGGAATCAGGTCAATACGTATAAAAATAACCGCCCAAGGTAAGTCGCTGGCGGTACCTGCAATTTCTGAGTTTAAAAAGTTACCCACACGAATTAAACCGCCACTAAATGAGGCGGCAATTGCGGCCCTATCTAAAATCCACAAATAATCAAAGCTGGCTTTGCGCTGGTAAATATACAGCGCAATTAAAACGCCAAGAACGCCACCATGGCTGGCAAGGCCGCCTTCCCAGAAAGCTAAAATTTTCGTTGGATTGCTGAAGTAATAGTTTGGATTATAAAAAAGAACATGGGCCAATCGAGCGCCAACAATCGTTCCTCCTATGCAATACCAGAGCAGTCGGTCAACATCTTCATAAGTCCCTAATTCACGTTTATAAATCCAGTGCATTAGAAGGTAGTTACTGAGTAAAGCAAGCGCAAACATGAAGCCATACCAGTGAATACTGATAGACTGAAAATTGGCTAAAACAGGATCAAAGTCCCAAATTAAATGGTCCATAATATTAGGGTTTAAATAATAATTTGTTTGTTAGCGAATTGTTGTAATGCATCAAGAGCGGCTTGATGTAATGATTGGTCAGAATGCTTAGGTAATATTGAAGAGATAAAATCGGCCGTATTGATTTTGCCTGATGATTGTAGTCTTTGCAAAAGGTGAAAACTCATTTGCGCTAGTTCGATAAAATTAACCTCATCTTCTTTATTACGATAAACCACTATATAACTAGGTTCTTCAGGTGCTTGTTGAGGTAAGTAATCAGGCGATATTTTATGTACAGGGAATTGATAGGCTAGAGGCCAAGCTAAAGGTGAGAGGCTTATGTTTTCCGTTAGGGTTGTTTTACGGTCATTAATTTTAGGTAAGACCTCTGTAGAAATAGATAAAGCCATTTCGACCCACTCATAATGAGCAAGTTCTAGCATAAATGGATAATCAGTTCCGTTAGTAGGGCGCTCGTTTTGTAAATATAGCAAGAACTCTTCTGGGATCTCGGTGAAGTAGGGCGTTGTGCAGGGATGATGAGCGAAAAAATCTTGTGCTAATTGTTGCCATGCCTCTGGCGACAATAAACTGTGTAATACAGGAAAATTACTGGATAAAAAACCATCAACATTATTAAAGAATAATTCCCGATAGACCTGCATGCGTTCTGGTTTTACGTCACTGGGGCAGGGGTTGCTAGATGGGTTACGAATATAAGCGGAAAATTCTGCCTGTTTACTTTTAAAATCCATTATTAGGCGCTCATTTGTTCATTATTAGCCCAAGCGGTTTGAATGTTTTTAATGGTGTTCACTTCTTGCTCTAATTCAGCAATGCTTGGAATATTAAAGTCACGCTCTAATAAAGTTGGGAATACACCGTGTTGTTCGTAAGCTTTATTTAGTAATTGCCAAACGGGGTCCACTATTTCAGCGCCATGCGTATCGACTAAAAAATCATCTGCTTCTACATAATGACCCGCAATATGCGCATAACTAATACGTTCTGTCGGGACGGCTTGTAAAAAATCTTGAGCATTATATTGATGGTTGATGCTATTCACATAGATATTATTAACATCTAATAAGATATCACAATCGGCTTCAGAGACGACGGCATTAAAAAACTCTATCTCAGACATTTCCTGACCAGGCGCGGCATAATAAGAAACATTTTCAATCGCGATTTTTTGCTCCAAAAGATCTTGTACTCGCTGAATGCGGGCTGCAACATGATGTACAGCTTCTTGGGTGAAAGGAATTGGCATTAAATCGTAAAGGTGGCCGTCGTGACTGCAATAACTTAAATGCTCACTATAAAATTTAATTTGGTGCGTGTGCATAAAGGCTTTTAAGTTTTTGACAAAATCTTCATCTAAAGGGTCAGAACTACCGATTGATAAAGAAAGGCCATGACAGACGAAAGGGTAGCGCTCGGTCATGCTTCTAAACTGTTTGCCTAATTTACCGCCCAAAGTCATCCAGTTCTCAGGCGCCACTTCATAAAAATTAACATTTTCAATCGGTGAATTTATAGCTTCTTCGACAAATGAACGACGTAAACCGAGTCCAGTGCCATTAACTAATTGTTGAGTATTTTGCATGAGTGTAGCCTAAAAAATAATTTTGAGTAGTATAGCTTAATGAGCTTTTAAAGGGGGCATCTATTCAGTATGGTTTGGGTATATTGTTGGCTTAAATACTAAACTTTATTTAGGGATAGCCGATAACTTATTTTACGCCATAGTAAAGAGGTGGATTATGATTATCGATAGCTCTCGAGTAAATTTTTCTAGTCAACATCAGTTACGCAAGCAGGAAACTCATCAAGAATCTCTGCAAATTATTAGGCGCTCAACTGTCCCTGATAATATTGAAGAGCCGCACTCTTCTCGCTCTATTGAGAAGACTAAGGAGGTTGAATTATCTACGGAAGTAGGGGCTGTAGATAGTTTAAAGGCTGATATTGTAAAGCGCCTGTTTAAGTCAGCAACAGGCCGTGAAATGAAACTTTTTTCTGCAAAAGATTTAGATGCAAAAGCAGGTCATGACAAATTAGATATTGAAACCCCTCCCGTCAGTCGCGCACCTGAAGTTGGCTTAATTTATCGTAAAGTAGATTCACTGCATGAATCTGAGCAAAGTAGTTTTTTTGCAGAGGGGATTATAAAAACACGCGATGGCACACGTATAGATTTTTCTGTTAGCTTGAGTATGAGTCGTGAATTTAGTCAGGAATCAAGTTTGGAAATTAGGACGGGTGCTGCCGCCGTAGAAAAAATTGATCCACTTGTGATTAATTTCTCAGGTAATGCCGCTGAACTGGGTGAAACTCATTTTATCTTTGATTTGGATAATGATGGCAATACTGAGCAATTAGCAACTTTAAAATCAAATAGTGCCTTTTTAGCGTTAGATAAAAATAATGATGGTGAAATTAATAATGGCTCAGAGTTATTTGGCCCCAGTACTGGGAAAGGTTTTGAGGAGTTAGCTGCGTTTGATGATGATAATAATGGCTTTATAGATGAGGCGGATGCAGTCTACGAAAAATTACGTTTATGGCAACAACACAGTGATGGCAGTCAGCAACTTTTAGCGTTAGGCGATAAAGATATAGGCGCTATTTATTTGGGGCATGTTAGTACGCCGTTTCAATTAACTAATCAGCAAAACCAGAGTTTAGGTGAAGTAAATAGCTCCGGAGTTTATTTGCATGAAAATGGAACGGTAGGGACTGTTCAGCAAATTGATTATAAGGTTTAAGCTGATGTCTTTTTGATCGAATTTTGTTTGACAATAAAGAGCCTAAAGAACATACTCGTAACTGATATTTTTAGGTTGTGGGTTGGTTATTATTATATTCAAGTTATTGAAATAAAAAATATTTTTTCTAAAGCATAGCCAAACAGGTTGTGAATAAATTAATATAAAACACGGGTTAAAACAATGAAAAAAATTGAAAAACCATTTAAATTAGCTGGAATTATTTTAACTTTCCTGCTTTTACTTTCTAGCTGTGATAACAGTTCAACTATCTTTTCTACAGAAGTAAAAGGTAAGGCTGTTGATGGGTACATTACAAATGCTATAGCCTGTTTAGATACTGAAAAAACCTATACATGTACCGATGAAACTAAGTACATCTCTAAAACAGATGAGCTAGGTAATTACTCGCTAGGAGTGATTGCCAATAGTGAGCTTAATCGTTACAACATTGTTATAGAAACGACTGATGATAGTTATAGTGTTTCGTCACTTGATCCATTAGTTAACTCAAGTATAAATGCGGGAAAAGTTTTGATGGCCCCAGGGTATTTGTCTGCTAATAAAGAGCTTATTATTACTCCTTTGCTAAGTTTAATTACCAGAAATGCAGAGGCTGATGGCTTGAGTTTTGAGCATATATATATCCGTACTATGGAAGCTTTGGGAATTAGTACTGATATTGATATTACTCGAATTGATTTTATTAAGCACCAAAAAGACGACATTGCTTTTGGTGCTTTAAAGGTTCTGAATGAAGAGCTATTTAATTTTTCTGTTTATGATGATTATTTTAAAAGTAAAGTTGATGGCGCTAACCAATTTTCTGGTGTATTAGAGTCGGTAGACAGTAAGTTAGGGCAGCCATTTTCTGATTTAGTTACTTTAGATAGATTAGAGAAGCATGTAAAAGCAAGGCTGTTAGATTCATTTGACAGTTTACTTCCTGAAGAGGAGGTGGACCCAGGACCTTCATTAACTCCTAGTGGTGAATATGAAGCTAAGCAAGATGCGGCTGATGGTGCGAATATGATTAGAACTATTGCAATAGAAGCAATTAGTTTAGTGCCAAAAATAGGCTGGGTTGTTGGGCCTGTGCTTGATATCTTTTGGGAGGAAGACGTTCCTAATTTTGATAAAGAGTTGTATAACGACCTAGTTTCAGTAATTGATCAGCGTATTTTTCTTGCTGAAAAAGAACGAATAATGACGGAGATTAAACGCTTAAAAATAACATTAGATGAGTTTAGAATTGCTGGAGAGGCGGAACATTTTCCAACAGCACTTGAAAAATTTAAATTGGCTTACGTTGATACAAAGAAAAACTTTGAAAGAATTGTAGAGAGCCCTGTGTTAAGAAACCGGATGATTCCTCAAGCAGTTTTCTTTTTTAATATGCGTATGATTCTTCATAAGGAAAGGTATGCAAACTATCAAGAGTTAGGTAATGGCTTGACTCAAAAACAAGTTTTAGATGAGTGGATATTTGATTATGAAACGTTTAGAGATAGCCTTTTAGTTACAAAACATGATAATAAAACAATTAGTGAGCTTTATTTAGAATACAGAGCAAGCTTGGTTCAAATTACTAGTGGTAAATTTAACTTTGGTTTTTTATGGCTTGGAGAAGGAAACGAGGCTAAGTTAACAGATACTCTAACTCAGTATTCAATACATATGAAGAGCGATATTCTTGAATCCCGAAGCTATCATTACGGTGTTACCAATATTAAAACTAAATTGGTTCAAGTAAGTAAGCTTAATTTGGCAAAGCAGTTGAGTAGTATTTTTTTACTTCCTAGGCTTTTTCCTGAGGGTGTGAGTCTTGATCGCTATGCTAGTGGGGCAGCTACAAATTTATCATCAACAGAAAAACTAGGGGCTAAGGCTTATTTTGTTCCTGAAGCCTTTAAAACGATAGGAATTGGTAGTATTAATAGGCAGTGTCAAATCTTTTTGCCGCAACATTGGAATGAAGTAAGAGGGACATGTCATAAAGCAGGTGTGTTTGAAGGTGCAGTGCTTCCAGATTATACACTTGGAATATCATCTATGTTAGCTGCGCCTAGCCCAAGATATGATATTGAATCTTTAGCCTACACTTTAGGTAATCCTGCCCAAGAGGTATTTCCTACATTTTTTCAACCTTTAGCTGAGTTACCTCCACCAGTTTATGATGGATATTACTTAATTGGGGTAAAAGGTATGAATTACGGCATAGCTGATAACTCCTTGTTACATTTTACGGCGGTATTTGCTAAAAATGGCATAAAAAATAAGATAACCCAGTATGATGATGTCATAAATAAGGGCGGCTTAAGTTATGCACCAGCTAAGGTTCTTTTAACTCCAGTTAGTGGATCTTATGAATATAAATTAGTTGGTTTTCATAGAAGTAGGAACCCAACCTATAGAGATGATTATGAGCCTACTATAAATCTTATTTTTAAATTTTTTCCTGATGAGCAAGGTGTTATTGAATAAATTAGTATGGTAGCAAATGATTATAAGATTTAGCCTTTACAGACGGGCTCCCGATTAAAGTTTTTTTTAAGGCTGGTGTTACGCTCACTTTAGGAATAATGCGACCTGTCGCGAATCAAAAAACATAAGCTATTGATTCGTAATGGCCGGCGCATGGTATCTGTAAGTAAATTTATTTTACAGGTGGGTATTGTAATCCATTCAACCTTTAGGGTAGTATTGGTTCTCGTATAAAGTAATCAGATGATCTTTGTATGTTTTCGAAAGAGGTAATGAGTAAGGTTATCTAGCAAATTACTTATCAATAATAATAACAATACTGGAGAAATTGGAAATGGCTGAAATTGCATATACTGGAATAATTATTAGTGAAACAGATAAAAAGGGAAATATCACGCAAGCTAATGATGTATTTCAAAAAGTAGCAGGGTACACAGAAGATGAGTTGATCGGAGCTAATCACAATATCGTTCGTCATGACGATATGCCACGTGCGTGCTTCAAACTAGTATGGGATACGATTCGCACTGGAAAAGAGATTCGCGCTTTTGTTATCAACAAAGCGAAAAATGGTGATCACTACTGGGTGCTTGCACATATAACACCAACTGCAGATGGATATCATGCTGAAAGGGTTGCTCCTAACGCAGCGATAGTGAATGATGTCGTTGCTCCTCTCTACAAGCAAATGCGAGATAAAGAAAAGGAAATGAATTACAGCAATGAAGGAATGGAAGCTGCAACTCAAATTCTTTTAGATGTCTTAGCAGATAAAGGTTTATCTTATGATGAGCTTATTGATGCACTTGCAAAATAAATGAAAATTTGAGTGATTTATATTTCACACGACCACAGCTGTGATTTTCTATGAGTCCCTTTTTTAAGATAATAAAACAGGTATATAGCTATATACCTGTTTTTCGTTTTGCTCTCGATTAAATAGCTCGCTGGAAATTCGAGTGAAGAATAAGGTTAGGAAAGTCCGAATAATTGATTTGCATGAAAAGTGGAATAGTAGGAATTGTTCATCAAATTGATTATAAGGGTTAACCACTTAATTTTTACTGTGTGATATGACCTATTCCGGTGTGGCATATCACGTATTTATCACTACTTTAATGCTATAACCCCCCTCGTTATTCCTACTTTCCTGTAGGCAAACCATTAACGTAATACAATTATCACGCCACCTTTAGCGACTAATTGTCGCGCGACAAAATGTCACATTTTCTAGGTTTCACCAAGCAGATAGAATGCTCCACCAGTACCCTAGAAACTTAAAACGGAGTTTACTCAATGGACTATAGAGGCCTTGATTACGAAACTAAAGTATCAATTCCCACTCAACAACTTTTTCAACAGTTAAAAGCGCAAGCAAACACACTATTTGAAAATACAAAACAATCTGCAATCGAGTTACACGATCAAGTAGCTGAATCTAGTTTAGCGTTATATGAACACCCCGTAGAAACGGCAACTCGCTGGCAAAATTTTACAGTGGAAAGAAGCAACCAGTTATATGCTAACGTCAGTAATGAAATAATTCCTACCGTACAGACAAGGTACCAAGATTTAATTTTTTCAATATCAGACTATGGCACTCGATCACGCCAAGCATTGCAACCTTTACTTGATAACCCTGAGCAGGTAACTCTTCAAGCCTTTACAAAGCTTAATCACGAAGTAGATATATTAGTCAGCCAAGTTACAACAATCTCTACTGCCTCCTTAGCTCAATTAAGTGAACAAGCGGAAAAAATTATTAGCTTATTACTCAAGCAGCCTATTCAGGCTATGGAGGCGTTCTACTATAATTCCTTAACAGCCTTGTTAAATGGATATTTTGAGATCGTTTCTTCTTTACTGGTTTCTATTTAGCGGTCATGCTGGCTTTTCTATTTGTACTGCTTACGGTACTTCTTTGCCAAATAAGTTATTTACTTTGGAGACAATATAAAAGCAATAAACAGCACAATAATAAAGAGCAGGTAAGTAAGGTCTTACTTGCTTTATTATCATACCCTGTACATCAGTACCCAATGGTACATATGCTAGAGCGAAGTTTAGGTATACTCTTTGCAGTTCCAAATTTGTCACTAGCCAAACAAGGGGCTGTTTACCTATTAGAAAATAATAAACTCACGTTAAGTGGTCATCGAGGCTTAAATAAGGATCAGTTGGCACATTACAGTCAGCTACCAGAGGTGCAGTGTCTATGTGCGACTAAGTTATTTAATCAAGGCTTTTCTTACAGCCAATGTAACCAAACCACATGCAATATACTTTCATGCCCAGGCCAGGGTTACGGGCACTATACGTTACCTTTAATTAAACAAAACCAGGTATTAGGTGTATTGCTCCTCTGCACCAAAAATGTCGATCAACATTCCCGTACTTTTCAACCTGAGACTCTAAAGTCAGTTGCAAATTGCATTGCTAGCCTAGTAGAGCGTAAACATATTGCTGATGACTCTACTTTAGGGGAGCGTATTTTTAAGCACAGTCAACAATCTATTATAGTGACTGATGCGCAACAAAATATCATCAAAGTAAACCGTATGTGTGAACAAGTATCGGGTTATTCTGCTGATGAGTTATTAGGGAAAACACCGAAAATATTACAGTCAGGGCAGCAGTCTAGAGAATTTTATCAGCAGCTTTGGCGGGTGGTTAATAAGCATAATTCCTGGCAAGGAGAGGTATGGAATAAACGTAAAGATGGTAGTGTTTACCCTGGCTCTTTAAATATTAGTAGCATTAAAGATAGCGAAGATATAACCACTCATTATCTCGCCATTTTCTCGGATTTAAGCTCTATCAAAGAAGCAGAACAAAATATCAACCAATTGGCCTTTTTTGATTCTTTAACCAAGTTACCCAATAGGGAGCTTCTTAATGATCGTTTATCTCAAGCTATCGCACAAGCAACAAGACAAGAAAACCAAATTGTACTTTTGTGCTTAGGGATTGATCACTTTAAAAATATTAATGACTCTCTAGGGCGTCAGTATGGAGATATATTACTTAAAGAAATTGCTCAACGCCTTAAAAAAATATTACGTTCAGAAGATACTATTGCTCGCGTTGGTAGTGATGAATTTGCAATTCTTATTCGGGATATTGACGATACGAATAAAATATACCACCTTGCAAAGAAAATTCTTTCTATTATTTCTGAACCTTTCGAATTAAAAAAACATCAGATATATATGACATGTAGCATTGGAATTGCTACTTTCCCCAGAGATGGTCAGCTCACTTATGACCTTATTAAATATGCTGATAGTGCAATGCACCAAGCTAAAAGGTTAGGCAGAAATACCTTTCAGTTCTATACGAAAGAATTAAATAAAACGGCTCTAAGGCGTTTAAAAATTGAATCTGAATTACGTCTTGCAATCGAAAATGAAGGGCTGGATATTTTTCTACAGCCCCAAATTAATTTACAAGCTGGCGGGCTGTCTGGGGCTGAAGCACTATTACGTTGGCAACATTCAGATATGGGTTATATTTCACCTGCAGAGTTTATTCCTATTGCGGAAGATAGTGGGCTAATAATTCCCTTGGGTGAATGGCTTTTTACTGCAGTATGTTTACAGGTTAAAAGCTGGAGTGATCAACAATTATTTCCTGAACAATTTAAGCGCATTGCCATTAATATCTCTCCTAATCAATTTAACAGTTCTGAATTTATTTCCCGTTTACAAAGTAGCATTACTAAAACACAGGTAGACGTTCGCTGTATTGAAATTGAGTTAACCGAAAGTACTTTACAAGAAGAGTCAGAGTCAGTTTTAAGGAAATTAAAGGCTATTAAGAAGATGGGGATACATATCGCTATTGATGATTTTGGTACAGGATACTCATCGTTAAGCCGGTTAAAAAACTTTCCTGTCGACCTAATAAAAATAGACCGTTCATTTGTGCTTGATATTAGTCATGACGATAGCGATATAGCCATTGTTCAAGCTATTATCGCTATGGCGAGTGCTCTTAATATTAAAACTTTAGCTGAGGGGGTTGAGACATTAGAACAGCTACAAGCTTTGCAACGATTAAGCTGCCATTATTATCAAGGTTTTTACTGTAGTAAAGCGATCAGTTTTAGTGATTTTAAGCAATTTTTACTGATATCCTAAAATCTATATTACAGTTTTACTCCACCGCAAAATTAACAATATCTTTAAGCTTAGAATTCATTTTAAGTGCGAACCGATTGAAGTTCATATCATCGGTATTAGTCGGTATTAAATGTGTTCTTACGATAGTTTTTCCTTGAAACTGATATGTGACAACATTGCATGGCATGTAACGTACTGCATGGGGAGACATTTTTAGGAGTGTTTTTGCATGAGTGAGGTTGCAAAACTGTAGGGTGTCGTATTCAGGGAAATCTTTAGTACCTCGATCACGAATGACTTTACCTATACGGCTGTGTCCCGTGATTCTAAAATTATTTTCTGAAATGGCGATTTCTAATTCTGACAAAACATCCGCATAGGGTTTGCTAGTTTCGGCTTGATAAGAACGTACCAGTTCGCCTGAAGTGGCACAGGCATTTAGCCATAAAAAACTTAATATAATGAGCAAGCAGCGAATTGAAGTTGTTAGTGCTTTCATGGATCTGTTTGTACCTATCTATCTGTAAACAAAATGTAACGGAGGTTATTCTATTTTGGTTGGGTGTAATGTGCTAAAATTTGCACATTTTTCAAAGCAGTTGAGGCGAGTATTGTAGTAATAGCCTCTTTACAATAAGAATACATCATGCCTGATTCAACGCCATTAAGTCTACCTCCTGGTGAGGATATTATTATTGATTATCATCAGCTTGAATTAGTTTTAGCTAAACTTCAAGATTTGGTGAAAGTGCATGGAAATGTTTTTAAAGCAAAATTCCCTGATCAAGACAGTTGGGTTTATAACATCTGCGATCCAGATATGGCTAAGCATATTCTGGTCAGTAATTATAAAAATTATAAAAAAGGCGTGGGCATTAAGCAGATTAATGTTTTGCTAGGGCGCGGAATTATCGTGAGTGAAGGTGATCTTTGGAAGCGCCAGCGTAAGATGATGCAGCCCCTTTTTAGTAATCAATTACTGACTCAGCAATTACCTTTAATGACCGCCTGTGCGGATAAATTATTGGCGAGTTGGCATGAAGATATTGTTGCAGGAAAGCCAATTAATATTACCGAGTCGATGAGTCAATCAGCGCTTGATTTTATTCTACAGGCTTTGTTCAGTGAAGATTTAGATCGTATTATTGAAGAAACCGGTGAAAATCCATTCTTAATGGTCACAGATGATTCGGCACGTGACTTATTGTTTGCTAGACGCTTTCGTCAGTTAGCAAATTTAGTTAGCGATATGATTCAACGTAGGCGTGCAGAAAATCGTTCCCCTGCTGATTTGTTAACCATGGTGATGAATGCGACAGAAAAACGTAGTGGTGATGCCATGCCTGAAAAACTACAAATTGATGAAATCTTAACGATTATTATTGCAGGGCATGAAACCACAGCTAGCGTTTTAAATTGGACTTGGTATTTACTGGCGCAACATGCGGATATTGAAAAGAAAGTATTAGCTGAAAGCCAAAAATCTATGCCACTCAGTAGCGAGCCTAATATGGGCGATGTAGCACAGTTGCAATACACGCAGCAAACGCTAGAAGAGTCGATGCGTTTGTATCCGCCCGTTTGGGTGTTGACGCGTCAAGCAATTGAGGATGATCACTTTAATGGTGTTGATATTCCTGCTGGGACTGATATTTTAATTCCGCCTTATTTAATGCACCGTAATGCTGCTTTTTGGCCAGACCCTGAAGTCTTTGAGCCAGAAAGGTTTAGTGCAGAAAATAAAGTAAATCAACATATAGGCGCGTATTTGCCTTTTGCTATTGGACCAAGGCGCTGTATTGGTGACAGTATGGCGATACAGGAAATGGCTGTGCATATTAGTCGTATTATTCAGAAAATACATTTTGAACTAGTGCCTGAACAAACGGTTGAATTAGAACCTTTAGTGAACTTAAGACCGAAACAAGACATATATTTACATGCAACTTACAGATAAATACGATATGAGTGAAACAGCCTCTTCAAAAACACTGACTGAAGCCTTAGAGAATGTAGCTAAGGGTGATAAAAGCATTACCTATATCAAAGGCAAGAATGATGAGGTCACAGTAAGTTATACGCAGTTACATCAGCGTGCTCTGTGTTTATTGCATGCGCTTCATACCGCTGGGATGCAGAAGGGCGATGAGCTAATTTTATTGGCTGATAATAATGAGCAGTTTCTTGATGTATTTTGGGCAGCTTTATTAGGGGGTATTGTTGCCGTGCCATTAAGTGCAACTAGCCAGAATTCTGCTTATAAGCGAGTTTTATCGGTCACTCAGAAACTTAATAAACCTTTTATATGGGCTTCGGAAAGTTCATTACAAAATTTATTAGCTTATGCTGAAGAGCAGAATTTACAAACTCTTAAACCCTTATTGAAAAAACAAACGGTCGTTGCTGAGCAAGTTCAAGTGAGTAGCCAGCAAGCTGAGCCAGCGAATATTACAGCGGAAGATACGGCATTTATTCAATTTTCTTCAGGATCAACGGGTGAGCCTAAAGGCGTTGTCTTAAGCCATCACAATTTGATGACTAATATCCGTTCTATTTTAAAAGGAAGTGCAGCAACTAAAGAGGATGTCAGTCTGAGCTGGATGCCATTAACCCATGATATGGGGATTATTGGTTTTCACTTGTCACCCTTAGTTTTGAATACTGATGTGTATTTAATGTCGCCTGAATTATTTGTACGCCGCCCTAATTTATGGCTAGAAAAAATAAGTGAGAAACGAGCAACAGTTTCTGCCTCGCCTAATTTTGGTTATCAGCATATTTTAAAATATTTTAAACTCGAAAAGCAGAGTCATTTAGATTTGTCTTCGCTACGGTTAATATTTAATGGCGCGGAGCAAATATCCGCTGAACTTTGTGCCGAATTTAATAAAGCTTTAAAGCCTTTAGGCTTCAAAGAGTCGGTTATTTTTCCTGTTTATGGTTTGGCTGAAGCCTCTTTGGCTGCTGCATTTACAGAACCAACGGCATTAGTACAATCCATCTTTGTGGACCGTAAGCAATTGCAGATAGGTGACCAAATTTCTTTGGTAGATGCAGCCAATGTTGATAGCTTGGAATTAGTTTTATTAGGAACAGCCGTCCCTGATAGTGGTTTGATGGTTGCTGATACTACAGCTAAAGAATTGGCTGAGCAGACTTTGGGGCATGTTTATATTCGGGGTGAGAATGTTACCCATGGCTATTATGATGATGAGCAGTTAAACGCTGAAACCATTAATGCGCAGGGCTGGTTAGATACGGGGGATATTGGTTTTATTTATCAAGGCCAATTAGTGTTAACGGGCCGGTTTAAAGATTTGATTATTGTTAATGGCCAAAATTATCATGCACATGATTTAGAGCAGTCATGTGAAACATTGCCTGAAATGAATAAGCTTAAAGCAGCAGCTTGTACTATTCCCGGTAAAAATGGTGAAGCATTAGCTATTTTTGTGACCTACAAAGGCGAGCTTACTGATTTTATAGTGATCGCTAATGCAGTACGCGGTATTTTAGCAAAAGATGCGGGAATTGAAGTCGCAGAAGTGATACCGGTATCGGCTTATCCAAAAACGACCAGCGGAAAAGTGCAGCGATTTATTCTTTCTAATAATTTTATTGCTGGAGAGTATGAGAGTACGGTTGCAGAGCTAAAACAGTTAATGAATCCAAAAACTGAAAGTGCTAATAGTGATTCTGGCACTGGTTCGATTGAGCAGCAATTAATGCAGATTTGTAGCGAGGTTATTCCTGAGCAGTCAGTGGCGCCAGATGATGATTTATTTGAAATTGGAATTAGTTCACTTTCATTAACGCAAATTCATGAGCGTTTAGACCAGCTTTACCCAGATCAGATTGAATTAACGGATTTATTTGATTACCCAAGTATTGCGCAGTTAGCAAAATTTCTTGAGCAAAATGATCAAGAAGGGGAGTAGGCACAGTGAAGAAACGATTAAATGCATGGGCTAAGAAAAAACTTGCTCCGGCTATATTAACGGGGTATGCCAAATTACTTCATGCAACTTGCAAGGTGACTGTAACAGGTACTGAAAATATTCAAGAATATATTGATCAAAAACAGCCGATGTTACCTTGTTATTGGCACCAGCAAATGACGTTTTCAATTGATTATTTGTTAGATCTCAGCAAGCAAGGCGTTAAATCTAGTGTCTTAGTAAGCCCTTCTAAAGATGGTGATATAGGCGATGCGGTTTTATCTAGCTTAGGAATGCATGTAATACGTGGTTCTGAGCATAGCACTGGCGCGTTAGCTATGCGTGAAATTTATTTGGCAGTAAGCAAAGGTAAGTATAGTGTGGGTTCGGCAATTGATGGGCCGCTCGGCCCTGCGAGAGTTGCCAAAGCAGGCGCAGTATCATTAGCGCAATTAAGTGGCGCTCCCATTGTTCCCATTGCGAACGCATGCAGCCGCAAAATTCATTTTAATAGCTGGGATAATTTTTTCTTACCTCTGCCGTTTAGTCGAGTATCTATTGTTGTGGGTGAGTCAATTAGTGTTGCTAAGCGTGTGACCCCTGAGCAGATTACGGAATATCAACAACAGCTAACAACTCAGCTTAATACCTTGAGTGATCAAGCGGAGACAGCGCTGATAAGTTAGTTGTAGGTTCGGATTTATCCGTTCTTTTGTTCTTAAAAGCCCTCTCCGAAGGGCAATGCTGTTGACTTAAGCCCTCTCTTGCTGGAGAGGGTTGGGTGAGGAGGTTTAAAATAACTTTTTTTCTTTGGCTTTTAAAATTCTATAAGTAGAGATTAAAGATACTTGAATAAAAGAAGAATTTAACTCCCCCTCAGCCCATCCTTCTCCCTTTGGAGAAGGCGCTTTAAAGCTTAAGTCAACAGCATTGTCTCCGAAGGGAGGGGGCTTTGACTTAAATCTTTAGTAGCCCGTATGGAGGAATGGTGTGCGGGGAGCAGTGCGTTGAATGCCCTGTATTGCGCAAGCTCCATACAGGCTACTTTCTTAAGTCAATAACGTTGGGGTTGGGTGAGGGGAAATAAGCAGCATGCGTCAGTATTTCTTTCATGCTTTTGTAAGTAGTTAAGAAAATCTTGAAAAAAGCTTATTTTAACTTCTCCCCACCCAACCCTCCCCAGCAAGGGAGGGCTTTAAGAGCCTGATTGATGGCCTGTGTTTTAGTGTTTTCGTGGACTCATTCTTTAAATGGGCTACCCACTTAACGTGGGACAAGCATCAGGCAACTGGACATAAAAGTAGGGGCTGTGCCTTGTGCCTGCCCTTAATGCCCACTCGTTATCAGGGCAGCCACAAGGGATTGCCCCTACGATAAAAGAACAGCAGTGAGAACGCGAGGACTACTAAGCTGTCCCGTCTTAAAATGGTAGCCTTTAAATGAATTCGGATTATTTTTTAAATCTTGGGCGGCTATTTCTGTTTGTTGGTTTTTTAGGGTTGTTTCTATTGTCTGGTTTGCGTGGAGATTTTTTTGGCGGCGTGTCAATTAATGTAACTGCTTCATAACCGGTATCAGTAACACGAGGGATTTTATTGCCGAGTAATTTTTCTACCGCGAATAATAAATAAGCTTCTTCAGGGGCAACTAAAGAAATAGCTTCACCTTCTAAGCCAGCCCTTCCTGTTCGACCTATACGGTGAACATAATCTTCAGCTTGCTCAGGTAAATCAAAATTAATCACATGCGGAAGCTGGTCGATATCTAAGCCACGCGCGGCAATATCAGTCGCTATTAATACATTTACCTTGCCTGATTTGAATTTTTCTAATGCTCGACTACGCGCGCCCTGGGTTTTATCGCCATGTAGCGCATCGCAGCGTAAGCCATCTTTTATTAACTGTTTACATAAGCGGTCTGCACCATGCTTAGTGCGCACAAAAACTAAAACCTGTTGCCAGTTGCTATGACCAATCAGCCAAGAGATTAATTCACGTTTATATTCTTTTTTTAGCGCGTAGACAGATTGCTTAACCGTATCGGCGGCTATATTTTCTCGAGCAACTTCGACTTCAGCTGGGTTATTTAATAGCTGCGCAGCCAATGTTTTTATTTCTTGAGAGTAGGTGGCTGAAAAGAGTAAGTTTTGTCGTTGAGTCGGCAAGGATTTGATTAGCTTACGAATATCAACAATAAAGCCCATATCAAGCATGCGGTCGGCTTCATCAAGGACAAGGAATTGCAGTTGCGATAAATCAACATATTTTTGATTAATTAAGTCTAAAAGCCTGCCGGGAGTTGCCACTAAAATATCGACACCTTGTTGTAGGCGCTTAATTTGAGTCTGACTACTGACGCCACCAAAAATAACATCGGCATGAAAAGGTAAGTGCTTGCCGTAGGTTTCAAAGCTTGCGTGTACTTGTACGGCTAATTCACGAGTAGGGGTGAGAATCAAAGCTTTAATAGATCGTGTTTTTTCAGGGCTTTCTTGCGCCTGTAAAAGCTGTAAGATGGGTAGAGCAAAACTCGCAGTTTTTCCGGTACCTGTTTGTGCGCCGGCGAGGATATCGCGACCTTCTAAAATAAGCGGGATGGCTTGTTCTTGTACGGGGGTTGCTTGTTGGTAGTCTTGTTCAGCAATGGCTTGTAACAAAGGCGCGGATAAATCTAATTGATTAAATGACATATAAATGTTTTTATGAGAAATTTTTGGCATGGTAACAGATTTAGCAGATGAATAAGCAAGCAAAAATTTCAGGTGTGATTTTAGCCGGTGGGCTAGCGCGGCGTATGAATAAGCAGGATAAAGGTTTAGTCGATTTTAATGGGCAGCCTATGATTCGTTATGCGCTCGATGCAATGTTGCCAGTGGTTGATGAGCTGTTGATTAACGCTAATCGAAGTCACGAGCAATATCAGGCATTCGGTTATCCTATTATTCAAGATGAGAATAGTAATTTTGACGGGCCTTTAGCGGGTGTTTATGCAGGACTAAATCAATGCATAAATGAGGTGTTGCTCGTCATTCCTTGTGACTCTCCCTTTATTACGCCCGAAGGTTTAAATGAATTATTATTAGCGCGAGAACAGCATGATGCGGAGGTCGCTGTTGCTTTTGATGGGGAGCGATTACACCCCGTTTTTTTTGCTGTGAAAGCCTCCTTAAAAGAAAGCTTAAAAGATTATTTGGCGCTAGGTGAGCGAAAAATTGATCGTTGGATTATGCAGCATGATTGGGTGAAAGTAGATTTTAGCGCTCACCCTGAATTTTTTGAAAATATTAATACTCTTGAACAATTACAAGCCTTAGCAAAAAAATGAAAAGTATAAAACCAGAAATGACTGATGCGGGACTTAGTGTTTCTAAAACCGTAGTCGGAGTTGATGAAACAGGGCAGCAACGCGAACTTGAATTGGTTGGCGAGCGGGCAATGACTATTTATGTGGATAAACAAGAAATAGTTACTTTGATGACGATTGGCTCTCATCCTGAATTGCTCACTTTAGGCTATTTAAAAAATCAGGGTTTTTTTGAAAAATTAGAAGAAATTAAAGTGGTGCAAGTGGATTGGCAAACAGAATCAGTTGCTGTAGTGACTGCGGGTGAAAGCAGTGATTTTTCAGAACAAATGAAACGGCGTACAGTAACAACAGGTTGTGGGCAGGGCACTGTATTTGGCCGGTTAATGGATAAACTACAGAAAATAAAAGTGCCAGAGAGCCGTGTAGGCCAATCAACTTTATACGCATTATTAGATTCGGTTAGATCACATAACGAAGTGTACAAAAAAGCCGGTGCAGTACATGGCTGTGCTTTATACGGTGGTGACCAATTAGAGCTATTTGTAGAAGATGTCGGGCGACACAATGCCGTCGATGCGATTGCAGGTTATATGTGGCTAAACAGTATCTCTGGAGATAATAAGATTTTTTATACCACTGGGCGCTTAACTTCTGAAATGGTTATTAAGGTGTCACAAATGGGAATTCCCGTTTTATTGTCTCGCTCGGGAGCAACACAAATGGGACTAGAGATGGCGCAACTATCAGGAGTGACTTTAATTTCTCGCTCACGCGGTAAGCACTTTATGGTGCTGAATGGAGCTGAAAATGTTGATTTTGATGTGTCGCTGACATAATTTAAAAAGCTAGGGGATGCACTGCACACCTTGCAACTGGATGTGATTATTTTGTACCAGAATTAAAGTGATCCATAGAAACAGCATAATCATATCACTAAATGATATGATTAAAGTTATTGAAACTATTAGTGAAACGTAACTATGTGGATTTGGGAAAATAAAACTTGGCCTAACTTCCATTATGATTTAACAAAAATAACTCCTGCTTTAGAAGCATAGGTATCTACACAAGTCTTAAAGCCTTCTCCAGAGGGAGAAGGTTGGAGGGGAGCTACCTGACGAGCAGCTTGAGAATATAAACGGGGGGCTCTGAATACTTACTATCTTATAGACTTATCAAACGCTCCCAAAATTCCCCATTATTTGCTTAATACCAACAAACTTATTTTCTGCTGTAAGTTCCATTTCAAAATAACCGTAAATACCATCACGACTTAAAAATTGTTTGATATTCTGTGCAGGGAATGCGATGCGCCGGCCATCATCTGCTTGCACGGAAATATTCTTAGCAACACCTTGGTAAACTTTTAGGTATTGATCAGCTGATATATTGAGTCGAAAGCGAATGTATTGGTGTGAGCTCATGATTCTGGAAGGGTATAAAATAACCGTTTTGGATAGGTAAAGTGTTATGCCGGATTTTTGTTTGTTACAGTCCCTCGGAAAAAAGGCGCAACATATTTAAATTTGTTGCCCGTATGCAGCTTGCGAAATAAAGGGGGCGCATCAAAATTTCATATTACATTTGCGGTTTATACGGGCTACGCATTGAGGTGAGGGGACTTTAAGAGCTAAAGAAAAGAGTGCTTTTATACTCCTTACCCAAGCCCTCTCCAATAAGAGAGGGCTTTAAGACTGAACTTAACGCTGATTTTGTAACGCTGCAATACGCTTTTCTAATGGTGGATGGCTCATGAATAATTTATGAACAGCGGAACCATTAATTGCTAATGCTGCAAACTGTGTAGGTAATTCTTCAGGCTCATGCGCACGTTGTAAAGCTCGTAAAGCGCCGACCATTTTTTCTCTGCCCGCTAAATTTGCACCGCCTGCATCTGCTTTGAATTCACGGTAACGTGAGAACCACATGACTAACATTGAGGCTAAGAATGATAGAGCAATTTGCGCAATCATTTGCGTCACATAATAAGCAATGCCGTGGCCCTGTTCATTTTTAAAGACAAGACGGTCAACAAGGTGACCAATAATACTCGCAAAGAAGAATACGAAAGTATTTACAACACCTTGCATGAGTGCCATTGTAACCATGTCGCCATTAGCAACATGAGAAATTTCATGACCGACTACGGCCTCTACTTCGTCTGGCGACATGTTTTGTAATAAACCTGTACTTACTGCGACTAGAGAGCTATTTTTAGACATGCCGGTTGCGAAAGCATTCGGATCTTGGCTTTCAAACATGCCAATTTCTGGGGTATCAATGCCGGCACTACGTGCCTGACGAGTAACAATATCTACTAACCATTGTTCTGTTTGGTTTTGAGGTTGTTCAATGACATGAACGCCCATGCCACGCTTAGCAGACCACTTAGAGATAGCTAAAGAAATAAATGAACCACTCATGCCAATGACACCAGACATAATTAATAATGCATTTAAGTTAAGGTCTACTCCATTTGCATCTAAAGTACCGCTTAAACCTAAGACACTAAAAACAATGCTGATAACGACCATAATGGCAATGTTTGTTGCTAAAAAAAGAAAAATTCGCATCATGACTTCATATACTCCGAAAATTAAATAAAGATTTAGTCTATAGTGGTGTTATTAAGATGAAATTACAATAGAGAAACGAGAGTGCTATGAAAAAAGAATTTAAAGTGATTGCTCAAGAGTCTATGTATCAAGGTTTTTTTAGTTTAAACCGCTATCAGGTTCAGCACAGTTTATTTGCCGGTGGGACTAGCGAAGTATTAACGAGGGAATTATTTCAGCGGGGAAACTGTGTGGCGGTGCTGCTTTATGATCCTGATACAGATAAAGTTGTCATCATTGAGCAGTTTCGTATGGGGCCTATGGGGCAGAAAGATATGACTGATCGGGCCTGGTTGCTGGAAATTGTTGCTGGAGCGATTGAAGACGGTGAAAGCGCTGAACAAGTTGCTTATCGGGAGTCAGAAGAGGAGGCGGGTTGTAAAGTGCAAGAATTACATTTAATCAATGAGTTTTATACATCGCCCGGTGGTACTTCAGAAAGGATTTCTTTATTTTATGGGCGTATTAATGCTGATGAGGTGGGAGGTATTCATGGTTTGGAGCATGAGCATGAAGATATTTTGGTTTCAACGGTCAGTTTTGCTAAAGCTTATTCGATGATTCATGATGGTAGGATTGAATCTGCCATTCCTATTATTGCAATTCAATGGTTAGCTTTGAATAAACATCATTTAGATGAATAAATACTGGTAAAATATTGGGCTGATTTTACTTAATTGACCTAGATATGTCACCGTTAAGTGTGGAAAAATAGATCTTAAAGCCTTCTCCAGAGGGAGAAGGTTGGATGAGGGGAAATAGATAAGTGCCTGATTGTATTCTCCTCACCCCCTGTCCTCTCCAGCAGGAGAGGGAGTCATTGAGCGCTATAACTCATTGTATTTTAATTGTAAAAAGTTGTGTAGATAGCTATGCTTTTAGAGAGGGCTTTTAAGAAAAGAATTAATTAAAAAATCATAGGGAACCATGACATAGCAAATCCCATTGGCTATGTCATGGTTCCCCAGTCCTGCTCAGAAAGGGCGGGCTTTAAGTGCAACTCATTCCAGGTTGCAAAATTAGGCTTTACTTTTAAGCCGGCACAATAATGAAGCCGTCAGGCGTAGGTTCAAATTTATTCGTACCGGAAACACCGTACTGCTTAAGAGGTACGAATACAACGAACCTACAGAGTTTCTGATATTGTCCCGCCTTAAGTAGGTAGCCGTAATAAGCGCTATAAGTTAGTTCCGCCAACGGTCAATGCATCAATTTTTAAAGTGGGTTGGCCAACGCCTACTGGCACACTTTGACCTTCTTTTCCGCAGGTACCGACACCACTATCTAGTGCTAGGTCATTACCGACCATGCTGACGCGAGTAAGCACGTCAGGGCCATTGCCTATTAAAGTTGCACCTTTTACAGGTTGTGTGATTTTTCCGTTTTCAATGAGATAAGCCTCACTGGCTGAAAAAACAAATTTACCTGAAGTAATATCAACTTGGCCGCCACCAAAGTTTTTGGCATATAGGCCATTTTTAACGGAGCTTAAAATCTCTTCTGGATCACTTTCCCCCGGCAACATATAAGTATTAGTCATACGTGGCATAGGGGTATGTGCGTAAGATTCTCTGCGGCCATTACCGGTTGAAGAGCAACCCATTAATCGCGCATTAAGCTTGTCTTGCATATAGCCCTTGAGAATACCGTTTTCAATTAAGGTCGTACATTGAGTCGGAGTACCTTCATCGTCAATAGATAACGAACCACGACGATTTTCAAGAGTGCCATCATCAACGACAGTACATAAAGGGGAAGCCACTCGTTCACCAATTCGGCCACTAAAAGCCGACGTACCTTTACGGTTAAAATCACCTTCTAAGCCATGACCGATAGCTTCATGTAATAAGATGCCAGGCCAACCTGAACCTAAGACAACCGTCATGCTTCCTGCGGGGGCAGGAATAGCATCTAAACTAACAAGTGCTTGTCGTACGGCTTCTTGAGCATAAGTAAGTGCTCGGTCTTGTTCAAAAAAATAATGGTAGTCAGAGCGCGAACCACCGCCCATGCTGCCCTGTTCACGTTGGCCGTCTTGTTCCACAATCACGGTGACATTCATGCGTACCAAAGGACGAACATCTCCTTGTAAAGAGCCACCTTGGTTGGCAATCAGTATATGTTCTTGAACCCCCACAAGGCTAATAATAACTTGTTCAATGCGCGGGTCTAATTTACGAGTTTCGGTATCTAGCTTACGTAAGAAATCGACTTTTTCTTGATCGCTTAAGGAACGAAGTGGGTTGAGAGGGGCATATAGTTGTTTGTAAGTGCCTGTTACTGGCGACATCGCTACTTGAGCCTGTTGCCCTTGGCGCGCAATGGCTTTAACATTTTTTGCTGCACGCAGTAATTCTGTTAATTCAATTTTATCACTATAGGCTAAGCCAGTTTTTTCGCCGGATAAGGCGCGCACTCCAGCTCCTTGTTCAATATTATGGCTAGCCTCTTTAACGATGCCATCTTCTAGTACCCATGATTCATAGTGACTAGATTGAATGTAAATATCACCATCATCCACAGGGCCAGCAATTAACTGCTCCATTACATTGTGAATATCGTTTTCTTGTAGTCCTGTCGGCACTAAGATAGCTTGTTTTGCTAATTGTAAAATTGTATTGTCCATTATAAATTTTTTATTTACACATAATTTGGCGGTGTTGTAGCACGGGGAAAGATTCACGAGTTTTATGCAGGCGGGCAAGGTCTAAATCAGCAGAGGCAAAGCCTGCATTCGATTTATGACAGTCTAAGACTGTTCCCCAAGGATCAATAATCATGCTATGACCATAAGTCTGACGGCCATTGACATGAAAGCCCCCTTGATTGGGCGCGATGACATAGCAGAGGTTTTCAACTGCGCGTGCGCGTAGTAGTAACTCCCAATGTGCAGCGCCTGTTTTTTCGGTAAAAGCAGAAGGAATTATAAACACCTCAGCACCTAGCTCTTGCATAAGTCTAAAGTGCTCTGGAAAGCGTAGGTCATAACAGACTGCAATACCAAGTTTACCAAAAGGTGTATTTAGAACTAAGGGATCATGACCCATGGCAATGCTGTCGGATTCCCGATAAACCTCATCAGTTCCAGGAACTTGCACATCAAATAAGTGGATTTTGTCATAACGTGCAATGCGTTGGCCTTGATCATCATAAATAAGACAGGCTGCCATCACCTTATTTTCATTATTTGGATCTGCAATAGGGATGGTCCCAGCGACTATCCATACACTGTGTTTTTCAGCGGTACGCATTAAAAAATCTTGAATAAGGCCAGAGCCATCCTGTTCTTTTTGCTTAATTTTATCAAATTCATCTTGGCCCATTAATGCGAAGTTTTCAGGCAAGGCAACGAGTTTTGCTCCCCCAGCAGCAGCATCAGCAATTAATCGTTCTGCTTCTAATAAGTTTGAATTGATATTTGGACTTGATGCCATTTGGATGGCAGCACATATACTCATATAACTTTCCTCAAAAACAAGGTGTGTTGTAATTTATGGTGTTTCTTCTGCAAGGGGTTGAGCAAATTCACGTTCAACAGAAAAATCTTCCCAAGTCCCAGTAATTTTGTAGACGAGGCTTACTAATAAGCCGCCGGCATATTCATTTCCAGTTAATGTTTTGGAAACAGTGTTTGCAAAATTGCCGATAATTGTACCAGCAATAGGGAATTTAGGCAGGACTGTTGCGCTTAGGTCGATTTCTTTATTGGCTAACTGTGTTGTTCCTGAAAGATAAATCTTGGCAGGCATAGAATCAATAAAGGAATTATTACTACTAACTTGACCTTTCGTAAGAGAAATGTCGGCAGATACCTCAGAAAAACTAAGACCTTCAGTGGTGATATCAGTAAAATCTAGACGTAAACGACGACCTAATTTCCAAATATCAAATGCTCCTAATACACGGCCTATACCAGGGTCCACACCTAAAATACGGCCTTTGGTTAAGTAGGGGTGCAATACCCCAGAAACATTTGAACTGCTAACCGCGTAGGGTTCTGCTGCCCAAGTGAGAGAGAAGGGGATTTCAGCCGTTGTTTTTTTTATGTTTTTAGATAAATGGTAGCGCTCTAGAAGTTCTCCAAAATCTTCACTGAGTAAAGAACCTTGCAGTGAAGTGCTGTTCGCATCATTAAGTTGGCGCCAGTTTCCAGTGGCACTGAGTTGGTCGGTCTCGGTACTAATATCGAGTTTTTTTATGGCTAATCCGTCTATAGAGGGTTGAGTCATAAGTTGTAATTTACCTAAATTCGTACCCTGCCAAAATAAAGTATTACTTTGTAAATTTAAGTGAGGAAAATTTTTAATAGTAAAAGGCGTATCGGTCTCAGCTCCTTTAAATTTTATTTTTTGTAACTCAGATAAGTCTAATTTATTGAGTAATAAACTGAGCTTAGCCTTGCTGTTGAATTCAACAGGAATAAAAAGGCTTCCACTTGCGATGGGGCTATGTATTAAACCCTGCCAATGTGGGTTAATTTTTTTCAGGTTAATGGCTAAACGGCTATTGGGTGAGTCAAGGTTCTCATAGCTGGCGGCGAAAGAATCCAGCCCTGTATGCGCAATATTGAGTTTAAGTGCAAAAGGGTAAGATTGTTCGGCTGTTTTTGAAAAAGGTGGAAAATCTACATTAATCCCCGTTAATGTGCTGCGCAGCTCGACGTTACTTTTGAAGGGGATTGTTTTGGGGATATCGAGTTCAATTTGGTATTCACTTGCCCCAGAAAAATGTTGCCACATTACGTTAGGGAATTGTTGGGATAAATGGGTAATATCTGTGTACCCTAAAATTGCAGCATGAGTCGTTTCTGAATGACTACTAATTTGTGCACTAATAGGAAAGCCTAAGGTTTGCCCGCTAAAAGCAGTGCTTAGAACTTCTGTTTCAGAAATATGGAATTCAGAATTGATATTTGAAATATTAATATTAGCTGGGATAACGTTAGCCTTAGCACCTTGTGTCACTAAGGTTGTATCAAGCTTTAGAGGCTGGTCTCCTAGTGGAACTTTTAAGCCTAGATTTAGATTAAATAGACCTTCCAATTCTAGCAACTCACTTACTGAAGTGGCTTCTTTTGTAAAAGGGGAGCTTTTAAAATAGCGTGTCGCTTGGGCTAATTCACCGGTGATTGCTCCTTGAACATTTAAAAACTCGCTGGATGTAAAAGAGTCGATAGTGACATAAGCATGATTTATATTGGCTTGGTGACTTTGCCCTTTATGAATATTAGCTTCAAAGCTTTCTGCAAAAAAGTGTACTTCAGCTTCAGCATTTTGAATGCTCGGCCAATCAGGCGCGAAGCGTAAGTTAACATTTTCAGCATTGAATAAAACTTCAAAAGCCCCTTCTTGATTAGTGAATGGGTAATCTACCAAGGCGCCATGAACTAGAATGCCGCCTTGATTCACATTACCTGCTAAAAATGCGTTGTCTAGCCAGTTGACTAGGTTTTCTTCAAGAATGCCGGCAGGTAAGTAATCAGGAGTTTTTGTTGCATCATAAATATCAAATGAGCTTTGTAAACTCATGTGTACAGGCCGTTCAGATTTAGAGAAGCTAAGTTGAAATTTATTTTGTAGTGCAATGTGTGCTGATTTTAGCTCAAATAAAGGGCTGCTAAGTAGCCAGGAATCAGCCGTTTGTTGCCAGTGTAATTTGCCTAATGCATGGTTGAAATGTAAAGGGCTTCTGAAGACTGAAGGAGCATTGAATGAGAGTTGTTGGGAGCTTAAGTAGACTTCACCTTGTTCGTGAGAGCCTTGCACATATAAAGATAAATTTTCTAGGCCGGGTGCCGTTTCGCTTGCTTTAAACTTAATATTATTTAATTGGCCTGTGACAGCAAAACTTTGCTCGGTTGGTTTTGCTATAAATAATAAATCTTGTATTTCAGCTTCTGGATCAAGGGTAAGCAAGGATTCTTGTAATAAAGGGGGTAAAACTTTATTTGACGAAATTATTTTAGTTAGGTGGCCTAAATTTAATTGTGGACAGTTTAGAGCGATATGGCTTAGTTCTCCATTCGCATTATGCTCTAGTGCGAGTGCTAACTGGGAAATTGATAAATTAATGTCGTTTGAATTTATATCAGATCGTTCTATAGCGAGTTGCCATTGTTGCTGCTGTTTTTGTAATTTAAATAACACATCAAGCTGCTTGACTGGGAATTTATATGCGCTGGCTGAACTAAGAGTGGTTTTATCTAAATTGATAGAGCCACTCATTTCTGTCATTTTTGCTTGATGCCATGTACTCCATATAGAAAAGTCTCCTCTTCCTTCTGGAATGGAAAGTTCAAAAGGCAAATCACCGGTAATAACCTTACTGAGGTTTATGTTTTTTCCTTGTACATAGAGGTTAGCTTCTATGCTTTTTGGAGTAAAAATATCACCTTTGAACTGCATGGATAAATTGAGTGACTTACCTAAGGATTTAGGTAAGTCCATACCAATAAAAATTTTATGCTCAGTAGAATTATTAAAAATAGCGATATTGACATGTTTTAGCAAAATTGGAGTCGCATTTCGATTTTCATCTTGCCAATTAATTTCGCTATCAATAAGCTTGTAATGCTTTCCTTGCATTAACCAAGTTGGGTGCTGCTCATCATCTTTATGAGGTAAGCCATGTATTGCAATACCCCCTGATTTTAATCGTTTAACAGATAGCTTAGTTCCAATTAAAGAAATTTGTAGTGCTTCAATAGGTGTACTGCGTAGTGCGGTGAGTAAATCAAATTCTAAAGCAATTTCTCGAAGTTGTAGTGCTGGGTGAGTTGAGTTTTTAGAGTGTATACGTATCTGGTGCAAGGAAATTTCAGGGTTTAATATAGTTAATGAGCCCCTAATTTTTTCAATAGTAACGGGTGAGCCAATTAATTCACTTAATTTACTTTCAAGATCGGGTTTGAAAGTATCGAGTTGAGTCATGCCAAAACGTATACTGTTGATAGCAATGGCAAAGACTAAAATAGACCAAAAAAGAATATGAGATGAACCTAGCTGAATAAGCTTAATCATTAGTATGAACTTTATATTAAAACAACATCATATTGTTCTTGCGTGTATTCAGACTCTGATCTAAATTTGATACGAATATTTAAGAATGCTTCAAGCTCAGATAGAACATCAGATTCTTCATCTAATAGTTTTTCAACGACGGGGTTAGAGGCGAGTACAAGAATTTGTTTAACATTGTATTGCCTGACTTCACGAATGATTTCCCGAAAAATTTCTAAACAAATTGTTTCAGCGGTTTTAAGTTCTCCTCTGCCTTGGCAGGTAGGGCAAGGTTCACATAGAATATGAGACAAACTTTCACGTGTTCGTTTACGGGTCATCTCAACTAAACCTAAAGCAGAGACCTCAGTGATTTTTGTTTTAGCATGACATTTTTCTAGGGTGCGCTCTAAGGCATTCAAAACGAGAGATTTATGTTCTTCACTGAGCATATCAATGAAATCAATAATGATAATGCCACCTAAGTTACGTAAGCGTAGCTGACGTGAAATAGCTTGTGCCGCTTCTAGGTTCGTTTTAAAGATAGTTTCTTCAAGGTTTTTACCACCTACGTAACCACCAGTATTCACATCAACCGTCGTCATCGCTTCGGTTTGATCAAAAATTAAATACCCGCCTGACTTTAAACCAACTTTACGATCTAGTGCTTTCTGGATTTCTTCTTCAATATTATACATATCGAATAAGGGACGTTCGCGCGTGTAATGTTCAATAATAGGAACAATATCTGGGGTGAATTCAGTCGCAAATTCAATTAAGCGCTGGTGAGTTTTTCGTGAGTCAACTTTAACTTTTTCAATAGTATCCGTGTATAAATCTCGTAAAGTACGAATGCTTAGAGGTAAATCATAATGAATAAGGGATCGGGGTAGAGCGCTAGAAATTTTCTCTTGTACTGAATCCCAGAGTTGTAAGAGAAATAGCATATCTGATTCTAAGGTAGATTCATCAATACATTCAGCCGCGGTCCGAGAAATAAAAGCCCCTGATTTATGCTTTTCTTGGAAGGACTCTTGAAAGGCACGCAAACGTACTCGCTCCTCTTCGCACTCTATTCTTTGCGATACACCGCCTCTTTGAGAGTAGGGCATATAGACCTGGTAGCGAGAAGGAATTGATATTTCAGTGGTCAAGCGAGCGCCTTTAGTGCCCATAGGGTCCTTGGCGACTTGAACAATAATTTCTTGATTTTCAACTAAATAATGTTCAATATTTTCTGAATCTTTTTGTTCTAGCTCTAGGCTCGATAGATCAGATAAATGAAGAAAAGCGGCACGCTCTAAACCAATTTCAATAAAAGCGGCTTGCATGCCGGGTAAAACACGGCAGACAACACCTTTATAGATGTTTCCCACTAAGCCTAGTTGACGAGAGCGTTCAATAATAATTTCTTGAAGTACTCCGTTTTCAACAATGGCAACGCGTGTTTCAGAGGGGGTGACATTAATTAGAATTTCTTCACTCATTGAAAACCTTGATTCCTTCATTGGATAAAAGTTGTGCAGTTTCAAATAGGGGTAAGCCCATAATTCCTGAAAAACTGCCTTGAATAGATTGGATAAAGATACTTGCTAAGCCTTGAACGGCATACGCGCCTGCTTTATCGGCAGGTTCACCCGTATGCCAGTAATTGATGATTTCAGACTCTGACAGTATACGGAAAGTAACATTTGAGATACTTACAGCCTGTTGTGTAGACTGGCCGCGTAGAGAGATAGCACTATAAACCTGATGGGTATTACCGGATAAGCTAGTTAACATGCTTAATGCATGTTCTAGGTTTTCGGGCTTACCCATAATGTAGTCATTTAGAACCACAGAGGTATCTGCAGCTAAAATAATATCGGTGTTGTTGTTACGTTGTTGAATGACGCGTGATTTCTCATGCGCGACACGTACAACATAATCAGCTGGTTTTTCGTTAGGGTAAACAGTTTCATCAATATCAGCAATCTGAATATTGTGCTTTAGGCCTAGTTGAGTTAGTAAGTCGCTTCTACGTGGAGAGGCAGAAGCCAAAATAAGAGACGGTGTCATTAGCGGTGATAAGGGTGATTATTGATAATACTCCAAGCACGATAAATTTGCTCGGCGACAACGATACGTACTAAAGGGTGGGGGAGTGTTAACTTAGATAAGCTCCAAGATTGATGCGCGGATTTTTTTACGCTATCGGCAAGCCCTTCAGGCCCACCTATTAATAACGCAATATCTTGCCCACTATCTAGCCAACCACGCATTGCTTCAGATAAGTTAGGCGTCGTCCAAGGTTTTCCGGGAATATCTAAGGTCACGATATGGCAATTCTTAGGTAATGCAGCCAGCATTTTTTCACCTTCATCGCGCATAATACGTTTAAGGTCACTATTTTTTCCACGCTTTCCTGCTGGAATTTCTTTAAGAATCAACTCACATTCATGAGGCATACGTTTAGCATATTCGTCATAGCCCTGCTTGACCCAGCTAGGCATTTTTTGGCCGATAGTGATTAAATGAATTTGCATTGTTAGTGCTTATATTTACTGATTATTTCTTGATAACTACCATCGAGCTTCATTTCATTAATCGCTGTATTAAAGTCAGCAATAATCGTTGTAGCATCTTTGTTTCCTTTACTGACAGCGAAGTAAAGCCCCTTGATTTCTAGAGGAGGGCTAATAAATTCAAAGGCGTTCACTTGCTTAGGTAAATACTGTTTCAATGCATGTTGAACAACACGGGTGTCACCGACAACAAGATCAATTGAACCTTGATTTAGTTTTTGTAGGTTCTGGATCATATAATTTGCGGGAACTTTCATTAGGCCTGAGCTATGAGTGAATTCATCGTTATAGGCATAACCTCGCAGCACACCAATAATAAAGCCCTTTAAGTCGGATAATTGTTGGTAGTCAGCTTTAGTATTTTTTTTCTTTAGAAAACTAATATTATTGTCTATAAAAGGCTCACTAAATAATAAATCTCGTTCACGCTCAGGTGACTTCCAGATGGCGCAAGTCGCATCAAAGACACCAATCTGGACTCCTTCCAAGGCTCGCGGCCAACTATCCATTGCTAAAGTAGAGGCGTAACCTTTCTTCTGTAACGCTTTAGTGACCAGCTCCGCCGCCAAACCTTGTTCAGCCAATGTATTATCTATATAGGGCGGCCAATGACTACTGACCATACGTAATGTTTGTGCATGGCTAGTAACGCTGATTAATGAGAGCAATAAAAAGGAAAATAAAGTGATGCGCTGTAACATAATAATTTTTATTATTGGCTGCTTTAAATAAATTTCAATATCTATTCTATAATGATAAGCTACATTATTCATAAATAAATAAGGTTAGTTGACGATCATGGAAATTAAATCAAAACTACTGGGTGAGCAAGTGGTTGACCCAGAAACTATTATTACTTTTCCACATGGAATCCCTGGCTTTGATGGCTATACGCGTTTTAAACTTTTTCATCAAGAAGGCAGTGATATTGTTTTCTGGTTACAGTCACTTGATAGTGACGAAATTTTATTTTCAGTAGCTCATCCTGCGCAATTTAATATTAATTACAACTTTACTTTAACGGACGAAGAAGAAGCAACGTTAGAGGCGGAAGATTCTGGAGACGATCTCATTATTATGATCATCTTACATAAAAATGAAGAAGGTGATGATGATGCGAGTCAGCCTACTATTAAAGGCTCAATCAAATCACCTTTAGTGATTAATAGTAAAACACGCATAGGCATACAGAAAATTTTAGCGCAAGTTGAGCAAAGTATTACTTTAACTGAAACGAGTAATGAGATTGATGTATCTGAAGCTTAATTGACTTTAAGCTGCATGAACTGTCGGTTCTTTGCAGGCTAATCTAGAATACCCATCCCCCTAAAGGTTTTTTCTATAGAGAAGGTCTTTAGGGGATGGGTATTTTTTTTGTTTGTAGTTTTGTTTTTCAAGTATTAACAATAGAAGGTTTTGTCGATGAGTTTAGGTTGGGTACTTAATTTAGGCGCTAGATAAGTGCTTATATACTGTAATCGTTCACATACTCCCCTTAAATTTCATATAAAAACATCGTCATCCCCGAAGTCTTTTATCGGGGATCCATGTTAAACGTAGATTCCTGCTAACAGCATGCAGGAATGACAAGCTGAAAGATGTAAATACTGAGAGATCTCACAAAAAAATTGATGAAATTTCTAGGGAGTGCCTGAATACTTACTATATACTTCATGTACTTGCAAAAAGTATAATAGCTACTTATTGATCCATATAGAGAGGCAGGAGAAAACTTATGGCAGCTAACCAACAAAATATGAGTGCAGCAGAGAGACTTGTTGCTGATGCTAGAAAACATCAAAAAGATAGAGAAAACACTTATCGTGGACAAGCATTAAAAATGTATCCTTGGGTTTGCGGTCGCTGTACACGTGAGTTTAATAATAAAAATTTACAGGAACTCACTGTCCATCATAAAAATCATAACCATGATGACAACCCCGCTGATGGTAGTAACTGGGAATTATTATGTTTATATTGCCATGATAATGAGCATTCAAAATATGAAGAAATGCGTCATGGTAG
>ENA-OSET01000894-OSET01000894.1-sediment-metagenome-genome-assembly--contig:-NODE-894-length-32436-cov-11.534658_pt1 | contig 32436 bp, 33 predicted proteins | sample MGYA00237882_ERZ534229 | MGnify/ENA primary metagenome ERZ534229 (study PRJEB26408, sample SAMN06266212) | sediment metagenome | isolation source: Hudson Canyon methane seep mesocosm | place... | reverse complement strand
CGCCCAATTAGATAATTAACGATTGAACCTAATACATTACCGAACGTTGCGATGATAATTATTGTTAGTGGGTTTTCCCCCGCTAGTAATAAAGCTGATAGCACTAACTCTGAACTGAGCGGTAAGATCGTTGCAGCTAGAAATGCTGATAGACCAAGGCCCCAAAGACCTAATTCAGAGAATAGTTCCATAAATTAAGGACAAGGAAAGAGTGATTGACTTGGGTGAATTAAAATCATCATCATTGTATAGATAGGGTCGTCCTTTAGCTTCATTATGGGGGGCAATGAATAGTAGTTTACTTGTTTTTTATTCATTACCTTTGAGTACTCATAATGGATACTACAAACATGTACATTGAATGGTCACAGGTATCTATTTTTCTTTGTTGATGATTAGACTACTACACTATCCTGAATTTTAAATTGACTTGAGTATAAAGGTTAACTTAATAGCCATCATCTATAAAGACACGCCAACTCTGTAGTGCAACGTGGAAATCCTCTAAGCCACAGAAAGCTTCCGATTCACCATCGTAGAGAGACAGTGCTTCTTCAAGTTCAAATTCTTCATCACTTTCAAGTTCATTGGCAAAAACCCTAGCCTGCTCACCATCGAGTTCAATTGATAGTGCTTTACCTACCATTCTCCAGTGTTTCAGCTGATTTGACTGCAACTTAGCAATGATCTGGCAGAGCTCTTCATATTTTTCTGAACATTCCCCTAGTTCCTCAACAAACCAAAATCCTAATACTTCCTGGCCCATACTAAAGTCAGCAAGTAAGGTACCCGTTAAGGTATTACGTTGAAATTCATATTCCATAAATCATCACGCCTGAAAATATACTTAATCAAATTTCAACTCAATTCACTAAAAGGTGGCTCATAGAAAGAGACTGATATTTTTGGTAAATGTGCGGAAGCTAAGTGCCTGCAACGTACTGTAACAGCTTATTATGTATTCAATCTTGTTCGGGCCGGTTTGCCTCGTTCCTAAGCTTTTTCTCATTACTTCTATCTGTTCTTTCCACACGCTTTTTCTTCTTGCGCTCATTTTTCTCAGTTACGATCTTGATTGCTTCAAGTTTCGTTAAATTAGGATGTTTAGCGAGTAACTCTTCGACCTTACCATCACTTTTAGTCATTGATGAACCTTATAATTTGTAAATTCAGATATTTGTCTCAATTATATCATTGCAAGTTAGAACATAAGTATTTTACTCATTTGTAATGATTTTATTATTCATTGAAACCCTTCTGGATTATGAACAAAAAGTACTTCGTTTTGTTTTGCAGCACATCGGTTACCAAATTGCACTGAGCAATGTCATGCCTTTAATACCAATAAACTCCCTAAGATCATGACAAGAGAGGCGGCTAGACGACGCATAATATGTTGTTCGTTAAAAATACGATAACCAAGAAATACCTGCAGAACCATTCCTAGTTGGAACAGGGCTAAGGAATAGGCGACGAGAAGTTTTGAAAATACAATCATGGTCATGTATTGCATAAGGAATATTAATATTCCCAGATACAGAAATTGATAGATATGGTTTGGGGATTGTTGGATGTCTTTTGTGAAGCTTCCTTTAATGAAAATAGCGTGAGCAAAAATCGCCATAGGGAAACCGATTAAACACCAAAAGACGGTAGTTGATATTGCAGTACCAGCAATAACGGCATTTTTAAGGGGTAAGGTACCAATGGAGAATAACAGTATTGATAAAAAGCGATATTGAACCCCACGATCTGCAAATAAACTGATGATTTTATCTAGGCCCACTTTTCCGCTAGCTGGAAATAAGAAAAAACTACCAAACACGATGATGGCAACACCGATAAAGCCTTGTGTACTAGGGACTTCTCCGATGAAAATCATTGCCAAAAACATCGAGATAACGACTTTATAGGCATTGAGAGGTCCGAAGACGGAGAGATCAGTTTTAGATAATGACATCACTAAAAATAACGTGCCAGCCATGTCGAGTAGGGCAGCAAAAAAAATATTTATCCAGAACGTGTGGCTAAGTGTGAATGGATTAAACGTCCAGAGGAATGGCAGGCAGATAATACTGAGCACCAGATAGGATGTCATTACAATAAAGAAGGGGTGTAAACCATGGTTGGCTAATTTTTTTTGAAATACATTGGCAAAGGATGAAAAGATTAATCTGCCGAATACAACGAGCAATTCCACCTAGTGATGTTCCTCATCAGTATGAGCATGATAATTATTGTGTTCATCAAGTTCATATTGATTGAATACACTGTATTTACCGGCTTTATCAAATTGGAAAACAATAAAGGGCTCTTTACGTTCGCCCATTTCCATACCAGGCGTTCCGACTGGCATTTGTGGTACTGATAATCCTGCAATATCAGGTCTTTCAGCAAGTAATCGGCGAATATCTGCAGCAGGAACATGACCTTCGATAATATAGCCTTCTATGATGCCTGTATGACACGATGCCATCGGCTTTGGGAGATTGACGGCATCTTTGACTTCAGACATGTTATTGGTGAGCATATCGATGACATTAAACTTGTTTTCTTCAAGGTGATTAATCCATTTATGGCAACAATTGCACGTAGGGCTACGATAAACCTTAATATCAAGGAGAGTTGATTCAGCTAAAAGTAGGCTAAAAGGTAAATAAAATATAAAAGCTATAAGTAGTCGCATAGAAGGTCGGCTTATTTGTTGTTAGTAAAAATTGTACTGAGGCCTTTGCACGAGTCGTCTTTTCAGCCATCCCTTGCGTTAAAAATAGTCTCAAAATGCTCATTTACACCAGTAAACTGCGCTTTTTGATGAAATACATCCTTGTATTTCACCCTTTTAGGGTTTCATCCAAATCTGTTCCAAACAGATTTGTCGACTATTTTTGCCTTGTTATGACAAAAAATACTTATCGTGCAAAGGTCTCACTGTGTTATTCGTATTGACCTAATATTAGCATCACGTCATCAAATTTAGCTTGAAGCATTGCCATATCTTCTTGTGTGATAAGCGATGAGTTTTCAGTATGTTTGGTAATAATGCTGCCTGCATAACGATGCATTTCTTCGTGGGAATGGCTGAGTGTAGATAGCCAAGATTCATCAAAAATATGTTCTTTCTTTATACGCTGAATCCAAGCGCCATGATGACATTGAGTGTGATTAATTATTGGCCAAGATTGCTTGTCTTCATTGTGAGCTGTTGATATGTTCTCTAGTAGTTTATCGAACCAATATTGTGTTGTCAGGCGTAATAGTTTTATTTTAGATTCTTTTAAAGAGTGTGGTTGGTTGGCATATTTAATCCATTCCTGCTTAGGTGTGTAATTCGCTAACCATTCAGGAATGTCATCACTTGGCATGGGGCGTGAAATCCCATAGCCTTGAGCTGCGATACAGCCCATTAGTAATAAGATTAAGCCGTGTTCAGTTGTTTCCACACCTTCGGCAATAACTTGTCGGTTGAAGGCTTCTGATAAACCAATCACCCCATTAATGATGGCGTAGTCATTAGGATCATCTAATATGTCTCGAACAAAACTTTGGTCTATTTTAATGGTGTTAGCGGTCAAGTTTCGTAAATGAGTTAACGAAGAGTAGCCAGTGCCAAAGTCATCAAGTGCCACATTAATTCCTAAACCATCTTGGCAGGATTTTATAATCTTACTGATTGTATTCACATCCCCTAGAGCACTACTTTCAAGTATTTCTAATTGAAAATAGCTTGAATCTACTTCAGGGTATAGCGCTAATGCATTTTCTAAATCAGAGAAGAAGGTTGGGGACTGAAGATGGTAAGATGAAATATTAACACTCACCTCAAGTTTAATATCTTGTTTAAGCCAAAAGTGAAGTTGTGTTAATGCTTCATTTATAACCCAACGTCCGATCTCTATTTCTAGTGGGGAACCTTCGATAATAGGTAAAAATTGAAGTGGAGGAATAAGTCCTTTTTCAGGGTGAATCCAACGAATAAGGGCTTCAGCGCCAAAGACTTTTCCGCTCTTCATATTGACTTTAGGTTGATAATATAAGCACAACTCGCCATTGATTAAGGCTGACTGAATTTCTTGCAGTTTAATATGTTGCTGACTTATTTTTTCATTATCTGACGCATTAAATAAATGGAAGGTATTTCTACCTGCTAATTTAGCTTGATACATAGCCTGATCAGCATGTCGAACTAAGGTATCAATATCTGCATTATCAACTGGATATAATGTTGTACCACTAGAAGCACTAATATTATGGGATATGCCATCAATGATATAAGGCATAGCAAGAGCGTGGTGGAGTCGATCTAGTAAATTTTCACACTGTGCAGTGGATTCAATATCTGCAAGTAAGAGTGCAAATTCATCACCACCTTGTCGTGATACGGTATCTTCTTCTCTGATAACAGCTTTAATACGGTCAGCGACTTCGATCAGTAATTTATCACCTATATCGTGACCAAAATTATCATTAACGGGTTTAAAGTGGTCAAGGTCAAGGAAGCAAATAGCCAACAATGTTTTTGACCGTTTACTATGAGAGATCGCTCTTTTAAACCGATCTGAAAATAAGGCGCGATTAGGTAATTGGGTTAGCACATCATAGTGAGCCATGAGCTCAAGTGATTTTTGTTGTTCTTTCATTTGTGTAATGTCAGAAAATAATCCAACATAATGACGTGGCTTCCCATTTTCATCTAGTAAGGACGATAAGGTCAGTAATTCAGCATAAAGCTGTCCATTTTTATGCCTGTTCCACACTTCACCTTGCCAATGGCCAACTTCCTTAATTGTCCTCCACATTTCTTCATAGAACTCAGGCCCTTGTCTTCCGGAACTTAGCATGCTTGGGTTTTTTCCTAACACCTCTTCTCGACTATAGCCTGTTATTTTACAAAAAGTGGGGTTGACATCAATAATCCTCCCTTCAGTATCTGTAACCGTAATGCCTTCATGTGCGGCATTGAATACACGTGAAGCTAATTGATGTTCATCATCAGCTAATTTTCTTTCGATAGCTAGGGCCGTGAGTTGTGCCGCATCTTCTATTAACTTGATATCAGCTTTTGATGGAGCGCTAATATGACGGTGATAAATAGCAAATGTACCTAATACTTTATTGTTATTACCGAGGATTGGCTCTGACCAACAGGCGTGTAAATTCGCTTGTGCGGCTAGGTCTTTGAATTCTGTCCAACAAGCATGAGATTGAACATCTTCGACCACAACTCTTTTTTTTGTAAAAGCAGCCGTCCCACAGCTACCGATATAGTTACCAACGTTAATGCCGTGGACTGCTTTATTGTAAAATTCAGGTAAGCTTGGTGCTGCTCCCGTTAATAAGTATTTACCGTCAAGAGAGATTAATAAAATACTACATAGCATTTCAGGATGCTGTTTTTCTACATGCTTCACAATCGTTGTCAAAATATGACTTAAACTCTTATCTTGTATGAGCTGTTCAAGTACTAAATTTGTAGAACTTATTTCTATTGTTTGGTTATTAATAACTTTATTTAGCCGAGAGCTGACAGTTCTTATTGCAAGTAATAACAGTATTTCAACTATGAAAAATGCAGCGATAGCAGAGTAGATATTAATTTTGGTTTGTGCAATAAATGCAGCATTAATTGGTGTGATATCTTTCCAGATAACGATGTTACCTACATCAGCAAGCTCGCTGTTTAATGTCCCTCTATAATCTCGTAATGGCTGGCTAGCATAGAGGTAATAAGCTTCACCGAGCTGGAATATTTTGACACTAATATTTGTTTCTAATACATCATTATGAAAATGACTGGTTGTTAAGCCAACTAAATCATTAATTTGCTCACTGGTTGTACTTTCGATATATAAACCATTGTGCAGTGGCTTTTTTTGGGTTAACTCTTTAAAGAAATCAGGCCAAACATTTGTCTGCAGGTGTTCTTTTGATAAAAGTACGGCGGCATTGATATCAAACTGCTGGAGTAAATTTTCAAATACAGGGTCAAAAGAAACACCTGCCTCAACAGCACCAATATGTTCCTTTTCTCCCTCAGCATTAATTATCGAGACAGGACTTGTGCCGCGGATACCAGAGTAGACACGCCCAGTTTCAAAGCCTGACACAGGCTGTTGAAGCTTATTTGTATCAACAATGGTATAACGTACCGAGTCCATATTATCACCGAATTTTTCTGAACGATGGACACGTAAAAATGAGGTAGAACCTGGGCCGAGGTGAAAATGTAATTGGCGAGCGTGGAACTTGTCTGAAAATTGAAGCCAATTTTCAGAGGTTACTTTATATAGCTCTTTCCTAATTAATTCAGATTGTTCTCCACCTGCGCCACCACCTTCACTTTTAACAGCTCGCTTGCCTTCAAGAAAAAGTGTTTGGTACCGAGGTGTATTTGCAACAATATTAGCAATTTGCAGCATGTTATCTTGCGTTGCATTGTAAGCAATATGGAAGGCAGAAAGGTAGTCAACTGCCTGTTCTTGCTCATCTTGATGTAACTGCTGATGAGCAAAGTAATGAGCTACGGATACGAGTGCTGTTATTGTCAGGGCAATAACGAGACTCAGACTTAAAAATAAGCGATGTTTTGAAAGAAAAGACATCGGGTAAGTTTAACTATATTCAACCAATATTTCTATATTAGACTTAGCTAATTCTTCAATTTTTTCCACTATTGTGATAATAGCCTTTTCATCACTGGGTTTGACCTGACTATTTAAAATAGTGACAGGTATATTCTGAGTCTCTAATTCCGTTAGTTGCGAGGCTGATAATATGTTGTCATTGATCCATAAGCCTGCCTGATCTTCAATAATGTTATCTTTTGCTTCAGCAAATCCTTCGGAAGTGAAAATGAGGTAAATCATTTATTATCTTCTATTGCTAAGTAGGCATTTTCAGAAATAGCTGACCAAGCATCGTTTTGCTTACGGAATGCTTGGTAGGCATCATAGATCTGTTTGAATTTTGGATCGTTTGCAGCTTCTTCAGTCAGTGTTTCATCGGTCAAAGTCTTTAATTTCGCTAACACATCATCAGGAAAACGGTGGATTTGAACACCTTCACGATCTTTTAACTCTTGTAGCGCTGATAAGTTCTTTTGTTCCATTTCAGATAACATTCTCACATTTTCAGCCATAGCTGCATTCGTCACAATGGCTTGCAAATCAGCGGGTAAAGTATCCCATGCACGTTGATTGATTGTGAGTTCTAATACCGTGCCGGGCTCATGCCAGCCGGGGTAATAATAATGTTCTGCCGCGCGATATAAACCTAAACGTTGATCATGAAATGGGCCGATCCACTCGGTGGCATCAATTGTATTGCGTTCCAAGGCGGTATACACCTCGCTACCTGCGAGTAAAACAGGGTTTCCGCCGGCCTTAGCAAACACTTTGCCACCTAAGCCGGGAATACGCATTTTGAGACCTTTAATGTCTTCCAGTGAGTTAATTTCTTTATTAAACCAGCCGCCCATTTGCACGCCAGTGTTGCCAAGCGGGAAGGGGACAACATGGAATGGTTTATATACTTCTCGCCATAAATCTAAACCACCACCATCATATAACCATGCATTCATACCGCGAGCCGTCATACCAAACGGGACTGTTGAGAAAAACTGTGCTTCAGGTACTTTCCCTGCCCAGTAATAGGCACTGCCGTGGCCCATTTCTACCGTACCTTGTGATACCGCATCAAACGTTTGCAGTGCGGGGATCAGTTCGCCACCTGCGTAGACTTTCACATTTAACCTGCCATTCGACATCGCCTTAATGTTGTCAGCAAAACGCTCTGCACCTTCTTGCAAAACAGGAAAGCCTGGAGGCCATGTTGTGACCATTTTCCAGTTATATACCTTACTTGTATCAACTGCTCCAGTATCAGGAGTCGTGTTGCTTTCAGGTCCACAGGCTGTCAGTAACAATGCCAATAAACCGAGTATGAATGTACGTTGAATCATAAAATAACCTTGCGTTAGATAACTTCTAATTTAGCATAAGCGAGTACTAGCCATTTGCTGCCAGCATGTTTAAAGTTGACTTGAATACGAGCACTTTTTCCAGCACCTTCCGTATCAATCACCGTACCAGAGCCAAACTTCTGATGATGGACTTGTTGACCGGGATTAAAGCCTGTTTCATTCATTTTATTACTATGTTTTGGTGCAGAGAACGGTGTGTTTCCTTGTGAGACTACATTTTTCCTAGCTCTTACTTCTTCAAACCGGTCAGCAGGTATCTCTTTTAAGAACCGTGATGGACTTGGCGACATTTCTTGACCGTAAAGGAAGCGCGATTCGGTATGCATTAAATAGAGTTTTTTACACGCTCGGGTCATACCGACATAACAAAGGCGGCGTTCTTCCGCTAGGCGACTTGGATCATCACTGCTTTTTTGTCCTGGAAATAATCCTTCTTCCATGCCGACCATAAATACGACAGGAAATTCGAGGCCTTTAGCGGAGTGTAAGGTCATCAGTTGTACACAATCTTCCCACTCATCAGCTTGGTTATCACCGGCTTCTAATGCAGCATGAGACAAAAATGCATCCAATAGCGACATATCTTCAGCTTCTTCTGGGCGCTCAAAGGTACGCGTTGCATTGATTAATTCATCTAAGTTTTCAATACGGCCTTGGCCTTTTTCAGAGGTATCTTTTGCATGATGGGCCCGTAAACCACTTTCATCAATGGCTAAAGATGTTAGCTCATTCAATGGCATCGAATCATCTTCGGGTGTGAGTGAATCGATGAGCGTTAAAAATCCGGCAAGTGCATTACCTGCTCGTGCAGTGAAGAATTTGGCTGTTAATAATTCGACGCAGGCTTGCCACATGGTTTGGTTTTGTTCGCGCGCATAGTGGCGGAGTTGGGTTAATGTAGCTGCACCAATACCGCGAGTAGGCGTATTCACAATGCGTTCGAATGCTGCATCATCATTACGGTTAGCGACTAAACGCAAATAAGACAGTACATCTTTAATTTCAGCACGATCAAAGAAACGTAAACCACCATAAACACGATACGGCATATTGGCCTGCATTAAGGCTTCTTCGATAATTCGGGATTGTGCATTGGAACGATATAACACCGCATTATCAGCACGTTTTCCACCAGATTCGACCCAAGATTTAACTTGTTGTACTAGGTAACCTGCTTCATCACGTTCGTTATAAGCGTTATAAACTTGAATAAGGTCACCATCATCACCTTCAGTCCATAACTCTTTACCAAGACGTTCACTATTATTGGCAATAACGGCATTAGCACCGGCTAGAATATTTCCTGTAGAACGGTAATTCTGTTCAAGACGAATGGAACTGGCATCATCATAGTCTTGATGAAACTTTTGAATGTTTTCAATTTTCGCACCACGCCAGCCATAGATTGATTGATCATCGTCACCGACGATAAATAAATGTCCTGTGTCACCGGCTAATAAACGTAACCATGCATATTGAATAGCATTGGTATCTTGGAACTCATCCACTAAAATTTGTTGAAAACGTTGTTGGTAATTAGCCAAAATATCGGGGCGTTTTAGCCATAATTCATGACTACGTAATAATATTTCACCAAAATCGATCACGCCCGCACGTTGGCAAGCATCTTCATAAGCTTGATAAATGACCAGCATTTTTTGTGAATAGGGATCGTTTCCAGCTTGGATATGTTGGGAGCGTAAGCCCTCATCCTTTTGCTCATTGATGAACCACTGAGCTTGTTTAGCAGGCCACTGTGCTTCGTCTAGCTCCATGCCTCGGATGATGCGTTTAAGCATGCGGAGTTGATCATCACTATCTAGAATTTGGAAGCTTTGCGGTAATTCCGCTTCTTTCCAATGTGCCCGCAATAAACGATGTGCTAAACCATGGAATGTACCGACCCACATTCCACCAATTGGGTAACCTAAGTTTTCTTCAATTTTAATCCGCATTTCTTTTGCGGCTTTATTAGTGAAAGTAACAGCAAGTACATTGGCGGGTGATAATGCTTCAGCTTGAATTAGCCATGAAATACGGTGTACTAAGACGCGTGTTTTACCACTACCTGCCCCTGCTAAAATACGCGCATGACCGAGTGGCGCTGCAACAGCTTCACGTTGTGGTTTGTTTAAACCGTCGAGTAATTCAGAAACATCCATAGCGATTTTATGACTACTTGTGAGAAGGGGATATACCCATGACCATTCAATTTGCAGGTTTTAGTTTCGTCATCCTCGCGAACGCGGGGATCCATGGGCAGTAGAAATATCCACTATCGTTGGATTCCCACTTTCGTGGGAATGACGGACTTTATTAAGATTATCTGCAACTTAAATGATAACGGGTAGAGACAGAAAAACACTGAACATGATTGCCATGCCCAGTGTTTTCATTATTTAGCGTGTGAGTTTAGCGTGCCTTTAAATTAAGACAGCTACTAAACAGTCGTTAGATATTGCTATCTAAAAAAGCCGCTAGTTGTGATTTAGTTAATGCGCCAACTTTAGTCGCTTCAACTTCACCACCTTTAAATAACATTAGCGTTGGAATGCCGCGAATGCCGTAACGAGGTGGTGTTTCTGGATTTTCATCAATATTAAGCTTACAAACTTTAATCTTGCCAGCATATTCAGAACCAATTTCTTCAAGAATTGGAGCAATCATTTTACAAGGACCACACCATTCAGCCCAGTAATCAACTAATACTGGTACGTCCGATTGCAATACTTGACTATCAAAGTCGCCATCAGTCACTTGGGTGACGTTTTCGCTCATGTTTTTTCTCCAGTGGTATATAAGCTATTGGACCGCTATACTCAATCCAATATTAAGTAACATTTTTTCCTATCAGCAAAGGTAATGCAAGTATTTCTATGAGTACACATTTAACAGAGCAAGCTTTTTCGTCATTACCTTTAGATCAAACTCTTCTTAACGGCCTACAGAGTGCGGGCTTTGAGTTTTGTACTCCCATTCAAGCACAATCACTACCGCTATTGTTAGCAGGGCAAGATGTAGCAGGGCAGGCGCAAACAGGAACGGGGAAAACGATTGCATTTTTATTGGCTACATTTCAACGTTTATTGACTGAAGAACCACCTAAAAATTGGGATAAAAAGCAGCCTCGGGCATTTATATTGGCCCCAACACGTGAGCTGGCAAATCAAATTGCTAAAGATGCAATCCTGTTGAATAAAGAGGCTAATTTGCGCATTGTGGTCGCTTATGGCGGTAAAGATTACGATAAACAAAAAACAGCCATTACAGATGGTGTTGATATTTTAATTGGTACGCCCGGTCGATTACTCGATTATCACAAGCAACGTGTGTTCAACCTGAAATCAGTGCAAGCAGTCGTATTGGATGAAGCCGATCGCATGTTTGATTTAGGTTTTATCAAAGATGTACGTTATTTCTTGCGTCGCGTGCCTGCACCATCTGAACGATTGGGCATGTTATTTTCTGCCACATTAAGTTTTAAAGTGTCAGAGCTTGCCTATGAACACATGAATAACCCTGAGAAAGTTGAAGTGGCGGCGGGGAAGGTCGCAAGTGATCGCATTGAAGAAAGCGTTTATTACCCAGCAAATGAAGAAAAAATACCGCTATTATTAGCATTGATTAAACGCATTCAACCACAACGTGGCATTGTCTTTGTGAATACTAAACGCGCTGCTGATAGAGTATGGGGATTTCTTGAAGGCAATGGACATAAAGCAGCCTTACTATCAGGTGATGTACCTCAGAAAAAACGTGAAAAATTATTACAGCATTTTCAGGATGGTGAGTTCCCATTTTTAGTCGCAACCGATGTGGCAGCTCGTGGGTTACATATTCCTGAAGTGAGCCATGTTTTTAATTATGATTTACCGCAGGATGTGGAAGATTATGTACATCGCATTGGACGAACAGCACGTGCGGGAGCCAGCGGTGTGGCAATCAGCTTTGCCTGTGAGGATTATGCTTTTTCATTGCCCGATATTGAGCAATATATTAAACATAAACTTCCCGTTTCAGCGGCATCAGATGAGGAATTAGAAAAACCTCAGCCAGCAAAACGTCCTGAAAAACGACCACCGCTGCCTCAACATAAGAAGCAAGGTCATGCAGGCAAACAGAAACGCTCTCATCCTCCAAGACGTAAACCTGTTAAGAAAACAACTGAAAATACATAATGCAGATCAATAGCGCACCTTTCTCAACGCTTAATATCACGAGGCCTACAGAGCTTCAGGATAAAGCGCGTGCGCCTGTTACGATTGATGCCACTAGTTTTGCAGTTGAGAATGATACGGCTCAAGAACGTCCTGTTACTTCAAGTGTTGGTCAGCAAGGCATCGCATTTAATGATGCCCAACAAGCACGTTTTATTCGGTCCTTTTCCATTACTGAAGAACCTTCTGCTAATAATCAGGATGGGAATAAAACACCACCTTCTTTACCTCAGGGTGTTCAGCAGTACATACAAACAGCCTCTATTTCCAATGAACCGGCACAATCATTACTCGATGAAACTGTATAGAACGTTTTTTATAGCGGCTTTACTCGGGGTATCAGCCTGTAGTCACTCGCCTGCAGGCCATAAAACAGTTGCGGCTGATCCTGATCATGGTGGCATTGAACGTTTTGCCAAGAGCAATATTGATGAGGTGATAGAGTTACATCAACGTGCTGTCATTCGTGACTTAAAAACATTGATGTTGAAGTTGTACCGACGCAACCCTGATCAACGTCATGATAAACACGCACGCACAATAGAAGAGAGTGTTGAACTTATATTTTCTATGCCAATTCCAGCTTTACATCCTGATTGGGTACGGAAAAAAGGCACGGAAATTATTCCTCTTGCCTTTGATGATGCCTATCTAGATGATCGGGTTTTTGCCTTTATCGTTGGTTTAAGAAAGATGCTAATGGCTTCATATGATAATCATACTGAATTTTACTATCTAACCAGCATTGATGAGCAAAAACTGTATAACAGTGCTCGAAATATTGAAATAGCTGCTTGGATGTTAGCTGATAAACGTGATGGAAATGACAGGCTTTATATCTTAAGCGACAGTGTAGAAAATGAGCAGCGAAATTTGAGTTATCAACGTCTAATAGGCCGCATGATTGCGACACAAGACAATATTGCCGATATTGTTGACCATAAAGAAGGTCGAATAGTGAGAACGGTTGTCACACGTGCTGTCAGTATGGTATTTGTTCCTTTATAAACTTATTTGGAGAATAGGATGAGCCGATTTTTATTACTACTTGCTTTGACGCTAATTAGTGCTTGCTCAGACGAACAGAATCCAGTTGAAGATAACCATGTATGGAAAGAACAAACTGATATGATTGATAAGGCGAAAGGTGTTGAATTGTTAATCAATGATGCCGCTCTGCAACAACGTCAATTGGTTGAAGAAATAGACTAAACTTACAGGAAGTATTACTCATGAACCGTACTGAGCGTACATTGCTTGAACAAATGCAGATCACAGATTATGACATTAAGCGTCGGATGGAAATGTTGGGTTTAAAAAAGGATGCATTAGAGTTGTTAGCATCACATAAGACGATAATAGAAAATAATATTGATGATATTGTTAATGCATTTTACGAAAAACAAACAACTATCGATGAAATATCTCTTTTGATTGGAGATGCTGACACCCTCAAGCGTTTACGTGATGCACAGCGAACTTATGTGCTTGATTTGTTTGGTGGATATTATGATATTGAGTATGTAAATAATCGTTTGCGGATTGGTATGGTGCATAAACGAATCGGTGTTAATCCCAAGCTTTACTTGTCAGCAGTAAGTTCACTCAAAGACTTTATTAATGAAGCGTTACGGGACAATATTGATGATGAGAATATATTAACGGATACATTGAATGCGCTCGATAAGTTATTTTATTTTGATATTACTTTAATCTTTGATACTTATATTGATAGTTTGGTTGGCGAGATTGAATCGGCAAAAAATCGCACTGAAATTTATGCTAAGAGCCTGGAAGACAAGGTGGTAGAACGTACTAAACAGTTAGAGGAGCAAGCCATGATTGATCCTCTAACTAATATTTATAATCAGCGGGCTATGTACGATGGCATACGAAGAGAAATGTTAACGGCTAAAAGACGACATTCTTCGCTATCACTACTCTATTTTGATATTGATAAATTTAAAAGTATTAATGACACTTTAGGCCATCAGAAAGGTGATGAGGTGTTGAAATACATTGGTACTATTTTGATAAAGGAGCTTAGGGAAACTGATTTGGCTTGTCGTTATGGTGGTGATGAGTTCTGTGTTGTTTTGCCTGACTGTGATCTTGTTAATGCCAAAGTCGTGGCACAGAAAGTAATTGATGATTTTAGCCAACAATATAACAGTGAATTTACTTTAAGTGTTGGTATAGCTCAAACAGGGCCTGAAGACTTTATAAGTGGCGATGATTTGATAAAAGAGGCTGATAAAAAGATGTACTTAGCTAAGAAAAAAGCTGGGTTCCAAATTCGGGGTTAACGATATGCCTGATATTTTGGAAAACTATTTTGTTAATTTAGGGTTGGAAAAACGATGACCTGATGCTTGCTGCATAAACAGGTTTTTTAGTAGTGAGTTTTTATTTACAGTGTGTAGTCCAAACCGTCTTGCTTGACGAATAAGTGCATTGTCACTGCCAAATACGCGTTTGAATACATCCATAGTTAACTGCATAGTTAGATTGTCGCCTTTTCTACGGCGTTGATATTTATTGAGAGTATGTAGGCTGCCTATCTCTCGCCCTTTTTGATGTGCATCTAATACAATTTCAGCTAGCGTTGCCGCATCCAATAAGCCAATATTAACGCCTTGTCCTGCTAAAGGGTGAATTGTATGGGCTGCATCACCTACTAAGGCAAAGCCTGCTTCGACATAATGATCTGCGTGGCGTAATTTGAGTGGGAAACTTGCTCGTTGACTGATATGGGTAATATCACCTAATGAATTCTCAAAGGCATTATTGAGTGTGCGAATAAAGTTCTCATCATCAAGTTGGCATAATAATTCAGCTTCTTCAGTCGAGTTTGACCATACAATTGAGCATTGATGTGGATCGGCTAAAGGTAAAAAAGCTAGGGGACCTTCATGCAAAAAACGTTGTCTCGCTGTTTGTTGGTGGGATTGTTTAGTTGTTACGGTACATACAATGGCTGTTTGTTGATAATCCCAGCCATGGGTATTAATACCTGCCCATTCTCGAAGTAATGACTGAGCGCCATCTGCACCCACGATGAGATCAGCTGTAATTATTCGACCATCTTCTAATGTCAGTGTTTTATCTGAGCGTGATAAAGGTTTGGCTGGGCAGAGGAGTTTAATGTTATCTAATTGTTTACAGCGAGTAAGACTAGCCTGTTGTAGGTGTTTATTTTCGACGATATGCCCTAATAATGGTTCACCAATATCAGCACTATCAAAATGTAAGTGATTAGCGTGGGTTTCCCATACCTTCATATCGGTAAACTGACTGATACGACTGGGAATAAGTTGCTGCCAGATATTTAGGTTTTTGAATATCGTTTCACTAGCATGAGTGAGAGCACTAACACGTAGTTCAGGACTATCAGACTCGATTATTGCTGAAGGAATATTGGCTTCAATAACTGCAATATTTAAAGTGGATTGTTCGGCAAGAGCAACGGCTAAGGTGGCGCCGACCATGCCGCCACCAACGATAATAACATCGTAATGTGTGTTCATAATGAAATGCCTCGGCTGAGTCGAGGTTGCTTTCTATTTAATCCCATACTTTGTTTTGCTAATTCCTGTTTTGCTGGTGGAATAAGATCCATGAGTGTGAGTGCTGCACCGCGAAGATGGCCGAGAATAGGATTGTCATTACTGAATAGTGAGACTAAGAAACTGGTATTTTCAATCACCTTATCTTGATCCTGTTGTCGCCATTGATCATAATCATGCAATAGGCGTGGATCACCACAATCCTCTGTATTGTCGGCAAGTACATCTGCCAAAGCCGCGACATCTCGTAAACCTAGATTAAAACCTTGGCCTGCAATTGGATGAAGACTATGGGCGGCATTACCAATGAGCACAATACGCTGTTGAATTGGCTGATCTGCTTGCATTAACCTCAATGGATAACTATTTCGCTGTCCGACCTGGGTTAATTTTCCTAAGCGGTAGCCAAAGCGTTCTTGTAATTGAGCTAGGAAGTCGTGATCTGATAGTTTTAAGATATCAACTTCAGCACCTGTTTTAACAGTCCAAACAAGGCTGCAGCGATTATCTGACATGGGTAATAATGCAATGGGTCCTGAATCAGTAAAACGTTCAAAGGCACGACCTTGATGTGCACGTTCAACGGTGATATTAGCGGTAATAGCAGTTTGTTGGTAATCATGCTCTAAAGCGCCAAGTTTGAGCTGCTGACGGATAGTGGAGTGAGCCCCATCGGCTGCAACAATCAATTTTGCAGATAGAAGGCGGTTATCATCAAGAGCGAGTTCAACACTTTCATTATATTGAGTGAGGCTGACAACACGGGCAGGGCATATTACTTCAAGATTACTCTGCTTCGTTAATGTTTGAGTCAATACATTGCCCATAGAGCGAGCGGTAATAACTTGACCTAAAGCAGGTACATTTTCATCATGAGCAGATAATCGTGTTACACCAAAGTGGCCACGGTCAGAAACATGAATATCACTTATCTTTGTGGCATAGGTTTCTAATTGTGACCATAAGCCCATAGATTCAAATATACGTTGTGAGCCATAAGATAAAGCAATGCCTCGATCATCATAGCTAGGTTGTAGATTGGAGTCAGGTTCAAAGGCTTCAATAATAGCTATGTTTAATGAGGTGTTTTTAAGGGCACAGGCTAAGCTGGCACCGACCATGCCACCACCGACAATAATTAAGTCGAAGTCAGTTTGGGGCATCTTAATGTCTAGCCTCAGCCATTAAGGATTCTATTTCATCCACTTCTTTAGGTGCGGAATCAGTGAGAACCTCATGACCTGTTTTGGTAACGAGGACATCATCTTCGATTCGAATACCGATAAAATGCCATTTTTTATCGATGTGTTTCGGATCTCTAATATATAATCCAGGTTCAACAGTCAGCACCATACCGGGTTCTAACATTCTCCATTCACCACCGACTTTATAATCACCAACATCATGCACATCCATACCTAACCAATGACCAGTTCGGTGCATATAAAATTCACGGTACTTCTCATTTTTAATGAGTGTCTCTAATTTACCCTTTAATAAGCCAATATCCAATAAACCTTGGGTTATAACTCTAACAGCGGCTTCATGAGGTTGGTTCCAATGGTTACCCGGTTTTACTTCAGCTATAGCGGCTTTTTGGGCTGCTAAGACGATAGAGTATAACGCCTTTTGGCATTGGGTGAACTTGCCATTAACAGGGAATGTACGGGTAATATCAGCGGCATAATAGTCATATTCAGCCCCTGCATCGATCAGTAATAAATCATTGTTTTTTAATTTATGGTCATTTTCAATATAGTGAAGAATACAACCATTTTCACCGCCGCCGACAATAGATGGGTAAGCAGGGGAGCGGCAATTGTTTTTCATAAACTCATGGATGATTTCAGCTTCAACTTGATATTCCCATTTGCCTGTCTGTGTGAACTGCATGGCACGAATATGGGCACCCGCTGAGATTTCAGCCGCTTTTCGCATGGCTTTAATTTCAGTACTGCTCTTATATAAGCGAAGTTCATTTAAGCAATGATCAAGCTCAATGATCTCGGTAGGCGATTGTTTTCCTTGGCGAGAGGCATTACGAAGATGATTTAACCAGCTAATCATACGTTGGTCAAAAGAAGGCTGATTGCCCATTGTGTAATAGACTTTTTCTTTGCCTTCTAGTAAGCCAGATAAGATATCGTCTAGATCGGAAATTGGATAAGAGTCATCAGCCCCATACTTTTCAATGGCACCGTCTTGGCCCGCACGATAACCATCCCATATTTCCTTTTCAAGATTGCGTTCTCGGCAAAATAAAAGGTATTCGCCATGAGGACGACCGGGGACAATAACAATGACAGACTCAGGCTCATCAAAACCACTGAGATAATGAAAGTTACTGTCGCTACGATAAATATGATCAACATCACGATTACGGTTTGCCACAGGTGCATTGGGTAAGACCGCAATACTGTTTGGCCCCATGATTTCTATTAGGCGTTGACGTCGAGCTGAAAATTCTTTTTTATTCATTGGGCGTATTAATGTTCTATTGTGCTTGTAGTAGGATCAATAGGTTGTAATTCACCATAAAGTAAAAATAAGCCCATTCTTAGGTATTCAACTAATTCTTCAAAGTTAGCATCAGTATCACTGTCATCAGAGTCATCAACATCTATTTGACTGATATTAACGACATCACTGATATATTCCTTACTGTCTTCTGATAACTCAGTATCATCAGTTAAGCCAGAAGTGCCAAGGCCATAGACAAGTCCATGGCACCAATTAGTCATGGCAATGATGCGTGATGATAGCGGTGCATCATCATCTGGAAGTTCTAATTGTAAGTCGAAGTCTAAACTATTTAATGCCTGTATGGTGTCATCAAATAATATGGTTAGATCGAGCATTTCATCATCATCAGGATTAAAGTCTTCAAATAGGTTTTTATGCCAATCTGAGCGGCTTGCTTGTGAATTTAGACATAATAGGCCGCAAAGTGCGCCTTGTAATTCAGCTGTGCTTGATGGGCCATCACCTTCTGCATTGTTAGGAGATAGAGATGGAAAATACAATTCAGACATGATGATACGACCTATATTTAAAAAATAGTTTAAGACAAAAGTTGACCCAATCACTTAGGCACGATTATAGTTAAGCTTTATTTTCGCACAGCTAAGAACTTATATTAATGGAAAATGACGCGATGCAACAATTAGAACAGCAAATAGATGAGTTGCTTCGGGCTAGTCGTCGGCTGCGTGATGAAAATAGTTTATTAAAATCCCAGCAATCAGCATGGCTGACAGAGCGAGCAAAATTGGTCGAGAAAACAGATACAGCACGGACACGAATTGAATCAATGGTTAGCCGTTTAAAACAACTGGATGAAGAACTATGAGTTCGCCTGTATCCGTTAAAATTTTAGGTAAAGAATACCAAGTTGCTTGCCCAGAAGAAGAGAAAACTGCGCTAATTGCCTCAGCTCAATTACTTCATGACAATATGGAGAAGATTCGTTCAACGGGGAAAATTGTAGGCTTAGATCGAATTGCAGTCATGGCAGCACTCAATTTAGCGCATGAATTGATTAGTTTGCAGAATGATACTGGCGACGGACTGGATGATGTAAATAAAAGTATTCTTAAGATGAAAGATAAAGTTAGCGTGTTTTTAGATGAAGTTCGTCAGCTAGAATTATAAAAAAGCAGTACCCTTCTCAAAAATTTAAGCGTATGATCTTATCTGTCCCTGCGGTGTTCGATAGCGACAGCGTGTCTTGTGCCGATAAGCAAATTGCTCGGAGACCGAAACAGTGATTGGCGTGCATGCCTGCTAGACAGGAAGCCCGATATCTTGTTGAGGTCGCCACTTGAATCTCTCTGGTTCAAGAACCTCGATCGTACCGGCATCGCGGGGCGTTTAATTTACCGAAGTAACGGTTTTTTGGACATTCCTACAAAGTGTTTCCCCTAAAGTAAAATTATTGTTTTAATGACACTATCTGTTAACAAAACAGCGAGTGATTCCTTGTGCGTTTATTTAATGTAATTTTTGCTGGGCTCTTCTTTTTAACACTAAGCAACTTAGTGTTTGCAGACTCTGATATTGATCACGCTCCTCGTGTACAGTCCTTGTTAAATGAGATCGATGATCTTTGGCGTGGAAAATCCTCCTATGCCGTTACCTCAATGCAAGTTAAAACCGAGCATTACACGCGAACAATGCGGATGGAAGGTTGGTCTAAAGGTAAAGAAAAAACCTTATTTAGAATCCTCGAGCCTTTGCGTGAAAAAGGCACTGCGACGCTAAAATCAGGTCACCATATCTATACCTATCTGCCAAAAACAGATCGTACTATCAAATTAACCAGTGGCATGATGATGGGGGCATGGATGGGAAGCCATCTTACCAATGATGATCTTGTTAAAGAAGCGCGACTAGAAGAAGACTATGATGCCAGCATTAGTTTTGAAGGTGAGCGTGATGGTCAAAATATTATAGAATTTACCTTAATTCCTAAACTTGAAGCCGCCGTAGTCTGGGGTAAGTTAATATTGATTATTCAGGCCGAAAGTCATATTCCTGTTGTGGAATATTATTTTGATGAAGACATGCTACTGGCTCGAACAATTTTATTTACGGATATAAAAACGTTAGGTGGCCGTGAACGTCCGTCAGTATTACGCGTTGTTCCAGCAGATAAACCCGATGAATATACGCAATTTGTTTATGAGCAACTGCAATTTGATATTGATGTCCGTGATAGCCTTTTTTCTTTGTCTAGCTTAAAGAAACGTTAAGGTGAATTTGTTTAAACTAGCATCACGGAACGTTTACCGTAATAGCCGACGTTCAGCTGTCACTGTTGCTGCAATGGCCTTTGCATGTGCCATGATGATTGTTTTTTCAGCATTAATGGAAGGTGTTATTTCAGGTAGTGAACGTAATGTCGTGGCAATGAATACGGGTGATATTCAAATCCACCAACCAGGTTACCGTGATGATGTTGATCTTTATAAGATGATTGAGTCATCAACACAGTTGAGTGAACATATTCGACAGGCCGGTTTTTTTTCAGCAGAACGTTTATTTAGTTTTGGTTTAATGGCTAGCGACAATAGTTCATCGGGTGTGCAGTTGCGAGGTCTTGATTTGAAATATGAATCAACCGTAACTGAAATTCATCAGCATATTATGCAAGGCACGTGGTTGGAAAAAGCTGATCAAAATGGTGTGGTGATTGGTAAAAAACTAGCCCGCTTATTAGATGTTTCGGTTGGTGATGAATTGGTATTTGTTGGTCAAACAGCAGATGGCTATATGGCAAATGATAGCTTTCATATAAAAGGTATTTTGAAGTCGGTAGCAGCAGGAATTGATAATTCTGGTGTATTGATGAACATTAGAACATTACGCGAGTTGATGAGTCTTCCCGATCAAGCTGCGCATCAAATTGTGATTATGCGAGCAGATAGAAATCAAGACTTATCTCAAGCAACTAAAGCAGTTAAAGATCTAGTTGGAATTGAGTTGGAAGTAATGAACTGGCGACAACTGATGCCTGTGATTAGTCGCTTTTTAGAAACGGCACATATTCAAACATTGATCATGTTGTTATTTACTTATATTGCTGTGGCATCGATAGTCTTAAATGCGATGTTGATGAGTGTGTTTGAGCGGATTCATGAGTTTGGGATTATGAAAGCAATTGGTGTTAGACCGTGGCAAATAGTGAGGCTGGTTTACGCTGAAACACTGATTCAAACACTACTCGCCAGCATTGCTGGGCTTGTTATTGGGATAGGCTTAGCATGGTATTTTCAGCGGTATGGCATTGATATGAGTTCCATTGCCGAAGGTATGTCATTTGCAGGCATAGCATTAGATCCCATCTGGTATGCTGAGTTATCAATAAATTCACTATTTACACCCGTAGCCTTTTTATTTTTAATGGCCATTATTGCTGTAATTTATCCTGCGGCGAAGGTTGCATTATTGCGACCGATTGAAGCCATATATCATCAATAAGGTGAGGCATTGATAATGAATTTAAATACCTTAGCTTGGCGAAATTTATGGCGACATAAGCGGCGTACTTTGATTACGGCATCCTCTATTGCTTTTGGTGTGTTACTTGCCGTGACATTTACTGGAGCAGGAGATTATTTTTATACACGAATGATCGATGCTGGCGCTAATATGGGAATGGGCCATATTACACTTGCGGCACCGGACTTTAACCGTGCACCAAGTAGTAAAAAGTTTCTACGACAAGCTGATCAATTACAGCAACAGCTTGCACAAATTGATGAAGTGAAAATTTCGATGGCCCGCATTCAAGGTCAAGCGATGTTTGCTAGTGCACATAAAAGTACGGGAGGGATGTTTTTTGCTATTGATCCTGAACAGGAGAATGCTGAAAGTAATCTTTTTATTAAAGCAATGATTGAAGGAGAAATACCGACATCGGCAGCTGATAAGACGATTATTTTAGGCGTTGATTTGGCTAGAAGGCTTAAACTGACAATGGGTAAAAAGGTGGTTTATACCACAACGGATAAGCACGGCGATATTGTCAGTGCGATAGCTAGAGTAGGCGGCCTATTTCAAACAGGTTCAAATGAAATTGATGGTGCTGTCGCCTTGCTACCTTTACATACGGTACAAAACGTTTTGGGATACAAGCAAGATGAAGTCAGTGTGATTGCAGTAATTTTGCATGATCAACGTCATAGCTATCAACTTCGAGATTCAATGCAGAAAATGGATTCATTTTCACATATTGAAGTCTTAAATTGGCAACAAACCCAACCTGATCTTGCCGGCATGATTGCTGTAGATAAAAGCTCTAATTACATTAGTCAGTTGCTGATAGCTTTGCTGGTGGCGGCAGGTATTTTAAATACCCTATTAATGAGTGTATTAGAACGGAAACGTGAATTTGGTGTGATGATGGCATTGGGTATGTCACCTCGAAGCCTGTTTGTATTAGTTATGTTGGAATCATTCTGGCTTGCAGTGTTAGGTTTGCTAATAGGCACTATTGTGACAATCCCTTGGTATTTATTTATGTCACAAACGGGTATAGATTTATCGGCAGCATACGGCGATGGCTTTAGCTTTGGTGGGGTGTTGTTAGATACAGTCTTTAAGATTCGATTATTTAAAGAGAGTGTTATTGCTATTTTAGTTGGATTATTTAGCCTGGCGTTATTGGCAGGCGCTTATCCTGCTTGGCAGGCAGGTCGTACCCCACCGGTTGAAAGTTTAAAAACACTGTAACCTGAAGAGTTATACTGTATTTAGTAGGAACAAAATATGGAATCAACGATTGTTGAGTTAAAAAAATTAAGCAAAATTTATCAGCAAGGTGAACTTGAAGTAAAGGCTGTAGATGATGTATCACTTACAATTAAAAAAGGTGATTTTGCCGCTTTATGTGGCCCTTCTGGTTCAGGTAAAACGAGTATTCTAAACTTGATTGGTGGCCTTGATAGTCCAACATTGGGTGACGTGTTTTTAGATGATATTGAACTGGGTAGCTTAACTCATAGTGAGCTGGCAGAAGTTCGAAAAAACCGGATTGGTTTTGTATTTCAAGCCTATAACTTAATTCCTGTGATGACGGCTTATGAAAACGCTGCATTTGTACTTGATTTGCAGGGAATAGAGAAAAATGAAATACACGACCGAGTTATGCAAACATTGGCAGATGTCGGCTTAGAAGGTTTAGAACATCGTCGTCCTGATGAAATGTCTGGTGGACAACAGCAACGTGTTGCCATTGCCAGAGCGATTGTTACCCATCCAGCCATTGTGCTGGCAGATGAACCAACCGCCAATGTTGATTCCCATACGGCTGAAGCCCTGCTTGATTTAATGCAAAACTTAAATCAACAACATGGCATTACCTTTTTATTTTCCACACATGATCAACATGTAATTGATCGAGCGCGACGCATTATTAGAATGCAAGATGGCAAGGTTACTGCCGATGAGTGTCGTGTTTGAGTGATGTTTATTCGTCAGGTATTTTTATTATGGTTACTTTTTCCAGCTGTGGTTCATGCCTTTTATCAATGGCACGATGGAAATAGTTCGCTAGAATTAACAGGCTTTGGTCGCGCTTTGACAGTTGCGGCTAACAACCCTAATGATGAGCTACTTTTTTCTGATGATAAAGTGCTTACAGGCGGTGTTATTGGACGTTTGATGCTTGACGCTCAATTATCGTCGTTCAGTACAGAAGTTCATATCGCTCAAAGTATTATCGACACACAATTACGAACAGGGGGGAGTCGGTTTCTAGCCCGAAGCGATGTCGAACGCAGTGATGCACTGCACTGGCGTTATGCTAATGAGCATGCAGATTTGTTTATTGATCGTTTTAATGTGCAATATTCGGCTGACACGTTAAATATCAAATTTGGTCGGCAACCGATCAACTTAGCCAGCACTTTTTACTTTAGCCCGAATGATTTTTTTTCACCGTTTGCAGCTCAAACTTTTTTCCGCACCTATAAATCAGGTGTTGATGCGGCTAGATTAGATTGGCAATGGGGTGAGTTATCACAATTGTCTGTGATGGCGGTGCTTGAATATCAAACCGATTTTGAACAGAGCACAGCATGGTCAACAAAACCTGATTGGAGTGAAACTTCATACCTAGCACGATCTTCAACGTTATTAGATACTTTTGAAATAGCAGTATTATTAGCTAAAGTACATTCTGACGATATTATTGGCTTTGATTTTCAGGGCGAGTTATTTGAATGGTTAGGCGTGAGAGGAGAGGGCCATCTTCGCTTTCCTGATGAGGTTAGTGAAGACAATGATGTGAAAATCTCTTTAAGTTTAGAGCATCGTTGGGAAAACACTTTAACACTGCGAGTTGAACAGTTTTATCAACGTTCGGGGGCTGATAATGAGCAGGACTATGCCACAGAGCTATCAGACTCAACTAATTTGTATTTGGCAAAAAACTACACGGCATTAGGGGCGAGCTATGAAATTACGCCACTATTATTAGGTGATGCGGTGTGGTTATTTAACCTAAATGATTCATCTAGTTTATTAGCCTTATATTCAAACTATTCATTATCCGACGAATCAGAATTGTCGATAGGCTTGAATATTCCTATTGGCACTCAGCCGGGTAATGGGGTGTTGAACAGCGAATTTGGCAGTTACCCTAAATCATTTACGATGGAATATCGGCATTACTTCTAAGTGATAGCGTATAGATAGAAACGAGTCATGTTGCTGATGTACGATTATAAATAACGGGCATTTTACCTTTCCATTGATTCCATAATGCTTTATCAGATACCAATCGTGACATAACGTTAGCAACGTTGATTCTGCTTGTAGAACCTGCATCGAATATTGCATTTCGCATGGGAGAGTTGAGAAGTTCATAGTCGCTCACAGCATCATCATCCACAAGAGCATCTGGACGCACTGCGACCCATTCAATGGAATCATGATGTTGGGCTACCTTCAGACGCAGAAAATCTGCTGCGTTTTCATTGTCCACATGTGGAGGAAGCAATAAACGTAATATGGCAATAACAGCTCGTTGTGAAAAGGGCGGCTTTTCAGGGATGTCACGATTACTGTTACCGGTTGTATTCATAAGGATAATCTTGATTTTATTTTCTGGGGCAATCGATTCGATGGCACTTGTTACCTTTTTAATAGCATCGGTAACTAACCGTCGAGGATGGCCGAAGAGACCTTTGAAAGTTAGGTTGTGACCTAAACAACAAATCACCGTTTCACATTGTTGGAGGTGAATTATTAAATCCTTCTGTGGTAACTCAGTAATATCAGCTTTGATGATGTGAAGATTACCCTGAGAAGAAAGTTCTGAGGGTAAGCTGCTTGATGGGCGCACTAGGGCAATGACTTCACAGTTTTGTTGGAGCAACTGTTCGACAACCAACCTTCCTGTTGCTCCATTGGATCCAAGTACTAAAATTTTTTTCATGTTTATATTGTCCCTAATAATCTCACTCAGTACATGCTTTAGTTGATGTTCTATTTTAGGTCTTAGTAAATAAAATGTAATGAATTGATTTAACTTGAATTTTCAATATTTAATTAACTGCCCAGTGTGGGATAATCCGTATAACCTTTTTCATCACCCCCATAAAAGGTATCAGGATCGGCTTGATTAAGTGTAGCACCTTGTTTAAGTCTTTCAGGCAAGTCTGGATTGGCAATAAATGGCACCCCAAAGGCGACAAAGTCACTTTGATCGTTCACTAAGCTTTGTTCGGCTGATTCACCTGTGTAGCCTCCATTGGCAATATAAGCACCATTAAACCTTTGGCGTAGTGATTGAAAATCAAAGTCTTCAGTTGGTGCATCGCCAAATTGTTCTACGACATGAAGATAGGCTAGATTGAATGGGTTTAATTTCTCGATAAGAGCGTTGAATAATGCCTGTGGATTACTATCCGACATTGAGTTAAATGTACCTGTTGGCGAAATGCGAATACCCACACGACTTCCTCCCCATACTTCAGTCACAGCGTGTGTCACTTCCAGAACTAAACGAACACGGTTTTCAATTGAGCCACCATAACTATCATCACGTTTATTGGTACCGTCTTTTAAAAACTGATCTAACAGGTAGCCATTAGCTGCATGAATTTCAACGCCATCAAAACCGGCCTGTTTAGCATTGATAGCTGCTTGACGGTATTGTTCAACAATATCAGGCATCTCCTTTAACTCTAATGCACGAGGAATTTCAAAGTCGAGCATACCTTGTTCTGTAAATGCTTGGCCTTCTACGGCAATTGCTGAGGGTGCAACAGGACGTTGATTATCAGCTTGCAATGCCGAATGAGATACTCGACCAACATGCCATAATTGCATGAAGGTATGTCCATTTTTCTGATGAATTGCTTCGGTGACTTTATGCCAGCCTTTAACTTGTTCTTCTGAATAGATTCCTGGAGTAAACGCATACCCTTTTCCTTGAGGGTGGATGTAGGTCGCTTCTGAAATGATTAAAGCCGCTGATGAACGCTGCTGGTAGTATTCGGCATTAAGAGCGTTGGGAATATCGCCAGGTTGAGATGAACGACAGCGTGTCAGTGGTGCCATCACGATACGGTGAGCCAAAGTTAAATCACCTAATGTTTTTTCACTAAAAAGAGTATTGAGTTGCATGGTTACATCCTTTGCCATTTATTAGTTAGAAGTATGGGTATAAAAACTATCTATTGTTTATATTTTATCTTTAGTATACTTTTGTAACTATAGTATTTGTAGGGTTCATTTAACAAGTACGCACAAATATGTTCTTTAGTTTCATAGAGGTGCCTTATGGCAAAAACAAAGGCAAGTACAGATAAAAATAATTTAGAAAAATTATCTTCGCCATCAGAATGTGATGATATACAGCCCTGTCCTGTTGTAACAGCGATTGATGTGATCGGAGGAAAGTGGACGATTATCATTTTGTATCATCTGCGTGGTAAGACGCTTCGTTTTGGAGAATTAAAACGTGAAATTCCAAAAATAACGCAAAAAATGTTGACGCATCAATTGCGGGATCTTGAAGCGAATAAATTGATTACACGGAAAGTCTATGCAGAAGTGCCACCGCGAGTTGAATATACGCCCACTGTGCTGGCGGATAAACTTAATCCCGCATTAGACTTACTGTGTGAATGGGGTAGTGAGTTTCAACAAGCACATAAAGTTTGAAAAGTCAGTCACTTGCTCTTAAATAAATGACACAACAACGAAAAATAATTCATGTCGATATGGATGCTTTTTTTGCATCGGTTGAACAGCGTGACCAGCCTGAGTACCAAGGAAAACCATTGATTGTGGGTGGGCAGCCTAATAGTCGTGGTGTGGTGGCGGCATGCAGTTATGAAGCACGGCAATTTGGTATTCATTCTGCCATGCCCTGTTCGCAAGCCTATCGCCTCTGTCCACAGGCTATTTTTGTGCCCCCTCGCTTTGAGGCATATCGTGAAGTTTCAAATCAAATCCGTGACATATTCTGGAATTATGCATCTGAAGTGGAACCCTTATCATTGGATGAAGCTTATCTTGATGTCACCTATACCGCGGAGTTTGATGGTTCTGCAACACGTATTGCTCAAGCGATTAAACAGGATATTTTAACTGAGACAGATCTTATTGCATCAGCTGGTGTGTCATACAATAAATTCTTAGCCAAGATCGCATCAGATATGGATAAACCCGATGGCTTGTATTTAATTAAACCTGAACAGGGCGCGGAGTTTGTTGCTAATTTGCCAATAGGTAAGTTTCATGGGATTGGACCTGCAACAGAAGCTAAGATGAATAAACTAGGTATCAAAACAGGCAAGGATTTACGTGAATGGACACAAGATGCATTGATCTCAACGTTTGGTAAATCGGGGCGTTATTATTTTAATATCGCACGTGGCATTGATCTTCGACCTGTTCACAGTCAACGAGTTAGGAAGTCATTAGGAAAAGAAACCACGTTTTCAAGTGATATTGTTTTAGTTGATGAGTTGATTCATCAATTGGAACTATTAGCTGAAAAAGTATTAGATAGCTTGAAAAAACACAGCCTAGAAGGGCGAACACTGACCGTAAAAGTAAAATATGCCAACTTCAAACAGGTAACACGAGCACATAGTTCAGAAAGCCGACTCGATTTAATCGAAATAAAGAAGCTATTGCCCTTGTTAATCTCTCGCACCGATGCGGGAGAACAAGCGGTTAGGCTGGTGGGCTTAACTATCAGTGGTTTTGAGAAACCAAGTAGCGAACAAATCAATTTACAGTTTAATGCCGATTAATCTTCCTACGACTTATTTTAAGTAGAGTTAAATTCGCTGTTTTACTTTGATTGCGATGGTGCCAACACCTAAAAAAGCCAGTCCCATTAACATCAGAGTGATAGGCCACCCTAATGAATTTGCAAAATATTGTGCTGAGAAGTAGCCAATAAAGGAAAGCATCGCTATCACGGTTGTGAGCAATAATGCACGGCTTTGTAGTACAACACAGGCATAAAGCATGGATGCGGTGACAGCAAAATAAAGTAGTTCAACAGCGGTATTTTCCACAAGGTCAAATAAACCGCTATACATCATGAGAGAACCAATAAAGTAGCCAAGACCGATTAAGCGTGGATAGCGTACTGATTTTTGCATGCCATAGGCGGTGAATATGAGGCTGATACCAATGACCACACTTGCCCAGTTGGCCGCGGTGACGAGAGTGATACGGTCAAACAAACCACTGTTCATCCATAAAATACCGATCAATAATGCCGGTTCACTAAGCGCGCGATGAGCTGTTTTTTCTAAGGCCGAACCGACTATAAAGAGTGATGCACCGAGTACAATAGCAATATACGTGATTGGCAGTTCTAGCATATCTAACCCTACATTGATGAAGCCATAGATAAAAAAGAGCGAGGTGAATGCCAGTGCCGTACGCTGGAACTTGTTGAATAAGATAATGTGATGCACTGCCATTGTGCCAAATACGAAAAGTACTGCCGCACGCCAATTATCACCGTGAGGAAAAATCTCATGAATGAATACAAACCAGCCACCGGTCATCATAACCACATTGGCAAGGGTGAGAGGTAAAATAAGTCTTGGAAACTTTTTCTCGTGTAGGGCTGAAACTAAAACGATCAGAAGTGCGTAACCCACTCCTAGCGTTACAATAATTCGCATAGCACTTCCCATGCTTTCCCAGAACATGCTGATATAGGTGCTGATACCAGCGAGAATAAAGATAGCACCGAGGTAGGTGAACAGTGTTTTGGCTATCTCACCTTTGCTACGATTTGTGCTGGCGGAGTAGTTCGATGTATAAGCATGCAACGCATTGTCGACTTCGACTGAAGTGATGTTATAGGTGTTCATGAGTTGTGCTATGTTTTTTAGTGCACTGGGTTTATCCGTTACGCTTGCTATGCCCAGCATTCCTGCAAGCAATGGCCAAGCCCATATACCACCGCCAATCAGCAATAATATGACGACAAGAATCGCTAAGGAAATCATGGTGATACTACCCAGCCGATAAAGCGAGTGTTACTACTGTAATAGCGTCCATCAGCATTTGGTAGTTTTATACTGCGCCCTTCTTTTGTGAGTATTGCTTGATTGCGGTAGCGTGATGAATAAAATAGACCGCCAAATACATTATTTGAATAGCGATCATTTCCTACTCTAAATTCGTATCCATCAGGTGCGATACTGGATGAGTCAATGTTTAAACCGGCAAGATCAGCTACCTCGATAAGAGTTGTTTTTGATTCTTCTTCCGATGTGGAGGCTGTTTTTTTAGAGTGTATAAGCTCGGCAGGTAATACGATGGCGATTTCTTTTACCGCGCCGGTTTTTGGGTTGTAGCGCCAAAGAAGCGGCTTACGATTGTTGTTAGTCGTACCTTGATGAATGACCTGTACTTTTCCGTTTATGACTGATATTTGTACGCCATTTTGATAATTGTAATATTGAGTAGCGTAAAGCAGGTCGTATTGTGGCGGTGCAACGATGAGGGAAGGTATGCCAGAAATTAGAAGAAATACCGTGACGAGTAATAATGGCAAGCCTAAGCCAAAAGCGATTGTCGGGTTTTCACGAAGGAATGATTTCATGGCCACGTTTTCCTTTCAAATGATAGTTCTGGAATTATTGTTTACGTATTAATTGGGTTATTGTTTTTGTGTCTGGTTTGATGCCACGCCACAAATGAAATGCTTCGGCAGCTTGTTCGATTAGCATGCCTAAACCATCAATAGTTTTAGCGGCATCATGTTGTTTAGCCCATGTTACAAAGGCGGTATCAGTTGTGCTATACATCATGTCATAACAGCTGGCATTGGAATTAAGAATATCATCAGGTAATGGCGGAACTTCACCTTTTAAACTGGCAGCAGTGGCATTGATAATGACATCAAAACGCCCCTTTAGATCATTGAAACCACCGCCTTGAACTGTGCCGAAATCAGCAAATAAAGCGCTTAAGTCTTTTGCTTTACTTGCTGTTCGATTAGCAATAAATAATTCTGAGGGCTGATAGCTTAGTAGTGGTTCAATGACACCGCGAGCAGCACCCCCTGCGCCAAGTAACAAAATCCGTTTTCCTTGAAGTGTAATGTGGTGGTTATCAACTAGATCACGGCAAAGACCAATACCATCGGTATTATCGCCATAGAGTGAACCATCATCATTAAATACGATGGTGTTAATTGCTCCGGCACGTGTTGCATGGTCGCTTTTGTCGCTAACAATCTGCCATGCCTGTTCTTTAAAAGGCACCGTGATATTAATGCCCTTAAAACCTTCTTCTTGTAACTGTTTTAAACCAGCGGTTAAATCATTTAGAGGGATCTCTCTAGTGATGTAATCAAGCGCTTGCTCCGTTTGTTTAGCAAACTCGGTGTGAATTAAAGGAGATTTACTATGACTAATGGGATTGCCGATAACGGCGTAATGATCAGTCATTTCTCTGTTAGCCATTGAGCTACATCTTTAGCAAAGTAGGTTAATATGCCATCTGCACCGGCACGTTTAAATGCCATCATGCTTTCCATGACAACCGCCTTTTCATCTAACCAACCATTTTGAGCTGCTGCTTTTAACATGGCATATTCACCACTAACTTGATAAACAAAGGTGGGTTTTTGAAAGGTATCTTTTACACGGCGTAAAATATCGAGGTAAGGCATGCCGGGTTTCACCATCACCATATCAGCACCTTCGTTAATATCCATAGCGACTTCATGTAAGGCTTCATCACTATTGGCAGGATCCATCTGATAGCTATATTTATTGCCGGCACCAAGATTGCCAGCACTGCCAACGGCATCACGGAATGGACCATAAAAGCTAGACGCATATTTAGCAGAGTAGGCCAAAATACGTGTATGAATATGTCCTTGTTGTTCTAATGCTTGGCGAATTGCACCAACACGACCATCCATCATGTCTGAAGGTGCAACAATATCTACTCCTGCTTCTGCATGAGAGAGCGCTTGTTTTACCAAGACGTCAACCGTTTCATCATTGACAATATAACCATTGTCATCAATCAAGCCATCTTGACCATGTGTGGTGAAGGGATCCAGCGCAACATCAGTGATGACACCTAATTCAGGAAACTCAGCTTTAAGGGCACGAACTGCACGTTGAGCTAAACCTTCAGGGTTATAAGCTTCTTTGGCATCAAGTGATTTTACATTGTCAGGGGTAACTGGGAATAGAGCGATCGCGGGTACCCCTAAGCGATGCAGAGTCTCTGCTTCTTTAAGTAGAAGATCAATACTTAGTCTTTCAACACCTGGCATTGAGGCAACTGCTTCACGTTGATTTTTCCCCTCTAAAACAAAGCAAGGGTAAATTAGGTCATTGACACTCAATTGATTTTCGCGGACAAGGTTACGAGAAAAGGTGTCTTTTCGTAGTCGTCTCGGGCGCTGGAGTGGAAAAGCTGAAGGTGATAAGTATGGGTTCACGGTATGTACCTTGGCAATAAATCTAATTGAGTAGGATGTTACCGACTGAAAAGCGAATTGTCATCGTTTTTTACATAGACTAAAGGGCGTGTTTTACGATAAAATTGTCAGGATTTTGTCTGGGGTGAACGCAATGTTCATTCTATAATTTTTATCTGGTGGAGGTTTCCCTTGCGAACAAGCGCTTTACTTGCTCTTGAAGATGGTACGGTCTATCAC
>ENA-OSET01000891-OSET01000891.1-sediment-metagenome-genome-assembly--contig:-NODE-891-length-32456-cov-5.545848_pt1 | contig 32456 bp, 33 predicted proteins | sample MGYA00237882_ERZ534229 | MGnify/ENA primary metagenome ERZ534229 (study PRJEB26408, sample SAMN06266212) | sediment metagenome | isolation source: Hudson Canyon methane seep mesocosm | place: USA:Hudson... | reverse complement strand
GCTCCACTTTGAACCTGACCGATGTCAATACGCCACTGGTGATATTCCCTGACTGGGGAAATCAAAATGGCGTGGTACTGCGTGTTGATAACGTGCGTTTATTGCGCAGGGATCAGTAAGCCTTATAAGCTATTAGAGTGATTTTTCGATCACACACTTATCAGCCGCTAGCAGTTGTCATGCCGAATTGTAATGCTTTGATACACATTGACATAATTGTGGCGATAAACTATGTGGATTCGATTGGAGTAGGAAATTGTCTATATTTCTGAGAACAAAAATGGTAGTAGTTATTACAACCGCTGTTGGAATTGATTTAAATAAAATTTACAATTATGTCTGATAGTCTTAAAAACAATTGCTCAAACAATACCCAAGTATTTGTTCTGTTTGGAGCCACCGGAGATTTATCTCTGCGGAAAATATTCCCTGCTTGGTATCAGCTGCAACGAGCCGGTTTACTGGCGCCAACATTAAAAATACTTGCTGTCGGCAGGAATCAGTCGACTTCAGAGCAGTTTAGACAAAAGGTATCAAGTGCTCTCGCCACCTTTGCGCCGCAAAGTCAAAAAGACATTGACACTTGTCAATCTCTAATAGATCGAATTGATTATATTCAATTAGAGCTATTGGAGTCAAGTGACTACATTAAATTAAAAAGTGCTGTGGAATCTGCGGGGGCTGTGGCCACTTATTATTTAGCAACACCTCCGAGCCTTATTGAGCCAATATGTGAGAATCTTAACAAAGTTGGCGCAGTAATAAGCACAAGTAAAATTGTTGCAGAAAAACCTATTGGTTGTGATCTAGCATCTTCAAAGGCTATCAATGATAAATTAGCGTATTATTTTGATGAGTCACAAATATATCGAATCGACCACTATCTGGGCAAAGAGACGGTGCAAAATCTTATTGCTCTGCGTTTTGGCAATTCCATTTTAGCCAATCAGTGGAGTCACAAAAATATTGACTATGTTGAGATAACTGCTGTTGAATCAGTGGGTATTGAAGACCGATGGGGTTATTATGACGATGTAGGCCAAATGCGTGACATGATACAAGGCCATCTTCTGCAGCTGTTGTGTCTTGTTGCCATGGAGCCTCCTGCGCAGTTAAATGCACAAAGTATCCGTAACGAAAAAGAACAGGTATTACAAGCCTTGCGGCCGATTTCTTCAGGGAACATCCCTGATAATGTCATTCGAGGTCAATATGGTGATGGACAGTGCGCAGACGGTTTTGTGCCGGGTTATCTGAATGAAGTTGGCGCTAAGTTTCAAAGTGAAACAGAAACATTTATTTGTATTCGCGCAGAAATTGACAATTGGCGCTGGTCGGGCACGCCTTTTTATTTGCGAACCGGCAAGCGAATGGCGGAGAAAGTCACCGAGATTGTTGTCCACTTTAAGCCCGATCCTCATCATGTTTTCGACACCGATCAAAAAAGTATTGTGCGCAATACTCTGATTATTCGACTGCAACCGACAGAGGGAATTTCACTGCAAATGTTGACTAAAAGTCAAGGAATAGAACAAGGTATGCGCCTGAGACGCGATCCATTGCATCTTGATTTTATTGAATCCCAACAAGCATCTAGAATTCCTGATGCTTATGAAAGATTATTATTTGAGGTTCTCAAGGGAGATCAAAGTCTATTTGTGGGCAGAAATGAAGTTGAGCTGGCATGGGCGTGGTGTGATCAGGTGATAGGTGCATGCGACCAATCTTCTCAGCCACTCCACCCTTATCCAGCTGGAAGTTCTGGGCCGATTGAGGCTCGACAACTGATTCAAAAATATGGGCATCAATGGTATGAAGATCAATAAGCCGGATTACTTACCCGAGCATATTAACTGGCACGGCGTGAATAGTGCTGAGCAATTGTCTGAAGAGTTAAGTCAGACAATTGGGCAATTATTCTCTCAGGGGCTATCGCAAGACCAGCGTGCCAGTTTGGCAGTGTCTGGCGGGCGCACTCCTATCGCATTATTTGAAAAACTCTCAACATTTGAGCTGGATTGGAGCAAAATAGACTTGTCGTTAGTGGATGAGCGCTGGGTGTCAAGTATAAGTGACGGCAGCAATGAGCACTTAGTTAGGACTCATCTGCTTGTAAATTATGCATCTAAAGCAAATTTTGTACCAATGAAAAACGAGGCCAAAACGGCATTCGACGGTTTAGCTGAATGTGAAAAAGCTTTGCAAAACATCAAACAACCTTTTGATGTTGTGGTGTTAGGCATGGGCAACGATGGCCACACAGCGTCCCTGTTTCCCTGCAGTGAAGAATTGACTTTGGCAATGGATCCTGATTATCAGCATACCTGCATTGCTACCACGCCGACAAGCGCCCCTTATCAACGCATGAGTCTGTCGCGCAGTGCCATCAGTCGTGCCAACAATATCATTTTGCATATCACCGGCAAGGACAAGCTCAGCACTCTTGAGCTTGCTATGAACAACAAAGACGCAAGTCAAATGCCGATTTATGCTTTTTTAACCCAACCAATGAGTATTTACTGGTGTCCATAATAAATTTCAACCTACTGTCATGAAGACTTCCTTGATCAATCCATCATTAAATAAAATTACGGCCAATATTGTCAAGCGCAGCCAGCAAAGCCGCGCAGACTATTTGCAACGCATGTCTGTCATGGATACCGGCAAGGCTTCCAGAGAGATGTTATCTTGTGGTAATTTAGCACACGGCGTAGCCGCTTGTGGTCAAGGTGAGAAGGACATACTTAAATCCATGCTGCAATCAGACATCGGCATTATCTCCGCTTATAACGATATCTTGTCTGCTCATCAGCCTTATCAGAGGTTTCCAAAAATTCTTAAAGAAGCAGTGGCAGAGATGGGCAGTGTTGCACAGTTTGCAGCTGGTGTTCCGGCTATGTGTGACGGCGTGACCCAAGGTCATGACGGCATGGATTTAAGCTTATTCAGTCGCGATGTGATTGCCATGTCAACAGCCATTGCCTTGTCTCATAACTTATTTGATGCCGGCTTATGCTTAGGCGTATGCGATAAGATAGTACCCGGTTTATTAATTGGCGCACTCAGCTTTGGCCACCTGCCTTTTGTATTTGTCCCTGCGGGCCCGATGCCATCCGGCTTGCCCAATAAAGAAAAAGCTCGAATTCGGCAATTGTATGCTGAGGGAAAGGCGACTCGAGATGAGTTACTGGAATGTGAAATGGCCTCTTACCATGGCGCTGGAACCTGCACCTTTTATGGTACAGCCAACAGCAATCAACTGTTAATGGAAGTCATGGGCTTGCACTTGCCGGGCTCGTCCTTTGTGCCACCCGAAGGTGAATTCAGAGATGTTCTTACAAAAGCCGCTGCGCAGCAGGCGGTTAAGCTAACCCGCTCGCAAGATAAGGCCAGTCTGGCAAAAATCATCAGTGAAAAAACCATTGTTAATGCAATTGTTGCGCTGCTGGCAACCGGTGGATCCAGCAACCATGTTATGCACCTTGTGGCCATTGCCAGAGCCGCCGGCATCATCATCAATTGGGATGATTTTTCTGCATTATCAGAAATCACTCCCAGCATAACACGCATATACCCCAATGGTGAAGCAGATATCAATGTGTTTCATGCGGCAGGTGGTGTACCTTTCGTCATCCGAACTCTGTTAGAGGCTGGACTGTTGCATGAAGATGTGTACACAATACTAGGTTTTGGTCTTGCTAATTTCACCAAGGAGCCGACCCTCAAAGATAATAAGATTGATTGGCAAGATGCACCAAAAAGCTCCGCTCAATTGGATGTCTTGCGACCGGCAAGTTCACCTTTTGCTACAACAGGTGGTTTGACTCTATTAACTGGAAATCTAGGTCGCAGTGTGATGAAAGTTTCAGCGGTAGCCAAGGAGTGTCAACAAATAACTGCTCCTGCAATGGTGTTTGATTCTCAACAGGCTTTAAAAGATGCATTTGATCTTGGCAAAATGGAGAAGGATTTGATTGCAGTGGTGAGGTTTCAGGGCCCACAGGCGTGCGGCATGCCAGAATTACACCAACTGATAACTTATCTCGGTGTCCTGCAGGACCGGGGATTTAAGGTTGCTCTGGTTACAGATGGGCGCTTGTCTGGCGCTTCCGGTAAGGTTCCGGCTGCCACGAAGCTTTGGCCTGAGGCCCTTGACGGTGGCATAATCGCAAAAATACAAGATGGTGATGTGATAACACTGGATTGTGGCAGTAACCAGCTGAATTTGTTGGTGAGTGAAGATGAGTTAGGCCAAAGAACATTCGCTCAGCTGAGCGATAAAACAAGTGCTTATGGCATGGGTCGTGAGTTGTTTGTGCACATGCGTCAAGGCGTAAGTAGTGCAGAGTTCGGCGCAAGTTGTTTTTGGCCTTCCAAGTAAGGGCTTGTGACGTTTAAGATTTGGCGGTAAGGTTGATTATGAAAGGTACAAAACATATGGGACAATATAATTTAGTGGGTGATATTGGCGCAACAAATGCTCGTTTCTCTGTTGTAAAGGTTGGCACCTCTGATTTGGAAAATATTCGATATTTGCCGTGTACTGAGTTTGCTAATTTTCAACAAGCGATAAAAAGCTATTTAAGTGAGTTTACGGATGTAACCATTAATTCAGCATGTTTTGCGATAGCTGGAGCTGTTCATTCGAAATCATTTAAACTTGCCAATAACCATTGGCACATAAACAAAAATGATGTGACTTCGGCATTAAACGATATACCTATTCATTGGTTAAATGATTTTTCAGCTCAAGCGCTTGCCACAACAGCTCTTCCGCCTAATGATCTGCGGGTTGTTAATGCTGGCTGTATGCGCCCTGAAAGACAAAGATTGGCGATTGGTGCTGGAACTGGTTTGGGCGTTTGTGGATTGTTAAAATTGCCAAAAGGCTGGTTGACAACTCCGGGCGAAGGTGGCCACGTTGATTTTGCGCCAAACTCCGAACTGCAGTTCAAAGTATTGACCCACTTACAGAAAAAATATGGACATGTTTCAGTAGAGCGCATTTTATCTGGACCAGGAATATTGAATTTGTATCAAGCTCTGGCTGAAATTTGTGGACAAGAGGCAAAATTCAAAACCCCTGCTGAGATAACCAGTGCTGCGACAAGCTCTAATGCAGATCAACTGTCTTATGATACATTGCAGTTATTTTGTCAAATTTTTGGCCGTGTTGCAGGAGATTCTGCTTTGAATATGGGCGCTTTGGGCGGTGTCTATATTACTGGCGGCGTCATTCGGAATTTTCTTGACTTGTTCTTGGCTAGTGACTTTAAAAAGTGTTTTGAGGACAAGGGTCGCCTGCAATCCTATATGTCAGACATACCTATTTTTATCTCAACAACTCGATACATGGGGCTGCTAGGCGCAGCTCAAATTATAAATAACGCCACTCATTAGCGAACTATATATGCACACAAAAACAATTGATTCAATTTGTAAGATGAACGGCGTCATGCCAGTTCTTAAGCTGAATGATGCGCAACAAACCGCAGGAATAGGTCGGGCCCTCATCGAGGGGGGTTTAACAGTACTGGAGGTTACATTACGAAGTGAATATGGACTCAGCGCCATTAAGCAACTAAAACAACTCTACCCCGAAGCAATCATCGGCGCTGGCACAGTAACCAATGTAGACCAGTTTAAAGCATGTATTGATATGGGTGCTGATTTTATTGTTAGTCCTGGCTCTACATCTGAATTGTTGGATTTTGGCGCTCAGAGCAATATGCCGTTTTTGCCAGGCGTATCCACAGTAAGTGAAATTATGACAGCTATGGAATTCGGCTTTTACAAACTCAAATTGTTTCCTGCGTCTATTGTAGGTGGGCCAAGTTTTCTGAAGTCAGTCTACGGTCCACTTCCTCAATTGGAGTTTTGTCCAACTGGAGGAGTTACCGCCGACAATGCGCGTGATTATCTGCAACTGCCAAATGTAATGTGTGTGGGTGGAACTTGGCTGACACCACCAACTTTGGTTGAAAAGCGTGATTGGTCAGGCGTAAAAGATTTGGCCAGATACGCCTCAAGCAATTTAAACACCATGTCGTCTTATGAGTCATGAATTTTTTAGTTTGCAGATCTTGAATTTGATTGTGCTCAAATCTAGTCTTGCCATATGCGTTGAATTCTTATGGATCTAACAACACCCGCACTTCTTTTTCCGGGGATTTCTTTGCTTTTGCTTGCCTATACCAATCGATTTCAAACACTTGGGTTGTTAATTCGTCAAATGAATAAACAAAAAAATGAACTTAGTCGTGTGCAAACTAAAGAGCAGCTGATAATTTTGAAAAAACGCATTGAGTACATCAAACAAATGCAAACCTACGGGATTATCAGTTTTATTTTTTGTGTGTTTTCCATCTTTGGTCTATTTGTAGACTATGAGTTACTTGGTGTTTACCTGTTTGGTTTTAGCTTGTTGTTATTGGTGGCATCACTCGTCTACGCTCTGATTGAGACGCTTTTGTCAACCAGAGCCTTAATGATAGAGCTGGATAGCTGATTAAGTGCTAGGATTTTTTTCATGATATTTCTTTCTTACTAGTGGTTCTGTTTGCCATTGTTAGTAGTTGAGGTTATGAAGGCTGCGCTCATCGAACAATGCTTTCAGACTTGCGTGCTTTAGGGGATAACACTATTATTATTTACTTGAGCCAAGTATTTTTAGCCTTAGAATCTTTATTACTCCCTAGAAAAACTCTGGCACTAATCAAAAAGTGCATACCCGAACAGTCCCTGCCTAAATCCTTTGGAAGTGCCTCGCAAAGTTAAGCCTTTTACTTTTTCATCGTGGTAAGTTTCTCTCTTTCCAATTTGAGCAGCGGGTAGATTATCAAGTATCTTTACTGTAAAATTAGCCACTGCTTATAAATTTAGCTTTCTTGTTTAACATTTCGGACACACAAAAGACAAGGAAGTATCGCGTTAGAGCTTTACAGAGATGTGGGGCCTTTTTTGTATCAAACCCTAGGAGAAAATATGAAAGTTGAAAATGGAAAAGTAGTAACAATGCACTACACGCTCAAGAATGACGCTGGTGATGTGATTGATTCGTCTGAAGGCAAAGAGCCGATGCCATTTTTACAAGGCCACGGTAACATTATTCCTGGCTTAGAAACTGCATTGGAAGGCAGTAAAGTAGGTGATAAGCTTGATGTTTCAGTTGAGCCAGAAGAGGCTTACGGTCTTAGACTTCAGGACGCTATTCAAGAAATTCCAAGCTCAGCACTTCAGGGTGTTGATAATGTGACTGTTGGTATGCAGCTTCAATCACAGGACGAAGAGGGTCACCCCTTTGTTGTCACTGTGACAAAAATTGAAGATGAAGTGATTACGGTTGACGCCAATCACCCATTAGCTGGTGAGACCTTGCATTTTGCGGTCAGTATTGAGTCTGTCCGTGACGCGCAAGAGGAAGAAATCTCTCACGGTCACGTCCACTAAAACACCTTACAAAAGGGCATTATGAAGTCACATAATTGCCCTTTATGCTCTTCAAATAAAACCCAACTTTATCACACTGACGATACTCGTCAATACCACGCTTGCTGTGTGTGTGAGTTTGTTTTTGTTCCGAGTGCTTTTCATCTAAGTGAAGTCGATGAAAAATCCCGCTACGATCAACATAATAACGATCCAAACGATACTGACTACCGACGGTTTTTGTCGCAAGTAGCAAAACCTTTGTTAGAGAGGCTGCCTAAACAAGCTAAAGGGCTTGATTTTGGCTGCGGTCCAGGCCCAACGCTATCGGTTATGTTTGAAGAGCAAGGCTATACGGTCGATTTATTCGATAAGTTTTATGCTCAGAATGACGCAGTTTTTCACTGTAAATACGATTTTATTACAGCAACCGAAGTTGTTGAACACTTATCTCAACCTGCATTTGAACTGAGTCGCTTATGCGATATGTTAAATCCTAGTGGCGTCCTTGGCGTGATGACTGAAATGCTGTCAGATAGTGTGAGTTTTACGGACTGGTATTATAAGAACGATCCTTCGCATATCGGATTTTTTAGTCGAAAAACGTTTCTATATTTAGCTAAATTATGGCAGTTAAAATTAACTATCGTCTCTGACAGGGTGGTTATTTTCGAGAAATAATTGAGCCGCCTAATCTTCGAGTAAGCGAAGGTAGCTATTGTATCGATAAGGGTGAATATCACCCGATTCCAAGGCCTCTTTGATCGCGCAGTTGGGCTCGTTGATGTGCTGACAATTTCTAAAGCGGCAATGACCGAGCAGGGGTTGAAATTCTATAAAGCCGTTGAGAATGTCCTTTGTGCTAAGGTTGTCCAGCTGAAATTCTCGAATACCAGGTGAGTCAATCAAGTCACCTCCACTGGCGATTTTGTAAATACAAGTGTTGGTTGTCGTGTGTTTTCCAAGCTTGCTTTTTTCACTGATTTCATTCACTCTAATGTTTAAATCGGGAATAAGCTCATTAATGAGAGAAGATTTACCAACGCCAGACTGACCTAGAAAGATATGCGTTTTATCGGCTAATTGTTGTTTTAAATCATCTAAATTTAGGCGATCTTTAACACTGATAAAGTGCAGTTCATAGCCAAGATTTTGATAGACTAAGAAATCCTTATGAAGATTTTCCATGTCGTCGAGCAACTCGATTTTATTGACAACAATAGCAATTGGTAAATTGGCATTTTCGGCTACGACAAGGTAACGATCAATGAGGTCTAGCTGATACTTTGGTTCTGCAGCTACTACTAACCATAATTGATCAACATTTGCGGCGATTAACTTTTCTTGTCTTTTGAGCTCACTTTTGCGTGGCAGTAAAGCAGTAACAATGCCATTGTCATTGTCGGTGGGTTGGAATATTACCTCATCTCCAGCGACCGAAAGATCGATGTTTCGTCTACTGGTACACTGGAATAATTCACCATTGCTGGATTCTACAAGTTGGCGTTGGCCATAACGAGTGACTACTCTGCCTTTTTGCTCTTCGCCATTGGTGCTTGTCTCTGATTCGGCTTTTTCTGATGCTTTGTTGGCTCTGGCAATACGCTCGGCTTGAACCTTCTCGGCGCGCCACTTTTGTCGCCTGTTTAACGCCAAGGTTGTCCTGCGAAGAAGTTGGTGTTTATACCTACTATAAAGAGCTTAATTGACATAAGGTTTATTTGAGCCTCTCAATGCGTAACGTGGCACTTGGATGAGTATCATGAAATGCCGAGTAATATTTATCTGGAGAGAGTGACGATGAATTCTCTTTGTAAAGTTTTACCAGTGAAGATATTAAGTCGTTGGCATCCGTGTGTCTTGCCGCAAAAGCGTCCGCCTGAAACTCGTGTTTGCGTGACATCAGGTTGCTAAACGGGGTAATGAAAAAGCTAAATACCGGTAAGATTAGGCTGAAAATAACGAGTGCCGTATGGTTGGAGGCCTGTGAAATGCCAAGGCCAAAGAAAAACCAGCTCTGTTCAATAAGGTAGCCAAGTAGGGCGAGACTGATTAAGCTAAAAACAAAAGAACTAATCATACGTTGGCGGATGTGTTTGTGATGAAAATGGCCTAATTCATGCGCAAGAATAGCCTCCACTTCTCGATCTTCCATGCCGTTAAGGAGTGTGTCAAAGAATACAATTCTTTTGTTTTTGCCCAGGCCGGTGAAGTAAGCGTTACCATGAGAAGATCTTTTGGAGCCATCCATCACAAAGATGCCATCATTTTTGAAGCCAGTCCTTTGGAGTAAATTGTCTATTCGTTCATTGAGGTTGCTATTTTCTAGCGGTTTGAATTTGTTGAAAATTGGGGCGATGAAAGTTGGATAAATCCACATCATGATAAGGCTAAAAATACTGATTGTTAGCCACACGTATATCCACCAAGCGCTGCCCATTGCCCCCATTAAAAATAGGATAGCATAAATGAGTGGTATGCCAACAATAAAGGTTAGTATTAACTCTTTTAATAGGTCACCGATAAAGGTGATAGGTGACATTCGATTAAAGCCAAATTTTTGCTCGAGAACAAAGTTTCTATAAAAACTAAAGGGCAGGTCAATCAAACTGGCGATGAGCATAATGCTTAATATAAAAGCAGAGCCTTGAATTAAAGGGGAGTCGGTGATGATGTCTCGCCAAAACAAATCAAGTTGGTTGATTCCTCCACCTATAGTCCACAATAGCAGGACAACTGTTGAGGCAATAACTTCAAAATGACTTACCAATAATTTGGCTTGTGTGTAGCGACCTGCTTTTTGATGGTCCTCAAGAGAGATGTCATTTTTAAAGCCTTCCGGTACTTCATTATATGTTGCTTTAATGGCGCGATCTTGCCTAAAGTTAAGCCATAGAAGGGCGACGACCGAGGCAAGTATAGCCAGGAGAAAGATTAAGGTAAATAAATTAAATTCCATGTCTTTAACAAAATGTAACGAATCCTAAGTATTTTACAGCCTATAGAGCTCAGAGTCAGTTGTGATTAACAATCTATCTTTGCTACGGGTTGGTAGATAATTGCTTGATTTCAACAGTCTTAGAGTGGTGTTATATTTGATGAATAAAAACTCGACATGGGTATAATCCTTTTATCAATGTGAGTTAAGAAAACACAGATTATTATTGGCTGCGAGATTATTAGCGCGGCCATATTTTTACAGAATTAGGATTAATTATGAGCACAATGGCGGATAGAGATGGTTTCATCTGGATGGATGGAGAGTGGGTAGAGTGGCGTGAAGCGAAGGTACATGTGCTTACTCATACCCTGCATTACGGTATGGGAGTCTTTGAAGGTGTGCGTGCTTATGAGACAAAAAACGGTACGGCAATATTTAAATTAGAAGAACATACCGATCGCTGGTTTAATTCAGCAAAAATTTTGGGAATGACCATCCCATTTGACAGAGAAACACTAAACCAAGCCCAACGCGAAGTGATTACAAGGAACAACTTGAAATCAGCCTACATGCGCCCAATGTGTTTTTACGGCTCTGAAGGCATGGGCCTTAGAGCTGATAACCTAAAAGTGCATACTATGATTGCGGCTTGGGAGTGGGATGCTTATTTAGGTGAGGAAAATATGACAAAAGGTATTCGTATTTGCACATCTTCATTTGTTCGCCAACACAGTAATCCAGCATTGGTGGAAGCAAAAATGAACGGCAATTATGTCAACTCTATGATGGCCCTAAAGGAGGCTTTAGATAAAGGCTTTGATGAGGCATTAATGCTGGATGACAAAGGTTTTGTTTCTGAAGGCAGTGCGGAAAATATTTTTGTTATACGCGAAGGTAAAATTTATACACCTTTCTTAACATCGGCCTTGACCGGAATTACTCGCGACACCATCTTCACGCTAGCTCGAGATTTGGGTTATGAGGTTATTGAAAAGCAACTCACTTGTGAAGATGTTAGTAGTGCGGATGAGGCGTTCTTTACAGGTACCGCGGCTGAAGTAACGCCAATTAGGGGGCTTGATGAGCACACAATTGGAAGCGGCACTCGTGGTCCAATAACAGAGAAATTACAAGCTCTTTATTTTGACTGTGTTGCCGGGAAAAACAAGAAGTATGAAAGTTGGATAGCAAAAGGTAAGTGTTAATGGGTGGTAATCAAACAAAACATAAAAGCTTTAGCTTGGTTGCAAAGGAGGATTTGCCTCTTCACTGCCCACCCAAAGAATCTCAAAAGTGGAATATGCACCCAAAAGTATTTCTTTTATTTGACGAGCAAGGAAAAACAAGCTGTCCGTATTGCGGTGCCAGCTATGAACTAGAACAGTAATCGGCAAACACCAAATGGCCAAAATGCTAGAAAATATCGTATTAGTTGGCCCAATGGGCTCTGGAAAAACGACCGTTGGACGTCGTTTGGCTGACGAACTTGGTCGTGATTTTTTTGACTCTGATCACGAAATAATTGATAAAACAGGCGTAAGCATAGAGCATATTTTCGATATTGAAGGCGAAAAAGGCTTTAGAAGTCGAGAGTCGCAAATGCTCTCTGAGCTAAGCCAAAAGTCTGGGGCGGTTATTGCTACCGGTGGCGGTATTGTTCTGATGCCTGAAAATAGGGCTTTATTGCAACAATCTGGCGTTGTAGTGTATTTGGCCTCATCCATTGAGCAGTTATTAAAAAGAACGTCAAAATCTAATAATAGACCCATACTTGAAAAGAGTCTTGACCGTGAAAAGACGATTCGTGACATTCTGAGCGAAAGAGAGGCTTATTACCGGGAAGTGTCAGTCCTGGAGATCGACACAACGGGCAAGCAACTGTATGAGGTTATCGAGGACATTAAGCAATATGCACAACGCTAAAAATAGAATATTAACACTTTGCTTTGTTGCACTTTGCACTGAGGCTAGCGCTCTATCGGTTGATGAGTACACCTCAGTACTGATTAAAACACACCCTTATTTCTTACAATTGTCTCTCTCCGAAGAGGCGAGTTTGATTGATCAGCAAGCGGCGCTCACTTATACAGAGTGGAATATTAGGGGCTCTGTCAACAACAGTAACACTTCTGGTGACCACCTTGCCTCTAGACCATACAGCGATTTAAGTATCACTGCATATGAAGTTTCGGCCAGAAAGAATATCGAGAAAACAGGCGGAAATATAAGCTTAAGCCATTCGTGGAATCGCAGCAATCGGGATGGTTCAGTATCTGGCTCCAATGCAGTTGGAGTGGATTATTCCCAACCACTATTGCAGAATAAAGGTGGTCTTAACGACCGATTGGGTGCCGATATAGCTGCGATTGAAGTTACCACGCAGGGTCTAAATCGTGCAGAGCAGTCCGAGAGTTTTGTTGCATTAAGGATTAAAAGATTGATTGACTTGGTGTTGGCCCAGGAAAAAGAGAGTGTATATCGCCAACAACTCAACTTAACGATAACACAACTTCAGCTGGTTGAAAATAAGCTCAGCAGTGGACTTGTTGAGCGCTCTGAATTGTTGGGCGAGTTGGATGCAAAATTACGAGCAGAGCAACAATGGTTGCAAGCCCAACAAGAACTGTCTTTGTTAAGACAAGAACTTGCGGCGCAGATTAATATTCATCCAAGCGCAATGGTTATAGAGTTTGATCTTTATCAACACCATGATATTGTTCGAATTGACGTTGGGACGGCCTTACCGCAGCTGAGATTAATACAGCAAATACAGCTAGAGAAGCAGAAATTACTTCGTCAGCGCCAAAGCCTTGATAATAAGTTACTACCTTCTGTTAATTTGAGTATCGGATTGAGCGCTCAAGGCGAGGCCACTGACTACTTGGATGGTTTTTCCAATCAAGATCAATCTTGGCGAGTGGGTGTTGATGTTTCGTATCCTCTGGGTCAAAACAAAGCCAAGCTTGATTTGCAGAGCTCTGATATTTCTCTTGCGCGTTTAAATGCACGACAACGCGAAGTAGAGATGAATACCAAGCAACAAATTAGCAACCTTGTTTCCCAGATGAGCCTCTTGAGTAAAATGATGCAGACAAGCCTAGCGCAAATACAAATTGCCGAGGATAAGTTGGGCGAAGAGGAGTTAAGATACAACAATGCTAGAGGTCAGAAAAGCTGGCTGATTGGCGCTGAAAAAGCGCTTAATATGGCGAACTTCGCTTACGCCCAAGTTGCTGCAAGTTATCAAAAGACTGTTGTTGAATATCGTTCTGCAATCGATCTATTGTTATAGGTATGCTCCGCTATAAGCTCTTTCCAGAAAAGCCTTTTGCGCATATTTTTCGCCTACAACTTGAAATTAAAGAGCCTCAAGATTCTGGCCAAATAATCTCTCTTGCTAACTGGATACCTGGCAGTTACCTTGTACGTAATTTTGCCAAACACGTTGTTTCTCTATCTGCATCCAGTGATGGCGACAGGATCAAAGTAAAAAAGCTAGATAAAAATCATTGGCAGTGCGATCCGTGTAGCGGGGTTTTGCTGGTTGAATATGAAGTTTACGCTTTCGACTTATCGGTAAGGAGCGCCTACCTCAGTGATGAAAGAGGTTTTTTTAATGGCACCAGTATTTTCTTAAAAGCCCATGACTTTGAAGATGAGCCTTGTGAAATAGAAATTCACCAACCGCCAAAATCTCAAAGCAAAGGTAGCTGGAAAATAGCGACGACGCTTGAAAAATTGTACGAATCCAAAACACATTCAACTTATCAAGCCTCTAATTACAATCAGCTCATTGATCACCCGGTGGAAATGGCGGACTATCAGTCGTTTGATTTTTCTGTTTCCGGCATTCCACATCAAATGGTATTGACGGGTGAGCATAATACTGACACTGATCGATTAGTATCCGATTTAAGACTTATTTGCCAACACCATGTTGATTTTTTTGGAAACAACACGCCTTTTGATCGCTATCTGTTTCTTACCTTGGTAATGACGAAGGGTTTTGGTGGACTTGAGCATGCTGATTCCACCAGTTTGATATGCTCAAGAGAGGATTTACAAGATTCTCATATTGAAGAGCCGACTTCAAATTACACGCGCTTTATATCACTTTGCTGTCATGAGTATTTCCATGCTTGGTGGGTGAAAAAATTAAGACCTTCGGTTTTCTTAAAGCCGAGCTTGAATCAAGAGGCTTATACCGAACAGTTGTGGATCTTTGAAGGCTTTACCTCGTATTATGATGAATTGGCCTTACTAAGAGTTAAGATATTGTCATCCGATTCGTACCTGAATTTATTTGCCAAAACGGTGACTCGGGTTTGCAGTGGTAGCGGGCGTTTAAAGCAATCCATTGCCGAATCCAGCTTTGATGCCTGGACAAAGTTTTATCAGCAAGATGAAAACGCGCCAAATTCCATTGTTAGTTACTACGGTAAGGGTGCGTTACTCGCCTTCGTGCTTGACGTAGAAATACGAAAGACAACGAAAGACACAGTCACACTTGACGACGTGTTGCGTTATGCATACACTCATTATTCAGACTCCGGTCTAGAGGATGATGATATGGCTAGCATTGTAAAAAAACTCACCAAGCAATCTTTTGAGGATTTTTTCGAAAAATATCTTTACGGTGTGGACGAATTACCGCTGCAAGAAGCCTTCAGCTATGTTGGCGTTGATTGCCAGTTTGGTGTTAATGCAAAAGATTTGGTTGCTTTTGGCGTGAGAGTGACTAACGACAATGGCTCATCCAAGATAACCCAGGTTCTGGATGACGGTTGTGCGCAAGCAGCCGGACTTTTTGTTGGCGATGTGATCATTGCTGTCGATGACGTTAAAGTAGCACACGAGAGCCTTGTGTCGCTCATTAATAAGTCGGCTTCAGGTGCAGTGCTTAAGTTTACAATAACCCGAGATCAATTGATGAAAGAAGTACTTGTAAAGTTATCGTTTAACAACAAGTCTCACTGCACTTTGAGTTTGACGAATGATCTTGATGTCAGAACCAAAAAACGCCAAAAACAATGGTTTTATGGAGCGGCAAAATGATTAGATTTTTTTTGTTTTTTTGTTCGATTCTGCCGCTTGGGTTGAATCACCTTCTTGGTGCAACAATTGGAAGGTTGTTGTATCGTTTTGGCTCTGATGCCAAGCGAGTAACGTTTCAAAATATAGCACTCTGTTTTCCGGAATTGTCTCAACAAGAGCGCGATTCTCTTCTTAAGAAGTCACTGATTGAAACAGGCAAAGGTCTTTCAGAATCGGGTTGGGTGTGGAATAAAAGTTTTAAAGTTAATGCAAAATATATTCGTCGTTTTATTGGAAAAGAACATCTGGATGGCGCTGAAAAAACAATTCTATTAACGCCGCATATGGGTTGCTGGGAGATAACAGGACGAGTGATTGCATGCGAGAGGGCGCTTACTTTTCTCTACAAACCACTGAGCAAACAAGAGCAAAATACTTATCTTTTTGAGCGTAGAAATCAGGGTAATTTAACGATGGCAAGTGCCGATAAATCAGGCGTTCTTAAATTGCAACGAGCAATGGCGAAAGGGCAGTTGATTGGCATTTTGCCAGACCAAGATCCAGGGGATGAGGGTGGCATCATGGCGCCGTTTTTCAATCACCCTGTCAACACCATGACCTTGCTGGCAAAGCTGGCCAAAAAGAATAATGCTAAGGTGGTTATGCTTTGGGCTAAGCGACTTGACAAGGGTCAAGGATTTGATCTGATTGCCGAGCCAATTGATATTCTTACAGGTGCAGATGATGTGCTCGCACAAGTAAGCAAAATGAACGCCGCTATTGAGGCGCTTGTTCGTCAGTGTCCAGAGCAATATCTATGGAGTTATCGTCGGTTTAAGTCAAGTCACTCTTACGACGAATAAGCCTGTATTTTGTATGCCAACAATGGCTTTCGTATTAGCTCACTTCAAAGCCAATATGGTATAATTTTTCGCATGAAAATGATTGAAGACATCCGTAGCGTTTTTAAGCGCGATCCAGCCGCTCGTAATATGTTTGAGATTATTACTTGTTATTCTGGCGTGCAAGCCATTATTTTTTACCGCTTCACCCATATGCTTTGGGGTTGGAAGTTGTTTTGGCTCGCACGATTTATTTCGACATTTGCGCGCTGGGTGACCGGTATTGAGATCCATCCAGGGGCTGTTATTGGCCGACGTTTTTTTATCGATCACGGCATGGGTGTCGTCATTGGTGAAACCGCTGAAATCGGTGACGACTGCATGATGTATCACGGCGTTACTTTGGGTGGTACAACCTGGAATAAAGAGAAGCGCCATCCAACCTTGAAAGACGGGGTGGTGATTGGTGCGGGTGCTAAAATTTTAGGCCCAATCACGCTTGGAAACAACGTACGTGTTGGCTCGAATTCGGTTGTGGTTAAGTCCATTGATGATAATTGCACTGTGGTTGGTATTCCTGGCCGTGTGCTCGATAAGAAGGTGGGTGACAGTGATAAGTTTGACTCTTATGCTGTTAGTACCAGTGCCAATGAAAGTGATCCTACCGTCAAAGCGGTGAAGTCAATTATTGAACATTTGGCGGATATCGATAAACAGTTAGAGAAGGTCTCCAATGCTTTTTATGTTTCTGAAGAGCAGAAACAAATTGATGACGCTGCAGACAGTGAAAAAAGTTAAGTAATAAGTGAATTTAATACTTGACTGTTTTACTGGGTCAATTGTATAATATTGCCAACTTATTTCCACTGGAGATGTAATGCAACTGACGACAAAAGGCCGCTATGCTGTAACTGCAATGCTTGATCTTGCGTCCAACGATACTGGCAGGCCTGTAACGCTTGACATTATTTCGCAGAGGCAAAATATTTCGCTTTCATACCTAGAGCAACTGTTTGCCAAATTACGTAAAGCATCATTGGTAAAAAGCGTTCGTGGCCCTGGTGGTGGTTACCTTTTAAGTCCACCTGCGGAAGATGTGACTTTAACCCAGATTATTGAGGCAGTTGATGAGAATATTGATCTTCGACGTTGCCATGGACTGAAAAATTGCTTGAGAGGTCGCGAATGCGTATCGCATCATTTGTGGTGTGAAGTGAGCGATCAAATAAGAAGTTTTTTAAGCGATAAAAATCTTCAACAAGTAATGGATGATTACAACATCCATAAAAATTTAATAGATAAGGAAATATAGAAATGTCAACTCCAACTTATATGGATTATTCAGCAACCACGCCAGTAGATGAGCGTGTTGCTAAAAAGATGGTCGAATGCCTAACAATGGAAGGTAATTTTGGTAACGCCGCCTCTCGCTCGCATTATTACGGCTGGCAGGCTGAGAAAGCCATTGACATTGCAAGAGATCAGGTGGCAAGCTTAGTGGGCGCCGATCCAAGAGAAATTGTTTGGACGTCGGGTGCAACCGAGTCGGATAATTTAGCAATTAAAGGTATTGCGCAGTTTTATCACAAGCGTGGTAAGCATATTATTACCCTTAAAACTGAACACAAGGCGGTGCTTGATACTTGTCGCCAATTGGAGCGTGAAGGCTTTGAGGTAACTTATCTTGATCCAATGGCTAATGGTTTATTGGACATTGAAGTCTTTAAAGCAGCATTGCGCGAAGACACAATTTTGGTCTCTATCATGCATGTTAATAATGAAATTGGCGTCATTCAAGACCTTCAGACAATTGGTGATATTTGCCGAACAAACAAAACATTTTTCCATGTGGATGCAGCGCAGTCTGCAGGCAAGGTGGATATCGATTTAGAGTCTCTTCCTGTGGATTTAATGAGTTTCTCTGCACACAAAATTTATGGCCCTAAAGGCATGGGTGCTTTATACGTTAGACGTAAGCCACGTGTGCGTATCGAAGCGCAAATGCACGGTGGTGGTCATGAGCGCGGTATGCGTTCTGGCACCTTGGCAACGCACCAAATTGTTGGTATGGGTGAGGCTTTCGCTATTGCCGAAGCTGAAATGAAAGAAGAAAACCAAAAAATTGAAAAATTGCGTGATCGCCTGTTGGCAGGATTTACCGACATGGAAGAAGTTGTGATTAATGGCGATATGGAAAGCCGTATCCCTGGCAACTTAAACATCAGCTTTAACTATGTTGAAGGCGAATCATTGATGATGGCAATTTCTGATATTGCTGTATCTTCTGGTTCGGCTTGTACTTCAGCCAGTTTGGAGCCGTCATATGTGCTTCGTGCGCTGGGGTTGAGTGATGAGCTAGCACATAGCTCAATTCGCTTCACCATTGGTCGTTATACGACAGAAAGTGAAGTTGATGAGGCAATCACACTTGTTAGAGAAAAAGTTCAAAAATTGAGAGATTTGTCGCCTTTATGGGATATGTTTAAAGACGGTATTGATTTAAGTACTGTTGAGTGGGCTGCCCACTAAAGACACCTATATTTGTGATATTAATAGGCACCTTAGCGGTGTAGAATGAAATTTAAGCGTTAAACAGGAGTAATTTATGGCGTATGGAAAAAAAGTATTGGATCATTATGAAAACCCTAGAAATGTAGGTGTTTTAGATAAAGATGCTAAAAATGTAGGTACTGGTATGGTTGGTGCACCGGCGTGTGGCGATGTAATGCGCTTGCAAATTCAGGTTGACGCCAATGGCGTTATTGAAGATGCAAAGTTCAAAACATACGGTTGCGGTTCTGCCATTGCCTCATCTTCTCTATTAACAGAGTGGGTTAAGGGCAAGACATTGGACGAAGCGGCACAAATCAAAAATACCGAAATTGTTGAAGAGTTAGAGCTCCCTCCGGTGAAAATCCATTGCTCAGTTTTGGCTGAAGATGCGATTAAAGCGGCGATTAACGATCTAAAAGAAAAAGCTGGATAATTATGGCAATTTCCCTTACCACTAAAGCTGCAGCGCGCATGGTTGATTATTTAAGCAACCGTGGCTCGGGTATTGGTGTGCGTCTTTCTGTACAAACGACGGGTTGCTCTGGTTTGGGTTACAATATGGAATTTGTTGATGACCTTAACGAAGACGACAGTGTTTTTGAGGACAAGGGTGTACAAGTTATTGTTGATGCTAAAAGTTTGATCTACATTGATGGTACCGAAGTGGATTACCAAAAAGAAGGTCTCAACGAGGGCTTCGAGTTCAACAATCCAAACTCCAAGGCCGAATGCGGTTGCGGTGAATCGTTTACTGTTTAAACAGTTTCGTTAAATTTCCAATTTAGTAAGCCAATGCAAAATTATTTTGAATTGTTTGATCTTGAGGCTACCTTTGCAATCGACGATCAAGCATTAAGTAGCGCTTATCAGACGCAAGTTTCCAAGTTCCACCCGGACAAATTTGCTTCAAAGAGTCCTTCAGAGCAGTTGCAGGCTTTACAAAATACCTCATTGATCAACTCTGCTTATGATGCGCTAAAATCGCCTCTTGAACGTGCCAGTTATTTGTTGACACTTGAGGGAATTGATCCTTTTGATCACAAAGACACGCAAATGGATGTGAGTTTTCTGATGGCACAAATTGAACTTCGGGAGCAGCTTGATAGTATTAAGTCTCAACAAGACGAGTTGGGTTTGGATGATTACATTGGCGACATTCAATCGCACATCGCTGAAAATGTTGCTGCTATTTCGGTCTCTTTTGCAGGCTCGGATGGTTTGCAAAAAGTGAAAAATTTGGTGCGCGAACTGAAGTTTTATTCGCAGCTTAATAAAGAAGCGAACCGTCTCATGGACGAGTGGTTGTAGCTGCAATATAAGAATAATACAAAACATGGCATTATTACAAATTTCAGAACCCGGCCAATCAACGGCACCACACCACCATCAATTAGCTTGTGGTATCGACTTAGGAACAACCAATTCATTAGTTGCAAGTGTGATGAGTGGCCAAGTAACACTCTTTACCGATGACAATAATGAGGCGATGTTGCCCTCTGTTGTCCATTGCGGTCAGGGCAAAAAACCGATTGTGGGTTGTGATGCTTGTCATTACGCAACAACCGACCCAACTAATACTATTTTATCGGTCAAACGCTTTATGGGTTTGAGCTTTACAGAAGTTAGCGAACTCAAGAACTGCCCTTATCGATTGCTTGAAAATGGCAACAACGTTCTCTTTCAAACAGCGATGGGCGATCTTTCAGCTGTCGAAATTTCTGCGAGTATCCTCTCGGCATTGAAGCATCGTGCTGAAAGCGCCTTGGGTGGTGATTTGGTGGGTGCGGTGATCACCGTGCCGGCTTATTTTAATGACGCCCAAAGACAATCAACAAAAGATGCCGCAACCTTAGCGGGCATTAATGTCTTAAGGTTGTTAAATGAACCAACGGCTGCAGCTATTGCTTACGGCTTAGAGTCGGGTGAAGAGGGCATTCATGCCGTGTACGACTTAGGTGGTGGCACTTTTGATATCTCTATTTTAAGCTTTAAAAAAGGCGTTTTCCAAGTACTGGCAACCGGTGGCGATTCAAATTTAGGCGGCGATGATTTTGATCAACTAATCGCCGATGATTGTAAAAAATTACTTGAATTGGATGCACTTTCGCCTGCTCAAATACAAAATTTAAAATTGTTTTCACGTCAGGCAAAAGAAACTCTCACAACGAAAAATAGCGCGGAGTTTAGCTTTGACGACAGATCTTATAAAATCACTAGAGCGCATTTTGATACATTGGCAACACCGCTGTTAAAAAGAACTTTGTTGCTCAGTAAAAGAGCCCTAAGAGATGCGTCGGTTGAAATCTCGGAAGTGAAGGACGTGGTCATGGTTGGCGGCTCAACTCGCATGCCAATTATTCGCGAACAAGTAGGCGCGCTTTTTGATAGGCACGTACTGTGCTCAATTAACCCCGATGAGGTGGTTGCAAAGGGTGCAGCGATTCAGGCCAATATATTGGCCGGAAATAAAAGCAAGGATGACCTGTTACTGCTAGACGTATTACCCCTTTCACTGGGTTTAGAAACCATGGGTGGCTTGGTTGAAAAGGTGATTCACAGAAACACCACCATTCCTATTTCTAGAGCACAAGAATTTACAACTTTTAAAGACGGCCAAACCGGCATGAGTATTCATGTGTACCAAGGCGAACGCGAGTTAACGCAAGATTGCCGCTCTCTTGGAAGTTTTGAACTAAAAGGAATCCCGCCGATGGTGGCTGGCAGTGCTAGAATTCATGTGGAATTTCAAGTGGACGCTGACGGTCTTTTGTCGGTCAACGCCTCGGAGAAAACGTCAGGCGTTAAGGCTGAAGTAGTCATTAAGCCTTCTTTTGGCCTTAGTGATGCTGAAGTTGAAAAAATGCTGAAAGACTCCATTATTTTTGCTCAAGAAGACGTCTTGCTAAGGCAGCTCCACGAGCAAAAGGTAGATGCTGAGCGTACTATTGAGGCGATTGATTCCGCGTTAAGTTTGGATAAACATTTACTTGATGAGGCGATGCTGAAAGAAATTCTTGATGCAAGAGATCAACTGCAATCTGTTATTAGTTCAGACGATGCAACTGAAATTAAAACTAGCGTTGATGCGCTGGAAGCTAAAAGCGCAAAATTTGTAGAAATGCGCATGAATAAATCCATTATGAGCGTCATGCAAGGTCATAGTGTTGAAGAATTTAACGAATAACTAAGGAGTTAATAGTGCCACAAATAATCATCCTTCCTAATGAAGAGTTTTGTCCTGAGGGCGTTGTCATTAATGCGGACAAAGGGACGAGTGTTTGTCGAGCTCTATTAGCCAACGATATTGAAATTGAACACGCTTGTGAAATGTCAAACGCATGCACAACATGCCACATTCATATTCGTGAAGGCTTTGACTCTATGAAGGAGTCCGATGAAACTGAGGACGATTTATTGGATAAGGCATGGGGTCTCGATCCAGACTCTAGACTGTCTTGTCAGGCTATTTTGCAAGATGAAGACCTGGTGATTGAAATACCGAAGTACACAATCAACCAAGTTTCTGAAATGCATTAATTGCAAAGGTCTCTTAAACTACTCAATCGTAATATTAGGGAAAGCGCCGACACTCTCACTCTGAAGTGAAAGCGATGCAGCCAACTTCCTAGCAATGTCTTTATAAATTTCAGCTGTTTTCCCCTGCGGGTCCTTAACAACCGTCGGTGTACCTTCGTCTACATCGGTTCTAATGTTAATCTCTAAAGGCAGTGCGCCTAAGAATTCTGCGCCTGAGTCTCTCGCCATATCCGCACCACCACCACGGCCAAAAATAGCCTCGGCATGACCGCAGCTGGAGCAAATATGCATCGACATATTTTCAATAATTCCAAGAATAGGTATATTGACTTTCTCAAACATTGCCAGACCTTTTTTCGCATCAATTAATGCGATGTCCTGAGGTGTTGTGACGATAACTGCGCCACTGACTGGGATTTTTTGTGAAATAGTGAGCTGAGTATCGCCGGTACCCGGTGGCATGTCGATAATCATATAATCAATATCATTCCACTCTGTCTTGTGAATCAGCTGATCTAGGGCTTGGGTTACCATCGGGCCACGCCAAACCATTGGTGAGGCTTCGTCGACTAAGTAACCAATCGACATGCTTTGGATTCCGTGGGCCGAAACGGGCACCATATTGCCGCTCTCTGTGCCTTCAGGCTTGAGGTCTTTTACTCCTAGCATGCGCGGTTGAGAAGGGCCGTAAATGTCTGCATCAAGAATAGCAACCTTGGCACCTTCGTTATGAAGCGCAAGTGCAAGATTAACCGATGTCGTTGATTTGCCAACGCCACCTTTACCAGAAGCAACGGCAATAATATTTTTAATGCCTGGCAAGGCATTGGCGCCGTTTTGAGTTGCGTGCGAGGTGATTTTTGAGCTAATCGAAATATTCAGATCAGAAGCGCCAGAATCGGACAGTGCCGTTTTAATTGACTGCTTGAGTTCGGTGTGATAACTGTTTGCAGGGTACTTGAGAACAACCTCAATATTCAGTTTATTGCCTTCAATGTTGATGGCCTTAATAGATTCGGATGAAACAATGTCCTGCGAGGTGTGTTTGTCAACGACAGTTGATAGTAATTTCTCAACACTCTCTTGGCTTAAATTTGTCAATTGATTGACTCCAGTCGGTAAAATAGCGCTATTTTATCGCACAACAGACCCTCAACACCTTAATTTATGTTGAGCCTATTGATCATTAAGCATGTCTAAACGCAGAATTCTCGTTACTTCAGCACTTCCTTACGCCAATGGCGAAATTCATTTGGGGCATTTGCTCGAATACATTCAAACCGATATCTGGGTAAGATTCCAGAAGATGATGGGCAATGAGTGTCACTATGTTTGTGCCGATGATGCTCATGGCACGCCTATCATGCTTAAAGCCGATGAGATGGGTATTACGCCTGAAGAGTTGATTGGTGCTGTGAGTGAGCGTCATCAAGCCGACTTTGCTGACTTTAGTATTAATTTCAGTCAATACCACTCCACCCATTCCGATGAAAACCGTGAAATATCGAGTGAGATTTATAATCGTCTAAACAAGGCGGGCTACATAAAGACGCGCACCATTTCTCAAGCATTTGACCCCGAAAAACAAATGTTTTTGCCAGATCGCTTTATCAAAGGCACCTGCCCGAAGTGTAGCGCTGATGATCAGTACGGTGATAACTGTGAGGCCTGTGGTGCAACGTACTCTACAACTGAACTCATCAATGCTAAGTCGGTTGTTTCTGGCGCGACCCCAATTGAAAAAGACTCTGAGCACTACTTTTTTGACCTGCCACAATTTGAACAAGCGCTTAAAGATTGGACTAATGCAGGCCACTTACAAGACGAAGTAAGCAACAAACTGGCCGAGTGGTTTGAGCAGGGCCTCAAGCAGTGGGATATTTCACGAGACAAGCCGTACTTTGGCTTTCAAATTCCAGGCACTGAAGATAAATATTTTTACGTTTGGCTGGATGCACCCATTGGCTATTTTGCGAGTTTTAAAAAGTTTTGTGACGGCAACAACGTTAATTTTGACGATTTTTGTGGCAAAAATTCCGATGCAGAAATGTATCACTTTATTGGTAAAGACATTATCTATTTCCACGCGCTATTCTGGCCAGCGATGTTGATGGGCTCTGATTTCAGAACACCAACCGCTATTTTTGCCCACGGATTCCTCACGGTTAATGGCAAAAAAATGAGTAAGTCTCGTGGCACCTTTATTCAGGCGAGAACCTATTTGGATAATCTTAATCCTGAATATTTGCGTTATTACTATGCTTATAAACTGACCGCTAAAATTGATGACATTGACCTTAACTTGGAAGATTTTAAACAACGTGTTAATTCGGATTTGGTCGGAAAAGTGGTGAATATTGCCTCACGTTGCGCTTCATTTATATATAAAAAATACGACAAAACCTTGTCAGCAAGCGTTATAGAGAGGGATTTGTATAATGAGTTTGTAACAACCGGCGATCAAATTGCAATGCATTATGAGGCGCGTAATTTTAATCAAGCGATGCGTTTAATTATGAGTTTGGCCGACAAAGCAAACCAGTACATTGACGAGAAAAAACCTTGGCAAATGTCCAAAGTGCCGGGCAGCGAGCAAGAAGTGCATGAAGTTACCTCCTTTGCAATTAACTTGTTTAGAGTGCTGATGACTTATTTAAAACCCGTGTTGCCAGAAATGGCAAAACAGGCTGAGTTATTTCTTAATATTGATGAGCTAGTTTGGTCAGAGGTTCGATCGCCGCTAATCAATCATCAAATTAATAAATTCAAGCCATTAATGACTCGAATCGAGGATGAGCAGATTGCTAAAGTTGTTGAGTCTTCTAAGCAAAGTGTCGGCACTGAGAAAGAGATAAGCAAAAAAGAGGAAAACAATATGATTCAAATCGATGATTTTGCCAAAATTGACTTAAGAGTAGCGAAGATTGTCAAAGCCCAATCGGTTGAAGGTGCAGACAAATTACTTCAACTGACGCTTGATATTGGTGAGGATTCTACTCGTAATGTCTTTGCTGGCATTAAAGCACACTATAATCCCGAAGATCTAGAAGGGCGCCTAACCGTTATGGTTGCTAATCTTGAGCCTAGAAAAATGCGATTTGGCTTGTCGGAAGGCATGGTTCTTGCTGCGGGTGATGGCGAGTCATTGCACATTTTATCGCCTGATTCTGGCGCTAAACCAGGGATGAAAATTAGTTAAATAAAAGTTTTGGAAGGATGTCAGAGCGGTTTAATTTGCTCGCTTGGAAAGCGGGTGTACGGTAACGTACCGAGGGTTCGAATCCCTCTCCTTCCACCATTAATAACAAACCCACCGAAAGGTGGGTTTTTTGTTAGTGCAGGAAAGCATTCGAACCCGAGAAGAGGTTCATTTTTTAGTGAACTTTCTCTTAACCTTCTTAATAAATCGATTCGCCAGAAGTAGTTTTATTAATGAAAATACAGGGCCTTTTAACAGCCACATTGTTAATTTATAACGCCATCCAAAAACCATAGTTAATAGGCGCTTTGTTCGTCAAGTTTTGATGGTATTTGTTGGATAATCAACAGGGTTTTATTTGTTAAGGGTTGATAAAAGTCGATGAACCAGCTGCAAGTTAAGTTCGGCAATTTTTTCACCAAGGTCCAGACTCATAAAGCTGTCCCAGTTAAAAAAGATGCCGACAATACCAAGAGAGACTTGTTGACAATCATTCTTACTGGCCTTGGGGTGGCGTCGAACAAGCTCTTCAGTAATATCGTCAACATAAACGTTGAAGCATTGTTTGAGGCGCTGAGTAACTTCTGGGTAGCGATGCGCAGAGGCCAAAAGTGAGAAAAAGGCGGGTATAAGTGCTTGATATTTCTCATCAGGGTTGCTATTGAACAATGTTCTTAATAGCCACTCGTCACCAGTATCATTGGTATATTGAGCGCGCTGTTGGCGCCAAATGGTTTCGAATTCTGTTGAAACGTGTTCGGCCACTTGATTAATTAATTCCGTGCGATTTCCAACATTGTGGCGGAGCAAGCTTCGGCGCATTTGTGATTTTAATGCGATATCATCGAGTGTTGTTGCGTTAAGCCCTTTAAAGGCAATGCACTCTGTAAATGCTTGCAGTATGATTTTTTGCCGCTCTTGCTTTAAGGATGGTCTAGCCATGGGCTAATTATAGATAATCATTAGAGATTATTTTACTGATGAAAAGTTAATTGTCAATAATGAAAATAAGAACAATGCCTTATGCAAGTCAAAGTGAATAAAGCCCCCTTTTGTGGGGATTATAAAATCGATTTATGGGATAAGTGGGTATCAAAAAATGCGATGATATTATCCTCAAGTAGGCGCGCTAATTTATCGGCTGGAATGGTCCCAGCTACTCCTACGGTTTGCATTACGGGAGAGAATAGCGGCGTGTCTGAAAAATCAAAATGCATCGTTCCTGGCAGGTATAAAGTGCTTTGCTGGCTACTATTGTTCAGAAGGGTGTTGAGTTTTTGGTAATTAAGTGGATCTGGCCAAGACTCGCGACCAATGTAGAAGAATGGCTTTTGTAGACCCTTGTCGATGACTGCCGGTAGTATCGGCAATATCCAGCCATCAAGGGCAACCACAGCATCAATACGCTTATCTTGTCCAGCAGCAACAATACCGGTGGCACCACCGTAAGAGTGGCCAAAGATACCAATGCGATCCAAATCGATAGCAGACCAAACAGCCTCACCTGCGCCTTGTTTATTTTCTATGGTGTCGAGCATAAAGCGAATGTCAGCAACACGAGTACTTAACTGTGGATTACGCAGCGCCCAAAACTCTTCTTCTGTTAACTCACCCTCATAGCCTGAGCGGAAATCAGCAATGCTGCCGTCATTAAAAAATGTCAGACTGGCGTCATAGGCGTGGTCGGCGGAAACCACAATGTATCCACGACTTGCTAAGGCTTCAAACTGTGCAGTATTTTGGAAGCGAAAGCCGTAAATTCCGTGAGAGAAAATCACTAACGGTGCTTGTTTAATGTCTTGATTCAGTTTTGCGTTAAGTATCGAATGTGTGTCAATCTCCCTTAAGTGATTAAACAAAAACTGAGGCAGCTCTAAAATATCGCTTAAAGCAGGCAGCCATCTATCGGGATATGGCAAATAGGGCAGGGGTGTTTCGTTCGACACTTCGCTTGGGTACCAAATTTGCACAGCGATACGGCGTTTATCATTAATTTCGTCAGTAAACCACTCATCCCTGGTGTTGTCAGTCCACTCAACTATTTGTGTGCCAATGGGGTAGGAGCCTAAGGGTTCTGGTAAATCTGAAAGAGGAATTAGCTTGGGCATAATAGCGCGATGACCTAAAGCAAATACAACAATCACTAAAATGACGAAAGCCAGTATAGAGAGACTAATTTTTTTTATCATGGGGTGTTTTTAGAGGTTAGATGCCAAGTTGTACAATTAATAATTATAGTCATCCACCTTTAAACTACAATTAACATTATATTGCAATAAGATAACACTTTATAGCACGTATATTTAAATAATGAATGATTGTATTATCAGCTAAGCATGAACTGAATTGGCTGCCGTTCGAGCGCATAAATATCAAACATATTCATACTCTTCGACATCGCTTTACCTGTAGCTGCACTTATATTTTTTCTTGTATTGGATGGGTGGTTGTAACATAACTTTAAAGTCGGTAATTTGACCTCGTCATTCCCAGTGATAATGCCATCGCTATTAACATACAAGTCATCCATTTCGACATACTGCTATAGTTGTTAGCACTTATAGTTGGGCTCTTCTTTGTCAAGAATAGCCATTAATTCACTAAAGTGATGTTGCCATAGCTTTGCCACTGTTGTGCTGTTTTTTTCGGCAAATTAGTGACTAGAAACATGCAATTTTTCCTGTTTGATAGGCATCTATTAGAGTGTCGCAAGCGCGCTAATTCATCTAGGTAGGCACCTTAAAACTGTATTCAATAGGGTGTCAAAAAAAATCCATTTTTGGCTCTGTGACATCCTTTGGATACAATAAATTCATTGATATAAAATGACCCTATGATAAATAGACCATCCCAGGAGGCCTCTCCAACAATTGATGCGCTTGATGATCTCGCAAAGTTGGCTGACTATTCGCTTATTGATACTCTCAACTGCGATCCTGACGCGAAAGAAAACGGTGTCGATCACGAGCCGCGACAAGTTTTCACTGGACACTATGTCCCTGTCAACCCTACGCCAATAAAAGATCCCGAGTACATCACGCATAGTAAAATCTTTTTTCGCGAGCTTGGCTTCTGCGACAGCATGGCACAGTTAGACGATTTCGTGCGCCTGTTCTCTGGCGACATCTCGCACGTTCCAGAGCCGATGTGTACAGTCGGATGGGCGAGTGGCTATGCGCTTTCTATCTTCGGTACTGAATACTACCAGCAGTGTCCATTCCAAACCGGAAATGGATATGGTGATGGTCGCGCAGTTTCTGTGGTTGAGGCTGTCATCAACGGTCGACGCTGGGAAATGCAGCTAAAAGGTGGCGGTCGAACACCCTATTGTCGCGGCGCAGATGGTCGCGCCGTCTTGCGCTCAAGCATCCGGGAGTTCCTAGCTCAGGAGTATATGCATGCACTCGGAGTTCCAACGTCTCGATCTCTAAGTTTGTACGTTTCGAAAACGGATAAGGTCAATCGCGCATGGTATTCAGAAGGTTCACGCTCAAAAGATCCTGACATATTTATATCAGAGGCAGTCGCTATCTCGACGCGCGTCGCACCATCATTCATTCGGGTCGGGCAACTCGAACTCTTCAGTCGCCGTGCCCGCAAGAATGAACATCCAAAAGCGATGGAAGAGCTCGAGATGATTGTGTTGCACTTGATCGATCGTGAGTACGCTAACGTCATCGACAAAAAACTAAACACTGCCGAAAAAGTGGTGTTGCTCGCACGCGAGTTCCGCGGCCGCCTTACGTCGCTTGTAGCCAACTGGATCCGCGTCGGCTACTGTCAGGGAAATTTTAATAGTGACAATTGCGCGGTTGGTGGTTTTACACTCGATTACGGCCCATTCGGATTCTGTGATGAGTTCAACCCGCAGTACCAGCCTTGGTCGGGTGGCGGAAATCACTTCTCTTTTCTGAACCAACCAGAGGCAGCCGAACGCAACTTCGACACGTTTTGCAAGGCATTGCAGCCCTTGCTTACATCGCATCAGAGCTATCTACAACAGTTAGACGAAATTCGAAATGGCTTTTCAAAAGTAATGCAAACACAAATGGAAAAGATGTGGACTGCCAAACTTGGACTTAGTACTTTTGATGCGGCGCTGTTCAATGAACTAGTAACGCTCATGGTACAAACTCCTGTTGATTACACCATCTTCTTCCGTGAGCTTTCGATGGTACCTGACGACATTGTTCCACTCAAAAAAAGCTTCTACGGGAGTCCAACGTCGGAAGGAATGGACAAGCGCTGGTCTGAGTGGCTTATAAAATGGAAGCTACTCAGCGACAGCTCGACCAACGTGAATACTACTGCGCCCCACTCTTGTAAAGAGCTCTCTAAGCAGATGAAACTCGTCAACCCAAAATACAGTTTGCGAGAGTGGTTCGTTATGCCTGCGTATCAGCAAGCAACCGAGAGGAACTACTCTCTAGTTCGAGAATTGCAAGATATCATAACACAACCTTACGCAGAGCAGTCTAAGGACGTGGAAGAGAAATACTACAGATTAAAACCATCTGAACTCTTTGATATTGGTGGATTATCGCAATATAGTTGCTCATCTTGATTTCTCTAAAAACAGATTGGAAAGATGCATTTATTTTCTGAAAAGCCTGGCGGCTTATAAGAATGAGTATCGATCGATCAAAGAGGTACGCGATAGTCAAGGACTATCACCAACAAACCAAGCACCATTCTCACCGCTATGCTCGCTCATCGGAATACCTCGATTGGGATAATCAACCACTGCCTTACCGATTATTTGAGGGTGCCCCCCAAATTCAATTGCCTCTCGCTGAAAATGATCGAGATCTTGCTTATTCAGCACTTTACGACGCCATTGAGGGTTTGCCAGATTCGATTTCTATCGAATCCATTGCCAATATGCTCGAACTTAGTATGGGCCTTTCGGCCTGGAAGAAATACGGTGCATCCGAATGGGCGCTGAGGATGAATCCTTCCAGCGGCAATCTGCACCCAACCGAATGCTACCTGGTATTGCCGAATTTGGCTAGACAAAAGGCTTGTGTCACTCACTATAACCCTTATCTTCATGCTCTGGAAGAGAGGGCGCTTCTTGATCAAAGTCAAGCACTATGGCTTGAGAGTTGTGGGGGTTTTGGCATCATTTTGACCAGCATCCCTTGGCGAGAGGCTTGGAAGTATGGCGAACGAGCTTTTCGCTATTGTCAGCACGATCTGGGGCATGCCCTGGGTGCGCTGCGTTACTCCTGCAACCTGAATGGCTGGAAAATGACTTTAATTCCGCAGATTTCGGAAAAGACACTGGAGCACTTCCTGGGCTTTGATCAATTGCGCTGGGTGGACTGTGAGGCGGAACACGTAGACTGCCTTTGCTGGGTGGAAAGCAAACACTACGACTCAAAGGCAATATCGGAATGGTTTAGTTTGCAACAGAATCTTACATATCAACATTCTCCAAATCGTCTGAGTCCAGAGCATGTGAACTGGGAAATTATCGACAGGGTGCAGAAAGCGAGCCGGCCAAATGACTCCATTGCTCTGCAAACGTCTAACTATTCAAACCCTGATGAGAATGCCTTTACCTCCACGTTTGCAGCTGAAGCTATTATTAGAAGAAGGCGCAGCGCACAAAATTATGATCGTCAGGCGAGCCGCACAGACCTGGTAGCTTTTAGTCACGCTCTGGAGAAAACCCTACCACACAACGGCTGCCCCTTTGATGTGTTTCCCTATGAGGCTCAAGTTCATCTCGCCATATTTGTTCATGCAGTAGAGGGTCTTGACTCAGGTCTGTATATGTTGGTCCGAAATGCCGAGCATCTTGAATCGTTGAAAAAGCTTACCCATTCGAATTTTGACTGGTATCAGTTAACAGAAAGCCTGCCTCTTTATTGCCTGCAAAAGGGTGATTTCAGGGCTAGAGCGCAAATGCTTAGTTGTATGCAAGCCATTGCCGGTGATAGTGCTTATGCTCTTGGTATGCTTGCTCACTTTGATTCTGTTTTAAGACAAGATCCGTCACTCTATCCCAAGCTCTATTGGGAAACAGGACTGGTGGGGCAGGTGCTTTATCTGGAAGCGGAGGCGCAGAATCTGCGAGCTACAGGTATCGGCTGTTTCTTTGATGATGAGATGCATAAAATACTGGGACTCAAAGGGGGCGAGTGGCAAAGTCTTTATCACTTCACTGTGGGCAAGCATGTCGACGATGACCGTATTGAAACCAAGTCACCTTATCATCACTTAAAGCTATGAATTAAAATTGGTGGGCAAATGCCAGCTTTTTGTTAAACACCTAAGCAAAGATGAAAAACAAGCAGTGCTTGACTATATATTTAGATACTCTTCCTCACACATCAAACGGAATTTGGACTTTAGTTCAAGTTGATATACAATCCTAGTATGAAGAAACTCATCCTACTCTTACTACTATCTCTTGGCTTTATAGGTTTTTCATATGCTGGTGGTGATGACAGAGACCAAGAAGAGTTTCTAAACGAACCTGCTGATGTAGTTGAAGAAGAGGCTAAATCATTTTTGAAGTCTGGTCAAGGGGAAGCAAAGCAAGGCTCTGAAAACGCAGATGAGATTAAAAAAGCTATCGCCGAGATAGAACAGAAACTTCAAGAAAATGAAAAAGGAATTAATGCAACGTCTGAACAAGAGAAAGAAGGCTATATAAAGTCATATCAAGGTCGTTTTATAATGCTTTCAATATTTATCCTGATTATTATCGCTATGTATTTTTTAAGAAGGCGATTGAGCAAGGTTAGATTAGATGAATATTGAGATTAATCCTAGTATGAAAAAACTACTCATCATCTCTTTCATTATATTCTTAGCAGGATGTAATCCCGAAGAAAAAAATAAGAATTCAGACTCTATGGTACTTTTAGGTGAGACTATTTATAATAAAAACTGTGTAAGCTGTCACGGCCCT